>OBWB01000103.1_pt1 | contig 74694 bp, 67 predicted proteins | sample 1476261 | NCBI WGS metagenome assembly OBWB01 (sample SAMEA2580038, study PRJEB22360) | human gut metagenome | biome: human gut; feature: human-associated habitat; material: faeces | place: Denmark | collected 2008/2010 | reverse complement strand
ATATCCGAAGTCCGAAAGCTATCCGTCCCTGGCAGCATGTACTTGAACCGTTGAGCGGTTATATGCTGCTTGCGCAGAAGATGTGGGACGCCCCTACGGACTATTGTGAGGGCTGGAACTTCGGTCCCCGTTCCGAGTCCATCTCGACAGTTTGGGATGTGGCCACCCGGGTTGTGTCCGAGTATGGGCGGGGTGAACTGCGTGACCTTTCTACTCCGGATGCATTGCATGAAGCCCGGCTTTTGATGTTGGATATCTCCAAGGCTCGGTTCTGTCTGGGCTGGGAGCCTAGGATGAATATCGGGCAGACGGTCGGATTGACGGTGGACTGGTATAAGAGATACCGGGAAGAAGAGGTATATGATGTTTGTGTTGACCAGATAAAAGATTATTTATTGAAATGAAGATATTATTGACGGGGGCGACTGGTTTTTTAGGATCGCATATTGCAGAAGCCTTGCTGGCAAACGATGTTAACCTGATGATAACTAAACGGTCAATGTCTTCGTTGAACAATTGTACCTCTTTCATTGATCATGTACAAGTCATAAACTCGGATAACCCTATCTGGATATCCCAAGCTTGCTCTTTTAGCCCTGATATTATTATTCATTCAGCCTGGACGGGGGTCCTGTCTGGCAATAGATACGATTGGCCGGTCCAACTGTCTAATATTGACTTTATGAATTCTTTGCTTTATATAGCAGAGAAAAGTAACGTTTCTAAATTTATAGCTTTGGGTAGTCAGGCCGAATATGGGGATTTTGATGGGATAGTCTCTGAAAATGCCGGCTTGTTTCCTGTCAATAGCTATGGATACGTGAAGTCCATGGTTTCCCGGATGGTTGGTTCTTTTTGTGATTTACGTGGGATTGATTGGTACTGGTTAAGAGTTTTTTCCGTATACGGAGAGCGGGAGTCAAACCAATGGCTGATCCCCGGTCTTTTGACTAATATGCTTGACAATATGGCTGGTATGGATCTGACTTTAGGGCAACAACGCTACGCTTATTTATATGTGAAGGACTTTGCCAATGCCGTAATGAAAGTATGTTCAGGGAAAGCTCCCTGCGGTGTCTATAATTTATCATCTTCTACTGCGATCGAATTAAGAGTACTTCTTGAACATTTGAGAGATAGATTAAATCCGGCTTTTGAGTTGCGTTTTGGTGCGTTGCCCTATCGTGCCGGTCAACCAATGTTGGTGCAAGGTGATGTGTCGAAATTTGTAAAGTCGTTTGGGCACTTTGAGAATACACCGTTAAATGCCGGTTTGGAGTATACTATCACTTATTATAAAAAACAACATGAAAGTATCTGACTATATAATATCGTATATCGAGTCCCGGGGAGTACATGTCATATTCGGATATATAGGTGGAATGATCACCCATCTGGTCGATTCTGTTTCTCAGAATCCGAATATGCAATTTATTCAAACTTACCACGAACAGACCGCTGCTATCGCTGCAGAAGGCTTTGCGAAAGAATCCGGACTTTTTGGAGTTGCTATTTCGACCAGTGGTCCTGGAGCTACTAATATGATGACGGGTATTGCTGACGCATATTTTGACTCTATTCCGGTTCTTTATATAACGGGTCAGGTGAATACATATGAATACAAATATGATAAGCCTGTCCGTCAGCAAGGTTTTCAGGAGACGGATATTGTAAGTATGGTTAAGTCCGTCACTAAATATGCCAAATTGATAGATAAGGCTGAAGATATTAAATATGAACTGGATAAAGCCTTATATATTGCTTTGTCGGGTAGAAAAGGGCCTGTACTGCTGGATCTGCCAATGGATATCCAACGGGAGGAAATTAATCCGGAAACATTGATCGGATATTCCGGTGAGAGTATTTTAAATAATCCTTTGATAGCTTGGGAGGAAATCAGGTTATTAATGGAGTCGTCCCATCGTCCCATGTTGCTTTTAGGGGCAGGATGTTGCAATTCGGATATGGTTTTGCTGAATGATTTCATAAGACGGCACCATTTCCCGGTTATTACTTCTTTAATGGGTAGAGGGGCTATTGATGAAACATACGATAATTACATTGGGATGATAGGCAGTTATGGTAACCGTTGTGCTAACATGGGAGTTGCCAATGCCGATTTGTTGATTGCATTAGGAACCAGATTGGATACTCGACAGACCGGTGCCCGGTTGGATCAATTTTTATCAAATGGGCACATCATTCATGTTGATATTGATGACAACGAACTGGAATATCATCGTTTATTGAATCGTAAAAAAGTGAATTGTACCATTGATTGCTTTCTACAGAAGGAAAAAGAAATGCCGATTTCTTTAGGGGACATTTCAGAGTGGAATTTTTTCCTGCATGGGCTCAAGCAACGATATGGTCAGGATGCAGAAATAGAGCGTTTTGTTGAAAACAAATCTCCATATCGCTTCATGCAGTATTTTGATTCTTTGACTCAAACCGACGATGTTATATGTGCGGATATAGGTCAGAATCAAATGTGGGCGGCTCAAACCTTACGGTTAAAATCCGGGCAAAAATTTGTAACAAGTGGCGGACTTGCCCCAATGGGCTTTTCATTACCGGTAGCCATCGGGTGTTCGTTTGCCAATCCAAATAAAAAAGTTTTTTCCATAAATGGTGATGGAGGTTTTCATATGGCTATCCAGTCTTTGATGCTTATTTCTCAATATAATCTTCCTATTAAGGTAATAATATTGAATAATGCTTCTTTAGGTATGATTACTCAATTTCAACATTTGTATTTTGATGATCGAATGTGTGGAACTACTTTGAATGGAGGCTACAGAGTGCCGGATATTAAATCTCTCTCTACGGCTTATGGCTTACCTTATTTTAGATTGACTGTTGATCGGTTGGATGATCCTGATTTGCGGGAAGAGATGCAGGCAGCCCACAACTGTATTATTGAATGTGTGGTAGAAGGCTTGACTAGTGTTTCTCCGAAATTGGAATACGATAAGCCTATTTCCAAGCCTTTACCTTTATTGCCAGAAGAAGAATATAAGGAGAATATGCTATCAGAGGTTTGATTGTATACTTTATCTGTGAGTTGTATGATATTAATATAATCCAATCAAATTGAGTTAGGGCAATGTAGGCATTTGGAGTAATGACAGTAGACATTAAAAAATAGTGTCTTGATTTATTTTATTTTTGTCTTTATTTGTATATAAAAAATATTGGCAATTTTTTTTAAAATATTTTCCTAACAAAATATTAAGAGTGGCTTCAATGGATTTTTTGATATATTTATTTTGCTTATTTTATGGAGTGTTTTATATTGAATTTTAATAGATTATTTGTGAATGATAGTAAAAAATATTCTGCTTATAGTGAAGCGTGACAGTAGATGTCCATTTTTGGAAATGTATAGTATGTTTTAAATGTTTACTGGAAGAAATGCAGATATATATAATGACTTATAATAGACCTGATTGTGTAATTAATGCAATAGAGTCTGTACGGAAACAATCTTTTACTAATTTTACTTTAATTGTTTCGGATAATTCGACAAATAGTTTAACGGAAGAATTAATAAGAAAAACATATATATTTCCTGATTTTATTTATATAAAACGTGAACCACCAGTGGGAGGAATTGAGCATTTAAATCTAATTTTATCTGAGGTTACATCGGACTTCTTCATGATATTTCATGATGATGATGTGATGCATATGAATATGATTGAATCTCTTTATAATAAAATACAGGAAAGTGAATCTTATGTAGCGGTGGCAAGTAATGCATATATTATAAATTTACGTAAGGGAAAAAGGAGAATTTTCAATAAACTGAAACGAGATGTATGTATATTAACAGAGCATGATATGTGTGTTAGGTATATTACAAATGATATTTTACCTTTTCCATCTTATATGTATAGAAGCTGTATTGCTAAGAAAGTCAGTTTTGAAATAAGCGAAGGGGGAAAGTATTGCGATTCTACTTTTATTATAAAATTATTAAATTGGGGTACAGTTTATTGGATATCGGAGCCATTAATGGATTATTATGAGCATTCTGGACAGGATAGTGCAGTTTGGGAATATTGGCAAAAAAACGATCAGATTCGGTTTTTAATTAATCATTCCAATTTTAGACGGAGAGATTCTATCGTTTTAAATTTCAGAATACAAAATTTATATGGTGAACTATCAAGCAAAGGAATTAAGAGTATTAAAGGGAAGGTATTTTATAGATATATGAGGATATTTCTTTATTATTCTCCATTTAAGTTATTCGTTCGATTTATTGCAAAAAAAGTATTAATGATGTGATATTGATTGTTTATGATTAATATTAAAGTTTCAATACCTGACTCTGCTCCTCCTATTATTAGGCAAACGCCCAACTCTTCTGCAAAATGGGGTGATTGTTGTTTTTATATAAATACAGATGTAGCAGAATGTGATTATTGGTTTGTTCTTGATGAACTAAATGATACGGAGAAAACTATTTGTCCTTCGGAAAATCTTATTCTAATAACTGGAGAACCTCCCTATGTAAAATTGTATCCTCATAAATATGTAGATCAATTTTCACATGTTTTGACGTGTCAGAAGAATTTGTTAAAGAGGGAAAAAGCATGTTGTTCGAATCCTGCGTTACCTTGGATGGTGGGGGCGAAGTTAAAGTCTTTACCTGCAGAATGGGATATGAATAATTATTTGGATTATGGTTTTTTCTGTGAAGAACATGCATTGGATAAGAAAGATAAGATTGTAGTTATTACCTCTAATAAAGCTATGACTAAAGGACATAGACAAAGGTTAGATTTGGTTCTTGGTTTAAAAGAGCGGATTCCTGAACTAATGGATGTTTATGGAGCTGGTTTTAATAAAGTGGATGATAAATATGATATATTATCTATGTATAAGTATTCGTTGGTAATGGAAAATTGCAGATATTGGAATTATTGGACTGAGAAATTAGCTGATGCATATCTCAGTTTAACATTTCCTTTTTATTCGGGATGCCCTAATCTTGATTCATATTTTGATAAGAATGCTTTTGAAGTATTGAATTTGGAAGATGTAGATAAAATGGCTGTAAAAATAGAAGATGCAATAAGAAATGACCTCTTTTCTAGTAGAAAGAATCATATCCTTTCTGCTAAAAGAGATGTATTAGATAAGTATAATTTGTTTGCTATGATGTCGACTTATGTGTCGAAAAACGAAATAATGTCCAAAAAAGAAGTGAAAACTGAATGTACGATACAGCCACTTTATAGAACTTTTGAAACAAGAGTTAGAACTCGCATTCTCAAATATTGGGGATGGGAAATATAGTTTATGAATAGGACTACTATAAGCTTATTTTGGCAATTTATTGACCGTTTTTCTGTACAAGGTATTCAATTTTTAATAGGGATTGTTCTTTCTAGGCTATTATCTCCTAATGATTATGGTATTATTGGCATTATAATGGTTTTTTTTACCTTTTGTGATATTTTTGTTGATAGTGGTTTTGGTAAAGGATTGATTCAGAAAACTGATAGAACAGATATTGATTCTTCAACTGTATTTTTTTTTAATATTGTTGTGAGTTTGTGTTGCATGACAATATTATGGGTTACAGCTCCGTTTATTGCTGATTTTTATGAAAATCAGAATTTGGTTTTATTGTTAAGAGTCTCATCGTTCACTCTATTACTAAATGCACTTTCTGTTGTTCAGATGAGCCATTTGATAGCTTCTTTTTCTTTTAGATCGTTGGCAAAAGCTAACTTCCTTTCTACTTTTTTAAGTGGTGTATTAGCTATTGTACTGGCTCTGAATCGAATGGGAGTTTGGGCATTAGTCTGCCAGTATTTATTTAGAAGTCTGATTTTATTTTTTGTTGTTTGGTTTTCAACTAGGTGGGTACCAAAAATTGTTTTTTCAAAGTCATCTTTCAAGGAATTGTATTCTTATAGTAGTAAGATCTTTTTGGGTACATTTGTCAATCAGATTGTTAGCAATATAAATAATATTTTTATAGCAAAACAACTGTCGGTTTCGAGTTTAGGGTATTATACACGAGGGCAACAGTTCCCTTCTTTTATTCAAGGAGCACTTTCTTCTATTTTTTCAAATGTATCTTTACCCCTTTTAGCGGAGAGAAAAAATGATATGTTTGAATTCACATCACAGGCAAGAAATTTTATAAAATTAGTGATGACCGTAACTTTACCTATGATGTTTTTATTAGCTCTTTTATCAAAACCTTTGGTAGTTATATTATTAACTGATAAGTGGTTACCATGTGTTCCAATAATTCAAATATACTGTTTAATTAGACTGTTCCAAAGTAATGGAATAATAAATTTAAATTGTGCATTGGCCGCAGGTCGTTCTGATGTTGCATTGAAAGTTGAATTGATAAAGATTCCATTAGGATTATTGTGTCTTATTATTAGTTTAAAATATGGACTGTACTATTTTGTTTTGGGGCAATGTATTTTAGCTTTTATAAATTTATTCATTGATTCACATTTTACGGGACGCTATATTAATTACGGTATCTTATCACAAATAAAGGATTCAATATCATTATTTATTTCTGGTATGATTGTAGCTGCATTTTCTTCTTTGTTTTATTTGGTAATTGATAACCCATATATTCAGGTGATAGCTATTTCATTGTCGTTTTGTATGGGTTATTTTTCAATTCTTTTTTTCTTGAAAAATAAAGAATTACTATATTTTTTGAAATATATTAAAAATAGATAATACTATATATGCTATCTCATAAAAAGAAAATTGCTTTCTTTTTCCCTAGTTTTCATGTTGGAGGAGTGGAAAAGGTATTTATAACATATGCCAATAAACTGATTGAGGATGATTATTATGAAGTTCTAATTTTTGTTTGTAAAAAAGAAGGTGAACTATTATCTTTGGTGAATACTAGTATTACAGTTGTCTCATTAAATAAGCGTCTTGGACTTTGTTGGTTACCTTTATTGTATAATCTTAAAGCATATTCTCCTGATGTCTTAATTGCAGGACCAGATTTTCCCAATATAGTTGCTTTGATATTAGTTCGCTTATTCAGGTTAAAAATAAAATTGTTAATCACTCAACATAATTACTATAATATAGAGTCTATTTCATTAGGGTGGTATGGCAAATTATTACCTTTGTTTATAAGGTTTTTCTATCGTTTTAGTGATAGAGTAATTTCTGTATCTGATGGTATTACTGGTTTTTTATGTTGTCATAATGTACCAATGGAAAAAATTACTCGTATATATAATCCTATTGATATTAAATTAATAAATTTGAGAGCACAGGAAACAACAGAATTTGAACTACCTTCAAAGTACATTCTTTTTGTTGGAAGGTTGTGCCCTGTTAAAAATTTATCATTGTTATTAGATGCTTTTGAATTAATTTCAGCATCATATACTGACTTGAATTTGGTGATTATTGGCTCTGGTGAGTTGAATAGAGAGTATCAAAATAAAAAAACAAATCAAAATGTATTTTTTTTAGGAGCATTATCTAATCCTTATCCATATATAAGCAAAGCTGAGTTAATTGTCTTATCATCTTTCTCTGAAAGTTTTTCATTGGTCGTGGCAGAAGCTTTAGCTTTAGGTACAAATATAGTGTCTACTCCAACTTTAGGACCTATGGAAATATTAGAAAATGGAAAATATGGTTTTATTTATGATGAATTTGAAAATCCCAATAAATTTGCGTCGTTTATTATGAAGGCCATTAATAATCCTCTTAATTCTGAGTTTTTGAAAGAGCGAGCACTCGTATTTGATATTGGTTATATTATAAAACAGTTAAAGGATAGCTTTTAATAATGATGGACTTCCTATGTTTAATTAATTTGTTTTTTTTTGTGTTTTTGACTATATATTATCCAATATATATATCTAAATCTCTAAAATTAAAGTTATTAAACCCAATTACTATATTAGTCGTAGTTACTATGCCAATAGCTTTGTTTAAAGCTTTTTTTGGACCAGCATATTTACTTAATGATGGACTCTTTGATAAGTATTATAATTTTGCTATTCTGATGGCAAATATTCAGTTAATAATAACTCTGTATGTTACAATAATATTATTTAAAATATTTAGATCATATCACTATAGTATAACTAATTTTTTGTATAAAATTACACCGAAATGGAGAATAAAAAGAACTAAGATGTTTTTAGTCTCATTTGTTTTTTTACTCTTGTTTCTTATTTCTTTTTATTTATTATCTTCAACTTTCGGTTTTATAAATTGGATTTTATCTCCTAGAACCGGTTATCAATATCACCGGGTTGGTGCTGGAGAATATTATGCTTTTGCTTTACTATTCCTTTCCACTTCATTTTCCATATTGTTACTTTTTTTGAGAAAGAATAAAAGTATCTATCTTTTTTCAATTGTATATATCTTTTTTGCTTGGTTCTTAGGTTCAAAACATATTATGTTAAATTTCTGCATTTATACGATTACTGTTCTCTGGTTTAGAAATGTAGATAATCTGGGCAAAATTATAGGGTATGCCACTCCAATCATATTTATTCCAATGCTTCTTAATTTTGGAAGTTTTGATTTGAGCGAAATTGCTACATATTTTGATTATTATGTTAATAGTGCAATGTATTATAAAGAGTATTTCTCAAATGGAATAGACTTATTTTATGGTCAAATAGGCTTAACTGATTATTGGGCACTTGTTCCAAGAAGTTTGTTTCCTGATAAACCGTACGTTTATGGCTTCTTATTAGTTAATGAACATTTTTTTCCAGGTGCTGCAGAGGCGACTCATACTCCGGCTTTTGGTGGGCCAGTTCCTTATTTTGCAGATTTTGGTTTAATAGGAGTTATTGTATATTCTTTTTTTAACTTTCAATTATGGTTTCAGGTATTTTGTTACTATATAATTTTTGTAGATAGAAGGTTGGAACGTATAATATCAAATCCATTATATATATATGCGGTATTGATATTATTTGCTCCTAATTTTTTGCAATTTTTCCCATTTCCACTCTCTGTTTTTATATTTTATTTTTTAGTAAAGCTCATCTCTTTTATTAATCGCGTAGTAATTAGAACCAGCTAAATAATACATATGTTAGTTCTTGATAATATAATTTTTTCATTGCAAAGGTCCGGAGGTATTTCTGTTGTTTGGTCTGAATTATTGAAAAGATTGCAACTTGGCAATTTGAATTTTGAGTGCTTAGAGTATGATGTTATGAGTAATATAAATCGTAGGCAGTTGAATCTTAATTCTAAAAGTGTTCAAGTTAGAAAGAAAAGGTTTCTAAGTATTACTAGATATTTCTCACCTAGGGTTGTCAAGAATGAGAAATTTATCTTTCATTCTTCTTATTATCGTACTTGCAGTAATCCTAATGCCATTAATATCACAACTGTTCATGATTTTACATATGAATACTATTATAAGGGTTTAAAAAAAAGGATTCATTTATGGCAAAAACATCGTGCTATATCCAAATCAAATTTTATAATATGTATATCAGAGAATACAAAACGTGATTTATTGAAGTTTCTACCGGATATCAATGAAACTAAAATACGTGTTATTCATAATGGAGTTTCTGATGATTATTTTCCAATTAAAGAAAGAGAAGAACTTGAATTACCTTTTGAACTAGAAACCTATATGCTATTTGTAGGCTCTCGTGAAAAGTATAAAAACTTTGAATTAGCAGTAAAGGCGGTAGCATGTAATAGATTAAAATTAGTGATAGTTGGTGCACCTCTACTTGCTGAAGAGTTGGACTTTTTACAAACAGAATTGGGACAGTCCAATTTCATGGAAATGGGACGTGTTTCTAATGAAGAACTTAATTGTCTGTATAATGGAGCAATGGCTCTTTTGTATCCTTCGGAATACGAAGGCTTTGGAATCCCTGTATTAGAGGCACAGAGGGCAGGTTGTCCTGTTATTGCATACAATGCTTCATCTATTCCTGAAATAATAGGTGATACTCCGTTATTGCTTGATGTATTGTCAATAGAATCTATAACAAAATGTTTTAATGTATTGAAGATAAAAAAGGAACGTGAAGATATTATTTATAAAGGAATTGAGAATGCAAAACGCTTTACATGGGACAGAATGTATGAGCAAGTAATCGCTTTATATAAGGAAGTATGGGAGAAAATAAAAAAATGAGTTTCTCTTTAGTTACAGTAACTTACAATAGCGCACAGACACTACGTGATACTATAACTTCTGTATTATCACAAACTCATCAAGCTATAGAGTACATAATAATAGATGGTTTTTCGAAAGATAACACTGTGGCGATTATAAAAGAGTATGAGCCATTGTTTAATGGGCGCCTGAAGTGGATTAGTGAAAAGGACAATGGCTTGTATGATGCGATGAATAAAGGTTTTCAAATGGCAACAGGAGATGTGATTGGGATTATTAATTCTGACGATTTAATATCTGATCCTAATGCAATTGAAAAAGTGATAAAATGCTTTGAAGCAGATACTTCTATTGATGCTGTTTATGCTGATTTATATTATGTTGCTCAGAACGATATATCTAAAATAGTTCGGTATTGGAAATCAGGGGGACAACGTCCTTTCTGTAAAGGGTGGCATCCGGCTCATCCTACATTTTATGTGAAGAAGGAAGTATATCAGAGATATGGGTTGTTCGATCTGGATTTTAAGTTCGCAGCAGATTTTGAGTTAATGCTTCGTTTGATTGATAAAGAGCATATTAAATTATATTATCTTCCTGAACCTTTAGTCAGGATGCGATTAGGGGGAACTACAAGTAAGAATCTATCTAATATTAGGAAAGGAAATCTTGAATGTATAAATGCTTTTAAAAAGAACGGAATAAAAGTGAGTATGTTATATCCTTTATATCGTTTATTACCCAAAATCAGGCAATATTTTCAATAATATAATCAATGAATCTTCTTTTTACTGGTGCTTCTGGCTTTTTAGGCAGCAATCTTTATTCTCTACTGAAAGATAAATATCAAATTAGGACTGTGGGGCTGACTCCTCGGGATAATTATACTATAAATTTAGTGTCGGATGTTCCTAAACTGAATATCAAGTACGATGTTGTGCTGCATGCTGCAGGTAAAGCGCATTCTATTCCTAAAACAGAAGAAGAGAAACAACTCTTTTTTGATGTAAATCTTCAGGGTACCAAGAACTTATGCACTGCTTTAGAGAATAGTGGTATTCCTAAAGCTTTCATTTTTATTAGTACCGTTGCCGTTTATGGTTGTGATTCGGGTGAGAATATCACGGAAGAGCATCCTTTAAATGGAACTACTCCTTATGCTTTGAGTAAGATTAAGGCAGAAAAATATCTGGAAGGATGGTGTGCTATGCATAATGTAACGTTAAGTATACTTCGTCCTTCATTGATTGCCGGACCTAATCCTCCAGGAAATTTAGGAGCGATGATCCATGGTATTGAAAATGGTAAGTACTTAAGTATTGCCGGGGGAAAAGCCCGGAAAAGTGTTCTGATGGTTCAGGATATTGCAAATCTTCTTCCTATGTTAATAGAAAAGGGTGGGATATATAATGTTTGTGACAGTTACCAGCCGAGTTTTCGTGAACTGGAGATGGTGATATGTAAGCAATTGAATAAAAAAAGACCAATATCTATTCCTTATTGGTTGGCTAAAAGTATGGCTGTCATTGGAGATTGCCTGGGTGAAAAAGCTCCGATCAATTCATTGAAACTTCGTAAAATCACAAGCTCTTTGACCTTTAGTAATGAAAAGGCTGTACGGGAACTCAAGTGGAAGCCCATGAATGTGCTGGAGACTTTTCTTATAGAATAGAAGAAAGTGCGGATGGAAACTTTTCTTTGGATTATGGGCATTTTGACCGGATTGGCAGCTTTAGTCTTTTTAGGGCTCCAGTTTTGGTTTCATTTAATAGACAAGAATGAATAACTTATGTATTATCTGATAATCTTAGTTCTGCTATTCCTGGCAGAATTTTTTTATTTCCGTATTGCTGATAAATGCAATATCATCGATAAACCGAACGAACGGAGTTCGCATACCCGGATCACGCTACGGGGCGGAGGTATTATTTTCTACTTGGGTGCATTGGCTTATTTTCTGACAAATCAGTTTGAGTATCCTTGGTTTATGCTGGCTCTGACTTTGATAACCTTTATTAGTTTTGTGGACGACATTCGCTCTACCTCTCAGGGATTGCGTTTAGTTTTTCATTTTACTGCAATGGCCTTGATGTTTTATCAATGGGGATTATTCAGTCTGCCTTGGTGGACTATCCTTGTTGCCTTGATTGTATGTACAGGCATTATCAATGCTTATAACTTTATGGATGGGATTAATGGCATTACGGGAGGGTATTCTTGGGTTGTATTACTTGCTTTAGCTTTTATCAATGTGCAAATTGTCCGTTTTGTGGAGGAGGATCTGATATACACTATGCTTTGTGCTGTGTTGGTATTTAATTTTTTCAATTTTCGCAAGAAGGCTAAATGCTTTGCCGGGGATGTGGGATCGGTCAGTATTGCCTTTGTGATTCTTTTCCTGATAGGTAAACTAATAATTCGAACAGAGAATTTCAGTTGGATTATTTTGCTTGTGGTTTATGGAGTAGATAGTGTGCTGACTATTATCCATCGGCTTATGCTACATGAAAATATTGGTTTGCCACATCGGAAACACTTATATCAGTTGATGGCAAATGAACTGGAGATCCCGCATGTGGTGGTTTCACTGATTTACATGACATCACAAGCCATAATTATTGTTGGTTATCTGTTAACTCCCGGTTGGGGTTATTGTTATTTATTGGGCACAATTGTCATATTAAGTATAGTGTATATCTTATTTATGAAGAAATATTTCCATTTGCATCCGGCTATGAAATGATATCACGATATCGACTCTGATAGAAAATGCCTCCCGGCCATCTTTTTTAAAGCTGACCGGGAGTTTTTTTATAACCATTCATTCCCCATCAACCAAAAAATCTTATTAACTTTGCGGGTCACTTTTGAAAACATAAAAAACTTAATGATATGAATATCTCTTATAATTGGCTGAAAGAGTATGTCAATTTCGATCTGACGCCCGATGAAGTGGCGGCTGCGCTGACTTCTATCGGACTGGAAACAGGTGGAGTAGAAGAAGTTCAAACGATTAAAGGCGGGTTGGAAGGTCTCGTGATTGGCGAGGTGCTGACTTGCGTGGAACATCCCAATTCAGACCATTTACACATCACAACCGTAAATTTGGGTAACGGCGAACCTACTCAGATTGTGTGCGGAGCTCCAAACGTAGCTGCCGGACAGAAAGTCGTTGTTGCCACTTTGGGCACGAAGCTCTATGACGGTGACGAATGTTTTACTATTAAGAAATCAAAGATTCGCGGCGTGGAGTCGATCGGTATGATATGTGCTGAAGATGAAATCGGGATCGGAACTTCGCATGACGGCATCATCGTATTGCCGGAAGATACCGTTCCGGGTACTCTTGCGAAAGATTATTATAATGTAAAGAGCGACTATGTACTTGAAGTAGATATTACTCCGAACCGTGCTGACGCTTGTTCACACTATGGGGTGGCACGCGACTTGTATGCTTATCTGGTACAGAATGGCAAACAGGCTGCACTGACCAGACCGTCTGTCGATGCTTTTGCTGTCGAAAATCATGATCTGGACATCAAGGTAACTGTAGAAAACAGTGAGGCATGTCCACGTTATGCAGGTGTTACTGTGAAAGGGGTTACTGTTAAAGAGAGTCCGGAATGGTTGCAAAATAAGCTTCGCATCATCGGTTTGCGTCCTATTAATAATGTAGTGGATATCACAAATTACATTGTGCATGCTTTCGGGCAACCGCTTCATTGCTTTGACGCAAATAAAATAAAAGGGGGCGAGGTGATTGTGAAAACAATGCCGGAAGGCACAACGTTTGTCACGCTGGATGGCGTTGAACGTAAGTTGAATGAACGTGATCTGATGATCTGTAACAAAGAAGACGCGATGTGTATTGCCGGTGTTTTCGGAGGTCTTGATTCCGGTTCTACAGAGGCCACAACGGATGTGTTTCTCGAAAGTGCATATTTCCATCCGACATGGGTGCGTAAGACGGCCCGTCGTCATGGCTTGAATACAGATGCTTCTTTCCGTTTTGAGAGAGGTATTGATCCTAATATCACGATCTACTGCCTGAAATTGGCGGCTATGATGGTAAAGGAACTTGCCGGAGGTACCATTTCTTCGGAGATTAAAGATGTCTGTGCTGCTCCTGCACAGGATTTTATTGTCGAGTTGACTTACGAGAAGGTACACAGCCTGATTGGTAAAGTGATTCCGGCAGAGACGATAAAGAGCATTGTTACCAGTCTTGAAATGAAAATTATGGGCGAGACGGCCGAAGGGCTGACATTGGCCGTACCTCCATACCGTGTGGATGTACAGCGTGACTGCGACGTGATTGAAGATATCCTGCGTATTTACGGATATAATAATGTGGAAATTCCATCGACACTGAAATCGAGCCTGACTACAAAAGGAGATTGTGACAAGTCGAATAAGTTGCAGAACCTGGTGGCTGAACAGTTGGTAGGTTGTGGTTTCAACGAGATTCTGAATAACTCTTTGACTCGTGCCGCTTATTACGATGGTTTGGAAAGCTATCCTTCCAAGAATCTGGTTATGTTGCTGAATCCGCTAAGTGCAGATTTGAATTGTATGCGACAGACACTGTTGTTCGGTGGATTGGAAAGCATTGCCCATAATGCTAACCGTAAGAACGCGGATTTGAAATTCTTTGAATTCGGTAACTGTTATCACTTTGACGCGGAGAAGAAGAATCCTGAGAAGGTTTTGGCTCCTTACTCAGAGGATTATCATTTGGGACTGTGGGTGACCGGTAAAATGGTATCAAATTCATGGGCACACGCAGATGAAAACACTTCTGTCTACGAATTGAAGGCTTATGTGGAGAATATTTTCAAACGTTTAGGATTGGATTTGCACTCTCTGGTAGTGGGCAACCTGAGTGATGATATTTATTCTACGGCCTTGACGGTAAATACTAAAGGTGGCAAGAGACTGGCTACATTCGGTGTTGTTACCAAGAAGATGCTGAAAGCTTTTGATGTTGATAATGAAGTCTATTACGCTGACTTAAACTGGAAAGAGTTGATGAAAGCGATTCGTTCAGTAAAAGTAAGCTATAAAGAGATTTCTAAATTCCCGGCTGTGAAACGTGACTTGGCTCTGTTGCTGGATAAGAAGGTACAGTTTGCCGAGATTGAAAAGATCGCTTATGAAACAGAGAAGAAACTCTTGAAAGAGGTTTCTTTGTTTGATGTTTACGAAGGCAAGAATCTTGAAGCCGGAAAGAAATCTTATGCTGTCAGCTTCTTGCTTCAGGATGAAAGCCAGACTCTAAACGATAAGATGATTGATAAGATCATGTCGAAACTGGTGAAGAACCTGGAAGACAAACTGGGAGCCAAACTCAGATAAACATATAATATAGAAACAACAATTAAATAATTAATAAAACTCATGCCCGCTTCTTCTCTGAATTAGAAGCGGGGTGAGGCAAACATTTTAAACCAATGGGAAGAGCATTCGAATATAGAAAAGCTACCAAGCTGAAAAGATGGGGCAACATGGCCCGTACATTTACGAGAATCGGTAAACAAATTGCTATCGCTGTAAAAGCCGGCGGTCCTGATCCCGAAAACAACCCGCACCTGCGTGCAGTTGTCGCTACTGCAAAACGTGAGAACATGCCGAAGGATAACGTGGAACGCGCTATCAAGAATGCCATGGGTAAAGACCAGAAGGACTATAAGGAAATGAATTATGAAGGTTATGGTCCTTTCGGTATTGCGGTATTTGTAGAAACGGCTACAGATAACACAACCCGTACTGTTGCCAATGTTCGTAGCGTTTTCAATAAGTTTGGCGGAACACTGGGTACTTCAGGCAGTCTTGATTTTATGTTCAGCTGGAAGTCAATGTTCACCATTACAAAGAAAGAAGGCGTGGATATGGACGATCTGATTCTGGAACTGATCGATTACGGGGTAGAGGAAGAGTATGATGAAGACGAAGATGAAATCACGCTTTACGGTGATCCGAAGTCGTTTGCCCAGATTCAGAAATATCTTGAAGAGAATGGCTTCGAGGTGAAAGGTGCTGAGTTTACCCGTATTCCGAATGACGAAAAAGATCTGACACCGGAACAACGTGCCACCATTGATAAGATGGTAGAACGCCTGGAAGAAGACGAGGATGTACAGAATGTGTACACTAACATGAAGCCTGCAGATAACGAAGGCGAAGAGTAATGAAATACGTTTATAAAACCCAGGGTACTTGCAGCACAAACATCGAATTGGAGGTGGAGAATAATATTGTGAAGGAAGTAGCTTTTTGGGGTGGATGTAACGGTAATCTGCAAGGAATTTCACGTCTGGTGACCGGAATGTCTGTGTCGGATGTCATTACGAAGCTTGAAGGGATCCGGTGTGGGGCTCGCTCTACTTCATGTCCCGACCAACTATGCCGTGCTTTGCACGAGATGGGTTTCTAAGAAAAATAAAGGCTGTATTTGATGTCAACGCAGACTCTGTTACGGAGTAACAAAGCTTCTGTAAGCATCATTTAGAGGCTGTATATAAAAATAAGAGAGGCGGTCAACTTTGAGTTGCCGCCTCTCTTATTTTTATATAAACCGATTTCTTATTTATACATATCGGGAGTAACTGTTACTTGAATCAGCTCTTCCTTTGTTTTGCCTGACAGATAGATGTATTTAATGGTCACATCCGATTCTCTGTACACTTTCATCTCTTCAGTGTTCTTTATTGTTTCCGGCAGGGTTTCTTCCAATGATTTCTTCAGTTGTTCTGACATGGTAGGATCGTCAGCCTGGCCGCTTAAGGTATAGAAATAGGTAAATGTATTGTCCTTACCTGAATAAGTGGTGCTGTCCATTCTTGTCATTTCATCGACAGTGATGGGGCATTGTTTGTTTACTTGTTCGGCAGCCAGTTCGAAAACTTTTTGTTTGGCCTGTTGGCAAGAAGCAAGCGTGAAAAGAACAGCGCATGCTCCGAGAATAATTTTTTTCATTTGCTTAATCTTTTTAATGTGTGAATATTGGGCAAAGATAGTTGTTAAAAGTGAACCGAACAAGGTTCTCGCTTGTTATTAATAACTATCTTTGTAGATAGATTTTATGAATTAGAAGAAAAACAAGAGACATGACATCCTTATGAAAAATATTTTTAAAGATTTAAAAAGTAAAGACCACAAACGCTATCTGGGAGGTTTGGACGTCTTCAGATATATTGGTCCCGGTTTATTGGTTACTGTAGGTTTTATTGATCCGGGCAATTGGGCTTCTAATTTTGCGGCAGGTTCAGAATTTGGTTACTCACTGTTATGGGTGGTTACACTGTCCACCATCATGCTGATCATATTGCAACACAATGTTGCTCACTTGGGAATCGTGACAGGGCTTTGCCTTTCGGAGGCGGCAACGCAGTATACGCCCAAGTGGGTATCGCGTCCCATACTGGGGACGGCCGTACTTGCTTCCATCTCTACATCACTGGCCGAGATTCTGGGAGGGGCCATAGCACTGGAAATGTTGCTCGACATTCCTATTGTCTGGGGGGCCGTTCTGACTACCGTTTTTGTTTCCATCATGCTTTTTACAAATTCATATAAGAAAATAGAGCGCTCCATCATTGCTTTTGTATCGGTGATCGGCTTGTCGTTCATCTATGAACTCTTTTTGGTGGATATTGACTGGCCTATGGCAGTAGAAGGGTGGGTGACGCCGGCTATACCTAAGGGGAGCATGCTCATTATTATGAGTGTGCTGGGTGCTGTGGTGATGCCTCACAATCTTTTCCTGCATTCGGAGGTGATTCAGAGCCACGAATACAATAAGCAGGATACAGCGTCCATAAAGAAAGTGTTGAAGTACGAATTGTTTGATACGCTCTTTTCAATGATTATAGGATGGGCCATCAACAGTGCCATGATTCTGTTGGCAGCCGCTACCTTCTTTAAAAGTGGCATTCAGGTTGAAGAGCTGCAGCAGGCGAAATCATTGCTCGAACCCCTGTTGGGAAGTAATGCGGCTATTGTTTTTGCTTTAGCCCTGCTTATGGCGGGTATCTCGTCTACGATTACCAGCGGGATGGCGGCCGGATCTATTTTCGCCGGTATCTTTGGCGAATCATACCACATTAAGGATAGTCACTCTCAGGTAGGGGTTATCTTGTCGTTGGGCATTGCATTGCTGCTGATTTTCTTTATCGGCGATCCGTTTAAGGGTCTGATCATCTCTCAGATGGTGCTGAGTATCCAGTTGCCGTTTACGGTTTTTTTGCAGGTCGGTCTGACCTCCTCGCGTAAGGTGATGGGCGATTATGTCAATAGTAAATGGAGCACGTTTGTGCTTTATACCATTGCCGTGATAGTGACAGTGTTGAATATAATGTTGTTGTTCTCGTAAAATATAAAAGATGAAAATTATAACTTATAATGTGAACGGACTTCGTGCCGCAGTAAACAAGGGGCTGCCCGAGTGGTTGGCCGAAGAAAATCCCGATGTGCTTTGTCTGCAGGAAACCAAACTGCAACCCGAACAATATCCGGCAGAGGCTTTTGAGGCACTTGGATATAAAGCATATCTCTATTCGGCACAGAAAAAAGGATATAGCGGAGTAGCCATCTTGACCAAAGTAGAGCCCGATCACATAGAATATGGCATGGGAATTGAAGAATATGATAACGAAGGGCGTTTTATTCGTGCGGATTTTGGTGATTTGTCTGTGGTGAGCGTTTACCATCCTTCGGGTACAAGCGGAGACGAACGCCAGGCTTTTAAGATGGTCTGGCTGGAAGCATTCCAGAAGTATGTGACGGAATTGCGTAAATCACGTCCCAATCTGATTCTTTGTGGGGATTATAACATTTGCCATGAACCGATCGATATTCACGATCCGGTTCGTAATGCTACCAACAGTGGTTTCTTGCCCGAAGAACGGGAATGGATGACCCGTTTCCTGTCGGCGGGCTTCATTGATTCTTTCCGTACGCTTTATCCTCAAAAGCAAGAGTATACTTGGTGGAGTTACCGTTTCAATTCGCGTGCCAAGAACAAAGGGTGGAGAATCGATTATTGTATGGTCAGCGAGCCGGTACGCTCTTTGCTGAAAGAAGCCGTTATTCTGAACAACGCCGTTCACTCCGATCATTGTCCGATGGCTTTGGAGATCAGCTGATTTACTCCAAAATGGTAATACTCAGTTTGCGTTTGTCGCCCCCGTCCCGGAATTCACACAGGTAGATCCCTTGCCAGGTTCCGAGGTTCAGACGGTGATTCCGGATGGGGATACTGACTGAGGTTCCGATTAGTGAAGCCTTAATGTGTGCGCTCATATCGTCCGGGCCTTCAAGGGTGTGGACGAAATAAGGGGCACCGTCGGGTACGAGTTTGTTGAAAAACGTATTGAAGTCATGACGCACGTCCGGATCGGCATTTTCGTTGATAGTGATGCCTGCTGAGGTATGCTTGATGAACACAACCAACAGTCCGTTTTCCGGCAGGTCCGGAAGGAGAGAAAGGATGTCACGGGTGATCAGATGGAAGCCACGTGGATAGTGTGGCAATTGTATGTCAAAGGTTGTTGCCATAAAAATCATTGATTAGTTGCCGACAAAGATACTTTTTTAATAATTTTGCAAGAAATAAAAAAATATAAAATGACAAAGGAAGAAAGGATAAGCCGTGCTACTGAGCTTTTCAAGAGCGGCTATAATTGTTCGCAGTCTGTAGTAGCTGCATTTGCCGATATGTATGGATTTACTGAAGAGCAGGCGCTGCGTATGGCAGCTTCGTTTGGCGGAGGTATCGGGCGCATGCGTGAAACGTGTGGCGCTGCCTGTGGCATGTTTCTGCTTGCCGGACTGGAGAAGGGGGCAATTGACGGAGCCGATCGTGAGGGAAAGGCTGCCAATTATGCTTTGGTGCAAGAGCTTGCGGCCGAATTCAAGAAACGGAATGGTTCGTTGAATTGTGGCGAACTGCTTGGCTTAAAGAAGAAAGCACCGGTGTCGTCCGAGCCGGAAGCCCGGACAGAACAGTATTATGCCAAAAGACCTTGTTCGAAAATGGTAGAGGAGGCAGCCAGAATTTGGGCAGAATATCTCGAAAAAGAGAAGAAATAGTCTTCAAATTGATGTTTTCATTACAAAAAAGAGAAAAAAGTTACTAATAATCTGTTATATAACATAATTATAACTATATTTGCAGTCGAAATAAAACCTGAATTGTTCGGGTTTTAACTCATGTCTAACTAAAATTTCTAAAGCAAATGTTGAAAGAAAAAGCAGGTGAAATTGCAGGTAAAATCTGGAATGCACTGAATGGAACAGAAGGACTGACTGCCAAGCAGATTAAGAAGGCAACTAAATTGGTGGATAAAGATTTGTTCCTTGGCCTCGGATGGCTGTTGAGAGAAGATAAGATCTCTACTCAGGAAATCGAAGGTGAACTCTTCGTTACATTGAACTAAGGAGTGAATTACTTCCCCAATAAAAAAATGCGTTGATACATTATGATATGTTATCAGCGCATTTTTTTATGTTCTGGCATTTGTGTATATTTGCGCACCAAATTAAATTAAGATAATAGTATCAGATGGATAAAATCAGAAATTTTTGCATCATTGCTCATATTGACCATGGTAAATCAACATTGGCGGACCGTTTGTTGGAGTTCACTAATACCATTCAGGTGACAGAAGGGCAGATGCTTGATGATATGGACCTGGAAAAGGAGAGGGGGATTACGATTAAAAGTCATGCCATACAGATGGAGTACACTTATAAGGGAGAGAAGTATATTCTGAACCTGATCGATACTCCGGGGCATGTTGACTTTTCATACGAAGTATCCCGCTCGATAGCTGCCTGCGAAGGTGCGTTACTCATTGTGGATGCGTCGCAAGGAGTCCAGGCACAGACCATCTCGAATCTTTATATGGCTATTGAGCACGATCTTGAAATCATTCCGATCATTAACAAGTGCGACATGGCAAGTGCCATGCCCGAAGAGGTGGAAGACGAGATCGTAGAGCTGCTGGGATGTAAGCGGGATGAAATTATCCGTGCATCCGGTAAGACCGGTATGGGTGTGGAAGAGATACTGGCAGCGGTCATCGAGCGTATACCTCATCCTCAAGGTGATGAAAGTGCGCCGTTGCAAGCTTTGATATTCGACTCCGTATTCAACTCATTCCGTGGAATCATCGCTTATTTTAAGATAACGAACGGAGTCATCCGTGCTGGTGATAAGGTTAAGTTCTTCAATACCGGGAAAGAGTATGTTGCAGACGAAATCGGAGTGTTGAAGATGGAAATGGTTCCACGCAAGGAACTCCGGACGGGAGATGTAGGCTATATCATTTCGGGAATTAAGACTTCGAAAGAGGTGAAAGTGGGAGATACGATCACTCACGTGGCCCGCCCTTGCGATAAAGCGATTGCGGGATTCGAAGAGGTGAAGCCGATGGTGTTTGCCGGAGTTTATCCCATCGAAGCCGAAGAATTTGAAGATCTGCGAGCTTCACTTGAGAAGTTGCAGCTGAATGATGCCTCACTGACGTTCCAACCGGAATCATCGTTGGCCTTAGGCTTCGGTTTCCGTTGTGGCTTCCTGGGATTGCTTCACATGGAAATTGTACAGGAGCGTCTGGATCGTGAGTTCGATATGAATGTCATTACCACAGTTCCTAACGTATCTTATCATATTTACGACAAACAAGGTAATATGACGGAGGTGCATAACCCCGGCGGTATGCCCGATCCGACTATGATCGACCATATAGAAGAGCCTTATATCAAAGCTTCTATTATTACAACGACCGATTATATCGGACCTATCATGACGCTTTGTCTCGGTAAGCGGGGCGAATTGTTGAAGCAGGAATATATCTCGGGAAACCGCGTCGAGTTGTTCTACAATATGCCGTTGGGTGAAATTGTGATCGACTTCTACGACAGACTGAAGAGTATTTCGAAAGGTTATGCTTCGTTCGATTATCATCCGGATGGTTTCCGTCCGTCCAAATTGGTGAAACTGGATATTTTGTTAAACGGTGAATCGGTTGATGCACTTTCTACCCTGACTCACTTCGATAATGCTTACGATATGGGGCGTCGGATGTGTGAGAAGTTGAAAGAACTCATTCCGAGACAACAGTTTGAAATAGCTATTCAGGCCGCTATCGGTGCTAAGATTATAGCTCGTGAAACGATCAAAGCGGTGCGTAAAGACGTTACGGCAAAATGTTACGGAGGTGATATCAGCCGTAAACGTAAGCTGCTTGAGAAGCAGAAAAAAGGAAAAAAACGTATGAAGCAGATCGGTAATGTGGAAGTGCCGCAGAAGGCATTCCTTGCCGTGCTTAAACTGGATTAGGAAATAAAGGCTGCAACGTAATAAAAAAACAGGAATCTTTCTGAACAAATTTTGTTGCAGCCAGTTTCTAATATACCAGGCAATTGTCATCTGTCCGCAGAGCTTTCCCTGGCAATTGCCTTTAAAACAACGATAAACAATAAAAATGAGAAAAGTTCTGTCTTTTTCGGCCTTTTTGATTATTGGCCTTTTGCTATCACAATACTTGCCGTTATTGGCAGGTGAAGGATATGCTACCGTAAAAATTGTATCTAACATTCTTCTTTACATCTGCCTGAGTTTTATTATGATTAACGTAGGGCGTGAGTTTGAAGTTGATAAGACCCGTTGGCGAAGTTATGCCGGAGACTACTTCATTGCGATGGCTACTGCCGCCATGCCTTGGTTCCTGATTGCTATCTATTATGTATTTGTGCTTTTGCCGCCAGAATTCTGGAACAGTTGGGAGGCTTGGAAAGAGAATCTGCTGTTAAGCCGTTTCGCAGCTCCTACATCGGCCGGTATTCTTTTCACGATGCTCGCGGCTATCGGACTTAAATCAAGCTGGATTTATAAAAAGATTCAGGTCCTGGCAATTTTTGATGACCTCGATACCATTTTGTTAATGATTCCCCTGCAGATAATGATGATTGGTTTGCGCTGGCAGCTGATCGTGGTTGTCTTTATTGTCTTCTTATTGCTTTCATTGGGTTGGAAACAGTTGGGAAGGTATAACTGGCGTCAGGACTGGAAAGCGATAATGGGCTATTCGGTGCTTGTATTTGTTGCTACCCAAGCCGTTTACTATTTTAGCAAGCAGCTCTATGGCGAAGAGGGGAGTATTCACATCGAGGTGTTGTTGCCGGCTTTTGTGCTGGGTATGATCATGAAACACAAAGAAATAGATACTCCTGTCGAGCATAAAGTTTCAACAGGGGTTTCGTTCCTGTTTATGTTCTTGGTAGGTATGAGCATGCCGCATTTCATTGGGGTGAACTTTGCCGAGACACATGCCGGAACCCATTCGGTGACAGGTTCGCAGGAAATGATGTCGTGGGGAATGATAGCACTTCACGTATTGATTGTTTCACTGCTTTCAAATATCGGTAAGCTGTTTCCTGTGTTCTTTTACCGGGATAGGAAGTTCAGCGAACGCCTGGCGCTTTCTATCGGTATGTTTACCCGTGGTGAAGTAGGAGCCGGAGTCATCTTTATTGCCCTCGGATACAACTTGGGTGGTCCTGCATTGGTTATTTCAGTGCTGACTATTGTATTGAATTTGATTCTGACCGGTATCTTTGTACTATGGGTGAAGAAGTTGGCATTGCGAAGCTATACAATTTAGCCGTGTCATAGAATTGCTTAAATCTAATATTATATATACCTATTATGACAGTTTTACGTTCGATGAAGGATTTCTCGTCGATGAATATTACGGCGAGTATTTTATTGTTTGTCACAGCGATTGCCGCTGCGGTAATCGCTAACTCTCCGGCAGCATCGGTGTATCAGGAGTTTTTGTCGCATGAACTTCATTTTCGCATCGGAGGCTTTAATTTACTTTCGCATGCGGGACACAATCTGACGATGATTGAGTTCATTAATGACGGTCTGATGACGATTTTCTTCTTAATGGTCGGACTGGAGATTAAGCGAGAGTTACTGGTAGGCGAGCTTTCCTCGTTCCGTAAAGCTGCACTGCCATTCATTGCCGCATGTGGCGGAATGGTAGTGCCTGTTGTCATCTATTCCATGGTTTGTGCTCCGGGCACTGAAGGCGGGCAAGGACTGGCTATCCCTATGGCAACCGATATTGCCTTTTCTTTGGGAGTGCTCAGCCTGTTGGGCAAGCGTGTTCCGTTGAGTCTGAAAATCTTCCTTACAGCGTTTGCGGTAGTCGATGATATAGGCGGTATATTGGTGATTGCCATTTTCTACAGTTCACACGTGGCTTATGAATATTTGTTATGGGCGGCGCTGCTTTACGTTCTGTTATATTTTATAGGTAAGAAGGGAGCTACCAATAAGATTTTCTTTTTAGTTGTCGGTGTGGTTATCTGGTATCTTTTCCTGCAATCGGGTATCCATAGTACGATTTCCGGTGTTATTCTGGCCTTTGTCATTCCGGCCAAACCACAGTTGAACGTCGGTACATATATTGAGCGTATCCGACGCATTATCAGTACATTCCCCGAAATGGGAGCAAACAACATCGTACTGACCAATCAACAGATAGCCAAGCTGAAAGAGGTTGAGTCGGCTTCCGACCGTGTCATCAGTCCCCTTCAGTCGCTTGAGGATAACCTGCATGGTGCAGTGAATTATCTTGTCCTTCCGTTGTTCGCTTTTGTCAATGCAGGTGTTATGTTTAGTGGCGAAGGTGAAGTTATTGGCGGGGTTACCCTTGCGGTTGCTTTGGGATTATTGGCAGGCAAATTTCTGGGGATTTATTCTTTTACCTGGCTGGCTGTCAAAAGCGGTCTTACTCCGATGCCTTTGGGGATGAACTGGAAGAATATATCCGGAGTGGCGTTACTGGGTGGAATAGGCTTTACGGTATCGCTTTTCATCGCTAATCTTTCGTTCGGCTCCGCCCATCCTATATTATTGAACCAGGCCAAACTCGGTGTTTTATCCGGTACGGTAATGGCGGGTATCTTGGGATACCTGGTTTTGCATTGGGTCTTGCCCCAAAGAAGATAACTTTCACCTGTAATAAGGTCCGTTTTCTAATCTCCTGCTAAGATTAGGTAAATAATTTATGCTGTTAGTCGAATAACTAATAGTGTTAGTTGTTTGTTCTGAATGATTTATTGTTTTTGCGGTATCACGAACCTTTTAATAGAAATCATGCGATATTCTGGAAGGAAGGTGCAATGTTTGTCCGCGAACTTCCGGAGTATTATGACGAACCCATTCTCTTTTTGATTACATCCCACGTTGCTGTCTTTAGGAAACTTTCTTCCATTTGTGACACCATACTCTTGAACTTGTTAAACGGAATGGCAAAAGACAAGAGATCGGGTTTCATACATTTGCGTGCAGAAGGATCGAATGATCCCAATACCGCCCGATTGGTTCCGTCCAGTTGTTCCCGGTACGGATGATAGATAATAGAAGCACAGCCTGCACCAAAGGGAGCGATCACTGCATCAGGAGCTACATTGTCAAAACAAGCCAATGTGAACAGACCGGAGAGGATGTCGGCAGATACAAAAAAGATAACAACTTCCGGCATGTCTTCCGCTTCCAGCTTATCCCAACGTTTGAAGATCAGGTTTTCTCCCTTGACAGGAAGTGCAGGCAACTGTGCCAGAGCGGCAGCTGCCAGCTCCGGAGTCTGCTTGTATCGTTCTCCTTCGCCCTGTTCATTGTGTGAAAGGAAACATTCGAATCCGGGAAACATCTTGTCCGTGAAGTTTGTGTACCGTTTTCCACCCCGGCATCCCACAGAATCCGCCTGCATGCAGAGAGTTTTTCCACGCTGTACCTGGGTCAACTGTGCAATGATGCACCGATGTCCTTTCGGAGCTTCCACTATCGGGAGATTTTGTGTATCTGCCGAGTATTGGAATGTTATCGGAAGTCCGGCTTGTGGAAAATAAGTATTCCACAAAGTAATGAACTGATTTTTAAGTGTTATTTCCATGGCTGTATGCTTCTTTGTTTTTATCGGTCAGTCATCTTCTCCACCATCGTCTATCGGTAATATTCTCCGGCTTTCCTCGTGGGGGAGTTCTTCGACCTGACGGAGTTTGCGTTCGATGGCACGCGTACGTTTTCCCATCACTTCTTCCAACTGGTCACCTGCGCTTTGCAGATTCTTCTGGACCTTCTCAAGCAGTCCTCCGAATTTTCCGAATTCGGTTTTTACAGCTCCCAGTACGGTCCATACCTCGCCTGTGCGTTTCTGTATGGCGAGTGTCCGGAATCCCATTTGCAAACTGTTCAGGATAGCTCCCAAAGTAGTCGGTCCGGTTACTACAATCTTGTAATCCTTTTGTAGCGTTTCAACTAAACTTGTCCGGCGGATCACTTCTGCATAGATGCTTTCGAAGGGGAGAAACAAGATAGCGAAGTCCGTTGTAAACGGAGGATCGACATACTTGTCGTGGATATCCTTCGCCATTTTTTTGATGGTTGTCTCCAGTTGGCGTCCGCACGATTCCATCAATGCGGCATCTCCGGCTTCGAAAGCATCGTAGTATTGTTCGTAAACATCTTTGGGGAATTTGGCGTCGATTGGCAGATAAACAGTGCTGTTGGCATCATCTTTTCCCGGAAGTTTGATGGCGAACTCCACAAATTCGGTTCCGCTTTTCTTGGTCTTGACATTCGCTTCATACTGTTCCGGACTCATCATCTGTTCCAGAAGTGCGCCTAGCTGGACCTCACCGAACGTTCCGCGCATTTTCACGTTACTCAGAACCTTCTTGAGACCGCCTACGTCTTGTGCGAGCGACTTCATTTCGCCCAGGCCCTTTTGCACATTTTCAAGTTGCGAACGGACTATCTCGAAAGATTGTCCGATGCGTTCGTTGAGAGTCTTTTGTAATTTCTCTTCAACCATCACGCGCATGTCGTCCAGACGCTTCTCGGTAGACTGTATCAGCGTTTCCTGCTGGCGTGCCATTGCGTCGAACTTTTGGCGTTGCAGTTCTCCGGTGGTCATCATGTTCTTATGCATGGCATCTTGCAGCTGTTGCAAACCCTGATTCAGGGTTTGCGTCATTTCCATGCGTAACTCGCGAATACTGCGATTCAACTCTTCCCGGTTTTCCTGCATTTGTTGGCGCAATGCCCGTTGCATCTCTTCGCTTTGTGCGCGATTGTTGCGGGTAAGTGTCAATGCGAGCAGGGCAACCAGTAAGGCTGCAATAATCAAGAGGAGAGTCAGTTCCATTTAATAAGTCAGTATTTCGTTTCCGGTTTCAGTAATCAGAATCATATTTTCCCATTGTGCAGACGGCAATCCGTCGTCTGTGCAGACTGTCCAGTCATCAGCAGAGTCGACAAAGACCTCATACGTTCCCATGTTGATCATCGGTTCGATGGTAAAAGTCATTCCCGGAAGAATCAACATACCGGTACCGCGGCGTCCGAAGTGCTCTACGTCGGGTTCCTCATGGAATTTGATTCCCACTCCATGTCCGCATAAGTCGCGTACCACACTATAACCGTTCTTTTCGGCATGTTCCTGAATAGCCGCACCTACGTCACCTAAACGGGCCCAAGGCTGTGCGGCAGCTATGCCGATCTCCATACATTCTTTAGTGACCTGTACCAATCTCTGTTTTTCAGGGCTGACTTCGCCGATCATAAACATGCGTGATGCGTCAGAGAAATAACCATTGTAAATGGTAGAAACATCTACGTTGATAATATCTCCGCTTTTTAGAATTTCGGTTGAACTGGGGATTCCGTGGCACACTACATCGTTGATGCTGGTGCAGACGCTTTTGGGAAATCCTTCATAGTTTAGAGGAGCCGGAATAGCCCCATGGGACGTGGTGAAATCGTAGACCAAACGATCGATCTCTTCGGTGGACATTCCCTCACGAATATTTTCTGCAATGTGGTTCAGCAGAGCTGTGTTGATCTTTGCACTTTCACGGATACCTTCAATTTGTTCCGGTGTGCGCAATACCTTGCGTGGAGGAAGTTTGTAACCTTGTTTTCTGTATTTCTGTATTTTATCTTCTATTTCATCCGGATAATTGGAAGGAGTAAACCGGACTCCTTTGATAAATTTTTTCATTTTACTATCTTGATTTTTTATTCGTAGTACAAATGTAGGGAATAAAAAGGGGAATGCGGTATTTTAGGAAAGATAATTTCGGGGAATCAAAGGTGAAGAAAAGTAATAAAGGCTAATTAGTCATTTTGTCATTTTGTATTTTAATGCTGCTCAGATTTGATTCTTTAAGCTCCGTATCCACTCTTGCGGAAAAAAACGCTAAATAGGAGCATTAGGGCGATTCAAGATGATGCCGATTATACGTTTTTTTTGTGATATGGATCGTTTATCGTTTCTGTTTATATTATAGTGCTGTCTGTTTTAACGATTTTGCATGTATCTGCCATCTTCTTTCGGTTGCTTCTCTCAGTGCCAATAAACGGGAAAAGTGCTTTTATGCAGCCATATATCTCTTCTCTTGTCATGGAGTTAACAAAAGACTTGGACGAAGTTGACAAAAGACTTGAACGAAGTTAATAAAAGACTTGGAGGAAGTTAACAAAAGACCTAAACGATATTAATAAACGTCCGAGTGTTTTTGCATATTTATCTTCAGACAGCACTAAAACTGCATGTTATTTCTCTTTTTATTCATTTTGCTTTAAATAAAAGTTCTATCCGATAACTTTTGTATCTGAATAGAGTTAGCAATTTATCTGTAAATAAAGCAATCTGTAGTCAATTTCTTTTTTAAAGTTACTTTTTGAAATTCACAGTAAGCCACATGGAATACTTTCGATGCACATCGTATGGTTTTTGTTTGTCTGAAATGTTTTTATTTATCCTATTTCCTTTTTATTAGAAAACAATCCTTATATTTGTCCGTGTATTATTAATTTAATGACAAATGACACTTATGAAGACATTGAATTTTATGAAAACGCTATTCTTATTGGTAGCTATAGTAGGCCTAAGCTCTTGTGGTGACAAGTATTATTCAGATGATTATCTACGAAATAGCAATGCAAAGCTCTGTGGCAAAACCTGGGTGAATGATTCGGAGAAGAATGATGTAGACGAGTGGGTTCGGCATACATTGAAGTTTGATGATAACGGCCGGCTGGCAGAGACTTATGCCTATTATCATGTAAATGAAAGTCAGCCTTACCGCACGGAGACCAATAATCTGACCTGGTCGTGGATAGACGATACGATGGAAGGTATTGTTTTTGACTATGGAGTGAACGGGGTGACTTATTTCGATAACGTGTGGGTACGTGAGCATAATATGTCCGGGAAGCTGAACGGAAAGGTAGTTGTATTTGTCGATTCAAAATATAACAGAAACTAATTAGAGAAGGAGATAGGAAGAAATGAAAGGCTATTGGAAGATTTTACTGATACTGATGCTAGCTGTCGGGTTCGCGTCTTGCGAGGACGATCAGGGAGAGATTGAATATGTCATTACCGGGCGGGCATGGACCGGCGATGTAGGGATGAATGCCCATAATGGTGAACCCCTGTTCAGTACCTTTGAGTTCGGGAACGACGGTTTTGGAGTGGAGACCCAGTTCTATGCTTCAAACGGTCTTTTGTATGATCAGTTTCGCTTTCAGTGGTATTGGGAAGATTCTTATAATCGTAATTTAGTATTGAATTACGGTAAGAACGGTATCTCTTATATGGACGACGTAAGGATATACGGAGATCGGATAACCGGTGCCTTTTATCTTTCGGACGATGCCCGGGGATTTAACTTTGAATTAAGAATGGAATAAACTTATATCCGGCAAATATTAAATGAAGGTGTTTCATAATTCACCACAGATTACACAGATTTGCACAGAACGATTTTTAATTTACTGATAACCAATACTATTTATCTGTGTAAATCTGTGTAATCTGTGGTAAATACGAGTTTTGATACATCCCTATTTATATTATTTCTTCAGAAATAGCTTCTTGAATGTAGGAGGGTAAGGGGTTTCAAACTCCATTAGCTGATCTGTCACCGGATGATAGAAACAAAGTTTGAAAGCATGCAAAGCCAGGCGCCCGAGAGGATTGGGCCCACCGTCTATCCCATAACGTCCGTCTCCGATCAGAGGATGTCCCAGATCCTGCATGTGTACACGTATCTGATTCTTACGTCCGGTTTCCAATCGCAATTCTACCAGCGAGTAGCCATTGGCACGTTTGATGGTGCGATAGTGGGTGATCGATTTGGAACCGCCATCATCATAGCTGCTTGAGCTGACGTACAAGGTACGGTCTGTCAGCCAGGACACTACCGTGTCGCTGTCTTTCTCCATCTCGCCGGTAACCACCGCTACATAGCGACGGTCCGTCACGATGTCGTGCCAATGGTCACGCAACGTGTATTGTGTCTTTTCGTCTTTGGCAAACATCATTAATCCCGAAGTATCCCGGTCCAGGCGATGAACCACGTAGATGCGGTTTCCGCGTCCCGAACGACCTACATATTCGCTTAAAATATGCTGGGCAGTACGTTCTTTCTGCCGCTCTGTGCCAACGGAAAGCAATCCTTCCTTTTTCTCCACTACGATGATATAGGCGTCCTCGTAGACTATCTTCAGTAGCGGATGGCGGAATTCTTTCTTGTTCTTGTCCTTGCTGATAAGCACCTTCATGCCCGGTTGCAGAGGAAAGTTGAATTGTGTTGTGATCACATTGTCGACCAGCACGATTCGTTTGCTCAACAGAGACTTTAGCTTGGTACGGCTGGCATCGGGCATTTTGGCCGCAAGGAAATCCATTAATTCCATCGGTTCTTTCACCAGATAGCCGGTATATTGTGCACGGGCCTTCTCGGCCGGAGTTCGTTTGATTCTCTTCATATTCATTTTTTTATTTAAGTTCAAGCAGCACTACGTTTTCCACGTGATGGGTGTGGGGGAACATATCTACCGGTTGCACTGCTTTCACACGATATTTGACATCCAGCAACTGGAGGTCACGCGCTTGTGTAGCCGGATTACAACTAACATATACGATCCGTTTGGGTTCGGCAAATAAGATTACGTCTACCACATCCTGATGCATTCCCGCCCGGGGAGGGTCGGTGATGATTACATCCGGACGCCCGTACTGATTGATGAAATCCTGTGTCAGGATATCTTTCATGTCTCCGGCAAAGAACAGGGTGTTCTCTATTCCATTGATCTCGGCATTCACTTTTGCATCTTCTATGGCTTCGGGAACATATTCGATGCCGATCACTTTTCGTGCCTGGCGTGACACAAAGTTGGCGATGGTTCCGGTACCCGTATAGAGGTCATATACCAGTTCGTCACCTGTCAGTCCGGCAAAGTCGCGTGCCACCTTATAAAGATTGTATGCCTGTTCCGAGTTGGTCTGATAGAACGATTTCGGTCCCACCTTGAAACGAAGTCCCTCCATCTCCTCGAAGATGTGATCATTGCCACGGAATACGTGTACATCGAGGTCATTGATCGTGTCGTTACATTTATTATTAATAATGTATAGGAGAGAGGTTATTTCCGGGAATTGGTCGGCAACATATTGCAATAACTGCTTGAAGAGATCCATTTCATGCTCTTCCGTTATCTTGCAAATCAGAATCACCATCAGTTCGCCGCTACTCGAGGTACGTACAATCATGTTGCGGAGCATTCCTTCCTGCGAACGGAGATTGATGAAAGAGTAGTTGTGCTCGTAGGCGTAATCGCGGATCGTATTGCGGATACGGTTAGAGATATCATCCTGCAACCAGCACTTTTCGATGGCGAGCACCTTGTCGAATGCTCCCGGAATGTGGAATCCTACTGCGTTCATCTGGTCATATTTGACGTCCTGTTTCACTTCTTCCGCTGTCAGCCAGCGTTTGTTCGAGAAGGTGAACTCCAGTTTGTTCCGGTAAAACTCTGTTTTAGCAGATCCCAAGATAGGAGAGATTTCCGGCAATTCGATCTTTCCGATACGGCGGAGGTTGTCTTCCACCTGTTTCTGTTTGTATTTGATTTGTTCTGCGTAGGGCAATACCTGCCATTTACACCCGCCGCATACGCCATAGTGCTGGCAAAAAGGAACGGCACGTACCGGTGAGAGTTCGTGAAACTTCACCGCTTCAGCTTCGGCGTATTTATTCTTTTTTCTTTTTACTTGCAAATCTACCACGTCGCCCGGCACTACGTAAGGTACAAAAACGACCAGGTCATCTACTTTTGCGATGGCTTTTCCTTCGGCAGCCACATCCGTTATTGTCACCTTCTCCAGCAGAGGAAGTTCTTTTTTCTTTCTAGCCACAGTACTCCTTGAATTATATTAAAATGATTTCTTTGAGTATAAAGCGTGAATCTATTAAATCACCATTCTACGCCATATTAATAAAATCTTTCGCAAAAGTAGGTATTTTTTTTCGTATTTCTCTATATGAAGTGAAATAATGCAGATTGCAATGTCGAAATTGCATTTTGATAGAAAGTTTTTCATATAAAAGTTTTCTGGTTTGCGAAATATCCTTAGATTTGCGAACAGAAAAGAATCACAACTAATAACTTTAAAATCGTATTATGGACAAAAAAAGAGTTTATACCTTTGGTAATGGACTGGCAGAAGGAAAGGCCGGTATGCGAAACTTACTTGGGGGCAAAGGTGCGAACCTTGCCGAAATGAATCTGATCGGTGTCCCCGTACCTCCGGGCTTCACAATTACAACTGACGTTTGTACCGAATATTACGAGATGGGACAGGAAAAGGTCGTATCTCTCCTGAAAGAAGAAGTAGAAAAAGCTATTGCAAATATTGAGAACCTGATGCGTTCAAAATTTGGTGACGTAGAGAATCCGTTGCTGGTTTCTGTGCGTTCGGGTGCACGTGCATCCATGCCGGGTATGATGGATACGATCCTGAATCTGGGTTTGAATGATGAAGTGGTTGAAGGTCTGACCCGTAAGACCGGAAACGCTCGTTTTGCATGGGATTCTTACCGCCGTTTCGTACAGATGTACGGTGACGTAGTATTGGGTATGAAACCTGTTAACAAAGAAGACCAGGATCCGTTTGAGGCAATCATTGAAGAAGTGAAACATGCCAAAGGCGTGAAGCTGGACAACGAGCTCGAGGTGGAAGATCTCAAGGAACTCGTGAAGAAATTTAAAGCTGCCGTAAAGGCACAAACAGGCAAGGACTTCCCGACTTGTGCATACGAACAGCTTTGGGGAGCTATCTGCGCCGTGTTCAATTCATGGATGAACGAACGTGCCATCCTGTACCGTAAGATGGAAGGAATTCCCGATGAATGGGGTACTGCCGTAAGTGTTCAGGCAATGGTGTTCGGTAACATGGGCGATACTTCCGCTACAGGTGTATGCTTCTCCCGTGATGCCGCTACGGGCGAGGACCTCTTCAATGGTGAATATCTGATCAATGCACAAGGTGAAGACGTGGTTGCGGGTATCCGTACTCCGCAGCAGATCACTAAGATCGGTTCCCAGCGTTGGGCTCAGCTTGCCGGTGTGAGCGAAGAGGAACGTGCATCAAAATATCCTTCTATGGAAGAGGCTATGCCGGAGATCTACAAGCAGTTGGATGAATTGCAGACCAAGCTTGAAAATCACTACAAAGACATGCAGGATATGGAGTTCACCGTTCAGGAAGGCAAACTTTGGTTCCTTCAGACACGTAACGGTAAACGTACCGGTGCTGCCATGGTAAAAATCGCCATGGACCTGCTCCGCCAGGGCATGATCGACGAAAAGACCGCGCTGATGCGTGTAGAACCCAATAAACTGGATGAATTACTTCACCCGGTATTCGATAAGTCTGCTTTGAAACAGGCTAAAGTGCTGACTCGCGGTTTGCCGGCTTCTCCGGGTGCTGCTACCGGTCAGATCGTATTCTTTGCTGACGATGCAGCCGAATGGCATGCTGCCGGAAAACGCGTTGTGATGGTTCGTATCGAGACTTCACCCGAAGATTTGGCCGGTATGGCAGTTGCCGAAGGTATCCTGACCGCCCGTGGAGGTATGACCTCACATGCAGCCGTGGTTGCCCGTGGTATGGGTAAATGCTGTGTTTCGGGAGCCGGTGCATTGAATATCGACTACAAGGCCCGTACAGTGGAAGTGGATGGTGTATTGCTGAAAGAGGGAGATTTCATCTCCTTGAACGGTAGTACCGGTGAGGTTTATCAGGGTAAAGTAGAAACGAAAGCAGCCGAACTGTCAGGCGACTTTGCCGATCTGATGAAGTTGGCTGATAAATATACCCGTCTGCAGGTTCGCACCAATGCCGACACTCCGCATGATGCCGAAGTTGCCCGTAATTTCGGTGCGGTAGGTATCGGTCTTTGCCGTACGGAACACATGTTCTTCGAAGGTGAAAAGATCAAAGCCATGCGTGAGATGATTCTGGCAGAAAATGCTGAGGGACGCCGCAAAGCTCTTGCCAAGATCTTGCCATATCAGCAAGCCGACTTCAAGGGAATCTTCAAGGCAATGGCCGGTTGTCCGGTGACTGTACGTCTGCTCGATCCTCCTTTGCATGAATTTGTTCCTCACGATCTGAAAGGACAGCAGGAGATGGCCGATACAATGGGAGTAAGCCTGCAATATATCCAGCAGCGTGTCGAATCGCTCTGCGAACACAACCCGATGTTGGGTCACCGTGGTTGCCGTTTGGGAAATACGTATCCCGAAATCACACAGATGCAGACTCGTGCCATTCTGGGTGCCGCTCTTGAACTGAAGAAAGAAGGAATAGAGACACATCCCGAAATTATGGTGCCGCTGACAGGTATTCTTTACGAGTTCCAGCAGCAGGAAAGTGTGATTCGTGCCGAAGCAGACAAGCTCTTTGAAGAGGTGGGAGACCGCATCGACTTCAAAGTCGGAACCATGATCGAAATTCCCCGTGCAGCTCTGACTGCCGACCGTATCGCTTCGTCTGCCGAGTTCTTCTCGTTCGGAACCAACGACTTGACTCAGATGACTTTCGGTTACTCTCGTGACGATATAGCTTCTTTCCTTCCGGTTTATCTGGAGAAGAAGATTCTGAAAGTAGACCCGTTCCAGGTACTCGACCAAAATGGTGTAGGTCAGTTGGTACGTATGGCAACCGAAAAAGGCCGTGCCATCCGTCCGGACCTGAAGTGCGGTATCTGTGGTGAACATGGCGGTGAGCCTTCATCTGTTAAGTTCTGCCATAAAGTAGGTTTGAATTACGTTAGCTGTTCTCCGTTCCGTGTGCCTATCGCACGTCTGGCAGCGGCACAGGCAGCCATCGAAGGATAGTAGCATACGATTTATAATTAATAATCAATAAGTTAAAGGGATTTGCTCTGAGGAGTGAATCCCTTTTTTCTGTTACAATGTCTGTTATTTTACCATCTTGTTTACTGTATGTTTACACTAAATCAAGAAAATGTTTACACTAAAAATACAACTATTAAGTATTGATTATTAGAAGATTATGGCAAATTTTAAAGTGTGCGTTAGAAACCAGAGAAGTGATAAGTTGTTCTCTGTTTACATCAGAATTACTCATAATAGAAGAATTGGGTATATTAAGACTGATAAAGTAGTAGATAAATCAAAGTTAAGAAAAGGTGAAATTAAAGACCCTGATATTCTTTCTTATTGTTCTAATCTGATTAGGGGATATAATGATAGGCTGAATGCTGTGGAAATATCAACTTGGGATATACATGAAGTTATGTTTTATTTGCAAAGCATCGATGAAGATATATCTTTCTCTCAATATGCAAGAAAGTATGTTTTTGAGATGGCTACAATCAGAAATATGGTGAGAAATGCCAAAAATTATAGATGGGCTTATCAATCATTAGAGAGATTTGCAGGGACAAATAATATTTTGTTTTCCAAGTTGACATCTAAGTTTATTCAAGATTGGATGAATTCCTTATCTGGAACTAATCGAGCCAAAGAAATGTACCCAACTTGTATCAGGATGATTTATAATGCGGCTCTTGAAGAGTATAATGATTATGATAAAAATATCATAAGGATTAAACTACAGCCATTTAGAAAGATTGAAATACCTAAGGCTGATGTACCTGAAAAGAGAGCATTGGACATCCCTATACTTCAAAAGTTCTTTTATGGTGCTATTCCTGAAACTAAGTTGAAGGCTTCTTTACCAGAACTTAGTAGAGATGTAGCAGAGATGGTGTTTTGCTTGGCAGGTATGAATACTGCTGATTTGTTTGAATTGAGAAAGGGGAACTTAAAAGGGGAGGTGTTGTGTTATCATAGGCAGAAAACCAAGAAATTCAGGAGAGATGGGGCTTACTTGGAAGTGAAGATACCAACAAGATTACTGCCTTTATTTGAGAAATATAAATCAAATAATGACTATTTATTAAACTTTGCAGAAAGGTATCAGGATAGTAATTGTTTTAATATAAATGTAAATAGTGGTTTGAAACCATATTGCAATTATAATGGATTACCTAAAATTTGCATCTATAATTTTAGGCATTCATGGGCTACAATAGCTCAGAATAATTGTGGTGCAAGTACAGCAGAGGTGGGTTTTGCCTTAAATCATTCATCTGCTCATAGGGTGACAGAGGGGTATATTAAAAAAGATTATTCTCCAATTAGTGTACTAAATGAAAAAGTGATTGCTTGTGTATTTGGGGGAGAAGACTTGAAATAGGTTTAAAAGAATCTCTGTAGTTTATTGGATTATGGAGATTCTTCATATACCATAATACCCCTAAAAAAATTTCCTATCATAATGAGAATAAGGATTGTATATAAATAAATGTAATATTATATATATCTTTGTATTGTAATTGTAAAAATAATAATAAACATATGTATTTTGATATTTTATTCAATTATAAATGGCTAAGCAGGTTATTTAAGAGAGTCAGGAAAACTGCAAATCATAAATTTAATTCTATCTTCATGGCTCTTGCCTTTAAAGGGCACAGGAGGGACATAGTATTACCTAAGAACTTTAGTCTTGAGTCTCATTTAGCCTCATATCCACCTGATGAGTATGGTTTTGCAACCTCTGATTTGAAGTTTAGTAAAGATAAGGTATATTACTTTTTATCCTTACTATCCACTATACCTGCAAGAAATAAAGATTTAATAGATGAAAATGGATGGGTTCCCATTCATACCAAAACTATCAGAGATAAAATAAAAGACATTGGATTATATAAAGATTATTTAATTAGAACTGGGGTTTTAGAATGTGACAACATCTATATTCCAAAAGTAAAATCTCGATGCTATAGATGGAGTAGAAATTATATTAAATGGGGATTTCAAGTATGCAATGTTATCTGCAAACATGAAGAAGAAGCTTATTTTATGCAAGAAGAAGCGGATGAAGAACTCACCAATTCCCCCTATCTTTATTACTGGTATAACAGTAAAAGATTAAGCATCAATCCTATAGTCCAACAATATGCAGAGGCTACCCTTAATGATAAAATGGGAGATAAAAGTAAATGGAGTATAAATGTTCATACCAATCAATTGAAGAACCCTCTTGTTCAATACATGGCTGCATTAACAAACATATGTAAGATAGAACAAAATAAATATGAAATCCATATAGATAATACTGTTCACAGGCTACATTCAGTAATAACAAACTTACAGAAAGATTACAGAAACTTTCTTACTTACAATGGGCAAGAACTGGTTAGTATTGACATAAAGAATAGTCAGCCTTATCTTGCATGTGCATTGCTTAATCCTATGTTTTGGCATATTAATAATGAGTTATCACTGAGCTTGTATTCATTACCAGAAGATATACAAAGAACTATAACCACGGTAGCTACACCATTAAAGGTGGAGAAGCTTTTTCAGAATTGCACTGATGAGGACTTTAATCAATATAAAGAGATAGTTTCCAATGGAAAAATGTATGAGACAATGGCAGAAGTATGTCAAGCTTCACTTCACAAACCCATTGACAGAAAAGAAGCTAAAATATTAATGTTCTACCTGTTGTTCTCCAGTAATCAAGGGCAACATGATGACATTACTATCAACCAGATGAGAAAGATATTTAGTTCTGAATTGTTTCCCAAAGTGGCAGAACTCTTTAAGTTAATTAAGCACAAGTATAAGCATGTGGAGGAAGAGAAACAACATAATAGGTTAGCTTGCTTATTACAGTCTATTGAAAGTGAAATAATCTTACATAGATGCTGTAAAAGGATATGGGAGGAGGGTAATCAACAAATACCAGTGTTTACAATACATGATTCCATTGCAACAACCACTGAACATGTGGAGTATGTCAAAAGAGTTATGAAGGAGGAATTGTTCAAAGCAATAGGGGTATTTCCAACATTAAGTATTGAATATTGGAATCTGTCTCAAGTAGAGCATAGAGATATGTTACCTCAAATACAAGCTTAACTCAAATCCCCTGTTTTCAACCAGATAGCAGGGGATTACTTTATATACTACACTGCAATAGATAACTGATTTTACTGACCTAAAAGAATTATCCAAAATTATTTTTTTTCTTCTGGAGTCATGAGTGCTATATACTCCAGCCATATCACCCTCCCCATCACTCAGGTGGGGATAGTCCCCCCTACAACAATAATAAATTTACAATTATGGAAAGAAACTTGAAGTTCTTAAAGACAATGAGTGTGGCTGAATTTAAAGCACAGCACAATGTGGAAAAGATTGAAGTGAAAAGAAATGAACACACTGGCAAATGTTTCTTTGTCTATGGCTTTGAAACTGGAGCTTGTTCAAGGAAGGTGGAGACTGGAGAGCTGACAATACCAGTCATTTCAGAAGTATGCTCTGCTGAAACTGGAGATATATTTCTTCTGCTACATCAGAAAGGGGAAGGAGGGGCTACTACATTGGCAACTCTATAGGAACTAATGAAAATGCTCCAGAAGGGCAGTTGGATTAATAGTCTGACTGCCTTTTTTTCTAAGTAGTTAATCATTAATAGAATATAGTCATGTTAAATTTAAGAGTATCATCAAAGAAGCAGGCTAAGATAAAGCTTGCTCTACAAGGCTGTGCAGGCTCAGGAAAGACCTATTCAGCCTTATTATTAGCTTATGGTCTGACAAATGACTGGACCAAAATTGCCATCATTGACAGTGAAAATGGGAGTGCTGATTTATATGCACACTTGGGAAATTACAATGTATTACCCCTTCAAGACAACTTCACACCTGAAACCTATATTGAAGCTATAAAGGTGTGTGAGGATGCTAAAATGGAGGTGATAATCATTGACAGTATCTCTCAATGTTGGGATAACCTTCTGGAGTATCATGCTAACCTACAAGGTAATTCATTCACTAACTGGCAGAAGATTACACCAAGAATGAATGCCTTCATGCAGAAGATTCTACAATCTCCAAGCCATGTTATTTGTACCATGAGGTGCAAGCAGGATTATGTTCTTAGTGAAAAAAATGGCAAGATGATTCCTGAGAAAGTGGGCTTAAAGGCTGTCATGAGGGATGGAATAGACTATGAATTTACCATAGTCCTTGATATTAACATGAAGCATCAAGCCATTGCATCAAAGGATAGAACAAGTCTATTTATTGGTAAACCAGATTTTACTATTACACCCACTACTGGGCAAATAATACTGGATTGGTGCAATAATGGAATAAACTTGGATATGATAAAGCAGAAGATAAATCAGGCTAAAACCATTGAAGAGCTTACCTCCATTTATCACCAATACCCTGAATGGTATCAGCAACTTACATCAGATTTCATGCAGAAGAAGATGCAGTTACAAGAAGAGAATAACAAACCTATTATCAACTATAATCCTAATTTTATACATTATGGAAGCAATGCAGTTAATGCCAGTACACAGAACTAATATGTTGATACAAACATTCAATCAACCAAAGTTTGAGATTGAAACCCCAGTTGAAACTATAGAGGCTGAAATTATCAGCTCCAGAAGGGAAAACAAAAGACTGCCCTTTATAGAAGCCAATACTAAAGAAGTCACTATACAGCATCTAAGGGAAGAATGTGTAGTGCCAGTATTCAGTAAGGATAATGAGATAACCATCAGTCACCCTTCATTTATTGAAATGGTTTGGGAAGCTGCCAATCAGATATTCCCGAATGAAAGGATTGAAGAACCAGCTATCAGGGTAAGCCATGTCATTAAAGGCAGAACACCCGAAGCTATTCATAAACCAGTGAAGGATTTACTTGAATCAGACAAGACCATTTACTATGAAAGAATGATGTTTTGTTTTGAAATTCCCACTATCAATGAAGATATTGAAGGCAATAGGCTGAATCTTACTATTGGTGGGGTAAGAAGCTATAATCATGAAAACTTGTATAGTAAGAAAGGTGTAGAAAAGTTCAAAGTATTTATAGGCTTTAAGAACCTTGTGTGCTGCAATATGTGTGTATCTACTGATGGCTACAAGTCGGAGTTAAAGGTGATGAGCATTAATGACTTGCTGGCTTCCTCTATGAAGTTATTCCAAGAGTATAACATATCAAAGCATCTTTATTATATGGGAGCCTTAAAGGATAGTTATATGACTGAAAGCCAATTTGCCCAGTTCTTGGGAAAGAGTAGATTATACCAATATCTGCCAGTTGAACAGAAGAAAAGACTTCCTCAAATGCTGATGACTGATACTCAGATAGGACTTGTAGCTAAGGCATATTATAATGATGATAACTTTGCTCTTCCTGAGAATCAGAGTGCTATATCCATGTGGAATGTGTATAATCTGCTCACTGGAGCCAATAAAAGCAGCTATATAGACAACTTCTTGGATAGGTCACTCAATGCCATACAGCTTACAGAAGGGCTAAATAAGGCTCTGTATGGAGAAAATGAATATTCTTGGTTTATACAATAATCTTATAATTCCTATTCCTTTCTGGAGTATCTGCTCCCATTTATCCATTATGTTAGGAAATTCTGTAGTGTCGAAAAAACTTGTAATGTACCTTATAAGAATAAAAATAAAAATTCGACACTTTACACTTACTTGGTTATATTTATATAGGAAGTAAGTGAGCAAGGGACATTTTCTATGGTGGCTGGATGGAGAACTGGAAAATAAGCTCAAGAAGGTGATTTGAAAGAAAGATTGGATATGAAATGTCCTCCATCTTTTTCTTGTTTTTCCTTCTGGAGTAGCTGGCTGTAGTTGGGTATTAAGATATTTGAACTAATTATAGCATGGAAATAATGATAAAAGGCATTTTGAATATCACTATTGGATTGATATTCATGTGTATAATGGCTAAGAGAAAATAAAGGTGAACAGTCTTTGTATTGTGTTTATTGTTGTTGTAAGCCTCGGTTCCAGCATGGAATTGGGGCTTTTATTTTGAAAAGATATGAGAATCAGAGATATGTAATAGAATTAATGGTACATTTGCCACTGGTGGATATGGAAGTATATTATTACTTTTCCACTTCAAGAGCCTTAATGACAGATAAGAGAATAAGCTCATGCCTATGGTGCTAATATGGTCTGAAAACCTGTTAAAAGTAGCTTTCGGATGATTGTTTATATGTGGAAAGTCTTAACTTTGCAACAGGAACAATCAAATGATTGCTAATGAAATAGAAGTTTAACAAGACATATTAGAAAAAGAAGTGTTTGCTTCTTACTTGTGAAGTCCTAAAATCACCACTTTAAAGACTAACAATCACAGCAGTAAGGGAGTGAATGCTCATACCATCAGGTGTGGGCTTTCCTTGTTTGTGATTGTAGGTGTTGTGGTGATACCTTGGACTCAGCAGGAAAGTACCACACCTTCTTTTTGTAGTATGGCTACAAAAAGAGCAAAATGAGTGACCTTATTGGCTTTCAAAAGAACAATCTACTTGGTGTAAAATATCCATCTTTTGATGGACTAACTTATATCAATACCTATTCAGTAGAGGCATTCAAGCTATTGGTAAATTGTAAAACATTATATATCAAGGTGTTGTCCCATGTTAATCAGCTATTTTTTACCTATGGCTGCAATATAGGATTTGTTGCAGTAGCAGGAGTTCCTAAAGAACCTATGATAGCTATTGTTGCAAATAGTAGTGGTAGGATTTTCCCTTTACTAATGGAAAAATCAGACATAGGAAAAACAACATTGCCTATTGCTAAGGCAACTTTCAACAAGAAGAGTACCTCCAAAACATATTCACGTAGAACTTCTTTCTGGGATTATGAAGAAGAAAGGATGAATGATGTAGATAATTGGAGTGACCCTTATGGTGATGAACAAGCTTTCTATGATGGCTGGAGTAGAGAAGATGTAGAAAGTGGATTAGCTGATGCTTATGAGGGATAATTTAGAGATAAGATGAAATAATGATTGATTATAAACGAATAAAAATGGAATTTCCACTAACATTTGGTTTACAAAAAACAGGTTTACCACTGATATTGATATCAGGAAAAATAAATAACCTTTGTTTTTTGATTGATACTGGTGCTACTCATAACACCCTATTTGATTTTGTATATGAACATTTCAAGAGTGAGTTTAAACTGCTTGAAGGAGCATATAGAACAATGGGAATAGAGGGGCACTACAAAGAAACTCCTATCATTGAAGCTACATTCAATTTTGAAGGGAGGGATTATACTTCCACCTTTTCTGTATTGGATGCTTCTGAGGCTATAAGGCAAGTGCAGGATGAAACTGGAATACAGATTCATGGAGTACTTGGAGTACAATTCCTTATAGAGAATAAATGGATTATAGATTTTGAACAAATGAGGGTTACAAATGAAGAAAAATAGCTATTTTATACTTTTATTGTCTGTTTGCATGATAGGATGCTCTGTTCAGACTAAACAAAATAAAGAGCTGGAAAATATAGTGAAAAGAGATACAGCATATGTGATAGAGCCTTTTTTGAGGGATGGTATTACATATATTTGTAAAGATGAAATAATGAAACCATATCTTGTTGATTATAATTATTCACCTCCACAGAAATATGAAATAGACCAAATAACAGCCAAAAAACAAGGCAACAAAATCATAGTGGGAACTGACTGCTATATTACTCACAAAATATTGTCTGGTACATATTGGAGTATTGAGAAGATGGGAGATTCCTATTCATTTCCTAAAACAAAGTTAGCCATCCTAAAAACAGATAAAGGAGAGGTGAGAATTGCAGAAGTAGATGGAGTTTTAGAGGATTTCTGTGTACTTGAAGTCAAATATGATAATTATGAGGCAAGTACTGGGATTGGGGCTATATATTGTGAACTTCCTAAAAAGAAACACACTCCCATAAAAAATATGAAAAATGATACTTTAATATCTGCAAATATATTCTGGTTCAATGATAGTGTATATTTCAACTTTGATACTCAAAAGTATGATACCATTAGATAAAATACATGAAATTTCAAGAATGAATCAATAGGGTAAATGGAAACAAACAATATTTATGTTCATGTAAAAAGTTTAGGCTTTACATTCCTTCTGGACAAAAGAATGAAACATAATTTGATTAACCCTATTTTCTTGGCTTTCTTCAAAATAGGTAAGCAGAGGGATTCACTTTTGAATAATGATATAGGAGAAGTAAATATAAAACCTGAATATAATAACTCCCTTCCTTTTCTTCCTGCTTATGTAGATAGTATTTCACTGGAAGATATATTCCATTATGTTGGGAAGAAAATTGTTTGGTGCAGTGATAACAAGTTTAGGGAGTGTAAGGCAGTCAAACTCAATTTTGAATATGAGGGACACCCTTACTCTGAACTATTCTTCATAGATAAGAGTATTGAAGAGGACTATGCTATTTTAGGTTCTACCTTCTGGAGTAGATTAATCTGTGATAGCAAGTAATTTTATAATTAAAAAGAAATGAAAAACTTTTTCTCCAAAACAATTTTATTAAAAACTTAATGCTACTTTTGTAGTAGAGCAAATGGGTATAATAGACTATGGTGTAAATGGAGTAATTCTATATATAATAAGGTATAGTTTACTATATGTTTACAGCAGAATGCTAACTTATTGATTAATATATTAAACTGGCAGCGGCACAGGCAGCCATCGAAGAATAACTTTAGATTAACTGGTTTGTGCGAGGCTACTCCAAGAGGGTAGCCTCGCCTTTTTGTATATATCTGTATGGTGCAGACAGAGCCTACAGGAGAGAAAAGCCGGCGGAAACCTAAAATGTAGAGTAAATATTTGTATAATTCAAATAAAAATATTTCCTTTATCTTATGAAACCTTACTTATTATATTTTTAACAAACTAAAATTACAGAATTATGAAAAGAAATCTTGTGTTTGTATTGTTTGCCCTCGTTTCGGTTGTGGGCTTTTCTCAAGTGAGCTGGAATGCCAAGGTGGGAATGAATATCAGTAACTTTACCGGTGATTTTGACATGAATGCCAAAGTAGGATTCAAGATAGGCGGTGGCATGGAGTATGGATTTAATGAAATCTGGTCGTTGCAACCCTCTTTGTTTGTATCTTCCAAAGGTGCCAAGAAGGACGAACTGAGTGTGAATGCTGTTTATCTGGAACTGCCGGTTATGGCTGCTGCGCGTTTCAAAGTAGCCGATAATACTAATATCGTGTTGAGTGCAGGTCCTTATTTTGCTTGCGGCATCGCGGGTAATTCCAAAGTAGATCTGGGCAAAGGGCGCTTGGAAGTCGATACCTTTGGTGACGACGGTCTGCTGAAACGTGGCGATGTAGGTCTTGGTATCGGTGTTGCCGCGGAGTTTGGCAAGATTATCGCAGGGCTTGACGGTCAGTTCGGGTTTGTCGATGTCATGGACAACGTAAATGGTAAGAATCTGAATCTTTCTATTAGCGTAGGTTATAAGTTCTGAGGGAAACCGGTAAATATTTAAATAGAAAAGCCGCTGTAAATCAATTACAAGCGGCTTTTTTCATTTTCCTCTCCGGTGAATAATGATCGAAATAGTTGTTTAATTAATGAATATGATATACTTTTGCGCCCCGAAACAAAAGTGAAATTATTCTTTTGTTTGTTTTCAAAATAGGTGTATTTAATTAAAACTACTAAGAAGATGAAAAAGATTGTATTGTTTTTATTTGTTGCTATTGCAACTTTATCTGTTAAGGCACAAGACCTTTACATGGGAGGTACCGTAGGTTTGTGGCGTAATGATGATGCCAATACCACTTCCTTTAAACTGGCTCCGGAGATCGGATACAACCTGAGCGAACAATGGGCATTGGGCGTTGAGCTTCAGTTCAACCATGAATACAAGGAGCATATCTCGACAAACACATTTGCCATTGCTCCTTACGCACGTTTTTCTTATTATGAAAACAAGATCGTACGTCTGTTTGTCGATGGCGGATTTGGTTTTGCTACCACTAAGGTGAAAGATGGCGGTGATGCTGTAAACGGTTTCGAGATCGGTCTGAAACCGGGTATCGCTATCAAGTTGAACCAGCATTTCAGCCTGGTTGCCAAATGTGGCTTCCTGGGATATAAGGACGATTATATGGGTAACGGTTTTGGCTTTAGCGCAAGCAGTGAAGACCTTACATTCGGATTCCATTACGAATTTTAATCAAATAGGTTTCAACGAAATAGGGTGACCTCCGCAAGGAGAATCACCCTATTTTATTTTGTCTGTTGTCGTTTCGTTCAGTCCGCCATTCTTTTCAGCTTCTTGAAGTGTTCTATCACTGCCAGGTAATCCTGGTCGGAGCAAGCGTCGAATTTGCCCCATAAATCTCCTAAAACTACTGCACCTCCGAATCCGAAATCTTTCACTTCCAGTATGTTATCCGGCGTAATACCTCCCAAAGCCATCACCTTGTTGTCAATGATCTTGTCTTTGGCTGCCAGGCGCAATTCTTCGGCTGTATAGGGTGAGTTATATCCCTCTTTCGAGATACTGTCATAAACCGGGCTCATGAATACATAATCATAAAAGTGCTTTTTATTCTTCACTTCCTCCACCGAGTGACACGAACAACTGATATGTCCCGAATAGTCATGCGGTTCTTTGGGATTTCGTGCATTCAGATGAATTCCCATCAGGTTGAATTCTTCTTTCAGATAGAAGTGTTCGTGCGTGACAATCCGTTTGTGGTATTTCTCCGGAATCAGTGTCAACAGGCGCTCTGAATACATAGCCGGTGTTTCCGGTTTTCTGAGATGCAGAATATCCAGTCCCTCTTCAAAAAGAGCAGTGATAATCTTATCTTCTTCTACAAAGAAAGTAGGCGTCGTTACTACGATAAGTTTCATTTCTTTTGTTAAACTGTTAAGTTTAGCAAAGTTACTAATTAACTTACTCAGAAACCAACCTTTATAGTGAAAATATGTTAGATTGCAATGTCCGCAAGTCAATTGTCCATAGTTTGCCTGCCAGGACCTCTCCGAATCCACAAATGATTTTGAGAACTTCGCATGCTTCCACACTGCCCGTTACTGCCGGTGTCACTCCGACCACCCCCTTGGGAGGAGGAGGCATGTGTAACATTCCTTCTTCGTCCGGGTAGAGGTCACGATAAGTTTTCCGTTGAGTTCCTTCTCCGTAGTTGAAGACGGACACTTGTCCTTCAAATCCGCAGATAGCACCGTATACATACGGTTTCCCGAGCTCCGAACAGACATCGCTGAGCAGATACCGGGTTGCAAAGTTATCGCAACCGTCCACGATGATGTCATACTGGCCTATCAGATCACGTGCATTTTCTTTACTTAGCCTTCCCGGACAGGCATTCACTTTTATCTCCCTGTTGAGGGCGCTGATCCGCATGGAGGCACAGATAGCCTTCAGGTCGCCCACTTCCTCCTCCGTGTAGAGTATCTGCCTCTGCAGATTGCTGAGGCTCACTTCGTCGTCATCTGCCAACCCGATGGTACCCACTCCAGCGCCGGCCAGATAGAGGGCGATGGGAGAACCGAGTCCTCCCACGCCTACAATCAGTACTTTGGCAGCTTTTAGCTTTAGCTGTCCTGCTTCTCCTATTTCCGGAAGCATGGTTTGTCTGCTGTATCTTTCCATAAATTCCCTTTTATTTCAGTTATCAGCATTGGGGTAGCGTCAGCGCCGTGTCCCAGTCTTTGTATACCGGTATCCGCCCCAGCGACCGTAGTGCTGCATCCACCTCCACGGCTTTCCGCTCGTCGCTTACGTGAAACTGTTCCAGTGCTTGCGGATAGGTAAAGTATCCTCCCGGTTCCGTTTTGCTTTCCGCACTCATGGTGGTCACTCCGAGCGTAGCCATGTGGTTACGGAAGGCTGCGCTTTCGCGGGTAGAGTAGGAGATGTCTACATCATGGTCGAAGATACGCATCGCAAAAGTCACTTGTGCCAACTCACGGTCGTTCATCACCACATTGGGCTGGAAGCCTCCGTTTTCCGACGGGCGCATGCGGGGGAAGTTGACACTATATTTCGTTTTCCAATAATGCTTCTGCAAGTAGCGGAGATGATAGGCCATCATGGTGATATCCGTTCTCCATTCCTCCAGTCCGATCAGTACGCCCATTCCTATCTTGTGTACTCCGGCCTGTCCCATGCGGTCGAATCCGTTGACCCTCCATTCGAATTTAGACTTCATGCCGCGGGGGTGGTAGATGTTGTAATTGGCTTTGTTATATGTCTCCTGAAAGCAGATGACCCCGTTCAGACCTGCATGTGTAAGTCGTTCATATTCTTCTGCTTTAAGTGGCATTACCTCAATCTGAAGGTTAGCAAAGTAGGGCTTTGCCAGCAAGAGGGCACGTTCGATGTAGTCCACTCCGGCTTTGGCAGGATTCTCGCCTGTCACCAGCAACAGATTCTCAAAGGGGGCCAGCTTCTTGATCGCCTTGTACTCGTTCACCATCTCTTCTTCCGTAAGGATGGTGCGCTTCATCGGGTTGTTGTGGTTAAAGCCGCAGTATACACACGAGTTTGTACAAGAATTTGTAATATAGAGAGGCACGAACATCGAGATTGTTTTTCCGAAGCGTTCCATCGTATACTTCCGGCTGAGACGTGCCATCGTCTCCAGATATGGAGCGGCAGCCGGCGAAATCAATGCCATAAAATCATTTACATCGCAGTGTTCCTTCGACAATGCGCGGCGCACATCAGCGTCAGTTTTGGAATAGATGGCTTTAGTCGTCTCTTCCCAGGAAATCTTTTCTAATTCATCTGAAAACATTTTATTTTTTCTTTTTATTCTTCTGGTTAATCTTCTTCAATGTGTTCCGTACAGCCGATTTTACGGCGGTCGAATACATTTCCGTCTCTGTACTCTCCAGTATGGTACGCAACTCATACAGCAACTCCGGCTCGGGCTCGCACAGGCGGTAAGCCATTCGGATGGCGAGCGATTGCACGCCGATACTCTCTTGGGGCGACAGCATGGCGTCCAGGCAGAAGTTGAGCAGAGCCACGGAAGGCACCTTCGTTGCGGGTGCATGGTAGAGTATGGAAAGAAGCAGTCGTTTCGAACCATCGTGCCCGCAGGACATCAACCTTCCGGTCAGCTCTTCCCTGAAAGGGATCAGCCACTCCGGCTTCTGCCTGCACAGTTTGTCGCATATCCATAAGGCCCGCCAGGACACCAATAATTTATCGTCCGACGTCAGCCGGTAAATGTTGTCGAAGTTCTCCGGTCGATCCAGGATTTCTTTTACAATCCGGTCCGTCTCCAGTTGGGAGATAGGCACATCGAGTGCTTTCCGGTATTCCGCTGTCCTTTCCGTTACGGTCATCCTATTTTTGTTTTTGAGTTTTCTTCAGATCGCGGCTCAGTCGCATCGCGCAGAAATTCGGTCCGCACATGGTGCAATACTCTCCGTCGGTATGCCGTCCGGCATGGAAGTAAGAGAATGCACGTTCCGGATCGAGCGACAGGTCGAACTGGTCTTTCCACCGGAATTCGTACCGGGCTTTGCTCAGTGCGTTGTCGCGTACCTGTGCCCCCGGGTGTCCTTTGGCCAGATCGGCCGCATGGGCGGCTATTTTATAAGTGATTACTCCCACGCGTACATCTTCTTTATCGGGCAGGGCGAGGTGCTCTTTAGGGGTCACATAGCATAGCATAGCTGTTCCCAGCCATCCTATTTGTGCCGCTCCGATAGCCGAAGTGATGTGGTCGTATCCCGGAGCGATGTCCGTCACCAGCGGGCCGAGCGTATAGAACGGGGCATTGTGGCATTTTTCAATCTGGCGTTCCATGTTTTCGCGTATCTTGTGCATCGGCACATGTCCCGGTCCTTCGATAAATGCCTGTACGTTTTTCTCCCAGGCGCGCACCACCAGTTCGCCCATTGTGTCGAGCTCGGCAAATTGCGCTTCATCATTGGCGTCGTGGGTCGATCCGGGCCGTAGGCCGTCGCCGAGCGACACTGCGACATCGTATTGTGCCAGGATGTCGCAGATGTCATCGAAGTGTTCGTAAAGGAAGCTTTCCCGGTCGTGCACCAGGCACCATTTGCTCATGATACTTCCGCCGCGGGATACGATGCCGCAGAGGCGTTTTTCCGCCAGGTGCACATTATACCGGCGGATGCCCGCATGGATGGTGAAGTAGTCCACTCCCTGCTCACACTGCTCGATCAGTGTGTCGCGATACAGTTCCCAGGTCAGGTCCTCTACCTTTCCGTTTACCTTTTCCAGAGCCTGGTAGATAGGTACGGTCCCCACCGGAACGGGACAGTTGCGGATGATCCATTCCCGCGTTTCGTGTATGTTCTCTCCGGTCGAAAGATCCATCAATGTGTCTCCTCCCCATTTACAGCTCCACATTGCTTTCTCCACCTCTTCGTCTATGCTCGAGGTAGTGGCGGAGTTGCCGATGTTGGTATTGATTTTCACCAGGAAGTTGCGGCCTATAATCATAGGTTCGGCTTCGGGATGGTTGATGTTGGCAGGCAGCACCGCCCGTCCTTCGGCTATTTCCTGACGTACGAATTCGGGTGTGATATGGGTCTCGATGCCCAGTTCTTCGCAGTTCATATTCTCACGGATAGCCACATATTCCATTTCGGGAGTGACAATGCCCTGTTTGGCATACGCCATCTGGGTGATATGCCGGCCGGCCTTGGCCCGGTAGGGCAGTGCGATATGTTCAAAACGGAGGTGGTCGAGGCTCCCGTCATCCCGCCGCATGCGTCCGTATTCCGAACTGATCTCGGGCAATTGTTCCACGTCTCCTCTGTTCAGTATCCATTCTTCACGCAGGCGCGGGAGGCCTTTTTTCAGGTCGATTTCTATGTCGGGGTCACTGAAAGGACCGCTGGTATCGTAGATGTACACATGCGGATTGGGAGTGATCACCTTCTTTTCTCCTTCGAAAGTTGTGCTGGGCACTTGCTCTACTTTTCGCATACCTACACGGATTTCGGGGAATAACTTGCCGGACAGATATACCTTCTCAGAGCGGGGAAATTTTATTCTTTGTTCCATACATTCGTTATTAGGATCTCTCAGCCCCGTATTCTTTTCCCGAAGAGTGATCGACGGGAGAGGGGCCGGAGGCGAGGTTATTGTTTTATTCGTTTAAAAATGCCGTCAGTGGTGAACTTGCTTCCGCCACGAACCCTATGGCCTGCATACCCAGTCCGGCCTCGTATGCCGTCCGTCCGGCTTCTACTGCCTGCTTGAAGGCTTTTGCCATTTCTATCGGGTTGCCGGCTACGGCGATAGCTGTGTTTACCAGGCATGCCGATGCACCCATTTCCATAGCCTCCGCCGCATGGCTCGGTGCTCCGATTCCGGCGTCCACCACTACCGGGATACCGGCCTGTTCGATAATGATTTGCAGAAACTCCTTGGTTTGCAGTCCTTTATTGGTTCCGATAGGTGCTCCCAGTGGCATTACCGTGGCGGCTCCCGCTTCTTCCAGTTGTTTGCAGAGCACCGGATCTGCCTGGCAATAGGGGAGCACGACGAATCCGAGTTTCACCAGTTCTTCAGTCGCTTTCAGGGTCTCCACCGAGTCGGGCAGCAGATAGCGCGGGTCGGGATGAATCTCCAGTTTCAGCCAGTTGGTTCCGAAAGCCTCGCGTGCCATTTGTGCGGCAAACACCGCTTCCTCCGCATTGCGTACGCCCGATGTGTTGGGAAGCAACTGAATGTGCGGATGTACAATATGTTTCAGCATGTCGTCTTCCGTGCTCTCCATGTCGACACGTTTCATGGCCACTGTCACCATTTCGGTGCCCGATGCCAGTATCGACTGTTCCATCCATTCGTTTGAGCTGAATTTACCTGTTCCCAGGAAGAGGCGGGAGTTGAATTCACGTCCCGCAATGATTAACTTTTCCATTTCTGATCTTGTTTTGAGTTCATTTCACCACAGGGTAACACGGAGTCTCACAGAGTTTTAAATTTCTTGTTTATAGAGTATTAAGAGAAAACCATCTCTGTGGAACTCTGTGTTACTCTGTGGTGAGTTTGATTCATTTCCTTATATGTTTAGAATTCTTTTTGTTTCTTCTACCGGGTCCGGTGCTTGCAGGATTGCTCCGGAGAGGGCGATGCCGTTCACCCCCGTTTCCATAATGGCCGGAATGTCTTCCGCCACGATCCCTCCGATGGCTACTACCGGTATCCGGATACCGGCCTCGTTCATCTGTGCCAGTATGGAGGTGTAGCCTTCGAGTCCCAGTACCGGGCTCAGATTTTTCTTAGTGGTGGTAAACCGGAAAGGGCCTATGCCCAGATAGTCGGCTCCGGCGGCATGATGCAGCTTTACGTCTTCAAAGGTGTTGGCCGTTCCGCCAATGATGAATGCTTCACCCAGTATCTGCCGGGCTTCGCCGATGGGCATGTCTTTTTTGCCCAGGTGCACCCCGTCCACTTCCAGCTTTTTGGCCAGCTCTACGTGGTCGTCGAGAATCAGGATCGCTTCTTTAGCTTTACAGAGAGGTTTCAGTTGCAGTGCCACTGCCTCCACCTCTTCCGGCGATGCCTCTTTCATGCGCAGTTGGATCCATTTACAGCCCCCTTCGAGAGCCATGCGCGCCGATTCCAGATAGGAGTAATTCTCTGTTTGATGGGTGATAAATTGTAGGCTTAACATAGGCTATCCTCCGCAGGCTGCTTTAATCACAATCAGGTTATCATTCTCTTGCAGCCCGAATCCGTCCCATTGCGGACGCGGTATCATTCGGTTGTTGACGGCGATGGCTACACCGTTTTCGGGAAGTTGCAGTTGGGTGGCAAGCTGGGCCAGTGTGCTTGCGGTTGTTTCCACTTCTTTGTTGTTCACTTGTACTTTCATATTCGTATAGGTGTGTTTGGGGATAAATGAAAGTAAATACAAAGAGGGGTGCGTGCGGGAAAAAGAAAAAACGGAAGAAATACACAATCCCTTCGGCAGTACTAACTGCATCAGGTTCTTAGGGTATAATCTCAGCCACCGGGTGGCACCCCTTTGTCTTTACGGAGGCAAAGTAAGTGAAAAAGAAAATAAGAAGAAAGTAAATCGGGGATTATTTCATCGCGGAGTCATGCGGAATTTGTTTTCGCCCTTTCTCAAAACTCACCATAGAAAACACAGAGTAACACAGAGACGATTTTAAGTTGTTGATTATTAACAAAAAAAAAGCTCTGTGATACTCTGTGTTACTCCGTGGTGAAAAGAGTTAGGTTACAGCCGTTTTTCTACGACATCCCAGTCGATGATCTCCCACAGTTTGTTTACGTGGTCGGCACGACGGTTCTGATAGTCGAGGTAGTAAGCATGTTCCCATACGTCAAATCCCAGTAACGGTTTCAGTCCCGCGCGTACCGGATTGCTTCCGTTGGGCTCTTTGGTGATGTGCAGCTTTCCGTCTTTGTCAACGGACAGCCATGCCCATCCCGAACCGAACAATCCTACAGAAGCTGCGTTGAACTCTTTCTTGAAGTTTTCAAAGCTGCCGAAGTCGCGTTTGATGGCTTCTCCCAACTTGCCTGCCGGTTCGTTCTTTGCCGGTTTCGGCGCAAATTGCAGGAAGTACAGAGTATGGTTCAGCACCTGTCCGGCATTATTGAAGATAGCTCCGTCGGGAGCCGAGGCTACGATGGCTTCTACTGTTTTTCCTTCATATTCGGTGCCCGGAACCAGGCTATTGAGATTGTTTACATATGTTTGAAGATGTTTACCATAATGGTAATCGATGGTTTGCTGACTGATTACAGGTTCCAGCGCATTGTTTGCGTACGGAAGTTTAGGCATTTCGTAAGTCATGGTCGTAAATATTAAAGACATTAATAATGTATTCATAAATTCAAATCTTTTATTTCATTTCTCTGAATATATAACAGGATATAGGGCCCAAATGTTCGGAGTTGTCCAAACTTTCCTCTATCTTTGCCCGTGAATAGAGATTTAACAGATAAATTTTATGCCCGACTATATCGAAGAACTTAATGAAAGCCAGCGTGCGGCGGTGCTCTACGGTGATGGCCCTTCGCTGGTCATCGCCGGTGCCGGTTCCGGAAAGACGCGTGTGCTCACTTATAAGATAGCCTATCTGCTCGAGAACGGTTACAATCCCTGGAATATCCTGGCACTGACTTTCACCAACAAAGCTGCCCGTGAAATGAAGGAGCGTATTGCCCGGCAGGTGGGCGAGCAGCGTGCACGATTCCTTTGGATGGGTACGTTCCATTCGGTTTTTTCCCGTATTCTTCGTGCCGAGGCGTCCCATATCGGCTTTACGTCCCAGTTCACCATCTACGATTCGGCGGACAGCAAGAGCCTGATTCGTTCCATCATCAAAGAGATGGGGCTTGACGAGAAGACCTATAAGCCCGGCAGTGTGCAGGCACGCATCTCCAATGCGAAGAACCACCTGGTGTCTCCTTCGGGATACGCAGCCAACAAGGAGGCGTACGAGGGCGATCTTGCCGCAAAGATGCCTGCCATACGGGATATCTACAGCCGCTACTGGGAGCGTTGCCGGCAGGCCGGAGCAATGGATTTCGACGATCTGCTGGTCTATACCTATATCCTTTTCCGCGACTTTCCCGACGTGCTGGCACGCTATCGCGAGCAGTTCCGCTATGTGCTTGTCGACGAGTATCAGGACACCAACTATGCACAGCACAGCATCGTGCTGCAACTGACAAAGGAGAATCAGCGTGTATGCGTGGTGGGCGACGACGCGCAGAGCATCTACTCCTTCAGGGGAGCGGACATTGACAATATTTTGTATTTCACCAAGATATATCCCGATACCAAAGTCTTCAAGCTGGAGCAGAACTACCGTTCCACCCAGACCATTGTCCGTGCGGCCAACAGCCTGATCGAAAAGAACGAGCGGCAGATCCCCAAAGAGGTGTTCTCCGAGAAGGAACGGGGTGAGGCCATCGGGGTCTTTCAGGCTTACAGTGATGTGGAAGAAGGCGACATTGTGACCAATAAAATAGCGCAACTGCGTCGCGAGCACGATTATGAATACTCTGACTTCGCCATCCTTTATCGTACCAATGCCCAGAGCCGTGTCTTCGAAGAGGCTTTGCGCAAACGGGGCATGCCTTATAAGATTTACGGCGGCCTCTCTTTCTATCAGCGCAAGGAGATCAAAGATATCATAGCCTACTTCCGCCTGGTGGTCAACCCCAATGACGAAGAGGCGTTCAAGCGGATTATCAATTATCCGGCACGCGGCATCGGCGATACCACGGTGGGCAAGATTATTACTGCCGCCACCGATAACAATGTCAGCCTCTGGACCGCACTCTGCGAACCCATTACGTACGGGCTTTCCATCAATAAAGGCACACATACCAAATTGCAGGATTTTCGTGCGCTGATCGAGCAGTTTATGGCAGATGTGACCGTAAAGAATGCTTATGAAATAGGTACGGAGATCATCCGTCAGTCCGGCATCATCAATGAAGTCTGCCAGGACAATTCGCCCGAAAATCTCAGCCGGAAAGAAAACATCGAGGAACTGGTGAACGGTATGAATGATTTTTGTGCCATGCGTCAGGAAGAGGGGAACACGAACGTTTCTCTGATCGACTTTCTCTCCGAAGTATCCCTGCTCACCGATCAGGATTCCGACAAGGAGGGAGACGGCGAGAAGGTGACTCTGATGACGGTACATTCCGCCAAAGGACTGGAGTTCCGCAACGTATTCGTGGTGGGGATGGAAGAGAATCTTTTCCCCAGCGGGATGGCGGGCGATTCACCCCGTGCGATGGAAGAGGAGCGACGCTTGTTCTATGTAGCCATCACCCGTGCCGAAGAGCACTGTTTCCTCTCGTTTGCCAAAACCCGTTTCCGTTACGGTAAGATGGAGTTCGGCAGCCCCAGCCGTTTCTTGCGGGACATCGACACCCGTTTCCTGCAACTTCCGCAGGAGGCCGCTTTAGGCCGGAGCATCGACGAAGGGGCCGGCCGCTTCCGCCGCGAGATGGAAGAGGGGTATTCGCGCCGTTCGTCTTCCGAGCGCTTCTCTGCCCGTCCGTCGGCCGACCGTCCGGAACGCGAACGGCCGAAGGCGCAGATCATCGCGCCGACGGTCCCCCGTAACTTGAAAAAGGTAAGTGGGACTACGCTCTCCCCATCGTCGGCTTCCGGAGCCGGCGTCGCCGGCGTACAGCCCGGACAGACCATCGAGCACGAACGCTTCGGCCTGGGTGAGGTGATCCGCGTAGAAGGTACGGGCGACAACGCCAAAGCTACCATTCATTTCCGTAATGCAGGCGATAAACAGCTGTTGCTGCGTTTCGCCAGATTTAAAGTAATAGAATAATTTATTCTCACCACAGAGTAACACAGAGCCGCACAGAGAAATTTTTCTCTCCTTAAGATCCCACTGATAAAAACTTAAAACTCCGTGAGACTCTGTGTTACTCTGTGGTGAACCTTGTAGTTGACTATGATAGATTTTACCCAATTCCCCTCTCCGTGTTATATCATGGAAGAGGAGCTGCTGAGAAAGAACCTCAGCCTGATAAAGAGTGTAGCCGATGATGCCGGAGTTGAAATCATCCTTGCTTTCAAGTCTTTTGCGATGTGGCGTTCATTTCCCATTTTCAGGGAGTACATCGGACACTCCACGGCCAGTTCCGTCTACGAAGCCCGTTTGGCGCTCGAAGAGTTCGGCAGTAAGGCGCATACTTATTCCCCGGCCTATACCGAGGCGGACTTCCCGGAGATCATGCGTTGCAGCAGCCACATCACGTTCAATTCCCTGTCTCAATTCAGCCGCTTCTATCCGCTGACCGTGGCCGAAGGCAGCGGCATCTCTTGTGGCATCCGTGTTAATCCCGAGTATTCGGAGGTAGAGACCGAACTCTATAACCCGTGCGCTCCCGGCACCCGTTTCGGGATCACTGCCGATCTGTTGCCCGCCCGTTTGCCGCAGGGGATCGAAGGTTTCCATTGTCATTGCCATTGCGAGTCATCTTCGTTTGAGCTTGAGCGCACTTTGCAACATCTTGAAGAGAAGTTCTCGCCGTGGTTTTCTCAAATCAAGTGGCTCAACCTGGGCGGCGGCCACCTGATGACCCGCAAGGATTATGATACCCGGCATCTGACCGGCTTGTTACAAGGATTGAAAAAGCGCTATCCGCATTTGCGTATCATCCTCGAGCCCGGTTCGGCTTTCACCTGGCAAACCGGAGTCCTCACCTCCGAGGTGGTGGATATTGTCGAAAGCCGCGGCATCCGTACGGCCATTCTCAATGTCAGCTTCACCTGCCACATGCCCGACTGTCTTGAAATGCCTTATCAGCCCGCCGTTCGCGGAGCGGTGATGGGAGAGGAGGGACCGTTTGTCTATCGTCTCGGGGGCAATTCCTGCCTGAGCGGAGATTACATGGGGTCCTGGAGTTTCGACCATGAACTGCAGGCAGGCGAACGAATTGTCTTTGAAGATATGATACATTATACAATGGTAAAAACGAATATGTTTAATGGAATTCACCATCCTGCCATTGCTCTGTGGACAGCGGATGGCAAAGCCGAAATCTTCAGGCAGTTTTCCTACGAAGATTATCGCGATAGAATGAGTTGATAATCAAAACATTTGTCGTTTGCCAAAAACACAATGCACATTTTCTTGAGAAAAAAGTGTTCCGAATGCTTGCAGATATCAAGAAAATGCCTACCTTTGCAACCGCAATCGAGAAACAATGGTTGCAAATGCGGAAATAGCTCAGTTGGTAGAGCATAACCTTGCCAAGGTTAGGGTCGCGAGTTCGAGTCTCGTTTTCCGCTCTCTTTGAAATGTTGGAAACCTTTTGCCCAGGTGGCGGAATTGGTAGACGCGCACGTTTCAGGTGCGTGTGTCGAGAGGCATGCAGGTTCGAGTCCTGTTCTGGGCACAAAGGTGAGAATAGTTCAAAGCTTTAATCAAGAATCGGAGAGGTGGCGGAATTGGTAGACGCGCTACTTTGAGGGGGTAGTGACATTACTGTCGTGGGAGTTCGAGTCTCCTTCTCTTCACATTCTGTATTAAAGTTGTTTTGCGGAAATAGCTCAGTTGGTAGAGCATAACCTTGCCAAGGTTAGGGTCGCGAGTTCGAGTCTCGTTTTCCGCTCAACAAGAACGTCGGTTATCTGTTCCTCTCCATTTTTTTTAACGGCAGGTTTCTGATTAGTCAATGCCCAGGTGGCGGAATTGGTAGACGCGCACGTTTCAGGTGCGTGTGTCGAGAGGCATGCAGGTTCGAGTCCTGTTCTGGGCACTATGTTAGAGGTTTGCGGAAATAGCTCAGTTGGTAGAGCATAACCTTGCCAAGGTTAGGGTCGCGAGTTCGAGTCTCGTTTTCCGCTCAGAGAAAAAGGAAGCTGAATCATTTGATTCGGCTTCCTTTTTTTGTTTACTGTTTACCGTTGCTTCAAGATAACAGTCAGCGTTAAATATTCTCAAGAGTTTGTATTTTACTTGTTTAATTGTATCTAATTGGTTACTATTAGAACTGAGTATGTACTTAGCACAAAGTTTGTGAAGCACTTGGAAAATAAAAATTTATACGAGATGCGGGTGTCTGTAAATACCAATGAATACAGAACTATTCTTTTTGCTGTTGATAATGATAATATCATTCTTTCAAAAAAAGTACTACTTCTGAATGGCTTCTTAAAGAAGTCCACAAAGGATTATTGTAAACAAATAAAGATTGCAGAACGAATATTAAAAGACTTTGAACTATGAGAAAGTTAGATGAAAATAAATTAGCCGGATTATATACGGCAGGTGAACTGCTGGACAACAAATATGGGGAGGTTGGAACTGAGTCTCGCACAACTTTTCATGAGAAATCAATAGCATGGTACTATGGCGAGATATTGCGTGATCGCCGAAAGCAATTAAAGATAACTCAGCAGGAACTGGCTGAAAAGGTTGGTACTGCAAGAAGTTATATTGCCCGTGTGGAGAAGGGAGAGACGGATATTCAAATTTCAAGTTTTTTTCGAATAGCTCGTGCTCTTGGAATAGAGTTTACTCCTACGTTTTTATGATTGACCAAGAATGGTTTGGAATGAACGGAGCTCACCACAGAGGGCACAGAGTCACACAGAGTTTTAATGTTTTTCACCACAGATTACTCAGATTATCACAGATTTATCTATTTCTCAATTTGTGTTAATCCGCGCAATCTGTGGTGAGTCCTCGTCATTGGTAATAAAACTCCGTGAGACTCCGTGAACCGCTGTGGTGAATTTAAAAGCGTTCCGTTTTCACCTCAAAGCAAGGACATGCCTTGATCCATTCCTCCGGTTCTATCTCTCCGTTTCCGTTCAGGTCGGGACTCAGGTCACGGTGCCCGCATACCTTGCTTCCCGGGTAATCTTTCAGCAACACTTTTACCAGTACCCGCATCGAATGTTTTTGCCATTCTGTCCGGGTGTCTTTGGGGCGCCCGTTGCAGTCCAGCCCTCCTTCATAGCAGATGCCTATGGAGTGTGCGTTGAATCCCTTGGCATGCGCTCCGATTCGTTCCACCGGTCGGGTGGTAACTATTTTTCCGTTCTTACGGATGTAGAAGTGATAGCCTGCTCCGTCGAATCCCCGCCTCCGGTGGCATTCTTCCAGGTCGTACTCCGTGAAGCAGCGGTCTTCTCTCGTGGCGGAGCAGTGAATCACGATCAGATTGATTTCTCTCATGGTTCCGGTTCTATTTTTCGGTGTTCCCCCCGCGGAGAAACATCAGGAACGCCAGGATGCATTCCAGTATTTTCTGTAATTTCTTCATTGTTTTTTGCTGTATTAAGTTTCGTTGTTTCACGATTTTGCCACAGAGGACACAGGGTAACACGGAGTTTTGTTGAAAAAGTATATCCAATTAAAATATATATTCTCTGTGAGACTCTGTGCTACCCTGTGGTGCGGATTTATGCCGTCGGGTCATCCACAATATCTCCGCCTCCGCTGCCTCCTCCTTCCGGGGCGCCTGCCGATACCAACGCGAAGTTTACGTTGTTCGGGCTCCGGGTCATGCTCCGGCTGGCGTTCACCAGTTTCATCGCCTTGTCGGGGATGAAGCGTACGTTTACCCTCTTGATATTCTTCACCGTGCATTCCTTTTCCGTTTCGCCGGGCAGGCAGGTCAGCGTCATGTGGAAGGTGCCCAGTCCCTCTATTTTCACTTTGTTTCCCTGGGTCAGCACCTTGCGCAACTGTTCCACCAATGCCTCGATGGTGTGTTTCACGTCGCCCGTTGTCAGGGCGCAATTGGTCTGGATGTCTTCTGCCAGCGCGTCGATATCCACAACTTTGGCTGTTCCCGCCTTCTGGCGGATATAATACAGCACGGGAGAGTTCTCCTGATTGACATACTTTTTGCGCTGATAGCGCTCTACTGATACTTCCATACGATAAAAAGTTAAGGTTCAGGTTAATAAATTTCTTATCTCAATCACTACGTAAAGATACGAAATAAAATAGGTAAAGTCAAATAAAATAGAAAGAATATATAGGCATATAGTCAAGAAAACAGAGGCTCTGTTTCGTTGTTGCCCGACTCTCCGATCCGTTTCTTCCTTTTATTTCTTCCGCCGTATGCTTGGATAGTTCTTTTTTAAAGCTTATATTTGTAGGATAGATATTATTCGTATATGATGGAACAGAAAGACAGGTATATTCGTTTTGATTGGGCGGTGAAACGCCTGTTGCGTAACAAGGCCAATTTCGGTGTGTTGGAGGGTTTTCTCACCGTTTTGCTGGGTGAGCCCATCCGTATTGTCGAGATTCTGGAGAGTGAAGGCAATCAGTTGAATGAAACGGATAAATTTAACCGTGTCGACATAAAGGCGCGTAACAGCAAAGACGAGATCATCATTGTGGAGGTTCAGAATACCCGTGAGATTTATTATCTGGAACGTATTCTTTTCGGTGTTGCCAAGGCGATCACGGAACATATCGAGTTGGGTCAGCTCTACTCTGAGGTTAAGAAGGTGTATTCCATCAGTATCCTCTACTTTGATATCGGTCGTGGTACTGATTACCTTTACCACGGTCAGAACTCTTTCGTGGGTGTCCACACGGGCGACCTTCTGGAGGTGAGCACCAAAGAGAAGAACGCCATCGTCCGTAAATTGCCTGCCGAGATCTTTCCTGAGTATTTCCTTATTCGTGTGAACGAGTTCAACAAAGTGGCTGTCACGCCCCTTGAGGAGTGGATTGAATATCTCAAGACAGGTGTGATCCATCCCGACACCAAGGCTCCGGGACTGGAGGAAGCGCGTCGTAAACTTGTCTATTATAACATGAATAAGGCAGAACAATTGGCTTATGATGAACATATCAATGCGATTATGATTCAGAATGATGTATTGAGTACGGCAGCTATGGAGGGCCGCCAGGAAGGCCGCCAGGAGGGCCGCCAGGAAGGTCTTGCCGAGGGCCGTCAGGAAGGTCTTGCCGAGGGTCGCCAGGAAGGTCTTGCCGAGGGCCGCATGGAAGAGAAGCAGGCGAATGCCCGGAGGATGAAGGCATTGAACCTGCCGGTCGAAACCATCTGCCAGGTGACAGGATTGTCTGCTGGAGAGATAGAGAGCCTGTAGACTCCGGCTTTTCCATTTTATTTCGCGTTCCTCCTTATCCATTCCGTCGGCGGCACATAGTCGCCGATTTTTGTCATGCTCCTGTTGTGTCCGAAGTATACATTGCCCGTCTCGCCGTTGCGGTGTTTGGCGATGATGGCTATCCCCAGCCCCTCTGTCGGATATCCGCTCTGCTTGTCCGTTGCCAGGTGTGCCAGTGCCGGGCGATAGAGCAGAACCACCAGGTCGGAATCCTGCTCGATGGCGCCGCTCTCACGCAGATCCGCCAATTCCAGGCGTCCGTACGCCCTGTTTTCGGAGCCGCGGTTGAGTTGGCTCAGCAAGATGACCGGTATGTGCAGTTCCTTGGCCAGCAGCTTGGCTTTACGGCTGGCCTGTGCCACCTCTTGTTCCCGGTTCCGGTTGTTCTGTTCGGTGCGCATGTCGCACAGTTGCAGATAGTCGATGATGATAAAGTCGCACTTGCCTTTGCTTTGCAGCAACCGTGCGCTCGAGCGTACCCGGTCCATGCTCATATCCGGGTTGTCGTCTACGCAGATGGGCAGTCTTGCCAGTTCTCCTGCGGTCTGCCGGGCCTGCAGCCATGTTTCCTGCGACACTTTACCGCTTCGCCAGAGGTGCGGGTCCACCTCTCCTGCCGACAGGAGCCATCGGTCACCCAACCGTTCGCCCTGCATCTCGAGGCTGTACACCACCGTATGATGTCCTGCCGCTGCTGCGGCTTTAGCCAGATGGAGCGCGAAGGCGGTTTTCCCCACTGCCGGCCGGGCGGCGATGGTGATCAGGTCATTGTTTTGCCATCCGCCCGTCATCTTGTCCAGTTCGGTCAGTCCGGTAGGGATGCCGGTCACTCCGTCCTTGTTTTTCCGCATTCGCCCTTCCGCTTCCACCAGGGTGGCCTGCATCAGAGTGTCCATATCCCGTAGTTGCCGGTTGTGTCCGCAGGCTCCTTCAAGCCTGTCCAGCAGGTTGTGAGCATCCACCAGCGTGTCTGTCAGGTCGATGGTTTCATCGCCGGAGAGGGTCAGCAGCTTGCTGAATCCCACGATCATTTCTCTTCGGATGTACTTCTGGTGCACGATGCGCGCATGATATTCCAGATGTGCCGAACTTGCCACCCGGCTGCTCAGTTGGGTGATGTAGAACGGCCCTCCGGCATCGTCCAGCTTTCCGCGCTTGCGCAGCTCTTCGGTGGCGGTGAGGATGTCGATGTTCGTACCGGCGTGAAACATCGCCTGCAGTGCGGCATAAATCAGTTGATGACGGGTGACATAAAACATTTCCGGTTTCAGCAGTTCGTCAACCAGTGCCATGCCTTCTTTTTCGATCAGGCAGGCTCCGAGGATGGTTTCCTCGAGTTCGGGTGCTTGGGGTTGTAGCATAATGATTTGGATTTGTGGTGGGTTTAAAACTCATATTCATTCAGGAACGCTTTATCCGCCAGATACGTGGCCGCCTGTTTGCAGAAGCGTATATCTTTTTGGTGGGCATAATATTCCTCGATGTTTTCCAAGGCCAGTTTCTTCTCCGTTGCCGTCAGTTTATTCCATTCTTTCCGGGCACGGGCTATGTTTATCTTGTCCTTTTGGGTGATGCGGTGGTAGAGGTCCCAGAAGTCGTCGAAACCCTCCGTGGCATGGTTGCTCCGGGTGGCGGCCGCCTTTTTCTGTCCGGTCCAGAGGTCATAGTCTATCACCCGTAGCAGGGTGATTCCGGCGGAGTTCTCCACGGCCTCCATGATTCCGGATTTAAACAGGGTTTCGAAGAAGTGGCGGGTGCGATAGCGGCTCCATCCCAGCACCTTTTCCCAGTGGCTGTAGGTGTATACCGTCTCTCCCCGTCGGCAGATCATCCGGTTGCCTTGCACACAGATCTCCGTATCCGAATAGTTGACCAGCGCCAATACGCGTATCCACGCTTCCAGATAGCCCTCTGTGCCCAATCCGGCTTTGAGGAAATCTTCGATCAGGGATTTGGGGATCAGGATATATCCTTTTTTCAGAATTGTTTCAGTCGATGCGTTCATAGTATTTCATTTTACAGGTTATCGAGTGTACCGCTCTTTTCCGAACGGTGTGACAAAGCTAAGCACGGACAGCCGGTGATGCAAGAAAGTGATGCAGAGTGCCGCATTACGGCGCAAAAAGTCACAGGGTCCTCTGCAGGGCAGTGCACGCTCTGCGGGGGTGAAACCGAGCCTCGTCCGGGCCTTTCCGGAACCTCTGTTTCCATCATCCGGAGCCTCTAAACCACCAACACGGACACCAACATGCTTTAGTACTCCTAATGCGCTGTTGCTCAGCTTTCTGTGCGGATGAATTTAGAGGCCGCCAACATGCAGACCTGCACATAAATAAATAATAAACAAAAGATATATAAAATATATCAGTCGAATTTGCGGTCGGCGAACAGTTTTTGAACCCGATCCGCGGGGTGCTCGCGCAGCCACTTGTACACCGTGTCGGGCATTCCCCAGTGACGGATCACGATACAGATCTGGCGCGGCGTCAACAGTGTGTTGGGACGCTTGTATCCCGCTTCCAGCAGTTCGGCGTACAGGTTCGGATAGCGTTCTATCTCGTCGCGCATCCGTTTGCCTGCCGAGCGGGGATAAACACAGGTTGTGAAATATGCCATCGCCACGTCCGACAGCAGGCAGCTTCCGTTCAGCAGCCAGTCAAAATTTAATTCTTTCATAATTGTTGCTTTTATTTACGTGACAAAATTACATCTCTCTTGTGTGAAGTGAAAAACTTTTTTTACTGTCACGGCGTTGCTTTTCAAGTATGACATGCGAAACACAGAAAAAAATAGTATCTTTGTATCCACAGATGGGTCTGTTACTTATCTCCGGAACAATAAAGAATATGAGCGATAAAATCTATCCTATCGGAATACAGAATTTTGAGAAAATCCGTAAAGAGGGTTTTTTCTATGTAGATAAAACCGCATTGGTTTATCAAATGGTGAAGACGGGGAGTTATTATTTCCTGAGCCGCCCCCGTCGCTTTGGGAAGAGTCTGCTTGTTTCTACTCTCGAGGCCTATTTTCGGGGAAAAAAGGAACTCTTTGAAGGACTGGCGATGGAAAAGCTCGAGAAAGAGTGGATAGAACATCCGATATTGCATCTGGATTTGAATATAGAGAAATATGACTCACCGCAAAGCCTTGAGGATATATTGGAGAAAGCCATTGTGTCATGGGAGAAACTCTATGGAGCTGAACCTTCGGAGCGCTCTTTGTCTCTGCGCTTTGCCGGTGTCATAGAGCGTGCCTGTAAACTGACGGGGCATCGTGTAGTCATTCTGGTGGATGAATATGATAAGCCCATGCTGCAATCCATTGGGGATGAAGAATTGCAAAAAGAGTTTCGCAAGACATTGCAAGCCTTTTATGGAGCTATCAAAACAATGGATGGATACATCCGGTTCGCTTTTCTGACCGGTGTCACCAAGTTTGGTAAAGTGAGTGTGTTCAGTGCTTTGAACAATCTGATCGATTTGTCGATGGACGAACGTTACGTGGCATTGTGCGGCATCACCGAGGAGGAAATACGGACCAATCTGGATCAAGAGTTGTACGAACTTGCCGACAGGCAGAGGATGGGTTATGAAGAGGTGTGCTGTGAATTGAAGGCATGCTATGACGGGTACCATTTTGTGGAAGATTCGATCGGCATTTACAATCCTTTCAGCCTGCTGAATACGTTCTATAAAATGAAATTTGGAAATTATTGGTTTGAAACGGGTACTCCTACCTATCTGGTAGAACTCTTGCAGATACATCACTATGATCTTCATAAAATGGCGCATGTGGAAACCGATGCGGATGTATTGAACAGCATCGACTCTTCCTCTACCGATCCTATTCCCGTAATTTATCAGAGCGGTTACCTCACCATCAAGGGGTATGACCGTGAATTCGGGATTTACCGTTTGGGATTCCCGAATCGCGAAGTGGAGGAGGGGTTCATGAAGTTTCTGCTTCCTTATTATGCGGACACCAATAAAGTAGAAGCCCCGTTTGAAATTCAGAAGTTCGTACAAGAGGTTCGTGCCGGGGACTATGATTCTTTTTTCCGCCGTCTGCAGAGTTTCTTTGCGGATACCCCTTACGAAATGATTCGTGATCGGGAACTGCACTATCAGAATGTGCTTTTCATCGTCTTTAAGCTAATGGGATTCTATACGCAAGTGGAATATCATACCGCTGAAGGGCGTGTCGATCTCGTTTTGAAAACAGATAAATTCATTTATGTGATGGAGTTCAAGTTGGATGGCACTGCCGAAGAAGCTCTCCGACAGATCAACGGGAAGCATTATACGCAACCTTTTGCGACTGACGGCCGTAAGCTTTTTAAGATTGGCGTAAATTTCAGTGCCCAAACCCGAAACATCGAAAAGTGGATCGTTGAATCCTGATATTTAGTAACGATTAAAAAATAAAATGAACGATAAGAAGAAACACCTAAGGCGGTGCTTCAGCATCGCTGCGCACGAATATAAGGCTTTTTGCTACAATAACAAGCGATGAACTATATTTCTTAAATGAAAGAGCCGTGAATCAAAAACAATAAATATGGCAACTATTTTGTATTTTAAGAGAATTGTTTTATCTTCGCAGCAACATGCTTACCCCGCTTCCCGTCAGATCAGCGCGCTCAGGGTAAGCTTTTTATTTTTATACTAGTGGCTGTACGTACACAAGTCGCCTACATACTTATATTGAGCATGATTGTGTATCTTTTGGATATAATCAATCCTAACCATTTGTTTGTGACAAGGTTTAAGGATTTATTAAACCGTTACCCTTCAATTGATGTCCGGGCAATGGGATTTCCTGCAAATTGGGAGAATGAAGATATTTGGAAATAGGCAACGCTGTTGCCTGAATTGAACTAAGCCGCTCCGCACTGCTATCCATTTTTCCCTGTCGACAATAAGTTCTTCCCCGCGGTATATACGGCATATCCTTGATTCAATCCTGCCGTGTGAACTAACAATGATAAAACAGAAGTTATTAGAGATGACAAACAAGTATCCGATTGTCATCCTGACGGGACCTCGGCGTCGGGTAAATCTACTTTGTTGAAAACATCTTTGGGTGAAGTTCTCTCTTAGAAAAACAATATACTAAGCAACCCATAAGCATTGCCCACTATGTAGGTTGACTGATGAAGCTTACCCACCCCTTTCCCTTTTAAAATACCCCAGTACCGTGCAAGGCGACAACTTGTGGCGGTCGCGGTAGCGTGACTCGAACTCGTAGCGGGTGCAGAGCCAGCGGCAGAAGCAGCGGTAAGTGATGCGCAGGTCCAGGCGCCGTTGCAGGTCTTCGTAAAACAGGGCGATCCGGGTGAAGAAGTCGCTTACCTGCTTTCGGGCGATTTTCCGTTTCCGGGGGGCTTGTGCAGAGGCGGCCTGTTCCTCCCGTTCTATCAGGTATCGCAGCACACGGATGTCTTTTTCTATCTTATCTTCTTGTTCGTGCAGTCTTTGTTGTTTCTGTTCCTTTTTTCTTAATGACTCTTTCAGGTCCTGGATGCTCTTTTTCATCTTACTTTGAGGTTTGTATGGGATGGCTGGATGCCAATGTTTGTTAAAACGACGTTAGGATCGGCAAAGATATACAAAAAGTGTACAGCATATCGTCCCAAGGATTGTTACGTAAAGTCTCTTTAGATGTATTTTGTAAAGATATAGGTTCGGTTATCCGGCTTTCTGTACAAATTATATTTAAGGGGATATTGTAAATTAAAAACAATGAATAAGATGAATGAAACATTAACAGTATTTATGATTTCGGAGATTGAAAGGTTCCGTGAAGAGGGCCGTGAGTCCGCCCGGCGCATTTACCACAACATGCTGCGTTTGCTTAGGGAGAGCGCGGGAAAGGAGGAGATCGGATTTGAAGAGGTGACCCCGGCGTTTCTGGGGAATTACGAATTTCTGCTGCTTGGCCGGGGGCTTAGCTGGAACACGGTGTCTACTTACATGCGTGCCCTGCGTGCGGGCTACAACCGGGGGATGAAGGGGCGTCCGGGATATGTCACCGGGCTTTTCGATAAGGTATATACCGGTACGCGATCCGACGTGAAGCGTGCCGTGGATGCCCGCACGGTGGGGCGTATGATCCGCATGTCGGGGTGTCCGGATGAATCGGCCTCGGCGAAGGCTGTGGACTGGTTTGTGCTGATGTTTATGCTGCGGGGCATCCCGTTTGTCGATCTGGCACACCTGCGCAGGAGCAATCTTGACAAGGGGGTGCTGACTTACTGCCGGCATAAGACGGGGCAGGAGGTCAGCATTACCGTGCCCCGTGAGGCGATGGACATCATCAACCGGAGGATGGCGGAGAACGATCATCCGAGCTACCTGCTGCCCATCCTGGGACAACCCCGTACCGGGAAACGTCGGCAGGAGAAGGTGCTGACTCCTTATCAGGAATATCAATGTGAACTGCGCAACCTGAACCGCCGGCTGGAACGGGTGTCGGTGGATTTGAGATTGGGCGGCAGGCTCAGTTCATACACCGCGCGTCACACGTGGGCCACGATTGCCTTTCATCAGGAGACGCCCGTGGGAGTGATCAGCCGTGGGCTGGGACACTCTTCGGTGAAAGTTACGGAAACTTACCTGAAACCTTTCGGTGATAAGGAAGTAGACCGGACAAACAGGAAGATACTCAACTATGTGCTGAGTGCGGTTTGAAGGTAGAATGTATTGAAGGTATTACGCTTATAATCAGTAGGGTAGGTGGTCTGTTACTTTGTAGGTAACGGCATCGCTTTATTGCTGCAAAATTGGACATTATTTTTCACACAAACAAATAAAAAGGCAAGTTTTTCAATAAAAAGATAATTAATTTTAAAAAAGATGCATGCTTAGCATTAGTTTTCCCTATTTTCTCTTAAAAAAGCAATAAGAAGGGTTGTCCACGTTGGTGTAATTTAACGTGGATGAACATTTTATTGCCATCATCGGATGCCTTTTATTGTTTAAATCTAATTATTCGGTTTAGAACGCTGTCTGTTTCAGATATTTGTTAAATGCCGTTACCTACAAAGTAACGGTCTTCACAAACAAAACAAAAAGTTATGCTTACAATTTTAACCCAGGAGGCTATCAGGGTGCTTCGTTACATCTATTACCGTGATGCCGGCATATCTTGTCCTCCTGATTCTTCCGATTGCGCTTTCCGGAATGTTTCTGTCCTCCTTCCCCTGTTGGAGCGTGGAGGGCTGATTCGCTGTATATGCCCGGAATCTCCCGATAGTCCCGTTTCTTATGAACTGTGCAAGCCTTTGGGCTCCATCGACCTGCTGTCCTTGTTGCTGATCCTGCACGAGGGGGTGTGTCCGGTTTCTCCGGATGTCGACGAGCAGCGTGTCTATGGCCGTTATGGGTCGGTGGCCTCCCGTATGGGGGTTGTCAACCAGATGATGCGCAGCATATTCAGCGAAATCCATTTGACAGAACTTTGTTTGTAAACCGTTTTTTAGAGATTGCCGCCATGAACAGAATTTTACTGCTGCTCGGATATATCCTTTTGCTCTCCGCACCGGTCTGCGGTCGGGGTGTCGGCACACGTGCGGTTTCGGACTGCGATTCGTTGCACACGTTCCGTTTTGTACAGGGGCGTGACGTTCTGTATGCCGACTATCAAGGCAACAATCACGAGCTGAAACGCCTGTTTGCCGCCGTCTCTTCTTTCCGTGGCCCTATCGCCGACGGGAAGATGCGTATCTATGTAGACGGTCATTGCACTTCGGGCGGGAGCGTACACGACAATCTTTGGCTGGCCTATGTGCGTAGCAGCCGTGTGAAGTCCGAACTGATCACCCGCAAGGGCATGAAAGAGGAGTATTTCGTGACTCACAACCATGCCGTATGCTATCCCGGCGAAGAGCGCGACGTGGTGATTGTCTGCCTGCGCGAGCCTGCGGGTGCGGATACTTTATCCGCCGCCCGCCGCAACTATGGCATGTATGCCTCCCGATATCCGCTTTTGCCTCCTGCGGTCCCATCTGCTCCGGACAACCGCCCGTGCCCGCCCCCCATTCTTTTTGTACCGGTCGGTCCGGCCGGTCATCCCGGTACGGTTGCGGGGTCGGGAGCAGAAAACCCGCATCGGATGGTCTTCTCCCTGAAGACGAACCTTGCCGACTGGTCGGGGCTGACGGCGGAAGGCCGCCTGGGAGCTTTCAGGCCCAACCTGGCGCTGGAGCTTCATTTTGCCCGCCGTTGGTCGGTGATGGCCTCTGCGGCGTATTCAGACTGGAAAGACGGGCGCGATCACCGTTTCTGGGGCGTCTCCGGCTACAGCCTCGAGCCCCGTTTGTGGCTGAAAGGTGACGGGCGTTACCGTTGGTTCTATCTGGGTGTCTACGGTCAGTCGGGCGATTTCGATTACCGTCCCTCGCCCGCAGGCGATACGGACGCCACAGGCAGAAGCCGCACCGGACGTTACCGGCATGCGGGACTCTCCGCAGGCGTGTATGTCCCCCTGTCCCGTCATTGGGGCATCGAGGCGGGAGTGCGCGGGGGATACCTCCATTCGTCCGCCAAGGCTTATGATAACGAACCTCCCCATGCATACTATCACCATCCGGCCTCCTTCGTCCGTTGGGGCCTGACGGGGATCAACCTGGGGCTGGGATATAGGTTTTAGAAATACAATGGGAATATGATACTCAAACTGAAATACATACTGAAAGCTGCCTTTCTTTCCCAGCTTCTCTTCTCGTGTACGGAGCGCTCGCTCGAACCGCGTCCGGAACCGGAGCCGGTTCCCATCCGTCTCTTTACGGGTATCCGTACCCGTGCGACGGTGGACGTTTTCGGCGATACCCCAGTGTGTGTCGCTTACGGTGTACGTACGGGACAGTACGACGGGAGCTGGGACGGCATTGCCACGGACAACGAGATCCGCCTGATGCCCGAACGCTACTATCCGTCGGACGGCTCGGCGCTCTATCTGCGGGGATACTATCCTCCGGCACCGCTGACGGCTGACGGGCGGCTGACTTACCGCCTGACGGGAGAAGAAGACCTGATGCTGACGGGCGAACAGAACGGATCGCTTTCCGCTCCTTTCGGGGAGTCCGACAGCCAATCGCTCCTGTATCGGCACTTGCTGACGCAACTGATCTTTACACTCACGGTAGAGGCCGAAGATACCGGGGCGCTCCGTGTGCGGTCGCTCCATCTGAACGGACTGACGGACGAGGTGACCCTCTCCCTGGCCGAAGAGTCGCTCTTGCCGGGTGAGCGCACGGTGAGCGTGCCCGTTTATGAAGCGGGCGAAGAGGCGGAGGGCCTTCCGTTTGACGGCAACAAGCTGACGCTGCCGGGCTATGTGCTGGTGCAGCCTTCCGCTACGCTGACCATCGACCTGGTGCTTTCGGTAGACGATGACCGGACACACGACCGCGAATACCGTGCCCTTCCCGTACGGTTCGAAGGCGGGGAGGGGGAAGGCGGAACGGCTTATACCGTCCGGGTGGAACTTCCCGATCCCGTCATTCCCGATCCGGTGGAGATTGTAGCTGTCGCTACGGTCGGACGGTGGCAGGAGGGTGACTCCGGCAGTGGGGAACTGGTGGACAATCGGTCTGCCGAAACAGAACAATAAACATATTTATTAACTATAAAACTTTTAGAAAACAATGAAAACGAAACTAAGTGTGGCGGCTATGGCCCTTTTGCTGGCAAGCTGCTCAAGCAATGACAATGACCTTTTGCCCGAGAATCCGGTGAACGCGACTCCTATCCAAGTGTCGCAAAGCGTGCAGGGCATGGTGAAGACCCGCGCGGCGGTGGGCGTAGGCAGTGATGTGACGGCTACGGTGCTGGTGGCTGACGGTAGCAGTAACAATGCTGACGCCGCTGATTGGGCTAATTTTTCTCCGGTGCTCGCCAATGAAGTGACGGAAGAAGGCGGACAGAACAAACTGACAACCCGTGCCACGGTTTCCACCGCCTCTTTCAAGGCGGGTTCTAAGGCCACGGTGTCACTCAACCCGATTCTTTATTACAATACGGCTGCCAGCACGAAGTCTTGGCTGGCGGCTGTGGCTCCTGCGGGAACGGTTAGCGGTACAACGGTGACGATTCCCCAAACAGACGGGGAGCAGGACGTGATGCTCGCCGATGCGGCGGAGGCCGGTAGCAGCAGTAGTCAACAGAAACCTGAACTTACGTTCAAGCACCTGACCACCCAGCTCAACTTTGAGATGAAGCTCACCACTCAGGCAAGTGGTGGCGAATGGAGCGGACAGACCGTCAGCTTAAAGAAAATCAGCGTGCAGGACGCACAGGTGCCTGCAGAGGTCAACGTAGCTCCGGCTTCGGGTAAGGCCGGTGTGAGCAAGTGGACGGATGCCGCTGTGATGAATGTGGGTGGTATTTCCAGTGTGGCGCTGGGTGCAGATGCTGTGCGGGTAGGTAATCCGTTGATGATCCAGGCTTCGGGCCAAGTCGTGATCGATGCGGTGATCTCTGTGGGAGGCACTGATATCACTTTCAGTAATGTGACAATCAAAAAGCAGGATAATACAACAGACCTGTCTACCGAGGCCGGTAAGTCACACCTGATCACCCTGAACGTGACCGAGCCTCTGACTCCGGCGGATGCTACGAAGATGACCGTAACCGCCACTGTAACCGACTGGGTAGCGGGTGATGCCGGCCATGCCGATCTGAACTGATTCACATAAAATGTCTGCCATGATCATGAAACGCCATATTTCGCTTTTTGTCTTTTTCTGCCTGCCGGGAGTTTTCCTGGCAGGTTGCTCCGACGCGGACCGTTCCTCGCTGATGGGTGAGGAGGAGGTTCCGGTGGAGCTTTCCGCCCTGGAGGGCGATGTATCGTCGAGGGCGGCGGTCTCGGCAGGCAGCAAGCCTCAGGCGGAGTTTGAGGCCGCCATGGTATTTTCCCGAACCGGGGGAGACTACACCACTCCGGTGGTTGCCGCCGAAGAGGGTGTCTGGAAAGGAACTGTCGGGACCAACGGTGAAGTCAGTTGGGGCAATGCCGGTAAGGCAGCGCCCATTTATCCCCGTTGGGGAGCTTGGCTCTATCTGGTAAGCTACGCCCCCTATGCCGAGCCGGATAAAGCCGCTTCGGGCAGTGGAACGGGCACTTATGCCGGTACGGTTTCCTTTGTACTCACAGGGCAGACCGATCTGCTTTACGCTTCTCAGATACAGGGAAACCGCTGGGCGGACGGGCACTTTCCTTCACTGGTGTTCGACCATCAATTGACGCAACTCTCTTTTCAAGCGAAGAAGACGCTTCAAAACGGGGTGTCGGTATGGGTGAAGAGTATCACGGTGAAGGAGGCGAAACCGCTTGCTTCGTTGAAGCTGGCTACGGGAGAGGTGACGTTCTCCACCACAACCGAACATCCCCAGGGACTGACGGTGGATCTTACGCAGAACGGAACCAACGGAGCCGGGCAAGGAACGGAAGTGACCGGCCAGACTCCGGTATCTGTGGGGCAACTTTTACTCCCTCCGTTGGAAGCCGGCGGAAGCAACGGCAATGGAGGCGGAAGCAACACGTATACGCTGAAAGTAGAAACATCAATAGGTACATTCGATAATGTGTCGCTTACGTTCGGTGATTCCAACGCAAGCGGGAAAAATCCGTTGCAGGCGGGCATGTCACACGTAGTGACGCTGAACATCGGCGACCATGAACTGGGAATCACTTCGGTAACGGTGCAGGCGTGGGCTCCGGTGACTGTTGACGGCACTCTGGATGCGGATTAGATACATGAATTTAAAAAAAGATAAAACGAACATGATGATTAACCAAACGAAATATCATTGGCTTATGGCTCTTCCGGCATTGCTGTTGGCTGTCGGATGCAGTGAAAGCATCTTGCCCGAAGGACAGGATACCGGGGTGGCGGAATTGCAGGTGTCGCCACAGGTGGTGTTGACACGCGGCGCGATAGATGCCGGCTCGGATGTATCGGCTGTAGGGAATGCATTAGGAAGCATCGCGGTGTATGCCAACAGCAAAACGACGAATAAGACAACGAATAACTATGGGTTGTACACTTACAGCTCTTCGGCATGGGGCAACAGCGCGACCGATAAAATCTATCTTTCGGCGGAAGAGGCTACGATCTATGCGCATTATCCGGCGTATCAACCGGGTAGTAATGGTGAATTTCAGAGTAGCGGTACTGCGCTGAAGGCTACCAATTCAAGTGGTGAATACACGGAAAGTTCCACGATCAATATCTCTGTATTTCCGGGGAAGAGCGGAGACGCTAACGCCAAGATCGACTTTCAATCCATTGACAATTCGGACGGTCAAACCAGTACAAAAGATAAGATTCTCGCAGCCTCCGGAGAGGTGGACTATATGTATGCCGATCAGGGAAGTACCGGAGTGAAAGCCAGCTATAAAAACGGTGATACGAATAAAATCGGAAAGGTGACGCTCGCCATGAAGCACGCCCTTGCGATGGTCAGCTTCCGGGTATATGCGGATCATACCTATAAAAATACCGGTACATTCTCCAAATTAGTATTAGCCAATAAAAGTGGAAATACAACATTAAATAATGGAGCTAGCCCTGCCATGAAAATTAAGGATGGTACGATCACTCCAGGTAGCTCTCCGGCGGCAGTGACCTATACACGTGATATAGCAAACTATATGTTGTCCAAAGCAACGGCTGACACGGATCAGGCCAGAGCCACCGCCAAAAATAGCGCCAGGAAAGCCAGTATCCTCGTCCTGCCTGAAAGCACGGTCGATAAGTCGACCGTGGAAGCTACGCTGACGATTGACAACCAGGATTATAAAGTCGCCCTGCCTGGTAGCGGCAGTGCATGGGAGGCCGGAAAGAATTACCTGTACACCGTCAAGCTCAGTGGTTCCGAACTTGTCATTTCGAGTGTGACCGTGACACAATGGACAACGGTTGCTTCAAGCACAGATCTGGATATAAAGTGATAGAAGAAAAACTCAACAAGATAATAGATGAAGAACGTATTCATTCTTTTGCTCCTTGGGACCGCATCCCTGTTTTGCATAGCCTGTTCCGGTGAGAACTCCGTTCTCACCGACGGCGATGCCGTCCTCTTGCAGCCCGGTGTTCATGCCGGTGCCACGCTCGCCTCCACCCGTAGCATGATCAACGATGTTGGTACGGATGCAGACCGGATCAGCACCATTGGCATCTACCTCGCCGCTGCGGACGGAAGTCTCTATCCGGGCAGCAACGCCGGGGGAGCGACCTTCACGAAAGCGGCTTCCGGTATCAATTGGACGAGCAATCCTTCTACCTACGTCAGCCTCGCAAAAGCAACGGTCTATGCCTGGGCACCCGCCACGACAGCCTTGAAGAGCGATGGCGGCAGTGGTAGCGGAGGCAACAGTGGTAGCGGCAGTGGCAGCGGTAGCGGTGGCAGTAGCAGTACTGTCTTGCCTGCTCTCCCCGTCAGCGTGCCTGCCGGGCAAAACTTCGACGGAGGAAATACCTACGACTGCTCTACCGCCGATTACCTTTACGGTTCCGGCAGCGCTACCGTAGGTTCGGCTACCGCGGGGTTCTGCCCCACACCCACTGGCTATGGGGTAAA
>OBWB01000101.1_pt1 | contig 74980 bp, 74 predicted proteins | sample 1476261 | NCBI WGS metagenome assembly OBWB01 (sample SAMEA2580038, study PRJEB22360) | human gut metagenome | biome: human gut; feature: human-associated habitat; material: faeces | place: Denmark | collected 2008/2010 | reverse complement strand
TTCTTTACTCATTTTACATTTCTCCTTTCCTTTTCGACTACAACACTACCCTATCTTCCAACAGAAAGCTATTCACACATACCAACAAAATATTACTTGTAAATCTGTCTATTATTACAATAAAAAAACTGCTACAAGGCTCTCTTCCCTCATACCAGATATTAATACTTTCTTCCTACTCCATACACATTTTTTCTCATTACCTGTGTATCATGTACCTATATTGTCATGTAATCCTACTGTGTACACTCTATGTACAGTAAGCACATGGGGTTCAGTTTACATCGGCCAGCACAATTGCAGGCTTAGCAACCAGAGCTCTTGCTATCGCAACTCTCTGCTGCTGTCCTCCAGAAAGATTATTCGGCATATTCTTTAGTTTATCTTCCAGAGCCAGCATATGAACTACCTCATCCATAAATCCCTGATCTACCGTATCTCCATCCAGTTCTACCGGAAGGACAATATTCTCATAAACATTCAAAATCGGAACCAGATTATAATTTTGGAAAATGAAACCAATATTTCTTCTCCTGAAAATCGTCAGCTCTTCATCGTTTTTCTTTGCCAATTCTTCTCCACGTACAATGACCTTTCCACTGGTAGGAGTGTCCAAACCTCCCATCATATGAAGCATCGTAGATTTTCCGGAACCTGAAGTTCCTACTACCGCTACAAATTCTCCTTCCTCTACTGAAAAATTTACACCGTCTAAAGCCTTTGTAATATTGGGCTCTGTTCCATAATATTTCTTTAAATCAATTGTCTGTAAAATACTCATATTTTATAAACTCCTTTCTGCCTTTCTTTATGATAGCTCTATTATAAAATACAAATGTCTCAGAAATGTCCGAGAAAAGGAACAAAATTCAAGGAATTTCAGCCTGAATTGTTACAAATCTCGGACATTTCAAAAAAATTGCAAACGATACAAAATATGATATTCTGCTATTCTTGATTTTATCTGTGACTATAATTCTGTTTAAAATATCACAGCAAACTGCCTTTTAATCCTTTTTTGAAAACCAAAACAGCTTTTTCAGTTCCCAGAAATGACATGGTTACAAGTTTGTAGCTTTGTTTTTCCATTTCCAGGAGTTTTGCGTTTATTTTTTCAGTTACATTTTCAGTAGTAATGTTTTCTATTAGTACAGTTTGATACATCATTCAAATCCCTCCATATTTGTCTTTTATTTATCTCGGCAGAAAAATAGAAAATGCTGATCCCTTTCCCACCTGTGATTCCACAGTAACATAACCACCCTGCTGTGTCACAATTTCCCTGGTCAGATAAAGACCGATTCCAACACCCGGCTGATTATGAATCTCTTCTTCCCGGTAAAATCTCTTGAAAATAGATGCCTGATTGCTTTCTGAAATTCCTTTTCCGGTATCAGATACTTTTATTTCCACATACATTTCCCATTGCGCTACCGACACATTTACATGTCCACCTGTCGGGGTATATTTTACTGCATTGTCCAATAGATTAAAAATCGCTTCTTCAGTCCATTTACTGTCATGGGATACGCACAGATCCTCCGGACATTCCACCGATACATGGATCTTTTTTTGTTCTGCAGAATATAAGATTCCACTCATAGCCTGAGCTAAAGTATCATATAAGAAATGCTCTTCTTTCTCTAATTGAATCACCCCGGTTTCCAAACGGGAGGTTTTGACTAATGCCTGTATTAAAAAATCCAGTTTATTGATCTGTCCTCTTACACTTTTAAGAAACTCATTTCTCTCCTGTTCTTCCAGAGGTTTTGTCAAAAGTGTATCCACAATCATCTTCATGTTGCTTACCGGAGTTCTGACCTGATGAGAAATATCTGACACCAACGACTGTAATTCCTGCCGTTCTGCTTCTACCTTCCGGTTACTTTCCTGCAAGATGTTATACAGACGTACCAGGCGATGATGGATACGGGCAAAAATCGTTTCTTTGTCTGATACATTTTCGGGTTCCTGACTACGGTTCATCATGTCATCAAGAATCTGACACAATTCAGAAGTAAAATTTGACAGTCTCATTCCCAACAGTTGTACCATAAAAAGCATCCACAGTATTGCACAGACTATCAAAGCCATCCCAACCCATAACACTACAATATTTTGGGTCAGAAAGAATGCGACCAATATGATCGCTGTCATTGTGAGGGTCATTCCGGCAGTCAGCCAAAAAAACATCCTTTTTACAGAAAGTTTCTTTCCTATCATGCAGGTTCACCTCCGGTCCATTTATATCCCATGCCATATACGGTTTTGATATATACTGTTCCGTTTGTTTCAATCTTTCCCCGAATACGGCTTAATGTTGTAGTTAGCGTATGCTCGTCCACATAATTCTCTGTACAGTCCCATATTTTTTCTAGCAACTGTTTTCTTGTTAATACACGATTGCGGTTCTGGCAGAACAGGTTCAGCATCCGGAATTCCAAGGTAGATAAGGTTAATGGTTTCCCGTTGAGCATAGCCGTCTGCTCTGCAAAATTTAAAAACAGCCTGCCATCATCAAAGACATCCTGCATAGATACATGATGCCGCATCATACGCAGTACATTTTCTACTTTTCTCTGTAAAGAATGGATTGAAAAAGGTTTTGTAATATAATCTACTGCTCCAAGTTCATATCCTCGAATCTCATCACTTTCCCTATCATTAGCAGTCAGAAAGATTACAATGGTATCACTATATTTTTCCCGGATTGTTTTTGCAATCGCATATCCATTTCCATCCGGCAGGTTAATATCCAATAGTACCAGATCAAACTGCTGGCTTTTTAGTACTTCCATGGCTTCTTTTACCGTTTCCACAGAAACAATCCCATAGGATTCTGACTGTAAGTTGTAAACTAACATTTTATTCAAAAGTTCATCATCTTCTACAATTAAAATTTGTTTCATTCTTTTCATCCTTTACGACAATTTTGCTATAGTTTTAATTCTTATTTTACAACAGAAATGTCCTAGAAATGTTACATATCGAAAAAATTATGATTTTCTTTTTGAAATCTTAAAATCTTTTGTAACGCAAAAAAGAAGATGCATGTCACCACACACCTTCTCATCGCTTACTAAGATCACTTTATACCGCTTGCTTAAAATTTAGAACCAATTAATTTTTTCTTCTCTAAATTGAGGCATATCACTATTTTGGTACGGATTATAGTTATGAAGATTACAACCGAACTCCCTCAAGGATTGGATTCTATTCTCTGCTGACCATTCAATTAAAGAGATTCCATCAAATTCTTCGATGTCTCCATTATCCATAATATTTTTAAAATACCATTCAACAACTGTCTGATTTCCTTTGTGAAAAAACTGTTTGATGTCCCACGCTATTACGCTTCCTCTCATATTCCATTCCTGAAACCAATGCTTTACTGTTTCACGATTCCGATAACATGGCCCCCAACTTTCTGTATAAATCACGTTCTCTGCAAAAATATCATCAATTCCCAAATCTTTCTTTTTCAGCCACATAGAAAACCATAATCGGATCATCTTTTCTCTCTCGTCCATATACAGAATCCCTCCAACGTCAAATTCATCACTGAACTTCTACATTCTTATCCACCGGTTTCAATTTAACATCATTTACATCTATAAAAATCACTGAGAATCTTTCCTAATTCAACCGGATTATCTTTATTTATCTCATGTCCGGCATGAGGAATAATCTCTAATTCAGCATGATTGATCTGCTGTTTTAATTCTATGGCTGCAGACATATTTGCCTTATCCTTTTCGCCACATAACACAAGTACCCGACAATTTATTTTTTCTAAATCTTTTTGAAAATCTAAATCCATCATGGATTTGGACAGACTGATAAAATCTTTTTTCCCAAAGCCCATTTTTCGAAAACTCCTGCTTGGCATAAGGTGAAATATCATATTCTGAAATTTCAATAACCTTTTCGGCATGACATATTGCGTACCAATTAATACTAGAGAGGCTACTTTCTCCGCATGTTCTAATGCATAATGCAAAGCAAGGATTCCACCCAATGAAAGACCACATAAATGCAGAGGTTCTTCTTGCTGTTCACAATAACTCCCCAATGCATGATATAAATTAAAATAGCTGGCTTCTTTTCCTGAAAGCCAGTCAGATAAATCAGGACAGTCAACATCCAACCCCAAATCTAATTTCTTAATTGTAGCTTCCCAGTCCGAAGGAACTTGTCCCAATCCATGCAAAAATATGTATTTCATTTAATTTTTCCTCCTTCATTTTTAATCTTGTAAGATTTAAAAAAGGGAATGTCCATGCCGCAACACTAAGCATCCCCTTCTCATGGTTGATTTTTCTGTTATCTGCCAACCTCCAGCACCTGCGTTCGGAAAACGTATCAGATTTTAGGTGTCAACCCACCGCTGATACATAGCTTTTCTAATTTACATTCTACGCGAAATATGTGAGAAATACAATTACCATTTTATATTCTGGTACTCTTCTACATTTTATACATTATTCAATCTATACTTTAACCTATTAAATAAACTTATACTATATTTTCGCATCAATCAAATCATAACTCATATCCAAAAAGTCCAATATTTTTGCTTCGCTTACTGATCCATCCAACAACATGGTGATCCAGTACTTTTTATTCATGTGATATCCCGGTAAAAATCCAAAGGTTTGTGTCAGTAGCCCCACCATATCCGGATTACATTTTACATCTATAATATCTATTCTTTCATTTCCTTCCATCCCTAGTCTGGATTTTTCGATATTCATAATAATTGCGTACCATTTCCCATTTTTATGCCGAAGGACCGCGCTCTCCGGAGATTCTTTCCAAAGGTATTCTGGAACTGTTCCATATTGCTTTTTTACATACTCAAAAATTTCTTCCCGTTTCATTGCTCACATTTACCTCATAGTTCCATTTTATTTCTCTTCTAGTTAAAAATCAGGCAGGACATCTGCCCTGCCTATTCCCCCATGTCTCTTTCATTTATTTTGATTGTCTGCTGAAGCCACCTTACATACAACTGGTATCTCTAACAGAAAAGAACCTATTTTATAGATTATAGCATTCCCACATTACTTCTACAATCTGGAATTACGATTATTGTAATTTTTCCAAATGCTCCTTGTATATCCAAATTCGAATACATCACAGTCACAATATTCTTCAAAGCAGCAATCGCACTGAAAAAAATAGTATATAATCTTATCGTCTTCAATCTAGATGAAAAGAATCAGTAAGTAGTATAATCTTACTATTATCAATAATCATCACAAGAGAGTGCTAGCATTTATAGCTAGTGATTTTCAGCAGATTTCAGCACATCGCTACTGGTTTTACTATCCAAAATCGTCTTATCTAAATAAATTAAGTAATGATTAAAAATTCCCTTGTTCTTCAGCATACTTATATAACCATTTTTCATTAAAGTATACTTTTCCACTCATAATCTACTAAAGTAAGTCCTTCAAGATTAAGTAGACAACTTGTAGTTTTTACATGGTTCCATCTGTTTAATCCCGTATTAACAGTTAAAAAAACATCCTTTTTTGCTCGCGTAATTGCAACATATAGAACACTAATTTCTTCCTTGAATGCTTTTTCCATTGCTTCTGCATACGTAAACTCACAATAATCAAATCCTTTATTACAACTACCTGTATCCTGACAAGGATAGCACATATAAGAACTCGGAAAAGCAAAACTATTTAATTTAGGTATAATAACATACTCCCATTCAAGACCTTTTGCAGCATGTATGGTAGTCAGGACTACTTGCTCATCTATAAACTCCATCATGTGCTTTAATCCTTTGTTTCCCAATGTAAAATCAATATATTCGTATTTATCTTTCGGAGTACCATCCACTTTTCTTGATTCTATAAATAAAATCTCTAACAATTTATACATCGAATCAAAAATATACTTTCTATCATCTCGTTGATAAATTTCTCCTTTTCTAGCTTCAACAGCTAATAAGCATCTTTGCAAATCTCGTTGAACAGCTTTTCCTGATGTAGCATTATGAAATTCCTCCAGTGCCACATTATAAAAAGATACATATTCCGAATCAGTTTCTCTGAATAAAGCATTAAAATACTGAATGCCTTCTTGATCTAACATTTTAGCAATTGAATTTCCCTGTCCCCCAGTTCGGACTAAGACAGCAACATTATTATCTCTATTTGAAACAATTTGTTCTATACCTTGTACAATAAACTTATCTTCCTCAGCGTCATTTGATAAATGTTTTAAAAGAACTGATGCTTTCAAACCGGAAGGTTGATAATTCTCAGCATAATCCCTTATAAGCAAATCTAGTGCTTTCATCCGTTCATTAGCTTTAAATCTATAATTGTTGCGAAATTTAATTTCAATTGCTGGATACGATTCAATAACCAAATTGAAAATTCCATTTATGGCTCCCAAAAAACCATATATTTTTTGAACATCATCACCTAAGAAAATAACAATATTATCCCCTATTAGTTTTTTTATAAGTAAATAACCTAATAGATTCGTATCTTGAAACTCATCTATAATTATCATCTGATAATATTGCTTATAAAAAGATGATACTTGTCTCTTACGTAATAGTTTAATCGCCGATACTAAAATACCATTATATGTAATAATGTGATTAGTTATTAACTTCCTATTTAAAACATCCCAATAATCGTCTAATGCTGCAAGCAAACTATCCATATCTGAATTTTTAACACCCTCGTTAACCGCTCTCAATTTATTACTATCAGAACTTGTAATAAAAGAATCCAAAGAGCGACTATCTTCATCCACAATTTTAAATTCTGACAAATGGACAAATTCTGGATTAAGACTGTATCCATGTTTAAATAGAATTCTCATTGCAAAATTATGATAATTTGCAACATCCACCTTCGAGATGTATTGTTTTACATTATCTACTAAATCAGGCAACAACTCTTTTAATGAATCTTTGATTTTCATTGCAGCATTCACACTGAATGTCATCGCCAAAACCTTTTTGTTTGACGTAATATAGCCATTGCTTAGTTCCCTGGCAATTTTACTTACCATTGCTGTTGTTTTTCCACATCCAGCCGGTGCTGTAACAATAATCTTTTTATCATCTGAGAAAATAAAACTCAACTGTTCTACATCTCCCATATGTTTTGCTTCAATAACATCTTCTACTCGCATTATTTTACCTCTTTTACAAGCTTTTTAATTATTTTTTCAAAAGCCGGTGGAATAACTGTAACATATTCTGCTAATATTGCACCTTTAGCTGCATTTTTAGATTGTTTTAGTTTTTCAAGTTCTCTATCTTTTTTTTCTGTCATAATTTTTTCTTGTATGGCCTCATCAATTTCAATAATTGTAGGATCAGCAACAAAATCTGCTGGATTAAAGGACAAACCTTCTCTCCTCAAAATAGGTATAAAATGATTAACTTCTGACAGTTCTTTACAACATCTTAAATAGTCATATAATTTAAAATTATCATAAACATCCTCCTCATAATCATTAGCTTTCGTAAAGTATATTCCCGTCTCTGAAGCATAGTTTGCTCGCTTATCCCTATCTATTATTGCAATAGATTTTATTCCGAACTCTTTATAAAGTTCCATACATCTTTTTACGCTATCTGCTCCATCAAGCTTAATTACTCCAATTCCTTTCTCGTCCATATCAAGCCCCATACGTTCAGCAAATACGGGAATAGCTCCATTTTCCGTATCACCCTCTACAAAAACAATGTATTTACTAAACATTGCTTCTTTCAAATAAATAAAATTATGAAGCATATGCTTATACAACTTGTCGTCAATCATAACATCCATGCCTGATACGATTTCCAACTGATTACTATTATCAGCATTTTTATAAATTCTTATAAATTGCCGATAATCATTTAATAAAACATTAGGAGAATGCGTGGCTATAAATATTTGACCAATTAAACCATCAATGTCAAATAATTCCCTTAACAAATTTACAAATTCGAAATTTTCATTATTTATAAGTGCTTCAATTTTTTTTATCAAGCTTCTTTGCCTATATGGGTGCTGATGTATCTCAGGTTCATCTAATACTAAAAATAGCGGAAATAATTTCTTATTATTTTTATTAATTAATCGTTCTTCAAAATCTTCTTGTTTTCTTGTTATTTTAACATTATGAATTATTTCAATAATTTGAAGAAGAATGTTAAATGCATATTGAATTCCTTCTCCCAATGAACTTAATTCTCGTCCATTTTCATCTCCTAACCCCAACAATCTACATACAATTTTATCTACCCCCGCATCAACATATGCCCTTACATTATCACCTGTAATCGTATTCAAACTCTTTATCTGTTTATTTACATCTTTTACAATACTTTTAAGTTTTGTTTTCTTAAGAATATCCTTTTCCTGCATGCCAGAATGCTTCATGCTATACTGAATAAGATAATTCAGCACTTTTCCAGAACCACTCGTTTTCCTAAAATCAACTTCTTTCGAGGGCATTCTTTGTGCATAATAATACAGTATGTTCATTCTTTTTATAATAGCCGAACTTATTCTTGTTTGATTTAGCGTATCATGGTAATAATTTATTCGTTCATCAACAGAATCCTGTATTGCTATCAATGTAATTGCTCTGCTGTCATCCACATCGAAATTATCCTCAAAATATCCAACCTCCTCATCAGAATACCTTATTCTTAATTTAATTCTAATCGGTTGCATAACATCTGTGAAATCCGATTCTATAAATTTTCCGACTGATAAAAATATATTTATTAATTCCAAAATATTAGTTTTCCCAATATTATTTTCTCCAATAAGAAAATTTAAAGTTTCATTGAACTTTACGGTTTTTCCTGTCAAATTCCTATAATTTGTAATCTCTACTATTTCACTTACATACATAGTGCTTTCCTGATGTTTATGGCCCCTCCCAAAAAAACATCATATTCCTTTCTTTATTGTTGTAATTCAATTCATTCTTTAATATTCTTGATTAAATAAATAGTGTGTTCATAGCAGCTTTTGCTTAATCTCATCAATTATTATTTATGTAAAAACCTTATTTAATATCAAAAATAATCTTTCCTTTAAAACTAATGCTATATAACTCTACCAACGCCTCCTTCCTGGCTTTATCAAAAATTTCTTCCCATTTCATTGATCACATTCACCCAATAGTTCCATCTTATTTCTCTTCTAGTTAAAAATCAGGCAGGACATCTGCCCTGCCTATTCCCCCATGTCTCTTTCATTTATTTTGATTGTCTGCTGAAGCCACCTTACATACAACTGGTATCTCTAACAGAAAAGAACCTATTTTATAGATTATAGCATTCCCACATTACTTCTACAATCTGGAATTACGATTATTGTAATTTTTCTAAATGCTGTATCCTTATATATCCAAATTCGAATATAATCCAGTCACAATATTCTTTAAAGCAGTAATTGCACTGACAAAAATAATATATAGTTTCATTGATTCATGATGTAGATCAAATTGATAAACCCCAATTTCACATAAACGGCTCAATATATCCCATTTTTATTGCTTTTTTAAAAGCTTCAATAAAATTTTTTACCTCCAATTTTTCATAAATATGTTGAATATGATTATAAAGAGTTCTCTCGCTGATATACAAATCCTTAGCGATTTCATTCTTTGTTTTCCCTGTTCCAATCGCCTTAATAATTTCCACTTCACGATCTGTCAAGGGATCTAATAAAGGGGAAGCAGTGGATTTGTAGCCTTTACTAATAGCTGTAAGCTTTTTTACCAACTCCTCAGCAGAAGCAGATTTGTCAATATAACTTAAGGCACCTCTTTTAAGCGCTTCCTGTCTATAAACCGGCATATCATAAGAGGATAGCATAACCACCTTTGTTTGTGCTTGCTTCCTATATATTGTTTCTATCAAGTCAATGCCAGAACCCCTTGACTGATCTCTTAGGTTGACATCAAGCAATACAATGTCCCAATCTTCTGCGGAAAGAATATTCCAAAACTCTGTTTCATTACTTACATAGTGACAGATAGAGATTTCGTCCCAATCTTCCAGAAGTTTGCTTAAACTCTCTCCAAATATCCTATGGTCATCAAATAATAATATCTTCATTTTTTCTCCCCAAAACTGCCGTTGCAGTTAAAATACCATCTTTCTCTAAATACTGAATGTTACCACCATTCCCATTTATCAACACTGTCAAGAACAACATACCACCTTTAGAAGAAAGGATATTTTCAATGTCACTTGGTTTCGCTCCATCGCTTTGACAGATAATTACGAGTTTACTTTCTTCATTTAGCACGATTTCTAAATGGATAAAAGTAGCGGCGGCATGTTTATAAACATTGTTGACAAGCTCTTTGATTATCTGCATAGCCTGTTCCAAATTATTATCTTTTTTCAAAGCAATCCTTGCTTCGCTGTCAATGGTGAAATCTACGAGTATATTCTTTTTGGGGTACAGTTTCTTAATAGCGGCAAGCATATATTCGATATGTTCCCATGAAGAATATCCTGAAAAGATATTGGAAGAATAGAAATTCATTATATTTCTTACCCTCAGTTCCAAATCAGATAATATCCTTTTTGTTTCATCAATATCTGGTGAACGAAGCGACAGGAGGTTTTTTGCGCCTCCAATATCTTGAAGCACATCGTTATGAAGCACCCTTGAGAAATCTTCTCTCTCATTTGCAATATAATTCGTCAATCCATAATACTTTGTTAGTTCCTTGTAACGGGCTTCCATGTCGCCAAGATGAATGACAGCAAAAGACTCAAACAAAAGCATTATAAGTTGAAAAAACACATTGACTTGTAGAGTGGATAAATCAAAACAATAAAGTACAACTGTAAACAAGGGAATCATGAAAACGAGGACATATCTTGCTTTTCTTTGGGCGATTGGAAGAATGTTAATCTGTTTCAAATTTCTATATCTATAATCAAGGAAAATTCCCAAGAACATTCCAACTAATATAGTTACAGCCGGAAAAATTTGGAAATGGAAAAATGACAATATAATAGCCACAATTCCAAATAGCAGGCGAACTATCTTTCCCGGGCTTGCATCGGTTCTTACCAGTATTATTCCAATAATCAGTGCAAAAGCCAGAAATATACCCGTATATAAGATGGAAAATCCATCATACATCAAGGCTGCAATAAAGGATACAGAAAGCACATTCCAGCTACACTCGGATACTGTTGCTGCTCGCCTTGATGCCATTACATGAAGATAAAGCAGATTGAAATAACAAAGTAAGATAGCAATCGACAATAAGTTGATTGTTCCATCATTCGTGATCCCTTTATGAACTCTATCCAGTATAACCCATAAAGTCACAATACCTGCATGAAGAAACAAATACGGGTAAAAGCGTTTATCCTGCATAGGACATTCCTCCTTTCTGCTAAAATACACTATGTTAGTAGTATGACGATACAATCCGTTCTTTTGTTATCAGACATAAACCACACGCAGTCAAAACTATTATACTCACTGGAGAAAATAGTAGCAACACCCATATATTATTCAGTTTCATAAATATCCCACATTTTAAGACAAGCAATAAAATGTGAAGTAGTGTTACACAAATAGGGATGCCCTTAAACCAGTTCATATTTCTAATCCAGAGAATCAAAACATTTATAAATGCCGAATACAATATGCTAAGGATCAGAAAATAGGTGCCTAATAACAAAATAAGGTTTGGCAGGCGAATGGAAATCATCAAAAGTAGAGGAAACAAAAGGATCAGCGTTCCAATCCATAGTGATAGCAGATTCTCCTTAACAATACTTGAGATTTTAATACCATTAGCAAGTTTCCATTCTATTCTCTTTGTAATTTTTTCTTGCTGCAACATATCCTTGCTTATTTCTCCGGCAAAAAAGATAAATAAGCACAGGTAGCCATCCAGCATAAAATATTTTATATCAACGCCAAATACAATATTCTCTGAAATATTCCCAAAGTTCATCAGAGAGATCATGCCAAAAATAGCTGCTACCGCACTCATAAATATAAAATTCCAGTTCAATACCCTTTTAAGGTTTAAGGTTATCAAACCCATTCGCCATCCCTCCTGATAACTGTTTCGTTGCTCATGTGCCGAGCCTTAAAGAAACTTAATAGTGCAAACATCATGCAAAGTGCAACATCAACCACAATAATCAAATAGTCAATTCCTATATGATGTTGATTCACAAACTCTGTAATTCGTTCTGCCGACATCGCAATCAAATAAACCAGTGCAAAATTACCAAAAAACAGAACATTTTTGAACAGTTTTACTCGTTTCATATCCAGTACAATGATATTCAAAGCGACAATCTCACAAAAACTAAGTACAAGAATACTAAGATAAACGCATACGATCCGCCCAAAGCTCATTGTCCAGTCGGTAAAGTAATAGCAACTCATAAAAACAAAGAACGGGATAATACCAGAAAAGCGTAAAATCTGTATCGAATACCGTTTTATAATCTCTTTTACCGCAATTCCAGAAGCTGCAAAAAATTCAATTCTCCAGCTTAACTTATCCTTTGCTGTCAAATCTACAATCATAGCAGCGGATTGCAAGGAGGTAAGACCAAAAATAACCGCATAGAGCATTAGGACTAAATAATCTTCTCCCTTAGACTGCAAGGCGTCCATCTGCATTGCAAAGCTCATAAAAATCGCCAGAATGGCAACAATCGCAGTATCAATTAGGAGGCTTTTACTTCTGGTAAGATAGTAGCCTGCTCCTTTTCCTATGTTACTCATGCCGATTGCCCTCCTTAATAAAGATTTCTTCCAATGATTGTCCTTGCATTTCTTGAATACCCTTATCAAACAGCAATCTACCATTTTTAATCATAGATACATCATCAGCGCACTTTTCAATCTCGCTAAGGTCATGTGAAGTGATAATAACCGTTTTTCCGTCAGCTTTTAGAGCCTCTATCAAACTACGGATTTCTACTCTGGATATGGGGTCTACACCCGATGTTGGTTCATCCATGAGCAGAATATCCCGTCCCATCATAATCACAATCAAAAGGGACAGTTTTCTTTTCATTCCTTTAGAATAAGTGCTAACACGCTTTTCTAAATGTTCGGTCAATCCTAATTGCGTACAGTAGCTGTCTGAACGATTATTTATTTCAAATCCAAAGTATTTCCCGAAAATTTTCAGATTTTCAAGACCAGTCTTTTCTTCATACAGATAGTCATTTTCAAGTTGCATTGCATATTTTCCTGCAATGTTGATTGTTCCTTCATTTGGCTGATATACCCCGGTAATCAAGCGTAGCAATGTGGTCTTTCCAGAACCATTCGGACCAATAATCGCATGGATGGTGTTTGCTTTTACATTCAGACTAAAATTCTCAAACAAAACTCTTCCACTAAAAACCTTTGTTAAGTTTCTCACATCAATCGCATTTTGAATCTCAGACATATTTTTTGCTCCTTTCGTTTGGTGCTCCACCATATAGATATAGTGTATAGAACGAAGGGGAATTTTACATGAGTAATTACTGCAATTTTTTAAATTTTTATAATATTGAAAAGTAGCTTGAAAAAACTAATGCCACAAGATAGAAAAAATCTCGTGGCTTTAGCTTACAAATGTTCAAATTTATAGCCGATTCCGGAGACACTCTCAATATAATTTGAAAGGTCTGCTTCAAAGCGTAACATCTTGCGCAGCTTATTTGCTCTATAAAGGCTCTTTTAAATATGTTTTCTTTGTTGTTTGGATAACAACAAGTAGAGTAAAAACCATAAGACACAATGGAGGGTGAGGATAACGATGTCTTTAATCGCTGTTGATGCAGTTCCATTTGCCAAATCCATAATGCCCTCAAAAGTGGCGCTGGATGGGATTAGGTAACAAATGTAGGAAAGGACTTTGTTTCCTGCACCAATCAAATAATTCAGGATCGGAACCGCCATAAATACAATCATCACGATTTTAATATAGACCACGCCTACCATCATGCCATCAGAGAGTTTGCCGACAAACAAGCCAATCAGAGCCGACACAAATGCGGAAAGGACAATCAATGCTAGCATGACCACCGCTCCTGTGAAAGAGAGCCGGAAGCAGATTACCGCCGTAAGAATAGCGGACAGGCAACCGAATACAAAACCGACAAAAATCTTCTGAATCATATACTGCCAGTCCGTCATAGGCAGAATTTCATTGATCAAAGCAACACCATCTTCTTTTTCAGAAATGATATTCATAGCGTTAAAGGTACATCCCATAAACATCGCTACAATCAGGGTAATCGCAATAAAGATATTCTGATAGCCAGACATCATGTCCTGCCGTTCTAATACCTGTACTCTGGCCTGTTTTGCCATTTCTCTCTGTGCATAGAGAGCTGGAAGTGTATTTGCTGTCTGGCGGAACATTTCTAGTTCATCCCCGGAAAGGATGGTCTGGATGCTGTCCCCGTCCGTTTCCACTCCGATTAGGTTTGTGGAAGACTCATTGATAGCTGCAACCAATTCTTCCTGTTCTGGATAAACGGTAACTGTACCATACCGTTCCAGCCATGTGGTTACTTCATCATTCGTGCCTTGTTCTGTCACTCCAAAATGAAATTCCCCCAACGAAGAAAGATCAATGGAGCCGACAAAATGCAATGCCACAGCAACTATAATAGGCAGGAGAAATGACATAATGCAAAACTTATCTTTCCGGACACTTTTTAGCTGATACATAAGTCCTTTCATCACTACCCCTCCCTTCCCATTTCCTTACGAAACGCTGCTTCCACAAAGATAAAAAGTAACAAAATTGCACTGATTGCACCAATATAATACACCGGGTTGGTAGTCGGGATACCGAAAAAAGCATTTTTTAGTCCCATGTACACATGATAAAACGGATGATAATCAATCCATGGCATCTTTACAGATGTATTTGCTGCCAAAAATACCGGTGTAGCTGCAAAGAGTGCAATCACCAGATAAGCAAGTGAAAACTGTTTAAAATCCCTAAGAATCATGGTACACCCAAAACCTGCCAATGCCATAATCAACGAAAGGATGGCTGTCTGTACCAAAATGCCTGGCAGAACCGCAACACCATTAAGTCCAACATTCAGCAACACCATTAATGTTGCAAAAATCAAATCCGTAAGTAAAAAAAGTATGATTTTGGAACATATAAACAGATTTTTTTGAAGCGGCATAATCGCATGGACACGAATGACACCCATCTGTTTTTCTTTGAACAGCGCCGAAGCAATCCCCAAAAATCCAACCGCAACAATCTCAATAAATACAAGTTCACAAGTACTTTCCCGGCGCTGTTTTGTTTCCGTAGTATAATTGCCCACTGTTTCTGCTGTATAGTTCTCATCCATAGACAGCAGGGACAGCGCATAGTCCACTCTGTGTTTATCCGCTTTTTCCGTTGCCTCATAGAACCTGACATGGGGAGTTCCATTGCTTGCATCAATCCCGACACCATTGGTATCACCGACAAGAGCTGCATCTAACTCTTCTATCGAGGACACTGGATGAATCAAAGAGGAAACCTCACGCTGTGTACCTTCCGGATCATACAAATACACGTTGTAGAGCTTCGCATCCATAAAATTTACATAACCAAAATTAATAAACAAGGTATACAGTATCAGGGAGCAAAACGCCACCAGAAAAAATTTCCCGGATATCATCATCCGGCAGTCTTTTTTGAATAAAGAAAGAAAGCATTTCCACATCAAGACAGCCCCCTTCCTGTATATTGAATAAAGACATCCTCCAAAGTCGGCTCCTGGGAATGGATACTGATGATTTCATCATACGCAAAAGCCATGCTATCCTTCAGTTCCAAGGTTCCCATGATCTGCTCTTCCCGTTTTCCTTGATACAGATAGGAAATCACAATACGATGATCGCTGTTTTTCTCCTTTAAGTTTCCCGGCGTATCCAGTGCAACAATATTGCCGCCTGCAATAAATGCCACCCGGTCACAAAGCAGATCTGCATCCAGCATATTGTGGGTAGTAAGAAATACGGTTGTACCCTTTTGTCGTTCTTCCTCAATAATTTTGCGAAATAGCACCGCCCCGGCAGGATCAAGACCACTGGTTGGTTCATCCAAAAACAAAAGCTTTGGATTACTGATCAACGCCCGCGCCATACTTACACGCTGCCGCATTCCTTTGGAGTAGGAAGACACCGGTTTCTTCCAGAAGTCCTTCTTTACTTCTAGCATCGTCAAAAGTTCTTCTACATCCCGCAACTGTTCTTCTGGATAAAAGGATGCAAAATAATTCAGATTATCTACTGCACTCAAATTCGCATACAGATAGGGGAATTCAAATAACACGCCGATCTTCTGGAAAAACTCCTGCGTATGAACCTCTTTGAGCTCCTTTCCAAATAGAGAAACTTCTCCTCCATGTCCCTTTAAGATTCCCGTCAATATTTTCTGTGTTGTAGACTTCCCAGAACCGTTTGGTCCTAGGAAGCCGAAGATTTCCCCGTCTTCTACGTTGAAATTTAGTCCATGCAGCGCCTGCTTATCCTTTCCATAGGAAAACGTCAGATTTTTTACTTCAATCATCTTCCTCACCCCATTTTCCTGTCTGACCTTTTTTCTTCGCTTTTTCCCGTTGATTCCACCATTTCATAAATTTCACCTTAAACGGGATAGAAACAATCAAAAGCACCAAAATCACAAGCCACCAATACCATTCCAATCCTAAAAACATATTGTGTCCTCCTTATTACTTCTTTTGATAGGATAAACATAAAAAAACGCATTGAAATTGAGGTGAAGTCGAAGTGAAGTTGATGTGAAATTTCCACAAAAAAAGAAAAACCCTCATCTCTCTGTAAATGAAAGCTTTTCCATCTGTATTCTATGATTTATTTTACGGCAGGAATTGTAAAATAAAACTTCACGCCGCCCGGTTGATTCTCCACTCCATAGGAGAATCCCTGCATGGATAAAATCTGTGCAACAATGGCAAGTCCGAGTCCGGAACCTCCATAGGAAGCATTGGGATTTCTGTAAAACTTGGTCCAAATTTTTTTCAAATCCTCCTTTGAAATTTCCCTTCCCTCATTGTAAATAGAAAAATGCAAACCGTCTTTCTGCTCAGTCAGGGATAATTTCAAAATACCGCCTGGAGATACATTTCGTTTCGCATTCACAATCAGATTATCCAGAACCTGCTCCATGCGCCCTTGATCTGTATACACATAAACTGGGCTCTCCGGAAGTTCATATTCCAATACAAAATCCGCATCCGGCGTATCGATCAGCAGCCGTCCTGCTATCGTTTCCACAAACTCTACAAAGTCAAATCGTTCCGGTTGGAGATTGGTTGCTCCATTTTCCAATGCGGATAAATCTAAAAGTGTGGTGATCAGACAGTTCATACGTTCCGTCTCCTGAATGATCACTTCCGTATATTTCTGCCGTTTCCCTTCATCTGTTTCATCCTGTAATCCTTCCGTATATGCCCGAATCACTCCCAGCGGAGTTTTCATCTCATGGGAAAGATTGTCTACCAACTCCTTGCGTTCAGCCAACAGCCGTTTTTTCTGCTCCACATCCTGCTCTAATTTCAAATTGGCATCTTCTAACGAAACAAAAGCCTGCTGCAGATTTTCTGCCATCTTATTCAGGCTTTCTGAAAGCTCACCAAACTCATTCAAGCTTGTTACCTTACAAGGTTTGGAAAAATCCAGCTCTGCCAGATTTTTCGCAGCCTCATTCAGTTCTGAAACTGGCTTTGTGATAAAACGTGCCATCAACAGGTCAATGGCGCAGATCAGCACTACCATAAATGCCAGCCATATCACAAAGGAAATATCTGCATTCACTGGCAGTTTGGTGGACAGTATATAAGAAACAATCAAGGCAACACCAATCAGCTTGGAGGCAAGCAGTATCTTCTTTCGTATGGTAAAGATGTTCATATTATCGTTAATCTTCATACACTCACCTCGAACTTATAGCCGGAACGGATCAGGGTAACAATGTGCTTGCCCTCATCGCCCAATTTCTGTCGCAGGGTTTTGATATGGGTATCTACTGTCCGAGTCGTTCCTTCAAAATCGTAGCCCCAAATCCGATTAAGCAACTGCTCTCTGCTGAATATCTGGCTGGGATTTGCCATGAAGAAATGCAACAGTTCATATTCCTTGTGGGTTAAAGTGATTTCCTGTCCGTCCACAAAGACCTTGTGGGATGTAGGGATGATTGTAATTTTTCCGACATTCATAGAATCGGTAGGCGTAATCGAGGATCGGCGTAGCAAAGCGCCTACCTTTGCCAGTAACACTTTAGGGCTGAATGGTTTTGTGATATAGTCATCGGCTCCCAACTCATAGCCTTTCAGTTTATCTTCTTCCTCGCTTTTCGCAGTCAACATGATAATGGGAAGGTTACTCATTTCCCTTGCCATCTTGCAGACGGAAAAACCGTCAAGGTGGGGCATCATCACATCCAGTATCATCAAGTCCATGGGATTGTTTTTCAAGATCATTAAAGCGTCCACGCCATCATCAGCCGTAAAGCAGGTGTGGCCGCCTCGATGCATATACTCGACAATAATGCTCTGCATATTCTTTTCATCTTCAACAATCAAAATATTTGCCATATTATACACCCCCTGATTCTGAAAGCGGCTCTCTTTTGTCTCATCAATAAACACATTATAAGTCCTTTCGTCAAACAATACAAGAAACATACAAAATAAGCCAGCCGCCCTATATTAGACCCCCGACTTATTTTTCATTTATTCTCTTATTGAGCGATACTCAATCTTATAACCTACATCTTTTACAGTATGGATATACTGCAGTCTGTTTGGATCCGGTTCCCAGCTTCTTCCGAAGTTGACTGATGCACCACATAACTGCTTTTCCATAATCATCAACTTCTTCCATTCAAACTGCATCATAGATTCGTTCTTTGGAACGTACCCATTCCGGATGCCTAGAAAGATAAACTAAAATGTTAAATTCGTGACAGTTAAGCAGAATCTCTTACTCATTTCAATAAACCTTCTTCTTAGAAAGTAAAATCTGCAGATCTGCATGTTCTATTTTTTCTGAAGGAAGCATCTGGTTCTCTACATCAGCTGAGCCTTCTACTGCCTTCAGTACAAAGAAAATCGAATTGTGATATACAAAAAATTATCTTTGTAGCTTATATTTTCAATTTTGCCGTTAATTTTTTCCAATAGTTCTTTTACAATATACAATCCCAAACCGGAACCACCTTTGGTGCGTGACTTATCAGCGGTATAAAATTTGCTGAATAACAGCTTCATATCAATATCATCAAGGGATTGCGTTGAATTTTTAATCTTGAATACTCCTTCGTGAGTAATGGACACTTCAATATAGTTATCAGCATAACGGATTGCATTTGTAATTAGATTTTCGATAATACGTTTACAGACAAGATTATTGCCATATATCCACACCGGAGATTTTTCTGTTTGAATAATCGGCTGGATTTCCCCAAATTCATAATACTTTTCAATTAAGCAATCTGTAACAATTCTATTTATATCAACCTTCTCACATTCAACATCAAACTGCTCATTTTCTACCACAGATAAATCGTAAAATTCTTGCACCAGATTTGTGAGATAATCTGTTTTTGCTTTAATGATTTTAATATATTGGTCTTGCTCCTGTTTATCTTCACATTCTTGTAAAAGTGTTAGATAACCCTGTATAGATGTCAATGGGGTTCTTAGATCATGGCTTATATTAGATATAGATTGCTTTAACTGCTCTTCTTCTTGCTTAATTTGAACTTGCAGTTTCTTATGCAGGGCATCTTTTTGATTGATCGCATAAGCTAACTCTTCAATATCTCTATTTGATAAAGATACTCTTATTTTTCGCTTTTCCTTTATCTGCTTATTTATATTGCGAATTGTTCTAGTAACAGAAAAAAGGGAACATGCTAATATGAATATAGAACATATCAATAAAAAATAGAACATATCCGCATTTCCCCTTTCTATTGTAATTAGCGTATTTCTTGTTTTCTCAATATCAATGCTGACACTAGGAATGTAATAATTGCAGTTCCTGCAAAATAAAGTAAGATATTGATTTCTAAATGATTTACCATATTATAAGAACACGTATTCATCCAATAATACATCGGATTGATTTTTAAGTACGTTAGAACTCTCCAAGATTGAACAGACATATTATCCCATGTCATCATATAAATAAGAGGTCCGCTAAAAGTAAATAACGACATAGTTCCTACCACAATAGCTGTATGCTTAAATATCACACACAGCATAAGTGTAATACCGATAAAGGCTCCCATAACCATGCAATTTAGCCCTGCAATTTTCAACATTGGAAGTAATTGTATCGGAACATTGTATTTTGTACATTCAATTATAAATGCAACCATAATAAATGAAAAATATAAAATGATGCTGGTAACAGTAATCACGATATACTTTGCAATAAAAAAATTTAGTCGGCTTTGTCCACTTGCAATTGCAATTTTAATCGTTGAATCTGTATATTCTCTGGAAAAGAATACAACAGAAAATATAAGAACAATCAGCCAGAAAAATACCGTATAAGACGTGGCAGTCCTTATAATTTCTTCAATCATTGGATGTACCTGATCACTATATGCACGTGCAAGAAATCCTACAGTTTCTCCTATCTTCCATGTTTCATCTACACTTGAACTAGATACTACAAATTGTTGCTGACCTCCTATGGAAAAGATACCAAAAACAGCTAAAATCAATGCAAATGTTAGATATAACGCCTTTGTATGAAATAATTTATAAAATTCTGCCCGTATTTGATTATACATTTTTTCTACCCCCTATTAGATTTTCAAAGTATGTTTCCAAATCTTCTCCCTGAACAGAGATTTCATCAATAATGATTTCATTGTCGGTTAGTAATTTGGAAATCATTCTTACATTATCTAAACAATCATAAATCCGAATAGAATTGTCTGGATAAACGGAATAGTTTTTAATATTAGCTTTTTGCTCTAATATGAGAGTGGTTTTCTGTATATTATCTGTTTTCAAACAAATATGCCGTTTACATTCTTCATTCAATTTTTCAGCAGAAATTTGTTTTAAAAGCTCTCCCTTATGAAGAAAGCCATAACAAGTGGCGAGCTGATGCAATTCGCTTAATATATGGCTGGATATTAAAATGGTGGTTTCTCGTTCTTTCACTAATTTTTTAAGAAGTTCCCTTAATTCGATAATTCCCGTAGGATCAAGTCCGTTGACAGGTTCATCCAATATTAAAAATTCTGGCTCGCCTAATAATGCAACGCCCAGTGCAAGCCGTTGTTTCATCCCTAATGAAAAATTCGCCACTCTTTTTTTACCTGCGTTCGATAAGCCAATCAATTCTAAAGTATCAGCAATGCAGCTTTTATTCGGAATACCTCTCTGTATTCTTTGCACTTCCAAATTTTGTGAAGCAGTCATATCTTTATATAGTGCCGGCATTTCAATCGTACACCCGATTTTTGATCGTTCATATTGCAGATTATCATTATGCCCAAATAGAATAATTTCTCCCCCACTTTTAAAATTAAGACCTGTCAATAATCTGATTAGCGTTGTTTTCCCTGCCCCATTTTCGCCCACAAGTCCATATATTTCGCCTTTTGGAATAGTTAAGTTTACATTTTTTAAAGCATAGAAATCTTTATATTTTTTGCTCAGGTTTTTTGTTTCGCATATAAATTTTGTCATCCTAAACAACTCCTTTCCATGCCACTATATATGATAACTCTAAAGAAAATCTAAAGATTATTTCATTTTATATCCGATCCCCCAAATAGTTTGTATATAATCTTCATTTGTAATTGATTTAATTTTCTTACGAATATGACTAATATGGGTATTGATTGTATCGTCATCATACGCATAAGGTTCATTCCAAATAGATTCATATAAATTTTGTTTTGAAAATATTTTCTGAGGATATTGCAATAGCAATTTTAAAATGCTCAATTCTGTTGATGTAAATGGTACTAATACTCCGTTTATATAAACCAAAGAGTTATTGATCTTTATATCTTTGTATACCAAAGTATTATTATTTTGATAAGGATTATTGACAGTTCGTTTTAAATTTGCCTCAATACGTGCAAGAAGCTCATACAAATCGAACGGTTTTGTCATATAGTCATCTGCACCCATTTTTAATAATTCTATTTTTGTCTGAACCATTGTTTTTGCTGATACAACAATAACAGGAGCGTTTGTGAATTTTCGCAATTTGTGTAATACATCATCTCCATTCAGCCTTGGCAACATAATGTCAAGTATTATCAAGTCCGGAACAAAAGATTTGCATAAATTTATTCCTTCTATACCATTTAAAGCATATTGAACACTATATTTGTTATTTTCCAAGAATTTTTTAATCATATTGCAAATGGCTATATCATCTTCAATAATAATGATTTTATTCATACTGTTTCATCTCCTAATGAGCATTGTTGCTTGGATGAGGCACAAGAGTTCTGTATATCTAAACTCTCCAAATACCCCTCTCCCCAACTGCACATTGCTTCCAATACAGGAATGATACTTTTTCCAAAAGATGTTAAAGAATAGATTGTTTTAGGCGGTTTTTCAGGAATAACTTCTCTTAATACCATCCCATCGTTTTCCAAATCACGAAGCTGCTGTGAAAGCATTTTAGCCGTTGCTTTTGGAATAAGTCGTTGCAATTCCATATAATGAAGCGGGGTATCCATTAAATGCCAAAGAATAAGCGGTTTATATTTCCCACCTATCAAAGATAATGTCGCTTCTACAGGACAATTAAATGGTTCTTGTGGCCGCTGCATAATAGTTCTCTCCTTTCAGATCCAGGCACTTTCCTTTTGGGAACTATCTTCCCGGAAAGTACATTCTTGTAGATTATACTGGTGGTGTTACAATATAGTCAATGGTTGATTTGATAATCTCCCAAATATATAAAGAAAGAGGAATTTAAAATTATGGAATTACTTGAAACTGCAAAGAAACGATTCTCTGTCCGTAGCTATACGGATCAGAAAGTAGAGCCAGAAAAATTAAATAAAATTCTGGAGGCTGCCCATGTTGCTCCGACAGCAGCCAACCTTCAACCGGTTCATCTAATTGTAGCCCAAAGCGATGAAGCACTCGCAAAAATAAGCATGGCAGCAAATATCTATAATGCTCCGTTAGCAATCATTGTCTGTGCAGATCACAACAAAGCGTGGGTACGTCCTTTTGACCGGAAACAAACTGGAGATATTGATGCATCCATTTTAACAGACCATATGATGCTTCAGGCAACAGAATTAGGGTTGGGAACCGTATGGGTATGCTTTTTTAAGCCAGATGTAATCAAAAAAGAATTTCAACTGCCAGATAATTTGGAACCAGTCAATATATTAGTCATCGGGTATGGAAAGGAAACCCCGGCAGACCCAGAACGTCACGTTACTACCCGTATTTCTATGAAAGAATTGGTTTCCTACGACTATCTGTAAAAAACTTGCAATTTTAATTTTTCAGAAAGTGTATGTAAAGTATCGGGAAAATGATCATAAAAAAACGCTAGGATAAAGACAACTTTTCAAGTCTTTGTCCTGGCTAAATAATTTTTGCATATACACTAATTTCGTGTAATGCTATAATTGAGTAAATTTGAATCGAGGTGTACTTATGCTTTATTATAGAACTCTGGAATTAAATCAAATTGATGATTTTTGGGAGTTATTGAACAATTTGGACGCTGAAACGGATTATATGATGTATGAACCAAATGAGAGAATGCAGATTACAAATGTTCAAGAATTAAAAAATGATATTGAAAATAATGTGATTTTGGGAAATGATTTTTTACAAGTGGCAATAGACAATCAAAAAATTGTTGGATATATTCGGGCAGAACGAGGAAAGTTTAATCGGATTCGTCATACAGCATATATTGTAGTAGGCATTTTGAAAGATTATAGAGGTAAAGGAATCGGCACATCTTTTTTTGAAAAGCTGAATTGTTGGGCAACGGAAAATGGGATTAAGAGACTGGAACTTACTGTTGAATGTCACAATGAAACAGCAAGACACTTGTATGAAAAAAGTGGCTTTAAGATTGAGGGAACAAGAAAGAAATCAATGTTCGTCAACGGCTCCTTTGTTGATGAATTTTATATGGCAAAAATTTTATAAAAAAGAAAAGCCGGACGCAGAGGCTTCCAAAGCTCCTACGCCCGGTTTTACTCAGCCTATTAGTTGCTCCACATAGGTAAGTAAAGGGTGCAGTTGTTTCAGACAAAACATTTCAAATAACTTATCTGGACTTACCCATTGAACATCTACAACTTCTGTTTCCTGTAAGTGCATTTCTTCAATCTTAATATCCTTATGAAATAGCCAAACATCGTAAAAATCCTGTACATTTTCTCGTCTGATCTGATAAATCAATTTTTCATTTCCGGGAGTAAGCGATATTCCTAACTCTTCTTTTACCTCCCGGACGGCTCCCTGTAAACTGTTTTCCCCGAAAAGTACAGAACCACCCGTACATTCCCAGCAAAGAGGATATTGCTTTTTCGGATGTCGCTGTGATAAAAGATACTGCCCCTGCTGATTGACAATCCATGCACTCACAGATAAATGATACAGCCCTTTGGGTATGGTTTCTCCACGACACACTACTATTCCTGCCTTTTCACGTTTTGCATTATATAAATCCCATTTTTCCATTTTCACACCTTTTTTTGCGGGATAGGTGCTTGCCGAAAATCAAATAAGTAAATATCAGCAATCTGTTCTATCTCTGAACGCTGATCTGCGGAATACTTATCATAAATTCCACCTGCTAACATATGAGCTTCCTTTGCACTTTTGATTGCCGGAAGTACATCATCAAACACAATACAGCGTTCAGGTGAAACCCCTAATTTCCTCGCGGCCAATTCAAAGACATCCGAGTATTCTTTTCCCCGCTGAACCTCGTCTGTTGAACATAATGCGTCAAATAATTCTGTAATAGAATTTTTCTTTAAGCATGGCATATATAGTTTTTCCGGCAATCCTGTAGCAACTGCAAGTCTGATTCCATGCTCTTTTAAGCGCAGCAGATAATCAAGGGCATGGGGAAGCAGTCCGACATGGTTGCTGTATTCCTCAACCGCCATATTATTCCATTCTTCAATAATTCCATCTACCGTTTCCTGCAATCCAAAAAGATCAATCGTATATTGTGCAGCTTCCTCAAAACTCCTTGCACATATTTCAGTTACATAACCTTCTGGGACAGGGAAATTTCTCTTTTTCAAAAACTGAATATCTATATGCTCCCATACATCCATTGAATCCAGAATTGTTCCATCTAAATCAAATATTGCCGCATCAAAATCCATTTTTCCTTCCCTTTCCGCTAAATAATTCTTTCAGTTCCGCAGCAGCAACTTTTATATCAGACTGCGCTATGATGGCAGATACAACAGCCAGTCCGTCAATTCCCATGGGCTTGAAACACCCTGCATTTCCTTTATTAATACTGCCAATAACAACTATCGGCAAAGAAACGGCTGTGCGGATTTTCTGCAATTCTTCCATTGATACAGAGTCAGCGTCGGTTTTAGTTCCAGTAGGGAACATTGCACCAACTCCCAAATAATCCGCACCATCCTGCTGTGCCTGTATTGCCTCTGCAATGGAAGAAGCAGATACTCCCAACAGCATATTTTCCCCAATTACTTTACGGACAACAACTGCAGGCAAATCACGCTGTCCAATATGTACTCCCGTAGCCTGCACAGCCATTGCAATATCTATCCGGTCGTTTATGATGAGGGGAATATGGTATTTATCCGTAACCTGTTTTACGTCAACAGCCTGATTGTAAAATTCCAATGAGGACAATTCTTTTTCTCGGAGTTGTATCATTGTGCAACCTCCTAAAATTGCCTGTTCCACCGCTTCTGCCAGTGTATCACAGCTCATTAGTTGACGATCAGTAACAAGATAAAGCCTATAATCAAAGTTCATTTTACACCTGCCTATTCTTTAGATAAACCATGTTGATACAATTCGTAGAAATGATGTGTCGGGCCACAGCCTTTCCCAATCGCAAGGGAGTGTTCAATTGCCGTTGTGACATAAGCCTTTGCCTCTTCGACAGCAGACGGAATACTTTTTCCCTTTGCAAGCTGAGAAGCGATTGCAGAAGAAAAGGTACAGCCTGTCCCATGAGTATTTTTCGTATCAATGCGGGCTGTTTCAAAGTGGTAGAAGTTTTTTCCATCAAACAAGACATCAACAGCATTCCCTATATGATGTCCTCCCTTGACAACAATTGCCTTGCAGCCCATGGTATATATTTTTCTCGCAGCAGATTCCATATCTGCAACTGTGGAAATCTGCATATCTGCTATTTTTTCTGTCTCTGGAATATTTGGAGTAAGCACATCTGCAAGTGGAATTACAGTGTCTATCAAGGTGGAAACCGCCGCAGGATTCATCAATGGACAACCATTTTTGGCATACATAACTGGGTCGATTACAACATTTTGAGGCTTATATTGTAATAGTTTCATTGCAACTGCTTTCATACATTCTGGCGTAGAAAGCATACCAATCTTTACTGCGTCCACTTCAATATCCTCAAATACAGCGTCAATCTGTTTTACAATCATATTCGGGGTAATATCCTGAATGTCGATAACGCGGCTGGTGTTCTCTGCAACAACAGAAACAATAACACTCATTCCAAATACTTCGTGAGCAGAAAAAGTTTTCAAATCGGCTTGAATACCTGCACCCCCGCTGCAATCGGATCCGGCAATAGACAATACTTTTTTCATTTTGCTTTTTCCTCCATTCTCTCGTTCTGATATGCCATCCTCCAAAAAGCAAGTTCTAATAAACTTGCTTTTTCAAAAATGCCAGATAGATACTTTTTATTTGCTTCTGATAACCCAGCACATTTATGCTCTGCAAAAGCAGACCATTCTTTGCAACTTTCTGCATATTGTTCATCTGCATAATCTTTGATAAAGTCCCAATATCTTGACTGCCTGCTTATGGGGTCAGCCGCCAGTTTGCGAAATATATAACTGTAACTTAGCATACAGGGAAGAACTGCCATCAGAATTTCTTCATTCTTTCCATGTGATGCAATCTCAAACATGAAATCAATGTAATTTTGATTTTCAGGCAGAGGGGCGATCAGTTCAATATCATCATCCGTCATACAAAATTGCTTTAGATAATTCAATCGTACTTCCGATTCCGTATCATTTACAAAATTCAGCATGGAATAGTAAAGCTGGATTTCTCTTAATGTGTCAGCATGAAAAATTGCTTTGCCGTATATGCGGGCATAGTTTTTCAGATAGATACTATCTTGAATCATATATCTCTTAAATTTTTCAAGGGACAGTTTTCCATTTTGCACTTCCTGCACAAATGGGGTAGCTGCACATTCTTCCCAAATGGGGATGTTGCGGATTAAGATGTCTTTCATAAATGCCATGTTTGTTCCTCCTAAAATAAAAAATAGAGCCTCTAAAACAATTAGAAGCTCTTTCAGACGCAATACGAGCGTAAGAAATTGCTTCCCTACGCCGGTATTAGCCGACAGGTCCAGAGGTCAGGTCTTACCTTTTTCAACTTGTTCAGTTCCCTCGCAAACACATATCATATCTTATTCAATTAAAAAGGACATTCCCAAAACAGAGAATGTCCAAAAAATACGAATCTGTATTCTTTAGCTCCCTGCGTTGGTATTAGCCAACAGGTTCAAAGGGTCAGGTTTTAACCTTCTCAACTACAAGGTAGTCCCCCTGCTAAAAAATATTCTACTAAAAGTTATTACAAAAGTCAACCATACAATCTACTTTGAATAGACTTTCAATTTGCTTTGTCGCAATGTATTCACATGTACTTTTATAATATAGTCACAGAATTGTGACCAGCATGATTGCGGCTCTTTTGTTATCCGTTTACTTTCAAAACTGTAAGTGTAATTGAATCCTTCTCTTGTTATAATTTAAGTGTATTCCAAAACTAATACATGTGACAGGCAGAAAGGAGCGATTTCAATGGAACACATTTTAAATTTAGAACAGGTAAAAAAATACTATGGGAGTAATACCGGAAACATCACAAAAGCGGTAGACGGCATTTCTATGTATGTAGATAAAGGTGAATTTGTAGCGATCATGGGCGCAAGCGGATCTGGAAAAACAACTCTTCTAAACTGTATCTCAACAATTGATACCGTAACCAGCGGGCACATTACAGTTAATAATCAGGATATTACAAAAATCAAGAATAAGGATTTTGCTGATTTCAGGCGTGAAAATCTGGGATTTATTTTTCAGGATTTCAACCTTTTAGATACCTTGACGATTGAAGAAAACATATCTTTGTCATTGATTATTAACAAACAGGATCCTGCTGGTATTAGGAAAAGAGTTCATGCCATTGCGGACAAATTGGGGATTCGAGAAATTTTATCAAAATTCCCGTATGAAGTTTCCGGTGGGCAAAAACAGCGTTGTGCTTGTGCAAGGGCTTTGATCAATAAACCAAAACTAATTTTAGCCGATGAACCAACGGGAGCTCTAGATTCAAAATCTTCCAGATTGTTATTGGAAACTATGTCTGACATCAATAAGAAAATGCAGGCAACGATTTTAATGGTTACCCATGACCCGTTTAGTGCGTCTTTTTGTAATCGTATTTTGTTTTTGAAAGATGGCAAAATATTCAATGAGATTTTCAGAGGAGAAAAAAGCAGAAAAGATTTCTTCAATGAAATACTGGATATATTAACCTTGCTCGGAGGTGAAGTGGGAAATGTTAGGTAAATTAGCGGTTAGAAATACAAAAAGAAATGTGAAAGATTATTTTATTTATCTGATAACCATCACTATTTCATTCTCACTGATACTTGCATATAATTTGGTGGCAGGTTCTGACGAAGTTGTAAAGCTATCGTCCAGTATGGGCACTTTTAAAAACGTTTTGACGTTTGTGAACATTATCATTATATTTGTTGTATGCTTTTTAATCAACTATACGACAAAATTCATGTTTGAAAAGCGCAGCAAGGAGTTTGGAACATATATGCTCCTTGGAATCAAGAAGAAGAAAGTAGCCCGGTTGCTTGTAATAGAAAACATACTAATAGGTTTTGTGGCGCTTGCCCTATCTATCCCTATCGGCTTTTTGTTTAGTCAGTTTGTATCCTTGATAATTGTGAAACTGTTAGACATTCCAAAAGTGCTTTTTATCTCTTTGGATCCTGTTTCTATAGGGCTACTGGCAATTTACTTCTTAGTGATTTATCTTTTGGTTTTACTTAATCTTTTAAGAAAAATAAACAAAATGACAGTACACGATTTTCTTTATTTTGATAAGCAGAATGAAAAGAAAATGTTCCGTAGCAATAAAAAACGAAATATTATCTTTGTTTTAAGTGTTATTCTAGGTATTGCTTCTCTTCTTCTTTGGCACTCACGTTGTAATGTAGATACATTCGGTCAACAGGAAACGCTTACCTATTTAATAACTGCTGTTGCTATGCTTATCATCAGTATCTATGGGATTTCAGCAACTTTTGCAGACATCATGTTAGCCATTTTACTAAAAAGTAAAAAAGTAAAATATAAAAAAGATAATCTCTTTGTCATAAGAACCTTTGCATCTAAGGCAAGAACAATGAGTTTTACATTTGGAACGCTTTCGATGTTAATATTACTTTCTTTACTGTGTTTGAATTTTTCCAGTATCAATAAAGGCGTCTATCGATCAAGCATTGAAGAAAATGCTCCTTATGATGTAGACGTAGTTGATTTTGAACAACCTTTTGAAGATTTCAATGAATATATCCAAGTTGTTGATGAAGATTATACAATCAAGGAAACCATTGAATATCCTATCTATAAAGAACCTCAGCATCAGATACAGGATTATTATAATCCAGAATTCTATGAACATGATCCGGTAATGAAATTGAGTGATTACAATAAATTGCTGAAATTACGCAATATGGATACCATGGAATTAAAGGATGATGAATATTGTATTGTAACGCGCAATCAATTGGTTCATAAGATTGAAGGTAATGAGGCGATACAAACCATTCAATTTGCTGGAAAAGACTTACATTTAAAAGGATTCGAAACACAATCTTTCTGGTCTACAATGACTACAATGGGAAGATTCGTTGTAATCGTTCCCGATGAATATGTTCAAAATTTAGAGATATCTGAACAGCATTTAATCATTGACACGAAAGAAGAAACGACACCACAGTTAGAGAAAAAAATAGAAAAAAAATTAGCACATTTACTGGGAAATATAACGGAAGATGGTGAAGAAAATGTTGAATATTATAGAGTGAAAGTAAGAGGTACTGTAATAGAAGAGCAAAACGCTATGACTGCAATGATGGCTAGTATCTGCTTATATATTGCTTTTATTCTGGTATCCGCGGTTGGTACAATTCTTGCCATTCAATCATTGAGTGATGCTACAAAATATAAATATCGTTATCAAACGTTGCAGAAATTAGGTGTAAATGATACGTCATTATTTAAAACAATCAGAAAACAATTATTCGTATTATTTGGCATCCCGGTAGTTTTCTCTGTTATTTCCAGCTTCGTTATGTTAGCTTCAATGAATAATATCTTTCAAGCTCTTTTAGAAAGCAATTTCATGTATTTGTTCTATTTCGTAGCTAATTTAGCAGTTTTCTTCCTGATCTATGGAATTTACTGGATTGCAACTTATATAGGCTTCAAGAGAAATATTAGTGAGGAGAGTTAGATTTTTCTGGCTCTCCCAACGTATTTTCATTATAATAATAAGTCTAGGGGGTGTTAAAATGCGAATCGCAATTATTGAAGATGATGAAATCACTCGTCTGGAGCTTTCTAAATTATTGCACACACAAGGATATGAAACAGTCTTATTAACTGACTTTGAAAATCTGACTGAGGAATTAAAGCAGTATTCTGCCCAATTGGTTCTGCTTGATATTAACCTACCCTATGAAAATGGATATGAAGTATGCAAAAAGATCAAGCAGATTATGCCCATACCAATTATTTTTGTAACAAGCAGAGATACAAATGCTGACGAATTAAAAAGTATCCAGGCAGGTGGAATTGATTTTATCACAAAGCCGTATGATACACTAATTCTTCTGGAGAAGATCAAGCGAGCATTACAATTATCAAATCCAAATAATTTTCGTGAGCTTGTAAAAAAGGATTGTACCCTTGATTTACATTTATCCATCTTAAAATATCAAGAGAAAAGTATAGAACTGACAAGAAATGAATTTCGTATTTTATACTACTTCTTTATGAACGAAGATAAAATCATTAGTAAAGAGGAATTATTGGACAAACTGTGGAACGATAAATATTATTTGGATGAAAATATATTATTGGTTAATATGACACGTCTAAAAAAGAAAATGAAAGAAATCGGTATTGTTCACCTATTGGAAAATATCCGGGGAAAGGGTTGGAAACTGTGAACTTTTTTACATTTATATTCGAAGAAAAAATAACAGAGATATTGTTTCAGCTTTTCTTTCTTGCTTTTGTCGTGCTTCTTTTACTCTTCTATGATGTAGATATTAGATTTGTTGTGATGCTTGCAATTCTTTTCATCAGCATGCAAGGACTCTTTCAATGGTACTTGTACCGAAAGAACCGCAAGGCTTCACAACATATTATAAACTTAACTGACGGACTAGAAGAAACATATTATATTGCAGATGTTTTACCCAAACCAAAAGGATTTCAAAATAAAGCTTATTATTATGCACTGAAAAAAGCATGTAAATCCATGAATGATGAAATCAGTAAAATTACAGAAGAAAAACAAGAATATCAAGAATATGTAGAATGTTTCGCCCATGAAATCAAGATTCCTATAGGAGCTTTATCACTGACCTTTGACAACACGAAAAATTATACACTCAAAAAGGAAACTGACAAGATCTTTCAATTAGTGGAACAAATGCTATATTATGCGAGAAGCGGAAATACAGAAAAAGATTTTTTTATCAAACAGCTGCATTTAGAAGACGTAATACATCATGTGATTTTGAAATTCCGTCGTTCCCTTATGGAAAATAAGGCGATCATCAGTATCCATGATATAGACCATATTATTTATACAGATGAAAAATGGCTGATGTTCATTCTGTCTCAAATCGTGCAAAATTCAATTAAGTATTTTGACAAGCAAGAAAACAGACTAACCATATACAGTCAGGATAACGGTACAAATATACTGCTTGTGATTGAAGATAACGGCTGTGGAATAAAGGAATCTGACCTATCCAGAGTATTTGAAAAAGGCTTTACCGGTTCAAACAGGACCAAAACAAATGCAACGGGTATGGGACTCTATCTATCAAAAAAGCTATGTAACCGCTTAGGATTAAAACTAAATATTGCGTCAGAAGAAAAGGAATATACAAAACTGACACTCACTTTTCCAAAAGGAACAATCCATAATTTTTCAAACTGATTTTTGAAATTACCCTCTTCTTCTAACGAATTAGAAAACTTTTGGGTGTTACATTTGAGAAGTATCCTCATCACTTTTCAGATGTAGCACCCTTGTTACTTTAACCGTATCACCAACATTGATCTTAGAAATGTTATCTTTATTCTCAACATCGGAAGAAACACTACACTTTTCACTCTTTTGATAGGGGTGCAGACGTGGACTGGTATGTTAAGGCAGAGGATATTGTGTTGAAGAATAAAGGCAACCAGAACGCAGGCAATCCACAGAACCCTACACCGCAGAGACAGGCAAAAAAATATGTTTACTGACTAAATTTTCATTGTAGTGGATATATGGTAATGATATAATTCGAATACAAGGCACAAATATCTTCAAAAAAAGCTTTTGCAACCATTAGTTGACAAATTACCATGTGCAATATGTAGAATTGCAACTATACTGTTTGGTAGAATATAGCTAAATAAAAGAAAGGGGCAATTTACATGAATATATCAGAGAAAATACTATTACAAAGAAAAAAGAAAGGAATTTCTCAAGAAACTTTAGCTAATGCCTTAAATGTATCTCGTCAATCTGTTTCTAAATGGGAAAGTTCTCAGAGTGTTCCAGACATGGATAAGATAATTGCATTGAGTAATTACTTTAATGTTACAACAGATTATTTATTGAAAGATCAAATTGAAACGATAGATAATGTAGATAGTTATCCAAGTAAAAATATCGATATGCAAATGTTAAATAAAGAATTATCAGAGAATGGATTTCAAAATATACAATATGAAGCTGAAAAGAAAAAACATATTTCATATTGGTTGTTGATAATTGCTCCATTTATTATGATACTTGTTATATTCATATTTTATTATGGTTTCTATTGTTAGTATTTCTTTTTTAAAGTAGTTAGTCTTAGGATTGACTGCTTTTTTCATACCCAGAAAAGAGTGATTGATTTATGAGAATGATTTGGAACAAAGGACACCGTATTAGAGCCACTATCATTTGATAAACAGCACCCCTCTCTTCCGTATTTTTTATTAAATCTTTGCAAAAACACTTGCTTGTGACGTAGCGTAATAAGATATACTATAAAGCAGGAGGTGTTATATGAATAAACATAAAGCTATACCACAAGGTTATATGACTGTTGGCGAAGTCGCAAAAAAAATGAACACTACTGTACGAACATTACAACATTACGATAGAGAGGGCTTGCTTTCCCCATCTTCCGTAAGTGAAGGGGGACGTAGGTTATATACAGATAAAGACATAGTAAAGCTTCATCAGATTTTATCCCTCAAACATTTAGGATTTTCTTTGGGCGACATAAAAAACCGACTGATTCCACTTGATACGCCAGATGAAATTGCTGATGTCCTAATGGAACAGGCAGCTGCTGTCAAGCAAAAAATAGAAAGTCTGTCTGAATCGTTAAGGGAATTGGAATTGTTGCGGGAAGAAGTCCTTCAAATGCAATCAGTTGATTTCAAAAAATATGCGGATATTATTGTTAATTTGCAGATGAAAAATGATTTCTATTGGTTGATTAAACATTTTGACGACCAAACGCTTGACCATATTCGCAGCCGTTTTGATAAAGATAGCGGACTGGTTTTTATGAACACTTTCATGCAGCTTCAAGACGAAGCAATAAGGCTTCAAAATGCAGGTGTTCCCGCAGACAGTGATGAGGGACAAACTTTTGCAAAAGCCTATTGGGATATGATAACAGATTTTACGGGTGGAGATATGAGTATGCTTCCCAAACTTATTGAATTAGGGCAATTTCAAAATACAGACCATGAATGGAAAGAAAAGCAGGAATTTGCCAACATATATATTGGGCAGGCATTGGATTTCTATTTTTCACATTTAGGCGTTGACCCATTTCAGAAGGAAACAGAATGAATGAAGCTATAAAAATCAGCAATTTATCCAAGAGTTATGGAACTCACGTTGTGCTGAATGGTTTAGATTTCTGCGTACAACAAGGAGAAATTTTTGCTCTGCTCGGCGTAAATGGCGCAGGAAAAACCACATCTCTTGAATGTATTGAGGGTTTACGAAAATATGACAGCGGAAGCATTACCATAAATGGAATCATGGGTATTCAATTACAGTCAGCTTCTTTACCGGAACATATTAAACCACTGGAAGCTGTCAAGCTGTTTGCTAAATGGAATAAGACACCTCTTGATAAAGAAACACTTGAGGCTCTCGGTATTTATGAATTTGCAAAAAAACAATATTATCAATTATCAACAGGACAAAAACGGCGGCTTCATTTAGCACTTGCTTTAACACGAAATCCAGATATTCTGTTTCTTGATGAGCCAACCGCAGGACTTGATGTTGAGGGGCGCTTATCCTTACATGAGCAAATCCGCCAGTTAAAAGCAATCGGAAAAACAATTATATTAGCAAGCCACGACATGACGGAAGTGGAAAATTTATGTGACCGGATTGCTATTCTTTCTGGCGGCAAAATTGCCTTTATTGGGACTGTCGAACAGTTAGGTAAAACAATCGGAAAACATTATAATATCACCATCCAAACTGAAAACGGAATGAAAAAATATGAATCTGAAAATATCGGGGATTCTTTACTTGCATTGCTTATGCAGTATAAAGAAAAAGGAGAAACCATAGTAGATATTCAGATAGACCGCGGTTCACTGGAACAACACTTTATAAAAATTGCAAAGGGGGCGTAACAATGGGAACATTTCTATATGGAATTTCCTTACAATGGAAATTAGATATACGGAGCAAAACATTACTGATAACCTGCTATATCGTTCCGCTTCTATTCTTTGCAATCATGGGCGGCATATTTACGTCAGTTATGCCGGAAGCGAGATATACGCTTATTCAGTCAATGACTGTATTTGGTGTAACAATGGGATCGTTGGTTGGTCTGCCCCCATCTCTTGTTGAAATTTATAGCAGTGATATAAAAAAGGTCTATAAAGCAAATGGTGTTCCATTATATCTCGGTCTTGCCCTAACCAACATTTCAGCGTATATTCATTTGTTCATTATGAGCATTATTTTATATATTGCTGCGCCACTGGTCTTCAATGCTGAAATACCAGAAAATCCGAGTATGTACTTCATCAGTCTTGCTATTTTTATTACAGTATCACTTAGTATTGCCAGTATAATCGGTCTGGCAGTAAAAGACCAAGCAAAAACCTCTATGTTTTCTATTATTGTTTTTTTACCGTCAATCATGCTTTCTGGAATTATGTTTCCGATGGAACTGCTTCCGAAAGCGTTTGAAACAATAGGAAAACTATTTCCAGCTACATGGGGATATAAACTAATGACAGAAAATGTTTTTAAGTTTGAAAGCCTTTTGCCACTGCTCTTGATTTTTGTTTTAGCTACTGTTATGTGTAGTATTCTGTTACGAAGAATTGATAAATAGCAAACCCAGCCGAGCCAGTCAACGGTAAGCAGTATGTCCACCGTTGACTGGCTCTTTGGCTTTACTGGTGAATAATCAAGGAACGACAGTAAAAAAGTGATGTCCCCTTTCTGCAGACCTTGTCCTGATACTGTAACAGGCGTAAGGAAGAAAATTCTATTATGAAAATGAAAGGTATTTGCTCTTATTTGGGATTATAACACTTGAACATTGAAAGATATTCTCTCTAAACATAGCCTTATCTAAAAAGCTATTCCTATTTTATATTCGTTAAATGCTGTATCTTTGTTACTTTGCATCTTAAAATTAGTCTGGTATCTGAAGAAGAACTACAGGTAGACAATATGATTTCCTCTGGCCAATCGCAAAACACATCGTCTTCCAAAGCATATATATCATCCCGCATGGAGACTTTTTCACACGCTGTTATCTCCAAATGCAATGTTTTTTCAGGTAAATACAGATATGCAGAACCAGAGTTCTTCCGGAACACAGAATCCTGATACTGCTTCAGATTACTGAACATGCTGCCGTCTTTCATATTATGACCGTATAAGATCACGCGCCGATCTGTAAAATCATCATGGTTTCTATAATCCAGAAAGATACTTCCCGCCTTATTGTTTTCTTTTTGAAAAGTGTGATAGAGGTAATACTCGTTATCTTCTCCCTGTACCACAGGATAATCCACCCCAATCCCCGGAATCTGTATCCAGGCAACTAGATCCTCATTGATTTTACGAAGTCCTTCAAAATCAATTTCCTTCCCTGTTTCCTTTCCCGGTTCATCTCCTGTCATTTTTTCCGGCTGACATACAGGAACTTCTTTTATGTACGCCTTCAGTTCTTCATATTCTTTCTGTCCATCATAATATTCTTTCCCTATATCTATCAGTTTTACAGCTGCAATTCCAAAGACTGCAATACAGAGCAGTAAAATCATCTTTTCTCCTATATGACGCATCTCTTTTCCTCCAACAAAAAAAGAGATTGCCACCCACAATTTTAAAGTGACAATCTCCATCGTTACATGTTACATTTTTTCAGCATTATCGTTTATCTTCTCCTTCTGCGGATACGGATTACTATAACCACAATGCCAAGTATCGCTGCTGCCATAATAATCACCGGGATCCATATCTTTGTATGATCACCGGTTTTTGGCGCATCCGGCGGAGGTGTTCCAGGCTTTCTGGTATTTTCAATTTCTTTTGTCACCTCAATGAGTTTTGTCTCATCATCCTGATAATCGAATACCACTTCCACCTCCTCTGTGTTTGCTTCATAGCCTTCTAACGGTTTCGTTTCCACAAGAACATATACAATCGGTTCTACATATTTGCCCTCTTCATAAACTGCAATCGGCAGTTCTTCACTCTTTGCAGTTCCATCCTCGCCGGTCACCAGTGCTCCAACTACTTCCCCAGTAGCTTTATTGCGAAGTTCAAATTCTACACCTGCAAGCGGAGCCTTATTTTCCGCATCTGTCTTCTGAACCAGGAGCTGACCGGATGGACGTTCATCTTTCATCTCTACTTTCTGGATTTCTCCCGTTTCTTCTACAACAAAAGGAACATCGGATACAACAAGATATCCTTCCGGGGCTGCCTCCTCATGCAGGATATATTCGCCCGGTTCTAACGCATACACTTTATGCGGCTCTTTTTTGGAAACCCATTCTTCTACTATTTCCCCGTCTTTATCAATGATCTGAAGTTTTGCCCCTTCCACTTCCTTTTCATCTGTAATATCAGTTTTTGTGATTTCTACTACTGTCGGCTGATTTTCAATCTCTTTTGTAAGCGTGATAACCTCCAGTTCTGGGTTCTGATAGGTTGCATCAAAGGACCATGTATCTTCTGTTTTCAGATATCCCGGGGCTGCCTCCAGTTCTTTTACCAGATATTTTCCATGTGGGAGGTCAACGTCAAAGCGGATGCTTCCGTCTTCTGCGGACTCTGTTTTTGCAATCAGAGTACCAGATTCTATAAGTACATTATCTGCAAGATCAACAATATCTTCCTCCGCATACAATCCAAATACTGCTCCCTGTACAGGCTCTTTTGTTTCTTTGGACAATTTTGTAAGAACAAGCTCTATCTTCTGTCGCTTATTTTCAAGTTCCATAGAAACATAATCTACCGCTACTTCCTGTCCCTGATACTTAATTTCAAATTCTTTTGCTTCAGGATCCAGAACAAAATGATGATTTCCAACATCCGTTTCCTTCAGATAATAGGAACCAACCGGCAGATTGTGAAGTGATACAGTTCCCTCTTTTCCGGTCACAAGTTTTGCAACAAGTCCATCTTTTTCATACAACACTTTACGGTTACCTGCTTCATCTTTCTGTCCATCTGGTGTATAAATCGTTTCTTTTGCATAAACTTCAAAGGTTATACCTTCTGCTCCCTTCTTCTCATATTGAAACATATAGCCGCTGTCTTCTTCTATGACTTCCTCTTTGCCGAAAAATTCACTGATAGAATTTATTGTGCCTGCGATGCCATTTTTCATTTTTGTAAGAAGGGAATCTTCCACATTCTTAGCACCCACAAGATCTTCCCCTGTTTTCTTGATTGTCAGACTGCCTACCGCTTCATCGTTTTGCTGTCGAACTACGACAATATATTTTCCGGTTTCTTCCTCTACTTCATAAGCTGTTTCGGAATTCACAGTGATCGTAATGAAATCGCGCTTTGCATCTTCATAAGCGCCTGTCTGTGACAACTGGTTTAATGGAATATCGCTCTCTCCGTCTTTCAACGCCATTTCATACCCTGGCTGTACATATAAATCAGGAGCTTTTACTTCTTCTATACGGTAAGTTCCCATCTTTAACTGCTCCGGTGTCATAAGATAACCTTCGTCATTCGTTTCAAATACATCCAGTTCCTTTTCTTCCGGATAGCGCACCTTCATTGTCACATATTCTTTCTTTTTCACATCATAGATTTTATATTGTGCGTGATTATTTAATACCGGAAGATGTGTCTGTGCATCTTCCTTGATAATCTTAAGGAAAAACTGGATCGGTCTATCATCAAAAACACGCCAGGGCTGCGGTTCCCTGCTATCTTCGGTAATGGTTACAAGGAATGGATTGATGGTCTGGAGATTTTCTGGAGTTGTAGATTCAAAAACCACATATTTTCCATATGGAAGTTCTGGAGAACGTACAAATCCTTTCTTGTCTGTAAACAGTTCTTCCACCGAAACTTTCTTACCATTCTCGTAATAATGTGCCGTTTCATCTTCTGAATAGTCATAGCCGATAAAATCCTCTGCTTTGAAAGCATTTCCTTCCGATGGTTTCAGACTTCCATCTTTTACACCTTTCAGATTCTGGATCAGAAATACTTTAAATCCAGCACCTTTCAAAAGCTCTGTTTCTGTCTGGTTTCCATCCTCTGAAATCTTGATCAGTTCAAATGCCTGTTTTTTTACCGTTTCTTTCACTGTCACATTCCGATGCACGATTGCAACATCCTGTCCTTCATAACCAACTTCCACTGGATAGGCAGTTTCATCCAAAAGATAGCCCTCTCCAGGTGAGATTTCTTTTACATAATAATTTCCCAGATACAGATTCGTAAAATCAACTTTTCCATCTTTGATCACGCCCTGCGCAACCAGATCATCTTTTTTATGGACGTCTTCTGACTTCCCATTCGGATGTTTGATATCCTCTGCTGCATAGAGCCCGTAAACTGCACCATCTAAGTCTGCATCTCCCTGGCTGATATATTCTTCCGCATCTTTATCAATCTTAAACACATGGATTTCCCCTCGAACCTCTTTATTGGAAAACGTATGCGAAAATTCATATGTATAAGTTTTATCATTCTCATACTCAAACAGGAAGTCATACCGGTCAGAACTCATATAATAAGATTCCGGAGCCTGAATCTCTTTCAAATAATAGCGGAAATTGATAGGAATATCTGAATGAAAAGCCGCAGCTCCCTCTTTATCAGAAGTGACCTTCTCAATCAGGGTATCCTTTTTTACCACTACTTTTCCTTCTGCATTGATAATGTCTTCACCTGCATACAGACCGAATACAGCACCCTCTAAAGTCACTTTGTCATTTTCCGATTTCTTTACTGCCTGGACCTTTACCTTTGGTCTGTCATTGATATAAGTTGTCTCCTCCTGTACCAATTCCACCGTCTGCCCGGCATAAGAAAGAGTCACATACTGTGTGCGTTCTGCCTCTGTCTTTCCGATAGTTAGGTCTGCCGGCGCCTTCTGCTCCACAATCTTATACTTTCCTAAATGCAGTTCTTTACTGGTAATGCTTCCGTCTGCTTTTGTTGTCAACTGATCTACCAATTCACCGGATTCATAAATAGGTGTCTTCTGATCCTGACTTACAATTTTTTCTGCTGCATAAATAGAATAACTTGCCTCTCCAAACGGAACCGACTGATATTCAAATTTAAGATTTCCTTCCTGTCCGGATACAGAAGAAAGAACCTCTCCGCTTTTTCGAATTGTGATTTTCCCCTTCTGTTCCTCATTTGAAATAGTCAGGCTCTGTGTTTTCCCTGCCTGCAGCTTCACATTGAAAGCCTCCGTATTCAGTTTATATCCATTGGGAACGGATATTTCTTTGAGATATACCGTTTCCTGTGTCTTAGGAATTTCTACCTGCGTTTCTCCTTTTTCATTTGTTGCCGGCATTTCTGTAATCAGCTTGGTGCATTCTTTGTCACTGTAAATTCCAAAAACTGCACCTGCAAGATTTACATTTGTCACATTATCCTTTTTCATAACCTTGACTTTTGCATAATCCATCCATTTTACTTCAAAACTGACCGAATCGCTTTCTTCTTCAAAGAATGTGCCATATCCAATATCCTGAGTAGAACCGCCTGTAGAGACCACAAGAGTTTTCCATTGGGTTCCCATTTTTCCCGCTAAGGAACCGGAGTTCCATGTTCCGGTCACAGTCATCGGCGCACTGAAATAAAAATTTGTACCACCAGAAATTTTTACATTTCCGTTTTTCGTGCTGCCACCGCTATGATACGTTACATTTTCCGTCAGATTCAATGTAATATAATTCCGATGATCTCCCTGCAGCCGAAATTCTTCTGTCCGCTGCACTCCATTGCTTTCGTATGCTTTTGTCGAAGTTGGGGTAAGATCAATGGCTGCTTTAGGTGGCGCTTCCAGCCCATTTAGATACTGAATGTAATCCCATAATCCTGAAGCCTTGACGCTTTCAAAAGTACACCCGTAAAATCCATCTGTACCGCAATACGCATAAGAAGCTGCAATATGTGTAAAGATATATTTCAATTTCCAGTCAAAACTCGGCATATAACTGCCAGTAATATCTCCAGGTCCTCCGTATCCATAATAAAGAACTTTCTGCAAAGCCAGATTACTTTCAAAGATATTTGCTACATAATCACTGGACGGCGGCGAAGATTTTGCAGACTCCAGACAATATGCCACATGCCCATTCACCGTAAAATAAGTGGTAGAATAGTTTCCTAAATTAGATGGATACGGAAGTCTTTCTCCTACGACCAGATTCACATTGACAGATCGGTTTTCTGTCATGGTTTCTGGTACTACCGATAAAAAAGAGGCATTCTCCGCAGATACATCCAGCTTTAAGTTCTCCGCATTCTCCGGCACTTCCGGTGCTTCTGTCAGTACAGGTTCCGGGTCAGGGTCACTTTCCTCTGTATCCTCTTTTGAACTTTTCTGATTACGGTCTGCTCTTTTATTCTCTGGTTCACGAGGTCTGACTACAATTTTTCTTGTCAGTTCATAACACGCTCCTTTTTCCGGTGTAACCAGATAAGTTGCAAGGTATGTACCAGGGCGGTCTGCAAAAAATCCCTGTCCATCTTCGCTGACAACATCCATGAATACAGCTTTTTCACCTTTTTTCAAGGCAAGCCCCGTAAAATCTTTTTCGATTTCAAATGATTCCCCCTGCTCAATCGTCAAAGTTTCGGCGGTGATCTGTTTCTCATTCTCATCGCCTTTTTCCTCCTTTGTTACATTTGTCTCTGATTCTGCTATTCTGCCTTTTGATGCCGCAAATACAGCATTCCCAGACGGAATAAGTGCAGAACAGGATAAAAGAAAAGCCAGCGTTCCCGCCAGCCATCTGTGTTTTCTATGTTTCAATTGCAACGCTCCTTTCCTGTTGGTTTTTGAGTGTGATTGTGTCTTCTTATTTCCCCGAATCTTATGTAGGGCGTTCTCGTATGTGCATATGCTTCATCTCCTTTCCTCTGGCTCATAAATCAGGCCATAAAAAAACGGAACTGCACTCTTACAGTTCCGCTTTTTTATCACCTGATTGTTTTGGGACGTATCATGAATCTGCCAGTTTTACTTTGCATCGTTTCATATAACACGCAATCCCGTATTTTAAAATTTTATCCACTCCGTTCTCCCGGAGTTCTTCATCATATTTCTTTTCCTCTATCTGCTGTAGTGCCCGTTCACAAGCCTGATCAAGATTTCCGTCATTGGCATACTTAACTTCGATAAGAATAACCGTTTCACTGTTTTCAGTTTCAACGAGAATATCGCTGTATCCTTCGCCGCTTTCCTGATTGGACGATACGTACCATTCTTCCTTCACGCCCAGGATTCCAAGCAGTATCCCATGATAAAAGTTCTCCTTGCTTGCTTTTCTCACAAACGTATCCCGGATACTGATGGTCTTTTTCAGGTAGCTTTCAAAAATTTCTCCTACCTTCGTTTCCTCACCGTTTTTCAGGGCATCACAGAATCGGTTTAATGTATCGCCGTCCTTTGCAACGCTCTCTTTAAAGTATTCCATGATCTGTGTTTCAAAAATATCCCGGATTTCCAGATTCGGTATCGCAAGTTTATACCGTTTTGCATCAACTCTTCCACGCTGTGTCAAATATCCCGTCATAAACAACAGGCTCCAGACGTTCTCTACCGACTGATACATTTCCGGATAGACAAGCTCCTGATGAATCTCTTTTATAATTTCCTCTCCGGCGAGCAAAGTTTCAATCTCACGCTTGGTTTTAAAATTACCGGACATTTGAATGAATTTCTTGACGGCATCATTACTGCTGGTGTTGATCCAATAATTTTCCGGAAAAGAATCCGCATGGTCTTTTAATTTATCACAGTAATTCAATACATCCCAGGGGCAGTACACTTCTACGCCGCCAAACTGATACCCGTCATACCAGTTCTTTACTTCTTCATAATGATCCTCGATTTCATAATACTTCAGCATTTCTCTTACTTCCGTATCTGTAAAACCGAAATATTCATCATACCGTTCATCTGTAATGGACAATACTTTCAGGTTATTAAGTCCCGTAAAGATACTTTCTTTTGAAATACGCATGCATCCTGTCATCACTGCAAATTTCAGGCTGTCATTCGTTTTCAATGCCTGTTCCAATAAACTACGGATTAAAAAGATCATCTGATCATAATACCCGTTTTCAAATGCTTTTGCTAATGGAACATCATACTCATCAATCAAAAGAACTACTTTTGTTCCGTAATGTTTCTCCAATAATTCCGATAATATTTTCAATCCACCACAAAATGCAGCCTCACTCATATTATTATTCAAAAGTTCCTTATATTCTAACTTGTCATAATCACTTAAGGCGTCACTCCCCAAAAGAAACTGAACATTACGGGCTACTTTTTTCATGATTCGAACCGCAAAATCAAATGCATCCTCATAAGTGGCTGCATTGATTCCTTTCAGGGAAATTGAAATAACCGGATATTTCCCCATATACTCTTCACACAGTTTTGTATCTTTTGAAATTTCCAATCCATCATAGATACTCTGGTCTCTCTCTATGGAAAAAAAGTGTTCCAGCATACTCATATTTAAGGTTTTCCCGAAACGTCTTGGTCTGGTAAAAAGATTTACCATTCCACCGTTACGGATCAGTTCTGAAATCAGCCCCGTCTTATCCACATAATAATAGTTATCGTTAATAATCTGCTCAAAATTTTCCAATCCCACCGGAAGGCGTTTTTTTTCTTCACCCATGTTATTCACACTCCTTCTCTGTTGGTTATATTATAACAAAGATCCGCACAAAAGCCTATACCTAACTTTACTCATAATTCCCGTAATTCCCAGTCATCAATGCCTTTGTAATTTTCCTGCCAGTAACCTTCGTCATCCGTATCCCAAACCGCACGCTTACAGATTAAATCCAGCTTTTCACAAATCTCATAGAGTTTCAGGCAGCCCTTCCGAATATGATTTCGTTTTTCCCTCTTTTTCGGACATTCTCCATTACTGCCTTTACATTTTTCACAAATTTCTTTGTAAGCATGGTCACAGTCTAACCGCATACATTTATCCATATCATTTGCTTCAATGACCACTTTTACTCCTTGTTCTTTTAATCGGTTCAGTGACAATTCCAGTTCCTTGTAATTGGATACGCCTGGATTTCCAAGATATGGCTGCCCGGTTCTCTGAGAAGTTGCTTCGGCTTTTAAAACACCCTCTGTCACATAAACTACAGGAGATTTCAAAGTACCGGAAAGGCTTACCGGACTTCCGGGGGAACAACCTTTTTCCATCTTAGCGCTGCTGAGCCATACATATTTCCGTTTCTGAAAGGGATTATCCAAACGAATCTGAAATGCAACAAGTAATCCTTCATCGGTCCACACCGGACAAAGGTACCCTTGATTCTTTTCATAAAATGCAATTTCCCAATCTCCTTGATAATTCACGAAGAACCCCGGTACTCCTTCCAATCTGCATCCCCGTTTGATCAGTTTTCTCGCTATCGCAACAGATTCTTCAGGACTGGTGCTTTTATAACCTGCATTTTCCATATTTGCAATTTCCTGTTGGGTAAGTCCCCTCTTCAATAAATCCTGCTTATGTCGTGGCAGCAATCGCAACAAAGTTATAAGTTCCCGGTACGTATGATCCCGCCTCTCATAATCTGCAGGTTTTGCCTGGGATTCTTTCTGCTTCTTTTTCTGACGATGGATTTCTAGTTTCTTTGCAATCTGTTCTCGTACACCAAAATGCAGTGTCCTTTGGATCTCATGGTATGCTTCTTTATAACGTTCTGTCCCATATAATCCAGTCAAATCCGCATATAACGTCAGCATATTTCCCGCCGCATCACAATGAAAACAATGATAGATATTCGCCATTTCACCTTCTTTATATACGACAAAATTGCATTTTCCCCTTCTGTCTCCGCAAAACGGGCAGACCACATTATACGAAGCCTCATCACCACCAGGAAGTCTCTCAATTCCTAAAATCGTTCCTACATCTGTAATTGTAAATGGTGTCATATTCTTTTCCCCAAAAGAACATGGTCCCTACAAAGGAACCATGTTCATGCAACTGTTATGCAGCCCTAAGCTCTTCCGATTCACTTTGATAATCCAGAAGTGTTTTTGCCGCTTTTACTAACTCTTTATTCGGACCCTTATACTTATTTACGATCCATTTCATGGTTTCTGTGCCTTTCACTCCGGATTCCAGAACCTGTTCCATCGTTTTTCCTTTGAACACACCAAAGTCACACACGAATTTCTTCGCTGCTTCTACTTCCGAATCCGATGCGTCATCTTCCAGTTCCTCCTGAAGTTCTTCCATAAAATCAGCATCTTCTTCAAATGGAACTTCTTCTGCATTTACCGGGATGAATCCATCCGTATTTTCCGCTTTTTCTACCGATGATGCTTCTTCTGATTCCGGTTTTTCTTCCATTTTCGGTTTGATCGTTTCATCTTTTCCATCAAAACTCGGTTTATTTTCCGAATGCTTTTCTGCTTTTTCCTGTGGGCATGATTCTGCATCTGATTTCATTTCCAACTGTTCGCAGTCTTTGACAATCGGTGCATTACCTAACAGCGGTTTCAGTTTCTGACTTTTTTTAGAAGAAACAACTGACTTTTTCCCTTCTCCGCTGGAAGTTTGCTTACCTTCTGCCCGCTTAGTACTCTTCTCTACTGCTTTTTCTTTTCCATGTACCTGCCTTGTCGGATTATTTTTCGTGTTGGAACTCTGCTTTCCATCATGCTCAGCATAATCCGGATCTTCCTGCTCACTTCCCACCTGACGGATACAGAATTTATTGCGGAAATAATATTTCAAGCCATAAGTCAATGCCGTTCCATGCGCCTTATCTGGGATCTCATTTGTTCCGGTGATATGGATCGTCACATGCCTGCATTCTTCCGGCCGGTCTGCATTTGTCCAGCAAAGTTCTACATCTGCCTCATATCTCCAGTAATCATCTTTATCCAGTACCAGATAGGTCTGATGCCCTGACTCATCATACTGTGTCGGGATTTCTCGCACAATATCGAAATTAACTCCATATTTATTTAATGCCGGTGTCATGGCTTCATAAATATCATCCAGCGTAGCAAAATCATAATCAGCCTCATCATTGTAAAATCTTTTTAAAAGAGTCGGCATTTTTCGTCTGATTCTTAACATTTTCTGTTCCAGATTCAAGTATTGATAATTTTTCATTGATTCGTTTCCTCCTATTTCTATTGTTTATGCCGCATTCCTGCTTGCGACGTTTTCATAAAGAACTATTCCACCATATGACACACTCTGTATGTCTTCAATCCGAAACTCAGCCGTTTTCCCAAACATTCGCTCCAATGTCGCTCTATCCTTTTGGGAACACCCTCGGATGGAATAATACCCTTTAGGGTTACAAAGCTCCTCTACCGACATATTCACTTGAATAACTTTCTTTTTACGGCAAAGAATTACCTGTACTGCCTTGTGACGGGTTTCATTCAGCGCTTGTATCAAATGTTTGATTTTATGAATCCGGTCATTTGGCGTGTCCAAGATTTCCCGGAATTCGTCCCGCACACAACCATACAAAATTCTCTGCTGTGAAATATACGGTATATTTCGCTTGATCCACTGCCTTGCAATCTTCTCTGCTGCCTGTTCCCCATACTCTAAAAACAATAAATATATAGCATCCGAAAAGGAAGCCTCCAGAGAAATTTGTGGTATGAAGTGAATGTCCGCAAGACTTCCATTCTGTAGGTAATAACGCTCTGCGCGTTCTCTGATTTCACTGCGCCTTACCATTGGAAGCAGGCTCTTTGTATCACATCCAGATTGGTATAGAAAGTCCTGCCAGGATGCACTTAACATTTCTTCCGCTTTTTGACTGATACATCTTTCTGCTTCTTTTCTGATATCGGCTCTATTCGGAACCCCCATTTCTTCTGGCAGTCCGAGCATTGCTGTCAATTTCTCATCCACGTCATACAGACTGCTATTCTTTTTGGAAAACAACCCTGCAAAATTCAGGTCATTTCCAAGTATAAGGTTTTTTCCTGTTCTTTTTTGAAGATACAGGTAGAAAAAGTTTCCCTGCTCTACTTTTACTACAGTATAGTCCAGATTCTCCCATGTACTTTTTGTCTCAGTTTCCTCAAGCCAGGCCAAAAAGCTCCCGGTACAAGAACCCGATACTACCCAGGTAGGCAGCATTTTTGATTTGTTCCTGTTCATTACGAAAGTTCCCCTGGCATATCACAGTCATGCCAGCGTACATTCATACATCGTGCAATTTTCTCTTCCATCTTTACGAGACTGGAAGGACTGCTCCCATTTTTTCTGGCAAAAAAGAGGGCCTCACAAAGCCCACAATAAATCTCGTATGCGCTGCATGGCTGTTCTCCAAAATTCACCTTAAACCGTTCCACAGTCTCAGCAATCAGTTTCTTTCCAAAACTCTGTTTCTTCATGACTTCTGACAGGGTATTTACCGGGTACCGGATACGAATATCACACAGTTTTCCGATATCTTTGAGTTTCTGTTTGTAATACTGGAAAATAGATTCCATATTTTCAGTAAATTCCTCCAATCCCTGTTTGTGACGATGCTTTGTGCGCAAGGCTTCTCCCAAAACAATGGTATAATCTCCATCTAAAATAGAATAAAAGATATTTGCTCCCGACGCCCCTACATCAGAACTCACAATACGGATAAACGTCTGAAGCTTTCCGAACGGCGTTTTCCCATGTTCTGCCATCAAATCTGCATAAGCTTTTGTCAGCTTCTCGTCGATAATCTTCCATGTGATCTGCGCCATATTGTGATCTGCATAAGCGTAAGAGAATTCTGCATTGTGATCGCCACTAATGTACGCTGATGCAATCATAAAAAGTTTCGGCATAGAAATAATTGCATAATCTGCCTCGTCACCAGAGAGTACTCCCCTTACCTTTCCTTCTGAAATGCGAAGAAGCGCCTCCCCTTTTGAAACCTGCAGACACTCATTGAGAATATCCGCCAGTACTGTTTTTTTTACATCCATAAGCGCCGTTCCCTTGATTCTTGCCCGGTCTTTCAGGGTGCTGACCGCCGTTTTTCCAAGCGGATACATCCCTTCCGGGAATTGTAGCAGCAATCCGGAATGTTTCTTGGTATCAGCTAGCAGGTCTTTCATGTCAACATTCTCTATATCCGGCATCAGTACTTCATGTCCGGAAACAGTCAATACGCTTAAACTTCTTGACGGTACACGAATCCATTTGGCACGCTCATCAATTTCTTCCAGATACTCGTGGAAACTCAATTCATCTTCAAATTCCTTTCCGAATTCATCATAATAATACATACTGCTCCTTTCTTAGATGTCTCTTATTTCGAAGTTCCTGTCAACATCAGGATATTTTGAATCCTTCCATCATCAATCTCAAAAAGATAACCGTCCTCACTCATTTCTGTTAACGTTCTAATATCCAGTTCGTTGATGCCTTCCCACATTACTTTTATGATCTGCATATTCTTCCTCCTTTGTTCTTCCTATACACTCCTTCTGTGGCATCGTTTCCTGTCAGGTGGAATTTCTTTTTCATGTGATTGAATAATTCTCCTTGTTGCTTTCATTCATGCTCCTCCTTTCTGAATGTCACAAACCAGATCTTACTGGTTCGTTTTGCATGACGGGCAATAAAAAAAGACACAAAAAGGTTCTTACACTTTTTGTATCTTTCTTATAGACTATGCCCTCTTCCAAGCGCCTTCGCACTTCAAATTTAACTTCCGGTCTTGCCGGAACAAAAATTAAAAACTCTGCCTGTTCTTACCTTGAACCTGCACAAATTTTAATTCAATTCAAGATTAGCACAATATATAGTTGTTGTCAACTTATTATATCTATATATTGTGCCACTCTTTTTGATTTTAAGAATTCAGATACAAAATATGCTTCTTATACCAGCTCTTCTTTTGGCCCTGTCTCTTTTTCTGGATCTGCTGGATAAACTTCTTTAGCAAGCAGTCTTCCCTGTTCATCTTCCTCTGTTTGAAATGTAACTGCCTGTCCGGTTTTCAATTTTCGGAATCCCTCTGTCTGAATTTCTGAAAAGTGGACGAAAAAATCATTTCCTTTTTCATCTGTAATAAAACCGTAACCTCTTCTTGCGCTGAACCACTTCACGATTCCTGTTTTCTGTGCCATAATCATCTCTCCTTTTCTGCTTTTAATTCTCGTGTTGGCGCCACACGAAACCGGGCGGCATGGAATCGAACCATGCCCATGATCTCCTTGCCCTACTCAATTTCTTCTGCTCCGTAATAAGATCCTACATTTAAAGCAGCGTCTAATTTCTGAATTCCAAAAAGAACTCCCTGTGTTTTTTTATTAAAATAGAAACGGTACTTCTTACCAATTTCAAACCGCTGCCTCTTATCCATCATCAATATCGTCTGTTTTCCATCAGAAAGGCAGACTACCACTTTATATACCCGTCCGGGAATACGTTTCCCTTTAATCTCACAGACCGTTCCTTCTATTGTCTCATAATCTTTTTTCTCCCCACATCGAAGCAGATGATACGAATATCCGATTCCAAACATCCATAGGATGATAGACCAGATAATAAAATTCAAAGAATCATTCTGCCTTCCTATATAACTTCCAAGAAAAAGGATAAGAAAAGACAGGGCACCTATTTTCAATGCCCTGTCTGCAAGTACGCCTGGAACAGACGAAATGCCTTCCATGCGCTGACGGATGTATGTGATGATCCTCTCACATCTATTTGTTTTTTTCTTATGCTTCAATCATTTCCTCCTTTACCGAACGGATGAATAATATTTTCTTTTGATATAAAAGATGTATAATCTCCAGTATTTCATCCGGCTGCTCTGCTTTCTCCAAATACTGTCTCACCTCTCCACAGTGTTGTATCTCAAGGAGAAATTCCTGATATGTCCGTTCCAGGGGTTCTTTTCGGAACACTCTGATTGCTTTTAAAAATGGGGTACCGCATGAAAAACTCTCACAAAACATCAAAAACCGTTCTCCGCCATTTCTCATAACTCTTACGACTATTGCATTTTTTAACAGATGTTCTGCCGCTTCTTTCAGCGTATCACAATCATGAAATGCAATGAGCCCACGTCCGGACAGCCGCCGAAAGCAGAAATCAAATTCATCTTTTCCTGTTTTCTCCTCTATATTTTTCCCAGGAAAAACTGCTTTTAACAACTGTACCATCCTTTCATAAATTTGCGTTTCTTCCACAAATGACCAAAGTAATGCATTCCAAATATAAATTTCCATACCGGATAAAATTTTTTTCTCCGCCCCAACCTGAACGCAGAATGAGCCTCCCGGCTGGTCCATCTTTACGCCCACTGCTGTATACCATCTCATTTTGTCGCCCTCCTTACAAAATTCCAAAAATAAAACCGGCTTTTAATAGTAAATATACAGCTCCCGAACAGCCTAAAAACAACCATCCTTTATGCGATGCTTTCATATCCCATACGGTCTGATATTTTGTACCGATTATTTGCACTTTACCTGGAACCTCCCATCGGAGTTTCCGGTAGAACGCTTTGAATTCCTCATGCTGGTATCCCAACGATCTGACTTGAAAAATCTTCCGCATCTGTTCTTCCTCATTCAGCAAAATAAAACTTTTCCGTTCTTCATCGTCTTTTAATACCACATAAAACTCTGGTATTCCTTTTCTGCTTCCCTCTACGATTTTTTCAATTTCCTGATAGAAAATGCGGCAGGCTTCATATTTCCCGTTTTCCTCCGGCTGGTATACTGCCAGAGAATCTTCATCCAATTCCATATAACACCACTTAGCTTCTACAATCCGCTTACTGATTTTCCATATATGGTACAGTAAAAGACTGATTCCTACCAAAAGGACTGCCAGAAAATACAGGATTTCCCAACTCACATATCCCTGTAAGGTAAAGAAAAGTAGAAGGATGTCTACAATTCCACAGCCACCTGCTGCAGCCAGATACCAATCTCTTTGATCCATTAGTTTATAAATGTCATCTTCTTTTGCCTTTAAACGCATGTCATTCCCCCTTCCTTTTCTGATGCCATTCAATCAATTCATTACATACCCGAATTGTTTCCTCACAGTAATACAGGGAGAACTTTGCAATATGCATATCCTTTTTCTGAAGGCACAATTTGTTTTGCAGCCAGATATATGCACTTTTTCGTGTCATCCCGCCCTCCTTCAAGAGTGTGTTTAATGCTCGATGCGCTAAAATTCGCTTATTGCGAAGTTGACCATCTGCCAGTTCCCCTTTCGGCAAAAGTGATTTTTTATGTGCTCCCACATACGCATCACAATCATCGGGATACCCGTCGCACACATAGAGATAACTTTCTGAATCCAGATTGTTACTGCCATATACATAAGATGCCGGATGTAGCCGCGCCATCCTGCCGCAATACTGACACCGTACACGTATTTGCCCCGGTTTCTGTTTTTTCTTTTTCATCAGCAACGCCTCCTGTCAAATGTCTCTTTTGTTTTGCAGGTATTGTAAACAATCTGATTTCTGTGAGTCAACAGTACCCTTTTTCTTTTTTATACAGCACGCTTAATCATACGGGTGATGATTCCTTCTGCCACCTCAAATTTATCGTTAATTCTGGTAACTACAAATCCAACTTCGTCACGTTTAGAAGGAAGACTTGTCATATTACAGGAATGTGCAACTGCATTCACACCAATATTGAGCCGGATAAAATACGTTCCTTTGTAAATATCTGTAATGATTCCTACATATTTGCCTTGACGTACGCATCGCTTAAGGTTATCTTTGTTCGTGTTTGCAGTTGCACCTTTTGCATCTACGGAAATATCTATTTCCTCTAGCGACCGGATATTGATCTTATTTACCATTACAAGAGTAAGATCGCCTACCTGGAATTTTTCGCCGGCATCTACCATCCACTCCCAGGCCATATCTCTTGCCCGCACAGAAACTTCCACCCCAAACACTTCTAAACGGACAACCTTCGGCGCAACAGCTATCACGCGTGCTTCCACAACCCTTCCCGGATACAGCATTGGTTTTTCCTCTTCATTTTCATTCAGATAAAACATCTGCCGTTTTTTCAACATGGCATCTTTTCTTGACGCAACCACGCTTCTGCTCTGTTCATCCAGATCGCGGATAATAAAATCAATATCGCTGCCGAGCATATTATTGGCAATTCTTGTCTGTCGGTTTAAAGTATCGGAATTTTCTCTTCCATCTCCCATAAGATTGATCATCATTTCATCCATAGGGATCAAAATACGAAATCCATTGTAATAAGTAATTGCAACTACCCATCCACTATCCAACCGTTCTATTCCTCCCAATTGCCCGGTCAGGATTTTCTTTGTTCTGTGTGCGTTTAAAAGCTGATGCCATCTGGCATCCTCCTGTTCTTCCATAGTTTCTACATGGGAATCTACATCAATCGTTAAAACACCTTCTGACAATGCTGCCCTTGGAATTCCCTGATCTTCCATCTTGTTGCCTGCTCTCTTTAATTCTGCCATCGTAAACCTCCATTCAGTTGAAAAAAGGGCACAAAAAAACAGCCGTCTGGCTGCTTCTTATGCCCTGTCATTATTTTACAGATACTATTTTAAACGGACTATAATCGGATGTCAATTTCAGCACCGTTGCAATACAGTCGCATTTTAGGTGCAATTTTATTTCACTAACTCTTTTAGTCCGTCATCATACCGGATTCTGGAAAAATACCACATTTTCCCCTGTATTTCAACCAATATCCTGTGTTGCAAAAGATATTCCAGATTTGCCGATTCCGGATTATCACGTTTCCATCCTGTTGCTTTATAGAATTCTTCCACACTGTCATAAATCTCAATACACTTCTCTGCAAGTTCTATTTTTTCTGTTTCCTGCTCTTTCAAATATATTCCAAACTCCAGTTCCAATATTTTTAAAAATCCATATTTCACAAGGGAGTTCTCCAACCTAACCCTCCTTTCCATCAGATGTTTCAAATGCAAACAGTTCTTCCACTTTCATGATTCTCTTTTCTTCCTGTTGTTCGCTCGTTTTTGCGTTGGCTTGTTTTTCAGTCTTTTTTATCTCCGTATCTAACGTAAGTGGATTCCCTGCTTCTGTTCCGCCTTCTTTTTTATCCGGTAAATCAGGTTCCTTCTCGGCATAGATTTTGAAATTCTGTTTCTCCTGCTTCCAGTCTTTAAACCATTCCGAAATATGTTCCTCTACCTTTTCCAGTTTCATGTATTGTGAATCCGGATGCTCCAAATAATCCATTTTCCGAAAACGGCATACTTTTTGTCCGCGGATAATCAAAAGCCCCTGATCAAGTGGAAAACGTAAAATTTCATCTGGAAGAAGAAGCATTCTCTTTCCAAGTGATGTAGATTCCGTATACTCCGGCACATAATCCGTTGCACGTATGGTATAATAACTTTTTCGTATGGAAGATACCGACACAGTGATTTCTCCTGTTCTGTCACTGTAATAGGATGCTGTTGTCATATCATTGCAGCCTAAAAAGATAGAAAAATCACAGCCTCCTAATATTTCTTCCCACTGATTATCTGGATACCGGTTCTGTAGCTGCGGAATATTTTGAAACAGAATACTCATACCGATTCCCCTGCTTCTGGCAGTTGCCAGTTTCTTTTTAAAATCCGGTACAACACCCAGATTCGGAAATTCATCCAAAATAAATTGTACTGGCACAGGTAGACGACGTTCTTTTGTACGGTCAGCATAACGCACTAATTTAATACTTAAAAATGATGTAAACAATGTGGCTAACATATCAAAGGTACTGTCCTGATCGGATGTAATACAAAAATATGCACATTTTTCTCTTCCCGGCAACGACAAATCAATTTCATCATGACTGGTAATCTGCTGCACCAATTTGTTCTGCATAATCTGTAATCTTGTTCCAAGCCCTAAAACTGCATTTCCCTTTACCTTCTCGGCTTTGGCAAACAATTGATATGGACCTCGTGCGGGATGATGAGTCGGTAATCTATCAAAAATGGCATCTAGCATATCTACGCTCTTGTTAATTAACAATTTATATGCTTCAGGAAAAGTTCTCTTTTCTGGTGGATACTCATGAAACACATAAAGACACAAAGCTTTTAACAGATCCATCTCTGTATTATCATAAAAATGATCGAATTTGTCTGTTGTATTACGAATCACCACATCACAAAAAACATCAATCAAACTGCCATCGTCAATTTCTCCCAAACAATTCCATGCATCGGAATGCTCTAACTGAATGAGATTTAACTGTTTCACCGTATAACCGGATTCCCGGAAGTAGAACGATAAATCTTCGTATAATTCTGACTTGGGGTCTGTCAGATATACGCTCTCTCCCCTGCGGATACATTGCAATGCCATTACTCGTGCAAAAGCTCGCGATTTCATACTTCCCTGTGACCCACAGACTGCAAAATTCCTATTTAGTCTGGACTCCACCGGAAGACTTATAATTTTTTCATCCTGTAGATTTCTTCCAAATATCACTCCGTCTACTTTTTCAAAACTTTTCTCGGATTGTAAAACCTGTGCACGTTCCTCTTCATCCATAAATCCTGCGGTGCCGTAAGTTCCTTTGCTGGAAACTTCAAAATTACGTTCATCGTAAGCTTCTTTTCCCGATCCTCTCCAGACAATCAGTCCTGCAACTGCCCCAAATAAGATAAAAGCGACTATGGAACACTGAATCCCTGCCACTGAAGAAATTCCATGACGGATAGTATCAATCGGTGCTAAACGTACTGCTGATTCCATAAATAACTGTTCCATGAATCCACCCACGTACAATGCAAGAATCACAAATGCGCCTGCCAATGCTATGATTTTTAAAACTGTAACACCTTTCCGGTTTATTCTTCTACCTCCTTTGCTGTATAAATATCTGTTGCCATATGATATTGTACAAGATTCCCATAATATGTCGAGATAGTATGTATGGAGTTATAAAGGGCAGTCAAGAGAAGTGCACGAATATTACGAGCCTTTGTATGGCTCTCATCCATACTGTGTAATACAAACTCTATATGATTTTTTGTAATTTTCTGAAACTGTTCCTTTACCACCTGCGCTGGTTTTTCCTCCCTGTTTACGCGGATAGTCTTAGAACTGGAAGTCAGTACCTCCACCATAATACCAAGCAGTTCATCGATTCTTTCATCGTATGGATTATCATTTTTCAATGCCTCATAATCAATCTGCGCCTTTACCATATCTTCCACATACTGATAAGACTGATAGAAATCTTTTGTACGGTAATCTTTTGCTGTACTCTCTGTATATGTTTCACTGGTTTTCGTGCCACCTCCCACAAATTCCGGGGATACCCTCTCACTTATTTCGGTGACACCCCTCCCCGATTTCGGTGAGACGGTATCCGGCAGACACCTGCCTCTTGCCTCTGGTGTCCCTGTTTCAGCTTCTTTCGGATACGTCAGATGCTCTAAAACTGTTACGTTCAAATCCAAAAATAATACATTGGACACAGTTTGTCCTTTAACATCAAGTGTTCGGAATACCCTGCGCACAACACCCAGCTTTTCAAGTTCTACAACTGCATTCGTAGCATCACGCTTGGTAATCCCAAATTGATTCGCAAGCTGCTGATAACTGCGCTGCAACAGATCTGCGTGGAATTTTTTCCTTAGTCCGATTAACTGCCCGGTCATTTCATCTCGGATTTCCACCGCCCGGTACCAGTACACAATATCTGCCAATATGATAATCGCATTCAAATTAGGTTTCCCTGTGGGTTTCCGAATCGTCTTATACCAACTGACGGGAATCACATTTCCGGATATTTGAAGCCGACTCATCTGATCCACCGTAAGACTGCCTGTTTCAAACGGACTGTTCATGCCCGCACCTCCTTCACTATATGAAGGACAGTGTTACAATCCTCCTAAATAATCCAAAACTTTTTCTGTCAAAATTTCACGATATGCAACCTCCTTTCCAAAATAAGTTTCTAATACGTTTTTTTGATAAGATAAGCAGAGAATCGTACCTTGCTTTTTCCATCCTAGTTCCTGTTTCACACGTAACAAATGACGCATTTCCAGTTCATAGCAAAAATAAACCGGATTCCCTGCCTGATCGACACCTGCACTCACCTGATATTCCTGATTTCTCTGTTCTTCCAGTATCCCACATAAAAACTGATACAGTCTGATTTGTTTTTCCCGGTCTGCTAAAAGTAATACCTGTATTTTAGCCGGCTCGATTGTTGGAACATAATAATAATTCTCATAAATATCATCTACTTGAAACAGGTTCCCCTTTAAACCTCCGTCGCTGTTCAAAAGTTCTAGAAGAAATTCCAATGTATCTCCCATGATCACTGCATCTATTCGTTTCAATACGCCCGTTCTCATGCTTTCTCTTTCTACAAAGCTGCGCATGGTACGTTCCATTTTTTTCGCCCAGCGCATTCGCTGTTCCAGCGTATGGTAAACAATGTAACCGGACTCCCCGGACAGCATAATTCCACAAGCTCTTGACCCCTTAATGGCATCAGTCAGTCCCTTAAACTCCAAACTTCCGTAATATGCTGTTTGCCCCCTCCCAAATTCAGAAGCAGAACAAAACAGTTCCGGTTTTTGACTTCTGAAAATGGGAATACCCGTCTTCCAAAAAAAGACCCATACCTTGCTCATCCGGTATAAACGAAGACGTTTTTCAATCTCCGTTTTTACATGATTTGTTTCCACTGAACCCTGTAAAAAGAACGCCGTATCTTCACCATATTGTGAAAGAACATATCGCTTACCTTTTGCCCGCAGTACATATCCTTTCCATCCGGCTTTATTTCTCACAGAGATATAACCCTCTTGTTTTAATCTGGTAATGACAGACGCTGTATAAGATACAGAGCCGATAATCTGTTCCGCAAGGTCTGCCGGCATCTCTCCGCTAACAGCAATCAGCAAAAGTAACATATCCTGTTTGCGCATATAACTTTCTCCTTCCACCGTTTCTCTTTTCCAAAAACAATACCCTATCTGATTAACACTTAGGTACAGTTTTACTTTCTGACTCCCGAAAAAACGATTGTTTTACTACCTTTTCTGACATTTTCCTGTTATCGAAAAAGGCACTTTCAAACCAGATACGTTTTTCGATACTATATTTTAAATACTTTGAAGCCACCGGGGGAATTTGTCCGTATCCATAATATAAACTTCTGTCCCATCTTTATCTGCCATTCGTGTAATATGATACGTGTCTACATGCAAGCCGCTGTCTGACACAAGAAAGAAATTTGAAATCACATCAAGGACATGCTTTTCTTCAAAATTATCGTGATCCCTGATCCGTCCAAGCGGCAAATCCCGATTATACAAATGCACAAAACAAACCGTACATTTTTCATATTCCGGTATCTTTTTTTGCTCCTGATTCTGCTCGATACACCATTGCTTGAATGCAATATACAAAGGCTTATACAAATAATCGGTATATTGTTCTTTCCGATGCGGAATTAAAACCGGCATTGTAATCCCCAAAATTTCATCACAATAGCCAATTTTAATTCCATGTACAGCCACAAGTTCTGACTGATACTTCTCATATTTCACCTGATCCAACACAACTTCCAGAGATAAACGCCTTAATTTTTCCGTCAGTTGTTCTCCTTTTTTCGATGCTTCCAGTATCATATCCGTAAAATTTTCATATCCGTTTTCCGTTTTACATCTTGCATAAGAGGTCAGTATATTTCTTGCTTCTGCCATCAGTTCTCCCACCTCTGCGGTTACTTTCTGTGCATCATCTAACTGCCTCTTTACCTTTTGAAATGTATCCCGGCTACCGGCTTTCTTTTCGATAGTATTCGACTTCACCATCCTCCTTTACTGTGCAATATCCAATCACATCGGAAACCTGAATCTTTGGGATGCTTTCCGCTTCCTCCACTACTACAACATGCCCGCATCCATCGATTTTTCTCCGTACAAACAGTTGATTTGTCAATTCAATATCTTCTGGTGCAACATACAGAATATCAAAGATTTCCCCGTCTCCCACAAATACGATCCGTATGGGATATTCTTCTTTGGATGCAAGAAAATGCTGTTCAATCTTCTTTTGATCCATCAAATCAAGTAGCACCCACAAACAGGTACTTGTCCCACGTTCCCAGGTTTCATATGCCGACTCACTGGACGCTATCTGTTTGGTTTCGTTGTTTGTATAGATCATGCGGTCCTTTTCCAGGGTTTTCAATGCCCGCCCCACAAACCTTTCTCTTCCATCCTTTTCAAAATAGGCGTATATCTGCCCCTTCTCCAGCACATTATATTTCTGTACCAACTCTTTTAATTCCCGTTCCACACCTCTCTGTTTGTTCTGATTTTCCATAATGCCCGTATCCTTTCCTAATAATAATAGTTATCTTAATGACATATAAAAAGCGTATTGTATGACAGATTGTTATAGTTCTCGTTTATAAACAATCTTACGACGCATACAATGACGCTTTTAATACGCATTATTATAAATCTACTTGCTTATATAGCCTGCTTTCCATATGCCTGTCTTCCATATTTCTGCAAACGTTCTTTTAGTTCCTGCAAATCTTTTCTGTCCGTTGTAATCAAGTCTTTTTCCAACTGGCTCGCCTTAAAATCTACAATCAGATTATTACTGTTGGTGGAAATCAGACCGGTTCCTCTTTCAAATCTTGCAATGGACATTGCTTCTGCCTCTGATAAATCAAGTTCCTTCCTTATATTCTCCGCTTCACTAGGTTCCATATTGAGAATGATTTTCGTCTTTGAGTTATTCAGAATACCTCTGCCAAGCTTGCCGCCCTTTAGAGCAAAGAAATCTACAAGGTCCTGTGTTGCACAGATTGCAGAACCGCCGTAAGCACGAATTACTTTGAAAATCTCCAGCAGATATTCTCCTGCCAATTCGTTTGACACCAGCAATTTCCAAGCCTCATCCACAAAGATTGCTTTTTCTACAGTTCTGTCTTCTTTTGCCTTTGCCCATACAAAATCCAGTGCAACAAACATTCCCAACAACAGATCCCCGGATAACTCTGAAATATCCAGAACAACATACTTATTTGATAAATCCACATTTGTTTTTTGATTGAATGTTGCTGCCGAACCATGTACCAAACGATTGAGAATGTTTGCCATCCTCCGACATTCTCTCTTTCTTAATAAGACTTCATGTAAATCACCTAAAATCGGCATATCTTTGCATTGTCCCGGATTATCAGAATCTTCTAAACTTTGATTATCATGGGTAATTCCCTTTTCTGCATAGGTAATCACTAATGCTTCATCTAAAAGCTGTTTTTCTTCATGGCTCAAATCTGGGATCAGCAGACTGAAGAAAATATGTAAACTTTGGATTTTCATTGCCAGTTCAGAACGCTCTACTGTATATCCATCCAAAATTTCACTTGCAGTCCTATCTGTCGGACGTATTTCCATAACGTTGATACAGTTTGGGGAAGCTGGAGAAATCTGTATAAAAGCCCCACCGATATTATTACAGGCTCTTGCAAATTCATGCCCTTTGTCTGGTGCAATAATAAAGACCTGCACATTTTTCCTTCTCAGTCTTAATGCCATTAGCTGCATGGTAAAAGTCTTGCCAGCGCCTGATGTTCCCAGAATGGCAATGTTGGCATTCTTATATATTTTCGTATTGAAAATATCCACGATTACGAGAGAATTATTCGCCTTATTAACCCCCATCATAATCCCATCTTTATCCGACATTTCATAGGAAGTAAACGGATAGCAGCTTGCCACTCCGGAAGTCAGTACATTCCGTTTGGATCTCTCGTACAGTTTTTTATCCAGACATAGCAACGGCAAAGAAGACAGAAATGCCTCTTCTTCCCGAAACATACAGCTTGTCACACCAATATCCTGCGAATTTAATAATTTTGTCATTTCTTTTACACGCCATTCCACCTCTTTCGCACTGTATCCGGTAATGGTAATCAATGTACTCATATAGTAGAAGTCTTCACTTCCACTTAATCCGCGTTTCAGATAATATCCTGCATGGATGGATTCACTTAAATCATCAAAATCAGTATTCGTATCATAGGTATCTTTAATCTTCGACCGGTTCAGACGAATACTTCTTCCTATGCGTTCCATAGATTTGCTTTTATCCTGCCGGAAAAAGAAAACATCTACATCAATTCCTTCACCTGCATTGATTAAAAGTGACAGCCATCCTGCCGGCACTCTCGATCTGTATTTATGGGAAGGTATCAAAAGATAGCTGTAGTACATCCCATCAATAACAAGATGACTTCGGTGACGCATATCCATCGTCTCTGGTGCAATCAATTCCGTAACCGGAATATGACGAATACTGTCCTCACCGTTCTCTTTCCGGTAATATGCTACTACCTTTTGGGTACGCTCTTCTAAAGACTCATAAACACTTGTCCTTCGATTTAAAATCTGATACAAAACATCTACAAGAAACCGCGTATCGTTTTCATGCTCCAAAACAACATTCCCACATTGAGAAAGATATTTTTTAGCAGTCTGTACTACTGATTTCATGTACGGAAGAATATCATGTTCCCTCGGATTTTTATTATTGTTATAGGATTGATACTCAAAAACCATAAAAAAACGTCTTGTAATTGCTTCTTTCCTTCCAAGTTTCTCAATGAGTTTTGCATAATCCTCCTGAAGCATTTTTACCCTTGTGTCACATTCCCTTTCCGCCTCCTTTTGTATTTTTTCAATATACTCCGAAATATCTGCTTTCTTAGACACAACCTTAAACTGTATTCTGACTGGAGCAATTTTTAAATAAGACATAAAGGACATGATAATATTCCGTTGCTCAGAAGGCGAACGCAGCAAAAAGTTAATCGGCAGAATTTCTATTAGTTTCACATAACGATGATCCGTTGTGTAGATAATTCCATTTTTTATCTGTCGTATTGGAAGATAAGATGATACCCAGGTTACCGGCAGTAAATCCAAATCCGGTTCACGTTCTGTGTCCTTTTTTCTTTTAGTATCCGTTCGGACAACATGCTTCTCTTTCGCTGGTTCAGTTTTGTCGAGTTCTTTTTTTAACTCACGTTCCTCCTGCATCTGAACTTTCCGCATCCGTTCCTCTTCCCGAAAACGCTGCCGTTCCAATTTTTGCTGCTCTTTACGCTCTTTTTTCTCTTCTTTCAGATTCTGTTTTTCTGCCTGTTTTGCTTCTTTGAGCTGACGCTGCAGCTCTTTTACTTCGTTTCCTATGACGCTCGCCTCCTTTTCCCCTCCGGCTTCTGTATTGCTGTTTCCTCAATCTGCGATTCCGCTTCAAACGGTATTTACCATCCGGAACTGTAAGTATTCTCCGACCACACAGATATTTCAAAAACTGAAATAAAAAAGAAGTCAGACTTTCTCCCTGCACACCTAATACCGCAAAGATTACAATCGGTATCATCACAATTACCCCGGCATAAATCTTACCCTTTACTCCAAGATCCGTCGCCAAAAGTGCCTGCAATAAAAGAAGAGCCAGAAGGCCTGCTTCAAATGCATTCCTAAGTCTGACTCTTCCTGAAAAAATAGTTCCCTCCTGTGCAAAATTCGGCGGAATCGTATATACATCTACCCGTTCTCTCTGTGCGATTTTAACCACCTCCTGTTAATCATACTTGTTTCTTTTCTTACGAACCAAAAGCCCTATAACCAAAGCAGTTCCTGACAAAATTCCAATCCCCAAAAGATACTTTCCGCTCCCTTGATCTTCCTCCAAAAGAGTTTTGATGATATTTTCTTCATCCACTGTTTCTTTTATCTCTGTATGCAGAGAATTTTCCGACTTTTCTTTTTGTATTTCTGCCACTGTTCCAATCTCTTCTTCCATAACCATAATTTTCAAAAGAAGTAACTGATCTGGTTTTACCTTTAGTTCCTCTTGGGAATATTCCGTTTTATAGACACATTCTTCATCTGCCGCTTCCACTGATTTCACCATATAGATTCCTGTATTTACCGGAATATTCTGTTCATACAGGTTATCCTCTGATAATTCATACTGTCTGCTTGCACCATTTTCCTTTTGTATTGTGACAGAAATTTTTCCTGTAAATCCCGTAAAACACTCTGTCCGTAAAGCAAGTGTCGCAGACGGTTGTTCGGTATCTGTGAAATTCTCTGCATACGATTCTCGTTCTTTCCATTGGACAGTTTCCGGATCTTCCTGATTTTTATCTGTCTTCGCAAATACATCTATGGAAAAAAGACTGAAAAATAGACTACATGCGGTAATCAAACAACAAACTTTGCTTTTCAACTGCATCTACCACGCCTCCTATTTCTTTCCAATAATCCAAAATGCTCCCGCACTTAAATCACGTCCGTATGATTTAATCGTATCAACACTATAGACCTTTGTGCTTCGCTCTCTGCTCGCACAATCTGCAATCGTGATGTAACCGTCTCTTGTCACTCCGGTAAGTACGATAAAATGTCCGCTGCCACTTCCTGTTATGGTATATGCTTCACATATTTCGACAACCATTTTCCCTTCCTTCAGCGATTGTACAACATAGTCCATACGGTCTTTTCCCACGCGCTCACATGTCAATCCCCAGTTACTTGCAGCATTTCCGATGAAAGAATGTGCCGTCCCCACTCCTGACACATATTCTCCATTCTGAATCGAAAATGCACAGGTCGTCTGCGGATTTACCGTTTGCCCAGTAAGAGTAGATATGACAATTGACATTGAAGTTGGTCCACACCCTGCTGCCCCAATAGTACTTGTTCCATAAGGCATACTGCCCCATGGTTCTTCGGTCTGATTAAAATAGACCACTTTTTTTACTCCTTTTCCGACTGTATCGTATGTAAAGATATCTCCCGATACATCAAGATTACTGACATAGGTATCATCTCCTCCGCCGGTCACAAAATCTCTCCATGAAAACAATGAGAAAAAGGCGTCTTTTAAGGCTGATACACCATCCTCCATTACTTTTAATACTTTTAGTACCAATTCAAAAGTACTCTGGCTCGTAACATATTTATATTCATACCCACTTCCAGCTTCTGGTTGTGAATTAAGAAGGAGTGCAAGTGTATACTCAACCGTTTTTTTCGTCACAGGAACCGTTTCTATCACTACGTTTTCTCCGTCTTTTTTCATCTTTTCATAGGTGTCCTTATCTATTCCGATCTTCCCCGTTTCTGAAATCTGATAGTATCTGCTTTCCGTAGCCGCTTGTTCCTTCTCATCTGTTACAGACCATGAAAAAAAGCTGTCAACATGTTCTGTGACAGCATTCTTTAACAGTTGATACGGTTCACTTAAATCCTCATCTGATTCTGTATCAGCACCGCTTTCCGTCTTTCCTTCTGCAATCGTCAAATATCCCAAGACCTTTTTCACATAGTTTTGTGTCTCTTTATACGGCGGAATCTGATAACCGTATTTTATGACTGCCCCCGGTCCCGCATTATAAGCAGCAATGGCAAGCTCCAAGCCGTTAGAATAATCTTTAAATCGCTCCAGATTGCCTGCAATATATTTTGCCCCGCCCATAATATTTTGACGTGCATCATAGGGATCTACTCCCAGCGAGGCTGCCGTTGCCGGCATAAGTTGCATAATACCGATTGCACCGGCTCCAGAAACTGCACCCTGGTTAAAATTTGATTCAGTTTTTCCCATTGCTTTAAGCAGAGCCACAGGAACGCCGTAAGTTTGTGCCGCCTCTTCAAAATAAGAATCATATTGACTTGTCAGATCTGTTGACATATCTCCCCATTCACTGGAATATCCTAAAAATTTATTCCTTGTACTGTTATCCCAAATATCCAGCAAAAAGATGGAAAGATAATAACTTGCATTCCTCTTGAACTTGGTTTCATATTCGTCTATCACAGATAACTGGTAATCGCTATAGTTTTTCTCCTTATCTGCATCAATTTCTTCAATCTTCAAATCTCTGTTTTGCTCAATAATCGCTAGAATTTCACGCTCATACTCCTCTTGATCAAAAATCTGCTCGATCCGGATTTTCAAGTTAGAGAGTTCTTCTGACTGAGCTTCATTTGCAAAAGCGTCCGCATCAGCAAATCCCAGATAAGTCAAAATAATGCCTATAAGGTTCGCAATAATAAACACAAATAGAAAAATTGCTCCAAGAATGCCGCCAATCACCTTCCAGAAGGTCTTACTGGTTACAATCACACCGACCACTGCTCCCAATGGACCTGCAAGGGCTGTTCCTGTTGTTGCACCAGCCGCTGCTGCACCGCCTTGCGCAGAAGCAGTCGCGGCATAGGCTGCCTGTGATGTATGAGCTGCTTTTTGTGCTGCATTTGCTCCCTGTTTTGCCTGATTGACCGCTTTTTTTACTTGCCCTGCTGTTTGTGCCGCTTGACTTGCAGTGCCAGCTGCCTGATCTAAAGGAGAGGATTCTGACCTGTCATCTCTCATACATACACCCCTCCTTATCTCAGAAAATGATCTTCACTGTGACTGTGGTTTCTCTGGTTCTTCTTACGAAATTCTTCTCTTGTTTTAGGAACTTCACGAATTTCTCCTGATTCCGAACCAATTCCCTGCTCCCTTTTTTTCAATTCCTCTGCATGAATGCCTTGATTTGACCCCATATTAGTAGAAGTATTTTGATACATCGGTCCGTCAAAATCATGATAACCTTCTGATTCATATTTGCCCTCCTCACGAGCTGAACTGAAATCCGTATGAGGCGATCTTCTTTCTGATGTATAACCTTGTCCGCCTGCTGTATAAGAAGATTCCCCTTCATTAGATGCATATACTCCACCAGAAGTTTCAGAAGAATCCGATAGTTTCATACCGGCGCTACCACTTATTTCACTAATGATTCCACCGGATTGTACGGATGCCTGCTCTCCGGATGAAGGATTTCCGCCTGAAAGAGCTGTTTCCCCGCCTGACGTATCCATTCCACTTCCAATTCCGATATCGTCGCCTCCAGCACTGCCGATTGCATTTCCTTCTAATTCCATATCCGGTTCTGAAGATTCTTCCATTCCAGCTTCCTCTTCTTCTACTGGATAATCGCCAAGATCATTAACTGCACTTCCTTCTCCCGTAAACGCACCATTTATATCGGAATTGTCCATACCATCTACAAAAGCGTCCGCATCATTTTGTGATGTTGTACCAGAATCAAAATCTGTGGCATCCTGCATACCACTCATATCCATCATGCCATCCTCTGTTTCAGCAAATGAATCTTGCGGCATCATACCCATTTCCTCCAGAACGCTGCCCTGTTCGTCATCCATTGTATCAAAATCTCCATTTGCCAGTTCCATATCTGCTGTTTCATCTGTCGTAGCGCCACTAAACTCATTTTCTCCATCCATACGCATAGCATCGCTATCACCTGGAAATCCCATTGGAATTGGTCCCGGAGCTGCATCTGTCATTCCTGCTCCATCTGTAGCTGCAGTCTGGCTTTCCGTACCTGTAGGACTACTGCTGCCCGATGATTCTCCGCTACCTCTGCCAACATGTGACAAAACTCTACCGGCAGCCATCATCAGTCCAAGCGCTCCGATTCCAGTTGTTGGTCGTCCAAGATTAACGCCTAGTGATGATAAATAAGAATCCAGTTTAAATGTAACTTTACAAAATCCTACCAAACATAACGTCGCTACAAAGAATTTTGTAAATCCGTATGCACTCGCATTCAGATTTCCATATCCAGATAAAAACATTTTCAAGCACCAGGAATTCAGAAGAATCAAGATAATCTGTCCTCCAAACATTTTCGCCCATGATGCAAGAATATTATTTGTCGCTTTCGATCCGCCTGTACCAAATGCCAAAGGTGCTGTATAAGAGAATACTCCTAAAAGTACATAGCGTTCGGCAATTACAAAGAGCATTTTGAAATAATTCCATGCAACTACAAACTGCATAATCAACATTAAAATCGCTATGTTTAAACTGTCAATTCCCAGTCCGCCTGTCAGTCCTTCCAGCACCGATACATACTCTGAAAAACTGCTTACTTCAACATCTGTGCCTGTGATCCATTGATATGGTGTTCCTGCTACCGCCAGAATGTAATCCACCAGCGGTTTCGCTGCTACAATAAAAAACAGACTAATTCCAGTCCGGCATACTAATTCTATTGGATCTTCACTGGCAACCCCCGCTTTCCCGAACATACTTTTAAATAATTGCCAGACACATATCAAAAGAAGCAGAGCAATTCCCATCGGCAACACTACATTTTTATACAAGTCCCCTACTACGGAAAATAGTTCCTCAAACAAGCTAAGGTCACAGGACAGAAGTTCGGTAAACATATCTGTTACAAGTGTCATCATATCAATGACAAACTGAGATAACATCTCTCTGATTCCTTCGACCAATAATTCTAATAACCAACCCATGTATGTGTTTTACCTTTTCAGGTAACCCCCTTTCTGCCGGGAGAGCACCGGCTTTTTCTTTGTTTTCATTAACCGCCGAAGATACTCTGTGGAATAATACTTTCGAAATAAGTTACAATAGCTCCCATCGTCATGAGCGCTGCCCAACAAATAATGATTCTTTTTAACCAGGATCTTGATTCATCTACAGTACGTCCCGATTTAGAAAAATTCATTAAAAACAAACAGACCGCCGCACATACAACCGCTGCTACTGTAGCAATTCCTGCCACATCCTTATACACTGTCTGCATTGCATTTTTAGCTGTTTCAAAAATCCCAGCTGCGAACGCAGGGGATGCGGAAACTGCAATCAATACGACTGCCAAAAATGTGACAAACGCAAAACAGGGAACCAGTTCCATGTACTGATTCCCTGCTTTATGACTAGCTGTATTCTGTTTTCTGATATTTCCCGTCAATAACTTCCCTCCCTTCTAATAAAAATCTGTATGTTCCCGTCAGATTCCCGTCTGCACAAATACGACAGACACCTAATCTGCACACAAAAAAAGACAGCCCTTCTGCGGCTGCCCGTTCATTGTAATGTTTTGCGGCTCTCCATGAAAGTCTCATCCATGCACAAAACTTTACTTTATCATTGTATATTTGCGGAAGTCATCTGTCAATATCAATAGGTTCGCAATATAGTCGCATAATCATAGCAATTTTATCTCTTATCTTATTTTTGGAAAGGCTATCCATATTTGACAGCCTTTCCTCTCCCTTCTATGCAGCTATCGGCATTGCATTATCTTCTACCATCCCAAAATCAATACAGTAACGAATCCGGTCTGTTTCAAATTTAATGTATGCATCCGTTACCTCAATCACACGCCTCACTCTTGCTGTTTCTTTCCATGTTCCATTGCTGAAATATCTTACAGTCATTCCTCTGATTATCGGCAATACAACTTTACCGTAAATCTGTACAAATTTTTTGGGTTTCATTCGTATTCCTCCTTTCCCATTCTTCTTTCGTCCTGCTATCCTGTCCTCCTCTCCGATACTTTCTACTTTCAGACATACAAAAAAGACACTGATTATCCTAAAACAATCAATGCCTTTCTTCCGAATTTACTCGCAGATATCTGCCTAAATTTTAGTTTCAACCTACGCTGAAACAAAAACAATGTCTTCCAGAATCTGTTGTCTGAAAAAAATTTGTATCACTCTTATCATAGTTCAATATATCGTATTTGTCAATCATTCAAGTACTATATATAGTGTTTATTCTCTCTTTATTCCCATTTTGTAGGGATATATGGAAATTTTAAAATACATAAAAGCATCGTATAAACCAATTCCTGATACAGATCTTCGTCGAATTTTTCATTTATAATCGCCTGACTGATCAGCAAAGGGCGATACATTTCAATAATATCCATCATTGCCTTTTTATCATACGTTCTTGCATACTGTAAAAGTTCTTCAAAATCCATATTTATCACCCCTTAGTAATTTCCGCATCTTTTTCAAAGCGTTATAATATGTATTCTCCGCCTTTTTTTCAGACATCTCCAGAATTCTTCCAATTTCCCGGAATGCTTTTTCGTAAAATATACGGAGCAAAATTACCTTTTTCTGTTCTTCCGTCAAGGTAATAATCGCATGAAATAGCTGTGCATCCTCTATTTGTTCCAACAGTATTCTGATCTCCGTAATTCCATTAAATATTTTTCCAGACAACAGTTCTATTTCTCGCAGTAAATCTTCTGTATTCTGTCCTGGAACAATCAACCCATCTGCATAGCTTGTCTCTATACATTCAATCCTGCATTTTTTCTTCAGGTAGTGTCCTTTTGCATTCAAAACTGACTGTTTCACATACGCACTAAACTGTGTTTTTAAATCGCTATCATATTTATTCATTTCTGCCTCCTGAAAGTTTTTTCTGTTTCGCTGAAACCTCCAGGCGGCGCTCTTATCTTGCATCTTTTCTGTTTCCGTACACATTTCCACAGAAAACTGCCATTTCTGATAAAAAAACAGACTGTCAGGAATAGTTCCCAACAGTCTGATAAATCTATTTGTTTTCTCTTTTTTATGTATCTTCTCTTAATAGGCTTACCTTATGTCCCAAGAAAATACTTGCAAAAGAACATCCGTCATCATACTTCTACCTGAGATTATACCTTTCTTTTTTGCTTTATCTTGTCAAAGCGATTTTTCCGGTATAATCTTAACAGTAGCAATATATAGGAATTCTTACATTTTACCAGTATTTTCCTGCTTAACGGTCAATATTCCCTCGGTATCTTCCCTCCCGTCCAAAAACTCCTGAATATCACCGTCAAATAAAGTAAACGTATCTACTGCTACTTCCTCAATCTTTTCAAAATCACAATCAATCCGATCCGCACTGTATGCTTCCTCTTCATCACGCCTATGCTCAATCATATCTGTTAATTCCTCTTCTCTTACGGATGGTCCGTACTGATATCCGCATTCCGGACAGATACGTGTTTTTTTCGGTATTTTCATCTTACATTTCGGACAAATCTTAAATTTACGCTGTTCGATATCCAACTTTACCGCATATAAAATGATTCCTGCGCTACATATAAAAACAATAAAATTTCCAGCCATCCTATTGATTACCTGCACTCCAAGTCCTATAAGCTGTAACGCACACAATCCGTAAATCCTATTCGTTCTCATATCTTGCCTCCTAAAATAACTTTTTAATCAAAATTCCCCGGATTGCACTTCTTCCAACACATCCAAAAGAACGTGAATCCAAGGAATCTGCTAGGTTGTCTCCTATTAAAAAATACTCATTTGCGGACACTCGAAAATCTATATTATTCTGCCCATTCTTGACAGACTCTGCTGCCCATTTCCCATTGACATATACCCCGCTTTCATCAATGTTGACAGTATCACCCTCTGCTGCCAGTATTCTTTTTACTACTGTATAATCCAATTCATCTATATATGCAGTAACAATATCTCCCTTTTGTGGAACACCCCTCTTTTTTAATAATAATGCATTTCCATTTTGGAGTGTTGGTTCCATAGACTCTCCACTCAAATAAACGATAGAAAAAAAGTTTTGGAACACCAGTAATATCAACACCGCAACGATGAACGCCTGTGTTATTCGCCTTGCATTTCTTTTGGTTTTCGTATTTTCAGCTCCTTTCTTACTCTATATCTTCAAATATTGCATAATTCTGACGCATTAAATCAGCTTCCTCCTGATCTAATCCGTTATTGTTCTCAGCTTTCACTTGAATCAGCCGATCACCTCGATCCGGTTCATCTTTCTGAATAAATGTCTCTTTTAGTGAAATGTGTGTTTCCGCTGACCGTTCTACAATCGGCGTTTTTCCGCTTTGCAATTCCCAGTAAGCAAGTACTGCCTTCACAATATATCTTGCCTTTTTCCTGCCACATTTGTTCAAAAACTCGCTTACCCGTCTATGATCTTCATCAGCTTCGTCAAACTTCAAATTAAAACGGTATTCATCCTGTTTTGTCATAAGGACTCCCTCCTTTACTGCATCCCTATATCAAACAGATATTTTTTCCGGTACCCCAGTACATTGACCTTGGAATCATTTACAACATAATATTCTCCGTCATAGAGCTTCCACACATCTTCAATAATCTTGGATAAAAGAATTGAACCTCCGCCCACGAAAATTGTCATCGACGAACGTAAATCAATGCCACACTCTCGGAACATTCCCAACATTTCTTCTACGTGCTCGGTAACGATTTCTTCTACACGCTTTCGGATTGGTTCACCATACATACAGTTTTCGCCCTTCAAAATGGAGTCAATATCGTTTTCCTTCAAATCCAAATCAAACTTTTCACGAATTCCTTTATTCACCCTCTGATACATGGATATCACACCTTTTCCGGTTGAATCTGTATAATTCCACAAAATCATGCCTTTTTCCAGCAACATATAATCCATCGTAAATCCACCAATATCAATCATCAACACTTTCGGATAAGTGGATAATTTTAATTCTTTTGCCATATACAAGTATGCGGCATACGTCTGCATATGAACAAACACGTTTGAAAAAGTCACTCGGTATGATTTTCCCATATATACAAAGTGAACGATTTTTCCATCCCGGTAAAAGTATTCTCGAAACTTTTTATACTGTCCTCGATAATACAAGGGTGGAAGTCCTACAACAAGGTCCATGCTTATTAGTTCTCCCGGTATAAATGATTTTGAATGGCTCATCTCTTCCAACTCTTTTGCAATCGCAAAAAGTGTCAGCAGATAATAGCGATCATCCATCGTCTTATCCGGCAGATATACATTTCTCTCATGGCTCAATCGGTAATATCTGCCCTGATACATTAAGGCTTCTTCATTTTCCCCTGGAACGTCCGCCAGCATTGTGATCCCTGAATTAAATTCAAAATTTTCTGTCTTGATTGCTTTGTTTCCTGTGTCAATCGGCATCATAAACATATTCTCTGTCTCCTTTCCGGTACAAACCATAAAAAACTTATTGCGTAATTTATGCGCATTCATTACTTGCACCTACTATAAATTTTTCGTATTTGCTACGTCAACAGAATCGCTATTCCTCTTCAAAATTATTTTTGAAAGACTCAATTAGCTTTCTGCTCTCATCCTCATACCCCCATAAAATGCTACTGACAGCCTGAAATGCCTGCTCACGCCATCGAAAATAAGTTGCCCGGTGTATTCTGGTAATTTTCGGGAAATGTGGTTCCAAATGGTCTAATATTTCCTCTATATTTTCCGCTTTCCTTGCTGACATATAGCTGTAATATAAAACCCAGTAATAACGTTCGCCCTGCGGATGAAACTTCCGCATCAATTCTACTGCTTCATCTATCAGCTTTAAAAACTTATTGGCTTGATTGATTGCCTCAACCCGCTGCTTCATGTCGTCTAAATCCTGATTGATATCCATGCCGGCTTGATAAATATGATCCAGAAATTCATCCAGATTTGTACCATACTCTTCTTGTACCCTATGCTTTACTTGATTCACCTTAATCTGCATTCTCCAATTTACAGACCGGTATATTTTAAACAAACAGATCACATCATGGTAAGCAGTATTGTCTTCTCCTTTAAAATCTTGATTTATTACACCCGATTTTCCCATATATTCGCCCCCAATTCTTTCATGGTATCTTTCCTGTGTTGTTTCATCCAGCAAACTCCTAATATCAACATATAATCCCTCCAAATTGTTTTATCCTGCATTCATCCCGTCTGAACGATTCAGCTCATTACCGTATTCAGTTGTCAATGTACCAAACTTCAGTAAATAAGAAGTCCGTACACAAGGCTTTTCTGTAAATTTCATGATTTTTTTCGGAAAGATTAAAAAAAATTTTCAGGCAAATAAAAAAACACGAAAGCAAAAATCTACTCAGATTCTTACTCTCGTGTTTTAATATTTACCATAAACAGATTTATTCAATTTCTAAATTATTAAAATAACTCAACGTATTTTTATGACATTTGCATCCACTCTAGTTCCTATGTCCACAGAATCAGACGGCTTCATAAAGCTTCACACCTTCCTTCTGAACATTTTCGTAAAAAGGACAGGCTTTTACCCAATGATTAAAGTGATCCTGATTTCTCACCACAGGCATCATCCAAATATCATGTTCAACATTATACTCAAATCCTACCTCGGCAAGTTCATCCGCATATTGATCAATCTCATCATCTGGTAGATCTACTAGAATCATAATATCCACATCTGACTCCGGCGTATAATCGCCTCTGGCATAAGACCCGTACAGAATGACGCTTTTCAAGTGCAAACCATATATTTTCTGAATTTCAGCCAGATAATCTGTAAGTAATGTTTGAATCGTCATTGGCATAAGCAGTCCTCCTTTCCGATTATCTCTAATTATAGAGATAGCTTTGTTTTTGGAAGATTACAATGGTGATGTCATTTAGCTGATAATATTGCTACTTTCTCTTATTAGTTATTTCGGAAAAATTAATCTTCTAATTCAATTCTCCGTATTTGCCAACATTTACTATTTTTCCAGACTAAATATGTCTCATCTCTATCCATATAGATATCAAATCTTTCTCTGGCCTTATTAGATATTTCCTTTAATACTCTAACAATCCAAATTGGCTGTAATTCCATTTCAAAAGCTTTAGAAACAAAAACTTCTTCATTAGCCAAGAGCATATGTTGACTATGGCCATAACGCTCTCCCGCATCTGTATAACTTGCAATTTCAATACCTTCATCATTATAGTAATGATACCCATCTCCACTTACAATCCCCATCATTTTTCTTACTGTTTTGGATGGTATCTCATACTCCGTTTCACCCTTTCCCTGTATATCACAAATACACTTTGCTACATTTTTATACAATATGTTATTTCCATAAGTAATCGCTGAACTGTGTTCATGTTTCCAATCAAACCAACATACTTCCAGCGGAGAAACATAACAATCTGATGTTGGATAAGCGAGAAAATCTACAGTTTTTACTAATTCTACTGCAAAATCTCTATTTTTTAACATTTTAACAAGTGATGATATTGTTCCTTTGTGTATAAGACCAGAATTTATCCACATCATAGTTGTAACACCTTGAAGCTCATTACTTATATAATGAGCACCAAATAATGTCACTTTTCCTTCTTGAATTTTAATCCATTTTTCAAACTTTGGTATAGATGATTCTTTAATCCATTGTTTAATACCCTCTTTATTATAGCCATATTCATTCATAGGTGGTACTAATTCTTCCGGTAAAATCCAATCTGTTTCTTTCATTACTTTTTCTACATCAATTTGGCACAGTTCTTGATATGGATTTACATAATCTTCCAACTGACCATAATCATCAATAAATTCATTATCCATTTCATCTCTGCAATATGGTATTCTATCAGCCAAGTATCCCAATAATTCCATTTTGGCACACCATGTGTATTTTTCTGTAATTGTCATAATTCGACTCATACTTCCATGTGTTGCGGAACCATATCTTCTACTTATCGCAATATCTAAACCTAAGATTTCTCCTTCATCTCCACCATTTGGTTTTCCATAAAAAATTTCTTCACACCAACCAGCTTTCTTGATTTGTCCAAAAGCACTGCCCAAAATCCATTTTTCAGCTGTTAAATCCTGCAGCTTATATTTCTTACTATATCTCGTAACAATTTTATCAATCTCTTTCTTATTATTTCGATTTGCGAAAAACATCCTATCTATCGGACCACACAAAACATATTTGGATAAATCATAATCCATGGTTTTATAGCCGTCCGTTCTTGTTCCTACTGTTGCTTCTGGAGCAAACGGTAATAATGTTGAATCGGTTCTATATGGGGGACGACATTTATTAATCTGTATATCATTAAGTTCTCCTTCTGAATAGGCACATTCCATAATCGCTCTTGCATAATATCTAATTGCTGCATTATGTATGCTCTTAATTTTTCCATTTTGAAAAATATTATGTTTTATCCATTTTGAAATTAACTTCAAATAAGAATGATTTTTCTTACATACATATGTAACTGCCATTGCAATCGCAAAAATATCAGTTTTAGCCTGAATATCATTAACATTTACAAAATGTTCAAATAACTTATAAAATTCTTCCGGCTGTTCAATCCCCCATTTTGTAATTTCCTTACGAATCATTGTCCTTTTCTCGTTATCAACAAAAGTTAATCCCCATACCCAAACTAACGGCATCCCATCAAAACAATCTTGATCTTCAAGTTTATATGATTCATTTGTATATTCTATATCTTCAAAGCGCGCCCACACAGAATCTCCATGCTGATCGAGATCGGATGGGATTGACCAAATAATGTCTCTATCAGCTGATTTTTCAAATGATCTTAAATACTGATCAAGGATCATGGCACCCAGAGGATGTTCTCTATCCCGGGCAAGAGGCAAGACAATTTTGTTAACTACTAAAGATAAAATATGTGCATTTCTATACATCAACTTTTCAAGCCACTCTGCATATTTACCAGAAATATCCTTATTTACATTTATTAGAGCAAATGCACTTACATCAAACAAATCTTCTGCATACATGTGTTCTCGACAAAATTTATTATCCCATAATATTTCCCCATAATTTTCTAAAACCATTACTGAATACATTTGAAGAGCTCCAGTATTCTCTAGAACTTGTTCATCTATTTTTATATCCATTCCTTTCGCGCTGCTCAAGGCACAAAACGTCATGAAAAAAACGT
>OBWB01000090.1_pt1 | contig 78753 bp, 91 predicted proteins | sample 1476261 | NCBI WGS metagenome assembly OBWB01 (sample SAMEA2580038, study PRJEB22360) | human gut metagenome | biome: human gut; feature: human-associated habitat; material: faeces | place: Denmark | collected 2008/2010 | reverse complement strand
GCAATGGCTTGTTTATTAACCGTTGCCATGCAGCACCTCCAGCAGACGGTCGATATCCTGCATTTCATGCGCGGCGGTTAGTGTTAAGCGCAGTCGCGCAGTACCAGCAGGTACGGTTGGTGGGCGAATCGCCGTGACCCAGCAGCCTTGCTGGCGCAGTTTTTCTGCCAGTTGTAACGCACGGCTGTTATCACCGACGATCAATGGCTGGATGGCGCTGCATGAATCAGCAAGCGTAAACGGCAAATCCTGTACTCCGGCACGAAAACGCGTAATGAGTGCCGCCAGTTTTTCGCGCCGTGCATCACCCTCATCACTGCGAATGACCGCCAGCGACGCACGTAATGCCTGCGCCTGAGCGGGCGGCATACTGGTGCTGTAAATAAGATGGCGGGCAAATTGCAGTAGATAATCCGCCACCGCATCGGAGCAAAGCACCGCTGCCCCGCTGACGCCAAATCCTTTGCCAAAAGTCACCACCAGCAATTCTGGATTTACCTTTTGCAACCAGCAGCTGCCGCGCCCCTGCTCCCCGATAACGCCCGTGCCGTGGGCATCATCGACCATCAACCAGCCATTGTGCTGTTGCGTTACCTGCTGGATTTCCGCCAGTGGCGCACTATCGCCGTCCATGCTGAACACGCCTTCTGTCACCACCAGTTGCTGCCCCGGACAGGGGGAAGCAAGCAGTCGCGCCAGATGAGCGACATCGTTATGGGTAAAACGGCGAAGCTGCGCCGGGCTTAAACTGGCAGCTTCCAGCAATGAGGCGTGACTCAGCCGATCGGCAACAATACGGTCCTCTTTCGCCGTCATCGCGGTAATAACTGCCTGGTTAGCGGCAAAACCAGAGATAAACAGCAGTGCCCGCGAATAGCCCAGCCACTCGGCCAGTTCTTCTTCCAGCGCCTGATGCGCCACGCTATAACCGCTGACGTGACCGGAACCGCCGCTACCGACGCCAAATTGCTCCGCTCCCTGCTTCCATGCACGAATGATGTCCGGATGATGGCTTAAGCCGAGGTAATCATTGCAGGAAAAGTTCAGATACTGGCGATCATCCGCCACCAGCCAGCGTCCGGCCCCTTGCGCCACCGGATAACGGCGACGCAGGGCATCGGCAGCACGCCGCGCATCGAGCGCCGCGTTGATTTTCTCCTGCCAGCTCATAGTGCTGCCGCGTTGTAATATTCGTCAGTGTCCGGGGTCATCAGTGCCTGCTCCAGACGCTGCTGTTGTTCGTTATCCCCTGCCAGCACGGCAGTTTGCTGTGGATTTAGCCCCAGTTTGCGGAACAGTTGCAGGTCTTTATCTTCTTCCGGATTCGGCGTGGTTAGCAGTTTGCAACCGTAGAAAATCGAGTTAGCCCCGGCCATAAAGCACATCGCCTGAGTCTGTTCGTTCATCTGCTCGCGTCCGGCAGAAAGGCGCACGTAAGAGGTCGGCATCATGATCCGCGCTACGGCAATGGTGCGAATAAAATCAAAGGCATCGACATCATCGTTATCTGCCAGTGGAGTACCTTTCACCTTCACGAGCATGTTGATTGGCACGCTTTCCGGCGGCGTCGGCAGGTTTGCCAGTTGCAGTAATAATCCGGCGCGATCTTTTACCGTTTCGCCTAAACCCACAATGCCACCTGAGCAGACTTTGATCCCGGCATCGCGCACTTTTTCCAGCGTATCGAGGCGTTCCTGATAAGTGCGTGTGGTGATGATATTGCCGTAAAACTCCGGCGAGGTGTCGAGGTTGTGGTTGTAGTAATCCAGCCCGGCATTCGCAAGGCGCTGCGCCTGAGATTCACTCAACGTACCCAGCGTCATACACGCCTCCAGCCCCATCGCTTTTACTCCCTGCACCATTTGTTCCAGGTAGGGCATATCGCGTTCGTGGGGATTCTTCCACGCCGCGCCCATGCAGAAGCGCGTCGATCCTGCCGCTTTCGCTTTGCGCGCCGACTCCAGCACCTGTTCAACTTCCATCAACCGCTCGGCTTCCAGCCCGGTTTTGTAGCGCGAGCTTTGCGGGCAGTATTTGCAATCTTCCGGACAAGCTCCGGTCTTAATTGACAGCAAAGTGCTGACCTGCACCTGACGTGGATCGAAATGCTGACGATGCACCTGCTGCGCTTCAAACAGCAGATCCAGCAACGGTTTTTCAAATAATTCTGTGACTTGCGACAATGTCCAGCGTGGGCGGTGAGCCATGGGGCTTCTCCAAAACGTGTTTTTTGTTGTTAATTCGGTGTAGACTCGTAAACCTAAATCTTTTCAATTTGGTTTACAAGTCGATTATGACAACGGACGATCTTGCCTTTGACCAACGCCATATCTGGCACCCATACACATCCATGACCTCCCCGCTACCGGTTTATCCGGTGGCGAGCGCCGAAGGTTGCGAGCTAATTTTGTCTGACGGCAGACGCCTGGTTGACGGTATGTCGTCCTGGTGGGCGGCGATCCACGGTTACAATCACCCGCAGCTTAATGCGGCGATGAAGTCGCAAATTGATGCCATGTCGCATGTGATGTTTGGCGGTATCACCCATGCGCCAGCCATTGAGCTGTGCCGCAAACTGGTGGCAATGACGCCGCAACCGCTGGAATGCGTTTTTCTCGCGGACTCCGGTTCCGTAGCGGTGGAAGTGGCGATGAAAATGGCGTTGCAGTACTGGCAAGCCAAAGGCGAAGCGCGCCAGCGTTTTCTGACCTTCCGCAATGGTTATCATGGCGATACCTTTGGCGCGATGTCGGTGTGCGATCCGGATAACTCAATGCACAGTCTGTGGAAAGGCTATCTGCCAGAAAACTTGTTTGCTCCCGCCCCGCAAAGCCGCATGGATGGTGAATGGGATGAGCGCGATATGGTGGGCTTTGCCCGCCTGATGGCGGCGCATCGTCATGAAATCGCGGCGGTGATCATTGAACCGATTGTCCAGGGCGCAGGCGGGATGCGCATCTACCATCCGGAATGGTTAAAACGAATCCGCAAAATGTGCGATCGCGAAGGTATCTTGCTGATTGCCGACGAGATCGCCACCGGATTTGGTCGTACTGGCAAACTGTTTGCCTGTGAACATGCAGATATCGCGCCGGACATTTTGTGCCTCGGTAAAGCCTTAACCGGCGGTACAATGACCCTTTCCGCCACACTCACCACGCGCGAGGTTGCGGAAACCATCAGTAACGGCGAAGCCGGTTGCTTTATGCATGGGCCAACTTTTATGGGCAATCCGCTAGCCTGCGCGGCAGCAAACGCCAGCCTGGCGATTCTCGAATCTGGCGACTGGCAGCAGCAGGTGGTGGCTATTGAAGTACAACTGCGCGAGCAACTGGCACCAGCCCGTGATGCCAAAATGGTTGCCGATGTGCGCGTGCTAGGGGCCATTGGCGTGGTCGAAACCACTCGTCCGGTGAATATGGCAGCGCTGCAAAAATTCTTTGTCGAACAGGGTGTCTGGATCCGGCCTTTTGGCAAACTGATTTACCTGATGCCGCCCTATATTATTCTCCCGCAACAGTTGCAGCGTCTGACCGCAGCGGTTAATCGTGCGGTGCAGGATGAAACATTTTTTTGCCAATAACGGGAAGTCAGCGTGAGGGTTTCTGGCTACACTTTCTGCAAACTAGAAAGGAGGGTTCATGAAACTCATCAGTAATGATCTGCGCGATGGCGATAAGTTGCCACATCGTCATGTCTTTAACGGCATGGGTTACGATGGCGATAATGTTTCACCGCATCTGGCGTGGGATGATGTTCCTGCGGGAACGAAAAGTTTTGTTGTCACCTGCTACGACCCGGATGCGCCAACCGGCTCCGGCTGGTGGCACTGGGTAGTTGTTAATTTACCCGCTGATACCCGCGTATTACCGCAAGGGTTTGGCTCTGGTCTGGTAGCAATGCCAGACGGCGTTTTGCAGACGCGTACCGACTTTGGTAAAACCGGGTACGATGGTGCAGCGCCGCCGAAAGGCGAAACCCATCGCTACATTTTTACCGTTCACGCGCTGGATGTAGAACGTATTGATGTCGATGAAGGTGCCAGCGGCGCGATGGTCGGGTTTAACGTCCATTTCCATTCTCTGGCAAGCGCCTCGATTACTGCGATGTTTAGTTAATCACTCTGCCAGATGGCGCTATGCCATCTGGTATCACTTAAAGGTATTAAAAACAACTTTTTGTCTTTTTACCTTCCCGTTTCGCTCAAGTTAGTATAAAAAAGCTGAACGCGAAACAGCAAAAGCCAATAATATCAATGTGTTAAAATACATTTAGTCTAAAAAATAGACTGCATGATACTACAAAACACAACATATCCAGTCACTATGAATCAACTACTTAGATGGTATTAGTGACCTGAGACAGAGCATTAGCGCAAGGTGATTTTTTGTCCTCTTGCGCTAATTTTTTGTCATCAAACATATCGCACTCCAGAGAAGCACAACACCTTGCAGTCCAGTGCAAAGCTTTGTGTACCAGAGTTTTCCTCATCAACTACCGCAAGTATCGATCGATTGAGACTTGGATGATAGACTTCATACCTTTCAGAACTCATTGATTAAATAAATGTTAAATATATTTGCAAGGTACACCTCGATTGGTGTGCTGAACACACTTATACACTGGGTGGTTTTTGGTGTATGTATCTATGCCGCGCATACCAATCAGGCTCTGGCAAACTTCGCAGGTTTCGTTGTGGCTGTGAGTTTTAGCTTCTTCGCGAATGCAAAATTCACATTCAAAGCATCAACTACAACGATGCGCTACATGTTATATGTCGGGTTCATGGGAACACTCAGTGCTACTGTTGGATGGGCTGCTGATAGATGCGCACTTCCCCCGATGATAACTCTTGTCACCTTTTCCGCCATCAGCCTGGTGTGCGGTTTCGTCTATTCAAAGTTCATTGTCTTTAGGGATGCGAAATGAAAATTTCTTTAGTCGTTCCGGTCTTTAACGAAGAGGCCACGATACCTATTTTTTATAAAACTGTGCGCGAATTTGAAGGGCTTCAGCAGCATGAAGTCGAGATAGTCTTCATAAACGATGGCAGCAAAGACGCTACAGAATCAATTATCAACGAGCTCGCTGTTGCCGACCCGCTTGTGGTTTCGCTGTCGTTCACACGTAACTTCGGCAAAGAACCCGCCCTGTTCGCAGGTCTGGACCATGCTACCGGGGAGGCAATTATCCCGATTGACGTTGATCTGCAAGACCCTATCGAAGTTATTCCTCACTTGATAGAGAAATGGCAGGCCGGTGCAGATATGGTTCTGGCTAAACGCTCTGACCGCTCCACTGACAGCAGGCTGAAGCGTAAATCTGCTGAGTGGTTCTATAAACTTCATAACAAAATCAGCAACCCTCAGATAGAAGAGAATGTTGGCGACTTCCGGCTCATGTCTCGCGAAGTAGTAGAAAATATTAAGCTCATGCCAGAACGAAACCTGTTTATGAAGGGTGTGCTGAGCTGGGTTGGTGGTCGAACCGATGTCGTAGAATATGCGCGAGCAGAACGCGTTGCAGGAAGCACAAAGTTCAATGGATGGAAGCTATGGAACTTGGCGCTGGAAGGGATCACTAGCTTCTCAACATTCCCGCTTCGCATGTGGACCTATATTGGGTTATTTATTGCATGTATATCATTTACATACGGTTCATGGATGATAATTGATAAATTAATTTTTGGTAATAATGTACCTGGATACCCTTCAATTCTTGTATCAATATTATTTCTTGGCGGCATCCAGTTAATTGGGATTGGAGTGCTAGGTGAGTACATAGGGCGTATCTACGTTGAGGTTAAGCAGCGTCCAAAGTATATATTAAAGGGTAATAAATAATGATTTTCAAAAAACAAATTAAATTTATATTCGTGATTTTATTATTTGCGTCATTGTTTATGCTATATCACTTTGCCAGCTTAAACATATTCCCACCAAATACAGATGCGGCAACAGTGCTTTTGCTTGGTAAGGATATGTCAGAAGGTAATTACTTACTTCATGGATGGATGCTATCCACGGTTCCTTTTTACTTTACAGAAGTATCTTTTTATGCGATCGCCTCTATATTATTTGGCTACAGCAGTGAGCTTGCATATATAATACCACCAGCGATGTATGCTACTGTGATATTTTTGATATACAGGCTGTCTACAAATAAATCATTAGCATTAGCGCTAATTATATTCTACTTTGTTTTCCCTGCTGACATGGCTGTTACATCAATGCTTTCAGCGTGCATTCACATGGGTACATACATATTTATCATTGGATGCTTAATATTTACAGAAAAGTATATTAAAACAGAAAATATATTATTTGTATACTTTTCAACCATACTATCCTCTATGGCTATTTTTAGCGATAATATCTCAGTCTATATATACGTTGCACCGCTAACATTAGCAGCAATATTTTTGTTGCACAAGGAAAGAAAAAAGAAATACCTTATTATAATGGCTGGATTGTTTTCTTCATATTTAATTTCCAAGGCGATCGGTTTTTTGTTTTTAAACCTTGGAAGCTTTACATTGCCAGGACTAACAGATGTAAAGATTGTTGAGTATGACAATATTTTAGTTAATATAAATACTGCAGTAAGCGGAACTTTATTGTTTTTTAATGCAAACATATTTGGTGAGCAAATAACACCATCACTGCATCTATTATCTAAAGCAATACGCTTTGCTGGTGTTGTTGCATTAATTTACTTCACTTTCAGAAATCTTTTTAAAAACAGAAGCGTTATTGATATATGTTTGTCATTGTCTATTTTAATCATGACATCTGCTTATATTGGTAGTAACCTCCCAAGAAATATATGGACAATAAGATACCTTGTTCCCGTCTTCATTATGGCAGTAATTCTTTTGTCAAGATCTAAATTTAATAAAAAAAGCATTATTTTATTAATAGCTTTTTTGGGTATAATATCAGGAATTAAAACAATAAATATTAATGGCTCCACTGATAATAGATACAATCAGATGTCATGTATTAGAGAAAAAATCAACGAGCACAAAGCAAATTATGGATATGCCCCTTTCACATTTACTAACTCTGTTGGTGTGAATGGAGACATAAAAATAGCAAATATACTTTTTAATAACAATGAAATAAAAAGAGATAACTGGCTTACAAATAGCGAATGGTATAACAAAGGAAATAATTTCTTTATTCTTGAGAATAAAGAACAATTGAATATTGTGAAGAAAATTTATGGTCAACCTGAAGATATTGAAAGCGTGTGTGATGTGATTTTTGTCAAATACAGAAACCACATTTACGTCAAATAATTATTTGCCCCTGAAGGAGAAGGTTTATTAAAAGAATTCTCCTTCAGGGTAACATGTATAAGTACATAAATTCGCTACATTTTCGCCTAATAATTTGTTTTACTTCAATGATTAATAAACGAAAATAAATTTAAAGTCTAAGTATTAGTACCATCTGCTCTCTGCCATGATGATGCTGTGACGTTATACCATATTGGAAGACCTAGCGTTGTATCGTAGTATTCAACTGGCACAATTGGAGAGACAGGCCTCTGCGCAGTTGTACCATATAACAAAGATGTCAACGGAGAGGTGTAGGCCGCAAACTGACTGATGATGAAAAAACGCGGCTGAATGCGGTACTCGACTACATCGACGCAGTGACAGCAGTTGATGCTGACCCTGCGCCTGATATCAACTGGCCCGCTCCCCCGGTTGCGTAGGCCACTCTATTTCGGGTGCCGCTGAGGTATCAACACGGTTCAGCAGTACCCTGTATTTTTTCCACGCCAGCAGTAACGCCTGTTCATCGTCTGTCGCCATTTCCAAATCAACGGCATCCTGCAGCGGTGCTATTGTGTTATTTGCTACGGTCAGTAGTGCTGATTTCTGCAGCTCAGCCTCCGCAACTAACGCGTTGTGAGAGCGTTCTGGGGGAGGTGGCGCGGTAAATACTCCGTCTGAATATGACCAACCGATGCCAGCATCGCCGTTTAACGGAACTAAATTACCAGCCTCTGGTTTCCATTCAGAAATTCCGTCCCAGATAATGACATTAATAACAACGTTATTATCAACAACTGCATAGATATCATTCATTTACATGTACTCCCGAATTACCAGCACGCCATTAGCTCCGTGCCCGCCACGTCCTGACGTGTGTGAATAGCTATTATCGTATGCACCCCCGCCGCCGGAGCCAGAGCAAACTCCAGGATTACCGCTCAGTTGCCCAGCGCGGCCGCCGCCACCCCAATAGCTCGATGCCCCATTGCCTACTAATAGCGCCTGGCCCGCCTGTCCGTCTGAACCGTCTCCGCCTTGTTCAGTTTTATAACCGCCAGAGCCTGAGCCACCGCGCCCGCCAGCGGTATTTGTAGCGCCGCCCCATTGCCCACCCTGGCCGCCGAGCGCAGTTAATGTCATGAACGAACTATTACCGCCATTATTTCCAGACCCTGCCCCATTGGCACCACTACCACCGCTGCCAATTGTCACTGTATAGGTTCCTGGCCCGGCATCGTTGTCTGTCGCATAAATAGTGGCAAAAACAGTACCTCCGGCTCCTCCGCCAGCCCCTGAAAATGTCTGATTTGCGTTCTCCGCGTTACATCCACCGCCACCGCCGCCCGCCGCAGTCAGAATAACGTCAATTCGTTTTACGTCAGCTGGCCACGTATATGAACCCGACGATGAAAAAACGACAGTTTTGCTGTAACGCCCCGAGCCATCTCCCAAACCAAGGTTTTCGAGAGCCGTTTTCACCGTGCCATCCGATTTGATATCGCCAAACGGATTCTTGCGGCTTAACAGCAGCTCACGAAGCGCTGTAAGCAACTGGTCATGCCGCCCCTTCTCCAGGCTGGCACCGGATGCCTCCACCACGCTGCAAAGCTCCTCCTGCAACATGTCAAAGTAGTCATCATCCAGATCGGTGGCAGGCGTGCCGGTCTGGGGGTTACCACGGGTAAAACCGTTCTTACCCGCGCCGAACTTATCCTTCTGCGCGGTTTTCGTGTCTATACGATGCATGAATTACTCCGGATATTTAAAAATTACGTAGGTATGCGACGGGCAGAGTTTGTTAAGCACGCACTCGACAACGGTGTCCCCCCAGATACGCAGTGCGGAATCACAGGGATCGCCACATGTCATCCAGGTGGTGTTGGTGGCAGCTGGCATATTGACCTGCCAGTAATACCGCCATTCCGGCGCATTCACCGCGTCAGTACAGGCCGATGAGCAGGTGAACGTGCTTTTGTCGTATCGCGTGATGGTGGCATCTGGTCTGCCCAGGGCAGCAAGCTGCGCAAGGTAAAAATCCTCATTGATGCCACCCGCCAGGTTAACCTTCGCATCCAGCCGTTGCTGACGCTGGCGAAGGGTCTGCGTCCCTGCCGGAATACATTCATCCGGCAGGCCGCACAGACGCTCCCAGCGGTTTATCAGTTCGGTGGTGGTGCGCGGATCCAGCTCCCGCATCAGGGCATCCGCACGCTGATGAGCACGGGTTAATGACTGTGCCGCACCGGCAATCGCCGGATCGCTGGCTGACCACGCCGGACCAGGGGGCAACAGTGCCGACAACAGACGGATGTAATCATCGTTTGTCACGTCCATGAAATCGTCCCCAGAACCGCCAGTTCATTTTTTGCAATGGAGATATTGTCCGCCGGAGCAAGCAACTGATGGCTGTATTCCCCGTTCGCACCGGAAATCGCTTCACTGATACGCGATACCTTAAGCTCTCCCTGCGGATAACCATCACGCAGCAGGAATGAACGCAACTCCGCGGTGATGGCAGCCCGTATTTCCGGTGTGTCCGGCGTCACGCGGATATGAAAATCCACTTTGTGCGCCACCGGCCTGAATACATACAAATCAGAGCCTGCCACCGGGGCCAGTGGCTCGATATGTTGTCTTGCCGCCGTTTCCGTTGATTCTTCCGGAATGGGGTTAATCAGGTCACTGCTGGCAATCATCACACCGACAGTCCCCGTTCCCATCCAGTGTCGGTATGTCCATGCGCGGGTAATGCCGGGCACTTCTTTAGCCCAGACGACATAGTCCCCGTCAGCCCCGCCCTGAGGCGTCCAGTAATACCGCTCAATGACGCGGGCGCGCCACGTTTCCAGCTCTTCAGTATCAAATCCACCTGTCAGGGTATCTGCCTCGCCGGAAGACGGCAGACCATTAACCGGCGTGACCAGGATTAATGACGTACCGTCGTCAGCGTTACCGACCGCGCCTGCACTTGAGCAGGCGATCGGCACGCGCAGGACACCACCGGTGCTGGTTGCATCGGCAGTTGCCGTGTACTGAACCAGGTCATCGCGCTGAATAACACTTCCGGCGGTCACCTTCAGGCCATCGCTGACACCTTCCCAGCGCATATACCCGCTGGCAGCCGTGGCCCCCTTGCGCGGACACCGTTTCATCGCAGCATGTCGCGCCAGCCAGGACTCATCGCACAGGTCAGGCAGCATGTTCATTGCCAGATAATCGATGTACCCGTAAACCGTATGCAGCGCCGCCGCATACACCTTTGCCCGCACGTCTTCATCCATGCGCCGGAGCGTGTCGCTGACGTCCAGCCTGGCGAATAAATCGTTACGGAGCATACTGATATTTTCTGCCAGCGTCGGGCGCTGAAATTCACTGTCCGCCATGCGTTATCGCACTCCACAGATCATCAAAAGAAATCATTACCGGTCCGTCACGACGCCAGAGAGTGATACTGTTACCCAGTTCATTAATCCCGGTGCGGCGGATATCCAGATCAATACGGGACACCACGCCGTCATCAATCATCCATTGCAGGCATTCGCGGATATACCCCCTTACCGTCTGCACCAGTTGATTGGTCAGTTTGCTGCGCTGAAGCAGCCACAGTCGGGAGCCGTAACGGTCATTCTGTACCTCAGGCCAGGTATCCCCCCACCATCCCATCGGGACGTCGGCATTGTCATCAGGCTCCGCCCGCCGCCAGGTAAACAGGGAAATCACCACGGCGCGGGTCAGCGGATCCAGCGGTGCGCTGGCGCAGGTGCGTTTACCGTTCACCGTCAGCCACAGTTCCATCATGCCTCCATCGATTTATCAGGTTTGTCGGTGTTACTGCCCTGACCGTTCTCTCTGTGACGATGCCCGTTATAGGCAAGCCGCATCGCTGACATGGTGGTGCCGCCGGAGTCGCACAGGTCTTTCACCTGTCCTGTCACTTCCAGGTCCATTTCAAAACGTGCTTCAGGTGCATTGCGAAACGTGATCGTTTTACCTGCACCGTCCACCACAATCCCCTCCCGGGTCAGCGTCACGGACTGCCCCTGATCGTCATAGACAGCCACCTCCCCCGTCTGCAGCCCTTTCAGGCGGTAGCGACGGTCCGACACCGTAACAACCACCGCATGAGAACGGTCGCCATCCGGAAACAACACCACCGCTTCCGCACCACTGTTTGCCCTTGCAGTAAAACCGTAGGGTTCAAGATGTTCAACCCCGGCTTTGGGTTCACCGGCAATCAGGGACACATCCACGGTCTGACATTTCGTGGCGGCACTGATGCTTTTCACCACGGCCCGCCCAATCAGGCCGAGGAGTTGTCGCTGCATGGCTTCAATCGTCCTCATCAGAACGGGTCCTCCTGTACTCTGGCTTTTTTCTTTTTCCGCGCGCCGGGGGCTTCGGGTTCAGGCAGATAAGCATCTGGTGGGCCGACACGGATTTCCGTCAGGGTGCCGTTCTGGTCCTGAGTAAACGTGACTTCCGAAACAAGCAGTTCGGTGTTGTCGAAACCACAGACCGGATCAAAGACAATCACCCGCTGGTTGGGCTGCCACAGCGTACCGTTACCCTGTCGCCAGCCCTGCACCACATAGGTGGTTTCATCCGTCCGCGCCGCCCGTTGTCGGGCTTCAAAGTCCGCACGGGCAATACAGCCAGCCCCCGTAGCCTGTCCTGTCTGCCTGATATACATCGGACGGTAACGGGCAATAAATGCGTCCTCTGTGCGGGCCCGCAGCGCGGTGGTGGTGGCCTCACCGAAATCATCGTCGTTTCCGGCACGCTGCCCCGCCACCTGGTAAACAGAAAACCGCTCCCGGATACTCTTCTCCGTATCGCAGGAAAGGATGTTTTCCCCGAGTACCAGCGCGGTATGTGCCCGCGTTGAGCCAATACCACCAATCACCAGCCTGCCGTGCGGGTCGTCATAAGCCAGCGCCTGCTGCTGACCGAGTATTTTGTTGATTACCTCAATCACCGTTTCACCGTGATCAGGCTGAACATCAGGAATAACACCCGACGGCGCACCGCTGTTCACCACCTCAATGCCGAAAGGCGCAGCAAGCGCCTGCGCAATCTGCACCAGCGAGCGTCCGTTAAACTGTGTCGGTTCGGCTGCACAGTCAATCAGGTCAGCCGTCAGACTACGTCCGGCAATACCGGTGCTGACCGAACGGGCATCGTAACGAACGGGAGTCGCCTCCACCCAGCCGGTGATCACCAGCTCATCACCAATCAGCACTTCCACTTTTGAACCGTTTTTAATGCGCGGCTGAAGCGTGGTGATACCCTCATCTCCCGGCCACTGGCGAGTGATCTCCACACTGAAATCCCGCGCCAGTCGTTCAACACCGGCACCGATGCGCACCGATGTCCAGCCATTCCACTCCCGGCCATTTACCCGTAGCGTGACGTTATCGTTCATTACACTGGCACCTTCAGAGGGATCACCGGCACAAATCCGGGATGCGTAATGGCATTACGCCGGATAATGTCCGCGTCACGCGCCGCGTTATCAAACCAGGTCGCCGCCAGCACCAGCGCGGGTAAAACCTCATCCGGCGTGCGCTGAATGATCCGTGCAGACTGTTCAAGGCGCGTGTTGATATCCGCATTCAGATCTGCTTTCACCCGGCGCAGCGCCAGAAACAGCGCATCACTGGTTGTACGGGACAACTCCTTATCAATTGCCGTATTCAGTGTGTCGCGAATGTCAGTCAGTTCTTCCCACGTCGGCAGGTCAACTGTGTTTTTCACCGTCGGTGCATTGTTCAGTGCCGGATGCGTGACGGAAGGCCAGCCAGTGCTCTGCGCAGGTGTTGTTGCCTGCCCCACTGCGGCATTCTGCATCACCGCGGAAGTTGTTGGCGCAGGCAATCGGGTGACGGCATACGCCGCTTCGCTGATTGCGGTCGTACGAAGGGTGCTGGCAACCACGTTACGCTGCTGCGTAGCCGTGGCGGTGGTTTTACTGTCCGTTTTCCAGACGCCGCGCGGTTGCAGATCGCTGCCGAGGCTGACACCGGAAAGCGTTTTGATCATGGTGACCAGGTCGCTGGCGTTACCATAAAGGCGTTTCCCGGTACGCCACATTTTCTGCACCTGCTCAACGAGATTTTTGCCTGACGATGGTGGCGGCAGAAGTACCGAGATATCCCCCTGCAACAGCCTGGCAGCATCCGATACGGCAGAATCCACCACTTTCATCGCATCAGAAACATACCCAAGCATTGTGCTGACATTACCGACGACGTCGTTCTGCACGAAATCCGCCACGCCATCGATACTGAAACCTCTGAAGCTGTCACTGATGCAGTCATCCAGTGCAGAACAGGATGACATCAGCGTCTGCGCCGTCGCCGCACCTGAAGTGGGGTAAGAGAGTTCTCCCGCTTCGACAAACTTCAGGTCAAAGCGGACAATACGCCCTTCACTCTTCGATGTGCTGACCCGAACTTCTCCGTCAACACAGACTTTCAGCTCACCGTATGTCGGATGGACAAGCGTGCCGGGACCGGGTTTATTCAGCGCGTCAATCAGGCGATCGCGCTGGTCAAAGCAGTCATCTCCCACCACATAAGCCGTGATGGACGGGCGAAAAGTGATTTTCCCCAGGTCTTCGGTATAGGGTTTGTCGCGGTTCGGGTATTCATGTGTTTCCACACGGCGACCGGTTCCCGCACTTTCTTCTTCAACCTTAAACGGCACGCCGCGAAATGACGCGTCCTGAAGTCTGTCTTTCCACGTCATATAAGTCCCATATTTATTATCAGTAGTAATATTTACTGGTAACGATAAAGGCTCTAATTCTTCATACTCATCCGATACGGAAGCTGCGGCACCGCAAAAAGAAATCTACAACACTACTGCTCGACAGCTGTTTAAAGAGTATGAAGAAAATGAAGTCGCTACCGATGAACAGTTAAAAGGTAAATTAATCGCCGTTAGAGGTATCGTACAATCCATTGATAAGGACTTTACTGACTCTATAATTATTAAATTCAGAACTGAAAATGAATTCATGCCAGCAAGAATGGAGATGCAAGACTCTGAAAAATCAACAGCTGCTGCTCTTAAAAAAGGAGAACAAGTAACTGTTATTTGCGGAAAAATGTCCAGAATTGTCGGCTCCCCATCAGGCCGAAATTGCGTGTTCGCACAGTAAGTTCAGGGAGGGCGGCCCTCCCTGTTCGTCTTTACCTAAATCTGGTGTACCCAACATCGTGATTAATATCAATGCCACTGGAACGTGTTTCCGTAACCCGCATACCTGGTGGCATATTCATAAATGAAACCTTGATCTCGCCATCAACTTTTGGCGCAGAAGCTTTGTTAATCATGAAGGGATTCGGGCCTGTGGCATCGGAGGCGTTGTTTGACTGAGCCGGATCCACCGCCGGATAAGGTGTGTATCCCCGCGCCGGTATTCCCGTCCCATAAGCATCATAAGCACCCGCGCCCCACTGCGCAGAGTTAATGGCATCGACCGTGTCACCGGAACTGTCGGTAAACCACTCAATAATTGGCTTCAGCTTGTCCCACATATCCTGAAACCACTTAACAACCGGTCCCCAGTTATTGATCACCATCCCCAGCGGCGACCAGGCAAAAACTTTCTTAAGGAGTTCCCAGCCAGCCTCAAAATAAGGACCAATGGTTTCCCAGAGTTTCTTAAAATAAGGTCCGACAACATCCCAGTTAGTGATAATTAATCCCGCAGCCAGGGCTATCGCCGTCGCAATCATGCCAATCGGCGTCATCGACATGATCCTGCTGACAATACTGATGGCACCGCCAACGCCCATCAATCCCAGTTTCAGAATCGCAAGACCGGCAGCAAGCCCGACGACGCCGCGAATAACCCGGGGATTTTCATCCGCAAACTTCGTGAATTTCTCCCCCAACTCCCCCAGCCACTGCGTGATATTTTTGGCGTCACCAGAAAATGCGCCGCCAATAGCTGCAAGACCGTTAGTTGCGGTCCCCGTCATTGCCTCCCACAGGTTGGACAGCGTACCAAGCTGAGCCTGAACACGTTTATTCAGGCTGGCCTGTTTATTCATCTTCTGCTGGATCTGATCGTAGCCATCCTTTCCTTTATCGATTAGTGCATTGACCACCTGAAGGGTTTCGGCATCATCACCAAATATTGCCTTAAGTACGCCTGTTCGCTTAACGTCGGTCAGTTTTCGCAGCTTTGCCAGTTGCCTGAACATGTTATCAAGACCGCCAAAACTCCCTTTGCCGTCAGTAAAATCGAGCTGTACCCCGAGTTTCTGGCGGGCCATGATTTTATTGACGTCCCTGATTTTCTTAACGCTTAATCCGGACTGGATAACTTTTCGCAGGGCGTTACCTGCCGACTCCCCGTTCATCCCCATCTGATCCATCATGACGCTGATGGGGGCAAGGCTCTGTGCAGCCTGAAGACCGTCCTTGTTCACCATCTTCAGAACAGAGCTGGTTTTAGTGAAGAAGGACAACATGTTGGTATCGTCAACGCCCAGATAAAACGCCTTCTGGATAGTGTCGAACAGCCCCATCATGTCTTTTGACGCCGTTCCGGTAGCATCCTGCATCTTTGCGGCAAACTCGGCAGCCGCTTCCGGTGTTTTTTTCAGTTGTACCGCAAGATAAGCTGTCGCTTTACCCACACCGCCAAGAATGTTTTCTGCCGGGATCCCCTGACGCACCAGCATCTGCATCATGTTCTGGAAATCAGCCGTTGTACCGGGTAGCTGATTACCCAGGCCAATAGCCAGTTTATTGATGTCCTGAAAGCTCTTTCCAACCTCGCCGTTCGCATCCATCATGGCGACTTTCAGCCCGGTGGCGGCGTTTTCCTGATCGGCATAAGATTTCAGGGAAAGCGTCAGACCCGCTGCCAGTCCGCCTCCAAGCGCCAGCCCACCCTGTGACGCTTCTTCCGCCTGGCGTTTAAATCCCCGGATTTTCTTTTGCATTTTCGACAGCGCGGGAGAAAGCCTGTCGACACCGGTGATCAACGCCTTAAGCTCAAATTCCGCCATGTGCGCGTTTCTCCTGCTCTATCCTGTTTGCCTGACTGACCAGCAAGGGAATTTCACTGATCGGCATATTCAGCAATTCGAAGGGATTAATGCGCCAGTAGCTGGCGCAGTCAAAGAAGCGATCAGTGAGGTATTCAGCCGTCAGGCCTGGAGGAAAAAACCAGCCACAAGCCACGCCGCTGCATTCAGGTCTGCCGGAGACATCTGGTCGACAGAGCTTTGCGGCACTTTCGCCAGCCGCACAATGTATTTCGATACAACATGCGCCAGAAGTCTGACGGACTCATCCTGATTCATCTGGTAGGGATACCCCAGCTCGCGGACATCTTTCCCGGTGGGCTCATCAAACTCCAGTACGGAGAGTGTCTCGCCATGAGCGGTAATCGGTTTCTTTAACTCAAGCTCTTTCATTACTGGTAATCCCCTTCTTCACCGTGGAACTCAAGATCAACCGTGCCTTCTTCGGCATTATGGTTCGCTTCGCCGTGCAGCCAGGCTGACGACAATACATAGACCTGACCGTTCGCCAGCTCAGCAGTGATGGTCATCTCATCAGACGAGGTGATTTTGCTCACCGGAAAATTCTTCGGCACCTTGAAGGTCCCTTTGACATAAGGCGCACGGTGAGTTTCCTTGCGGTCCACTGAACCGTCCAGGCCGATGATGTCATCATTGACCGTCCTGTTCATGGGCACCTCAATGCCGCCGGTCAGCGATAGCTGCTGACCGTCAATTTTGAAATAACAGGTTCCCCCGATACGGGCCATTATGCAGACTCCTCTGAATACTGAAGACGGAACTGGTTAACCACGGCAAAAACACGCAACTGGTTAACATAGTCAGGCGGGAACAGCGTGTTCAGGCGGTTCGGATCGCTGGCATCACGCTCCACAACCAGGTACTGCTTAAACAGTTCGTAGTTTTCCACGATCCCCGCACGCTCAAGCTGACGGTAGGTTGCCAGCAGTTCCCCTTTGATTACCGCCGGGGTGACAATCGCCTGACCGGGACCAAAGCGGGTACCGTCGCTGGCAAGCTTGTGACGCCCGTACTTACTGGTAATGACGGATTTCAGTTTGCGCAGTACATACGCACTGGTATGCAGCGTCTCGCTGTCGAGGTAGCTGTTATCCGCAACCCCGTAAGAATTTTTCCTGTACGTGGTGACATCACGCTGAATGCGCAGCACCCCGCTTTCGACATACGCCGTTGCCACGCCATGAGACAACAGGGTCTGCTGCTCGGTCATCGTGAACCGTTTCCCCTTCGGCGCAGGCAGCATACCCACCAGCTCACCGGTCTGCGTGGGACGTGCCGGATCGTTGCGGATAAACACCGCTGCGCGGGCGGTACGGCTTGCCGCCAGCTCGTCGGCAGGCGTCTGGGTCTCTTTTTCGTACCCCGCCAGGGTAATGTGCTGCTGGTTAAACTGGTCACCAGCGGTCACCAGTTCTGACAGCGTGCCGATCTTTGCCGTATACACATGACCGTACAGCTGACGCGCATAGCTCCAGCGACCGCTGGTATCGTTCATCTCGGTCACCAGCGTGTTAACGGAGGCCGTGTCGTTGAACGGCAGGCCGATATAATCAAACGGCTCATCCGCCATTGCAGCCACCGCGCCGGTGAGAACCGGAGCACCCGTTCCGGCGGTACCCGTCGCCACGGCAATCTGTACGCCCGCTGGCAGCACTTCGCCCCCACCAAAGCCGTAGTAATTGAGGCTGACAGGAATTTCATTCCCGCAAAGCCCCTTATGACGCGCGGTCAGTGTGACCACGCCTGCCGAAGATGAAGCCGTAAACGGCAGGGTCGGAACGGCATTGATGGCATCCTGGATACTGCTGACAATCATCGTGACGTTATCGCCGTTAGTCACCGGTGCCTGCACGCGGGTACGTCCCACATACACATTCACCGTGCCGGTTTCGGTTGCCGCCCCGGTCACCGTCAGCGTAACCGTTGCCGCCGCGCCTGTGGATTCAGGAACGGCAATCACATACAGCTCGCCAAACGGGTCAGTCTGGCGATAAGCCTCGACCATACGCGCCAGCTGACTTCCCGCACCACAAATCTGGCGTGCATAGTCTGCCGACGACATCAGTACCAGACTGTTGGCAACAATCTCTGCACCGTTATTGGCATGACCAATCAGCAGCGATGCTCCGCTGTCCTGTGCAGTATTCGCCGCCTGGTTATCCATTTCCGCATAAAACAGCGGAACCAGCGTATTCGACGGAATGGTGTTAAAGCTTATCGTCATCGGTGTTCACCTTTTTATTCACGCGCCGGATATCACCCGCTGCTTCACGGCGCAGCCAGTAGTTGTTCTCGTCAACATTTCGCCCTTCGACGGGCAAAAGGTCACCGCGGGCAGGGTCAGGCACTGACCGCCCTTTAACAGGTTTCACAAACATGAAGATTCTCAGGAAGGAAGGGTTATTTCGGTGTGATGTTCGATATCGCCGTCAGGCCCGTTACCGGGCTCGAGATAATCAACATCAATCGCCAGCGTTTGCAGTTCATCCAGACTGTTCAGATCATCCTGCTGGCGGGTATCGTCTTCAGTCAGCTCGCTGATGACCGAAAAATCGAACTGATAAATCAGCTCATGACGATTCAGATCCAGCAGCGTGCCGCCGTCATAGGTAATCGGGTTACCGCACGCTTCCGGGTTCCAGCCCAGCAGGGCCTTAAAGAGCATCTGCCGGACATCGTCCACCACATCATACGAGGCAAACTGACCGCGCTCATCACGCCCGTTACTCAGTATGACAACCACGGAGAAGCCCTCTTTCAGCTCCTGCCAGTAGTCGGTCTGGCTTTTGTTTTCTCCCGGAGAGTCATCACCCGGTACCACATACGCCGCCGGGAGTCTCAGCTTTCCGACCTCCGGCAGATTTTTGAACTGTGCCGCGCCTGCCACCCGGTTTTCAAAATACGGGCAGCGGGCACGCAGCGCAGCAATAACAGGCGTCAGTTTCATCTGTGTCGTCTCTCCGGCTTCAGTGATTTACGCAATTCCCGCGCCAGAAAATAGCGTGTCCAGCTGCGGTTCTTTTCAAGAGTTTCCACCATGAAGTTATTACGTGGAGCCAGTCGCCAGCCGCTGCCACCGGATGCACCACGATGATGACTACGACGACGTTTTGCTCCTCCCCGGACACCAAAAAACAGAAACGCCGGATAGAAGTCACCAGAGATCATCCGGTTCCCCTTCCCGTTGCGCTGGTTAGGTGCAATGCGTGTCATAAAACCGGCTCGCTTTTTACTGACTCTCGGCACCATATAACCAATCGAACGAGCCAGGCGTCCGGTCTGATAACCGGGGTTTTCACCCGGTGCCGACCGCGCACGGCGCATCACCAGCCGACGGGCATCACGCATATGACGCTGCCCAATCGTGACAAACGCCCTCCGGACACGGGCGCGGTTAAAGCGCATCTCGGCGGGCTGCTGAACATCAACGTGAAAAAAGGGAGTCGCCATTGCTGCCTCCGTGACTCTGCCTACATTCGCCCAGCTCCGTACACTCCAGCAGCAGAAAGCGCCGCGCCCCGTTCAGATCACGCTGACGTTTCACCCGGTACACACTGTCATCACAGACCACCTCATAATCAGCAGTGATCCCCCGGCGGTAACGAATGGTGATGTAATGGGTGATGGCGTCCCCGGTCTGCGCGGTTTCCTGCCAGGTGGTGGCACTGGTCTGGATAACCTTCGCCCATGTCCGGAACGTAACCGGGTATTGAGGCTCCACGCCAAAGTTATCCGCGGGCATATCCACCCGCTGGCGGATCAGGACGCGTTTATTCAGTTCACCGGGGTCCGGCAGAATGTAGGTTGCGCTGGTCTGCGCCTGACGAATTTTCATTGCGGAAAGTACCTGTACGGGCCGACAAGCCAGCCAAAACTCTGCGGCATGTCGAGTTTCTCCACTTCCGTAACCGACGAGCGGTTTTCGTAAAAATGGCTGATAAGCATCAGCATCCCCAGACGAATATCATCCGGCAGGTGCAGCCCGTCCGGATCGCTGTCCGGAATGGTTTCATCCGGTGCATAGAGCTTCCGGTTCAGATACGTTTCCGTCCGCTTTTGTGCCGCACAGGCCAGCAGTTGCAGATGGCGGTCATCAGCATCGAAATCCTCATCCAGCCGGAGTTGGGCTTTAATCTCTTCCATTGTCAGAAGCATACTCAGCCCTCTTTACTGGTCGTGGCTTTTTTCTCTTTTGCCGCTTTACTGCTTTTTGCACTGATTCCGCGCTCTGCTAACCCGGCCTGAAGTGCAATCTCCTGCACCCGGGCAGGAAGCGCCCCGTCGTCATACTCACCGGCCCGAATGACCTCAACACGCATACCGTCCGGTGACCATTTCAGATCTTGTTTCAGGATCATGATTCTTCACCCGTCAGAACAGGGGGCGCGGTTCCGCGCCCCTGAGTGATTACGCCGCTGCAATCTTCAGCAGTTTGATGGCCTGCGAATCGACCAGCATCCCGCCGGTGCGCTTGGTGGTATAAAAACCGACAAACGGTTTATTGGTGTACGGGTCACGCAGAATGCGGGTGCCGATACGGTCAACGATGGTGTAACCCCGTTTGAAGTTACCAAATGCAATGGCTTTCGCATCAGCGGCGATATCCGGCATCTGTTCGTTTTCAGCGATACCGTAACCCGCCAGAGAGGACGGCTGCCCCAGTTCCAGCCCCGGACGCCACAGATAGTTACCCTCGGTGTCTTTCAGCAGACGTATGGCAAACAGGCTGTTGTTGTTCATCATGAACTTCGCGCCAGTGCGGTGTGCCTTACGCAGCGTGTAAATCAGTTTGATAATGGCGTCTGCGGTCACCGCGGTCGCTTCGCCGGATACAATATGCTGAAGTTTGCCGAACGCCCGGACCTTGTCGGTTTCATCAGTGGATTCATACGCCAGGAACCCTTTCGGCTTCTTGGTGCCATTGCCTGAGGTAAAGGCAATTTCTTCCTGTTCGGCAAATTCGGTTGCCAGCTCGCTGTTGATCCAGGCCTCCACGTTGAAGAAGGCATCGTCCAGCATTTTCTGGGTAGCCTGCGGGTTGCCGTAGATTTCCCCCATGAGAGGTTCAATCAGCTCCAGTCTGGAGGTGGCAGTCTGGGATCGCGTATCCGTTTCCCCCACCCATCCGGAAGCCGTACCGCCCAGATTCACCAGTTTTTTGTAGTCGGAACCGCCAACGGTGATCACCGTGGCTTCCTGACGCATCACCACTTCATCTTTCAGCAGGTTAAGAATGTTGCGATCCAGTTCTTCCGGCACGGCGTAGCCACCGTCTTCATCGGTACCCACCTGCAATGCCTTACGCTCCAGATCGCGCAGACCGTCTTCACGGCCTTTACGCAGGAAGCCCACAAACGCCTCTTTATGCTCGGTGGCCAGTTTATTTTGCGCTCCACCTGCCGGACGTTTCAGCTCAAGCAGCTCTTTTTCAAGGTCGCTTTTGAGATTTTCCAGCTCGCTGAGTTTCCCGTTCAGGGTTTCCACCTGCCCGGCAAGCTTGCCTTTTTCCTGCTCAATCGCATCCACGCGCTTGTCGTTCTTTGCTTTGAAGTCGTCAAACTTCTGCTGCAGCTCCTGCGCGACCTGTTCGACATCTTTAATATCAACCGCCATCGTATTTCTCCTGATTAGAAGTTCAGATTTTTCAGTGCATTCAGTGCAGAGCCCACATCCTCAGCGTCGCGCAGGGACAGTGCGCCATAGCCCCCGGCCATGAATGCTTTGGCCTGGGTACGGGAGAGTCCGACATCACGCAGGACTCTTTCGATTTTTTTCTGTTCGGGGATTTCCCCGCGGGCCAGTGCGTTCTTGACGTCGCTGATCCGCGCCTCGTCGTTAGACGGGAACGTCACCAGGCTGACTTCCCAGAGGTCGATTTCTTTCAGCAGAAAGGCTTCTTTGCTCCGGTCGTATTCCCAGTCTTTCAGGACGTACCCAATAGAAAGGCCGGTTAACGAACCGGCCTTCATGTGTGCATGTGCGCGTTTTGCGAGGGGATCATCATCAATAAGCAACCGTCCCCTGACGTAAAGCCCGACATCGTCTTCCTTCATTTCGGTGTAAACACCGATGGGTTCATCCATGCGGTGCTGCCAGAGCAGCGCAGGTAACGCTTTTCTGTCACTCCACGCCCGCAGGGAAGCAGCAAATGCCCCGGACATCACCACATCATCGTGGCTGTCCTTTACACCAAAGACGGAGCCATACCCTTCAAACTCACCGGAGTCACTGACAGATTTCAGACTCAGCGGTACATCAAGACGTTGTTTCGTCTGCATTGGCGTTATCCTTCTGCTTACCGGCTTTACTGCCATCGGAGGGTTTCGTGGTCATGTTCATCGGTGTGAGATAGACATCACCACCGGGTCGTGGATTCATATCTTCCAGGTCGCGGCAGTCATTGGGAGAGTAAATTCCCCAGTTGATCCCGGTGGCGTAGGCTTCAAAACGGGACTTCATATCCCCGCGCAGTAACGCCCCGGCGTTAAATTTGGCGTAATAAACGCCCTGCTTACTTTTTCGTACCAGTCCGGTGTTGATCCGCTGTTCGATGCGGGTCAGATACGGCACCAGTGAATAGTTGATAAATCCCAGCCCCAGCTCTTCGATATTGTTGAAGGTGGCGCGATCGGTGTTCTGCACCATGTGCAACGGCACCCGGAACAGACGACAGATTTCTTCAAGCTGAAACTTGCGGGTTTCCAGGAACTGGCTGTCCTCGGCGTTCAGCGCCATCGACTTCCAGTCCAGCCCCATCTCAAGGATCATCGGGCGGTGAGCATTGCCAAGCCCGGTGTGACGCTCCTCAAAATCTTTCTTCAGGCGCTCATAAGCCTGATCTGACAGCGTCTGCTCTGTACGCAACACACCCGACGTCACCGCGCCATTGCTAAACAGTCTGGCCCCGTGCTCTTCGGTCGCTGCCGCCAGCGATATTGCCTCGCGGGCATAGGCGATGGGATTCAGCCCCACCAGTCCGTCCAGCGTCAGCGTGCGCACATGCCAGATATCCTCCTGGCTCAGTACATCCGTGGAGCCATCCGGGAATGTGACCTGATAGACCGGCTCCCAGCTACTGTTAAGCTTCGGTACCACACAGCCGGGATCGACGGGCAGCAGTTCAGCCACTTCGCCAAATGCTTTCACTTTGTAGGCGTAAAAGTTTCCCCGCAGGCACAGACAGGTGACCACCAGCTCCCAGAACTCCTGCGGCGTCATATAGCCATTGGGATGCGTGGAGATCAGCTTATGCAGACGTTCGCCAGCGGCTCTCTGCTTCAGACTGCCGTTCAGGTGATACAGGTTGCAGGGCAACATCCCGACCGACTCCGCCAGCACCCTGACACAGGAAAAAACCGCCGTCAGTCGCATGGCCCGCTGGCTGCTGATCTGCTTTCCGGTATAGGTGTCGTAGGACAACCCGATAACATCCGCCAGCTCTGCTGGCGTGGTCACCGGTGCGTCACTTTTTCGTTGAAATAATCCCGAAAAGAACACTATTTACCTCCGCCGACAGACGACTGTGTACGGTCGAGATATCGCGCCACCAGCCACGACCAGAACAGACACAACGCCCCGGCAACAACAAACCCCGCCGGGGGATAAATCAGCCAGGCACCATACGCCAGCAAAAGCGCCCCCAGCACGCCCACCAGAGGCGCGAGAATCAGCATGATCATAATTACCTCAGTTAAAGCGAGCGGATCCCATAGGACTCAATGTGGTCAGACAGCGTGTCTTCTTTCTCGTACAGCATGGCTCTGCCAACCGCCATAATCAGCGCAACTGCACCATCGATTTTGTTTTCCGCCTGCTCTTTGACGGGCTTCACTAAATCATCGTTACCTGGCATGTTTTTGCCGACCACATTGCCGATACACCAGGTCATGATGGGATTGCCGTCATGATGAAAGCGTCCCGATTCAATCGCTGCCTCCAGCTCTTTCATCGGGTCGGACATATTGGCGAAGTTCTGGACGATAGTAACGGGATTCAGGTCTTCATCAGCAAGGTCATGTGACAGCCCGGTCGCTCCGAAAGGGTCGATGGGTGACTCACTGACCGGGCTGATTTTGTTCGCCGCTTTGGCCTCTTCGAGGATGTAGCGATAATCCACCTCTGCACCATCGGTAACGGTCAGAACGCCCATTTCCACCCATTTCTGAAAGCGTTCGGCTGTCCGGCGATCTTCATTTTTCTCGACGCTGTACACCGTGTCATACGGTACCCAGAAACGCGGGGCCACACTGTAGTAATGCGTTTTACCGTCAATCTCGCGGGTATAAAGTCGCGCCATGCTGTTCATATCCAGCTTACGCGCCAGGTCAAAGGCCAGAATGCACGGCTGCCCCTCGAACTGCTCAAGAGTCAGTGATTTATCCTCGCAGCTCTGCCAGCTCACCAGGTTGAAATACGCCGAACGCGCCGACACCCAGATATTGAGGTGTTTTGTTTTAAAGACGTTTGCCAGACGGGCGTTATTTTTCGCACGCTGCTGCTGACTTAACAAAAATTCGCGATAAACCGACACGCCAATATTTGGATTGGCTTTTTCCAGCACCTGCGGGTCGGTCCAGTCGTCACCTTCATCAACGGTATAGATGATCCCGAACAGTTCATCGTTAGGCACCGAGCCGTTGAGCATCTCGATGACTTCCCGCCGCTTGTCGTAGCACGGCCCCTCAATGTTGTACCCGGCGGTGGTGATGGCCCACATCAGTGGCTGACGTCGCGCCCCCATCCCGGTAAGCATTGTGGTATAAAGCGCATCGGTGGCATGCTCGTGATATTCATCAACCACGGCACAGTGGGGTGATGAACCATCACCTGGGTTGCCGATCAGCGGTTCAAACCGCGCGCCATCCTCCGGACGGTTCATGTTTGAGGCGTTAACCTCAATCCCGAACGCTTCCGTCAGCATGGGTGTGCGTTTACACATCAGTCGCGCCGGGCGAAAGACTTCCCACGCCTGTTTCTCTGTCGTGGCACCGGAATACACTTCCGCGCCAAACTCGTTATCACAGGCAAAACAATACAGGGCAACACCGGCAGAGATTGCTGATTTGCCGTTCTTACGGGGGATTTCGGTGTACACCTCCCGGAAGCGGCGCAACCGGGTGCCTTTATTGACCCAGCCAAACGCACAGCAGATCACAAATAGCTGCCACGGCTCCAGCGTGATGGGCATCCGTTTGAATGCCCACTCCCCCTTGGTGTGCGGCAACAGCTGAATAAATTTCGCGGCCCGTTCAGCCAGGTCCTTGTCGAAGCGGTAACGAAACGACTTACTTTTTTCCGCCATCAGGTCATCAAGATGGCGCTGGCAGGCCTGAATCACAAACTGGCAGGCAACAATCTTTCCGCGGACGACATCCCGGGCATACTGATTTGCAGCATTTACGTTGGGGTAAGATTTCCGGCTCATGATTCGATGATTTTCAGAAACGGGTTAGTGGCTTTCTTCTTCCCCGCCAGGCCAATCAGACGCTGGCGGCTGCTGGGGTCGAGTCCGAGCATTGCCCCCGTACTGCTCATCTCGGACTCCTGTTCTTTTTTGGCAGTCAGCTCCGGATTTTTGACCATACCGCCCATTGCACCGGTGATGGTGTTGCCCTGTCTGGCAATATTTTTCACGGCACGTCGCCAGAACTCGTAGGCCACGCACCACCGCTCAAGCACCGCAAGGTCAGTCACGCACAGCAGGCCCTGACCGCAGAGTTCTTTAGTTGTCAGTTGCCACATGATCGTAGCGAGAGGGAGATCTTCTTCAGCGAACCACTCCGGTGGCTCAACACCTTTGATGGGCGTAAAAACAGGTTCATCTTTATTCAGGGCTCGCTTGCCGGGGTTTCCGGCCAGCGCCTTGCGCGCCGTTGGCTTGGGGCGACGCCCGGAACGCCCCGCCGTTCCAGCCATATGCGGCACTCCTGGTTAAATTTCATTTTTCGCGGGTATAAAAAAACGATGGGGCGGGCAGTCCGGAAGACGTCAGGCCGCAGGGATTTGACCCGCCCCTCCCCTCAGGCAGTTGAGAATTATTATCACTTCAACCGTTCACGGGCCGTCTTCGCCTTATGACACGGCCAGCACAAACTCTGCAGATTACTGTCGACATCAGTGCCGCCATGCGATTTAGGGATGATGTGGTCAACGGTCTTCGCCTCACGCACCACATCAGCACGCAGACATAACTGACACAGGCCTTTGTCACGCTTCAGGACACGCGCGCGAATACTGTCCCACTTCGAACCGTAGCCGCGCTGATGACGGGATTGTCCAGGTTTGTATTGCTTCCAGCCTTCGCTTTTGTGGCTTTCGCAGTAGCCTGAAGGGTCTGTGGTTGTAGAGCGGCAGCCGCGAACACGGCAGGCTTTTGGGGTTCGTGAGGGCATTGCATAATACTCTTGGTTGGTTCACGTGCGATATGTGGCATCCTTTTCAGAATCGAAGCGTATTCCACTACGGTTTTGCCATAAAAACCTCAGGATTTTTTTGTTAGACAAATCGATAGTAAACGTTCAAATTTACAAGATATTAGCAACAAAATAGCCTCTACAAGGAATCAATATGTTTGATTTTACTCATTTTGAAGAGTTGACTTTAGCATCCCATCAACCCGATAGAATAATGACTATAGTTCGGTCCCAAGATGACATTGGTATCTATCTCCGCACTCACCTTTTGATTGAACAAATCTTGGAAGCTTGGATTATCTGTGCCTCTGGTAACAGGGATTTCTTCAGCGGTTTTGGCGAAAATATCAACATGGATTTTGCCATTAAAGCTCAGCTTGCGATGAACTATGGGATGAGCTCAGAGCTAAACAAATTTATTCGAAGGTTCAACAACTTCAGAAACAAACGTTCACATCAAATTAACAACTCTGACATCACTAACAGTGAGATTGACTCCTTAACAAGTCTAATGGAGCACGGTTACCCTGATAGCTTGACCCCCATTAGAGATTTTAAGCTTGGGGTTTACGGAGCAGAAACTAGGGTTGTAAGTTTCACGGGATCCTCTACAAGCTTACGCGATAAGCTCATTATGTTATTCGCTATGTTTTCCATGAGGGTACATTACGAAGCAAAATGCTTAAGCACGCCACAGAGCTAGGCTCTACTTTGATGCTCTAATAACATTCGATTATTTGCATTTCCTGTTGCATTAGCGACCTGCCATTGAGGAGTAAAAATGATCCATACGGTACATTTTTTGACAGATGTTACAGTTGCCTCTGTAACTAATCTGATGGATGTCTGCTTAAAAGCAGTTTCAAATACTAATCAACCAGCAACAGAAATTAAGCTCTATATTTCCAGCAAAGGTGGAGATACAGTTTCAGGCTTTACTGCTTACAATTTTTTAAAGTCACTTGGTGTAAAGGTTACTACGCATAACCTCAGTAATGTTGAATCAATCGCAAACGTGATCTATATGGCTGGAGAAGTGCGAACTGCCAACCCACTTTCTCGCTTCCTTCTTCACCCACTGCATTGGGGGTTCGCCGCACCCAGCGCAGATCACCTACGATTGAGAGAATGGGCTTCATGCCTCGATGACGATCTAAATCGATTTATTCAAATCATGGATATTGAAACAAAAAAGAAAAATCCAAGTGAGATTGCTGATTGGAAGGATTTGATCACTTCGGCAACCATCCTTCATCCCGGAAGGGCCTCCGAGTTGGGAATTGTTCATCAAGTCGAGGCTGCAACCATACCCACGGAATCGATCCGCTGGTGGGTACTTTAAAATCATAATATTCACCATAATGCGGGCTTAGAAGCCCGCTCTTTTTTTCTCAGCCTGCCTGATATCAGCCTTATCCCGATTGCACTGGCCAAGTGCCGATAGCAGACTGACATTTAAATTAAGACTATTACCCCATGTCATATTATCCGGAATGTCAGGATAAGGCGTTTCAGCCGTCAGGGTGGCTGGTAACGGAACCACCGGAATGCTCACGTAAACTGTTCGCGTACTTCCGCAACCGCTCAGCAGCGGCAGCAGGCACAAGGCCTGCAGCACAATCATCATCCGCAACAGCCACTTTGATATCTTTCTGGGTTCTCTGTGACTCCAGTGCGATCTGCTGTTTTGCATGCTGGTTAACCTCTATAACTGTATTGACGAGTTGCAGTGATTGCAGGACGTTACGGGTAATGGCTGTTGCAGATTCAGCATTTTGTACAGCCTCATCAGCACGTTTCTTTTCGTGCTGATATTTGCTGTAGTAGTGGTTGGCAGACCAGATGAAAGAACCAATGACAGTAAAGAAGAATGCAGCGATAACCAGCTTATAGCTCAACTTCATTTACCACCCCACCTGCCTCTTTAAACCGGGAAATCAGGTCACTGATTTTATGTTCATACTGACCGTAACCTGCACCAGGTAACGACGCCCAGATATTGCTGCAACGATCGATAGCCTGACGGATATCACCGCGATCAATCATCGGTAAAGCGCCACGCTCTTTAATCTGCTGCAATGCCACAGCATCCTGGCTTTTGGGAGAGAAGTCTTTCAGGCCAAGCTGCTTGCGGTAGGCATCCCACCAACGGGAAAGAAGTTGATAACGGCCTGCAGCTGTTGACTTGAGTTTCGGATTTAGCGTGACAAGTTTGCGAGGGTGATCGGAGTAATCAGTGAATAGTTCACCACCAACAATAACGTCATAACCGTGGTTATGTGTCGGTTGTCGCCCGTTATCCGTTCCCTCTGACCATGCCACCATATCCAGGAAAGCTTTACGCTGAGGATTTAGTACCTGCATAAATTACTCCTTCGAGCTACCAAATTTGTTACCGATTACTCGCATTGCAGCCCCACGAATAGCATCGACACCGATCAGCCCCACTCCACCACCAATGGCAACAGATAGTGATTTAGGCCATCCGACATACTCAAGAGCGGATGCAAAAGTCAGCGTCAGAGCGCCACAGAGTAGAATTTCGAGTGTTTTTCGCTTCCAGCCACCACCACCGCCAAAATAGGCAATACGTAAACCAGCCATAACAATCGACATAATCACTGCGCCCAGCGGTGTGTCTCCACGCCACCAGCTCTGAAACAATTCAAGTAAGTCAGGCCAGGAATGAGGATCGTTATGCATTTTCATGGTCTCTCACCTCCGATAGTTCGGATGGCGCTTAATGATGAAAGGTGTATCAGGTTTCTCGGGCTGTATTTATCACCAAAGCTCGTAGCGGATGATTCCCGTGAGCCTGAAATGAAAAAAGCCCCGCTTAGTTGCGAGGCCTTATGTTTCATTAAATTGTCTTTTTTGACCTATATCTCATACTTCCCTGTCATTTAACGGTAAATGTTTAGCGTCAGCGTTTTCTAGCTATGACTTTACACAGGAGTAGAAATGTTTACAGCTAAAGACGATGCCTACATCTTAAAACGTGATGGCAGCAGATGCGGCCCGTATAAGGCCAAGTTTGCAGGTGATACAATTATCGTAAACGACCAAATGGCCGACATCGATGACGGGGATACTGTTGTTCGACTCCTTCCAAACGGTAAGGAAGAACATAAAGAAATTTATAAAGCTAATTTTTACGACACTAGCATTGGCGGTTTTGGCCCACACTTCCAACTCAAGGTTGGCCCCAAAAAGATACAACCAACTATTTCTTCTCAGCAAATCAACATTCACGGAGGGAATGTACAGATTGGAGATCATAACCGTCAGGAGATTACCAATAGCATCGAGACGCTGAATAACTTAATAAATAGCTCTCAGGGTACGCCACAGCAGAAAGAAGAAGCAAAGGGGCTGCTAAGAAAGTTAGCAGAACATCCTTTACTTACTGCTATTGCCGGTGGCGCTATAGGTCTGCTCTAGATATGCAAAAACCCGCACAATGGCGGGTTTTTATTTGTTCTGTTGCATCAGTTCGCTTTAACGCCCTGAGCTTAACATAATTCAAGCACTTTCCGCGCAACTATTCAAGCGGAATCTGTCGCCATTTGTGCCAAATGCATCACACATTGGCTTGTATAGCATCGATTCTGCTACATTTAGCCAAACATCAATCCGGCTTTCACAGGTTCGCAAACACCATTCAGGATGCTTTTTATTTAGGTCTCTTGCCATTGCCTTTTTGCTAAGGCGTTTGATATAACGATCTTCAATAAGAGCGTATAAATTCTTATGTCCTGACTGCACAAGGACATCGCTGAGTACAGCGTTGATGGTCAGCGCTTCCTCATCGGTACAGAACGCCAGACCGCTTTTATTCTGCCCTTCCTGAATCTCTTTGAAAAACGCTTCCAGCTCTGGTTTGCTGATACCCGCTTTTTTCATCCGGCGTAGCGCTTCTTTAATTGCCGTTTTGGTAATTTTTCCAGATGCCAGTAGCTGGTTAAACATGTTCCCACCACTACCACCGCCGATATAAGACCAGCGTCCCCACATGCGGAGCTTACCCTGAACCCAGATACTTTCCAGAGTACGAAGACGAACCATTTCACCCGTTTTGCCAATTTCAGAAGGATTAATCATTTAGAGTTCTCCACTTACGCCAGTACGCCTATTGCCAGCGCACGATCGATAAAACGAAATATCAGCTCCAGCTGGGAGCCATACTTTTCTTCAAATGCCACGGTATCCGCGTGCAGCTCGTCGTGATGCTTTCTGCACAAAGGCAACACAAAGAGGTCATGCGCTTTTGTACCCATTCCACCCTGACCGTGACCTATCAGGTGGTGGGGATCATCAGCAGGCTTTCCACAACATGCACACGGCTGTGTCTTAACCCAGCGCGTGTACTTTTCATTAACCCAGCGGCGACGTTTTGGGCGTAACATAAAAGACTCCGGCGACTCCGGATCCACTTTCAGCGCCAGCACCTTTTTCGCCTTATCATGGATGATGCTGGTGGCAGGAATCGAAGGCACAAGGTCACTTTCCCGGGTGACAGACGGCACAACAGGCTTCGGTAATCTCAGTGCCTTACGGGCTGCACTTTCCGGTAAGGCATCCGCCAGGTCATTACGAATCAGCCACCAGCACAGTTCCGGCATTGTCACAACGTGACTGTCATCAAAACCGAGATCCCGACGCACAACAGACAACACCCAGCGGGCACAGTTATCCGTTGCCATTGATTCCAGCCGTTCCGTGAACTGATCGCGCAGCTGGTTATCGCAGTGCCAGCACAGACGGATCGCGCCCGGCGCGTGTCGCATTGTGGTCATGTTCTCGCTGTGCCAGTCGGAATGAGGCCACTGACAGCCCTTTTCACGAAGTAACCAGCTTTCAAGACATTCCACGCCACCAGTACGACGGATCACTGCCTCATTGCAGAACACGGCCCGAACGGCAGGATCATGCGCCAGCGGTTGTGATGCCGCGGGAACGGCACCACTGGCGAAAGATGAATAACGTTCCGGCTCAGGCTCCAGCAGGACACGCCCCTGCATAAACAGGGGCATCAGCTCTGAACCGGGTCTGAACAATACGATCCCCATACGCGGGGCTATTTCAGGGGTCAGTAGTGCTCTCACGGTCACCTCAATGAACGGTATCGAGCAGCTTTAACAGCTCAGGGAATCGGGATTCGAAGAAATGCGGCTGCGTCTCGCGCGGATTTGCAGGACTGGTGATGTTCTTGCCGAACATGCAGCCTTTCGCCGTCAGCGACCAGAATTTTTTGATGTTGTTAATCGCAGTGCGGCTGTATCGTTCACGTTGTTCAACGATCCCCAGCTTCGCCATCTGGTGATATGCCTGATTAGCTGTCAGGCGGATACCATACTGCTTCAGCAGTGCACTCAGTGACAGCGTGGGGCGGCTTGAGCCATCAGGCGCGTCAGCAGGAGCATCAATGGCATAGCGCGGTGCCAAATTCGGTAAGCCAACAGCCTCCTGGAGTTTCTGACAGGCACCAAGCACTGAAGAGTTAGACAGGTTTAACTCCCGGCGCATAAAGTCCAGCAGAATCACGCCAGCCTGCATCTTGTCAGCAGCCTGCCCGGATAATTTTTCCGGTGTGCTGGTTACCATATCGAAAGTACGGATCACCTTCAGATGGAATGACGGGCTGATCCACATTGCATAGGCATACACCAGTTCCTTGCAGACATAAGTTCCCCGTTCATTTCCCCCATGAATCACACTCACCGGATCAACACCCAAATTCTGGGTGTTGGTCAATTCATGAACAAGTTCAACAGTTTGTTGGCTGGAAAGAAACTTTCCTGGCTCCTTGGTTCTGGCATTGGCACCAGATGCTACAGCTGCGCGATGCAGATCGTTCAGGCTGTAACGCCCATAAGCATCACGACGAACTTCAATACCATCAATAACCATCAGATTATTCATACTTCGTTTCTCCTCTTAATCAGGCGGCTGCACCCGCCGTTTTCTCGTACTTACTGATAGTGATCTCGACCTTCCCTTCCGGGATAACCGGTCCCCACTCCACCAGCATTCTTTTCACCTGACTGTCGTCTTCCCACACACCCGCGTGGGTCAGGGCGTCAAACAGCGCCTTGTTATAGTTGTCCAGATCGCGGATCCGGTTATCCGGAGGAAACAACACGATCTCCACTGAAGCAGGTGCCGACGTTGGTTTTGGCAGACGACGTAACTGCTCAACTATTGCTGCACACGCCGCGCTCTGGAATTTGCGCCCCGCCGCGCTTATCAGGCTCTTACCTGCAAACGCCCCTTTGTTGGGGTGTCGCCAGTACGTGTTCACGCTGGGCGGGAAAGGCAGGATCAGCTTCATACTTTCAGGCCCCTCTCATGTAACCAGTGGGCTGCACGCAGTCTGGCGTTTTCCTCACCGGCAAGCAGTGCGCGGATAATCCCGGCTGCCTCGCTGTCGTCGTCCTTCACTGTGGTATGAAGCGTGATACCCCGGGCCACGCCACGCTTTATCGTGATGACGCCTTTTTTCTCCAGTGCGCGAAGATGCTCCACCGCTGCATTCACCGAACGGTATCCCAGCATGGTTGCCACCTCCTGATTGGTTGGCGGGAAGCCACGTTCTTTCTGATAAGAAATCAGCATATCCAGCACCTGCTGCTGGCATTGAGTTAACGTCGTCATGCCGCCATCTCCCTGACCAGTTTTTCCGCCTGCTGGCGAACCTGCGCCAGAAACGCCTCACCACATGCCTCAAGTTCATCGCGCCCGATGTAGCTGATTGCCGGTCCCTTCCAGGTCTTGTCAAAAACAGCAATAGCACCAGCGAAAAAAGCTCCTGTCGGTACCTGCTTCTCGTCTTTCGGGATAAACCAGACAGGCAGTTCAAAACCAATACGCCCGCGAATAAAAGCAATATGATCTGCATCTTCCGGCCACCACACTTCGCTGGTGGCAGCTTTGATCAGGAAAACATAGCGCCCGCCCTTATCACGCATGGCACTGGCATGTTTCATGATGTAACGCATGCCGGTGATGTATTGCCCCTCATGCTGACTGGCGCGGCTGTATGGGGGATTACCAAAGGCAGCACCTTTAAGCTCCGCAAGACGTTCTGACCAGTCATGCGCCAGCGCGTTGTCTTCCGCCGTGTAATACGCGGCACATTTGGCGTTATCACCGTCAGTGAACAGATCCAGAACAAACGGGCCAAACAGGGTGTTAATTCCCCAGAAAATGTTGTCCGGCGTGCGCCACTGATCGCCCACTTCCTTCAGTTCATGGGCTGGTTTGTTCCGCAGTTCCACCAGCGCCTGGCAATATTTATTACTCATTAAGCCCCCACGTAATTCCCTGACAGATACCACTCTTCACCCGATGCAGCGCGCTTGCTGCTTTTCCGTAAGCACCGCTCACGACGCGTCAGAAAATTGTTTCGTTCTGGCTGGGAGTGGCTTTCACGGAATGCCGCCATCCACACGGTTGCAGCACGACGGTATAAGCCCCTGGACTCCAGTTCTTCCGCCTGGCGGGTCAGGCACAAAATCACACGGGGATCGTTAGTGCCGACATAGAAATTGCGCACAGGTCTGGTTTCACGAACTGGTTGTGGTTCCGGTTCCTGCGCTCTCTCAGTCAGGCGCGGGAAATGTCTGCGTGTATCTCCTTCACAACGGTGAGCCACACGCCCACTCTGACGTAACTTGCTTGCTGACTGCAGAACGCGCTGCCGTGAGTAACCGGCAAAAGCATCCGCAATATCTCCGGAAGTACAGCCCGGATGGGCTTCAATGAATTTCTGAACGTCATTCAAAAGACTCATGCTCACCCCCTGAATCCTGCCGGGATCTGGCTGTAGTCCACGTTGTCGTAACTGGCTTTGAAGTACGGGTCTTCGCGTTTTTCGGTGTACGTGCTGACGGACGGCGATAAGCGCAGGGAAAGCTCATCCCATTTTTCCCGCAGCTTCGACGGGCTGAGCACGTTACGGCACCAGAACGGATCGCGACTGACGCGGCTGTACATCTCGCAGATTTGTTTATGAGTACGACCATCCTGCACACACATCAGGCGAATTTCGTTTGCCCAGGCTGTCCAGTTCGGTTCTTTGGGACGAACCACCTCGCCGTCACATTCGGCGGCCTGCTCGTACAGGGCGATGATTTTTTTCCAGAGCCACTGTGCGCAGGTCAAATCATCCTGCGTTCCCCACTGGCGCTTTTTAGGGCTGAATACAACCGCATCAGGATGGCGAGTTAAAAACTCCTGTTCAGCCGTCTGCGTGTCCGGTTGCGAAGCGTCCGGACGAGAAGTTTTTTTATCTGACGGATCATGTTTTGATTTTACTGACGGATCCCCGCCAGATTCTGACGGGTGAAAACCCGCTTTTTTGCCAGATTTCGACGCATCAAATTTTGACGGGTCAGATTTTGATGCGTCAGATTTTGACGGGTCAGAATCTGACAGTTGAGAAAATGCCGCTGCCTGAAGCTTCGCAACGTTAAGCTGATAAACATTCGACGCATTGCGGTTACCCTGGCGACGCGCCTTACGCGTTAACCAGCCTTCTGCTTCCAGCCGTGCGATAGCCGTTCTGACGGTACTCATCCCCGCGCCAATCTGACGGGCAATGGTTTCAATTGATGGCCAGCACACACCTTCGTCATTACTGAAATCAGCCAGGCGGGCCATAATTGCCACGCTGGATAATTTCATGCCTGACGCTGCGCAACCATCCCATACATAGCCGGTTAATTTAGTGCTCATGACCGACCTCTATTTCCCTGAATTTACGACGAAACTGTTCGAGCGGACTGAAGCACTCATGCTCATAGCCTTCGCGGAGGTAGATAACCCGTTGTGTTTCCGGTTCCCAACGAATGACTCTGACGGGCACTCCGTAGTGATCTTTGAACCAGCGGTTAACTTGTCGCAAAGGACTGTCTCCTTCTGCCGGTTGAAATCACCCACAGCCCACTCTGCAAAGCTGTGGGTTACAATTTCCCTGTCACCTGGTACATTTACTGCATAGCAATACTCCACCTTCGCTTTTCCACCCGGTACAGGAAGCGCAATCAGTTGCGAGCGACGGTAGTGTGTTGTTAAACTGTTCATGCGTTAGTTTCTCCACAGACACAAAACGCCACGACGCCCGGAGCTGCACACTCGCGGGCGTCACTCTTTTCTGGAGCGCAAAAGATTTTGTAGACCAGTGCTGCATGCTCCTGGAGCTTCGAAATTGACAGATACAACTCATCATTAATTGCTGTCTGCTCGTGTGGCTCCACTACCCCATCTTCGATTGCCGAACGAATCTGCTTTGAGTAACTCCCGATCTGTTCGATGACTTCCAGCAGGCGCTGGTTTATATCGGCGTTCTCTACTTCCTCAATTTCAGGAAGCGATACGAACACCCCACCAGCAGACTGTGCGACAGCATCCGCAATGTAGTGAGTGCCAGCTGCGCGCTGTAAAACCATTGCCCATCCCAGCGGGAAAATCTGATCGCCATCGGCACGAAGGCGGTTAAATAATGCGTTCTCTGTTACATCCAGCCAGTCAGCAGCTTCAGCGTAACCACCCGGCAACGCCGCGATAGTTTTTCTGACAGCTTTCACGTACCACTCAGGCTGTTTTTCTACTTTCCAGTGATGCTTACCCACGGTTAACTCCTCGTTTCTGTGGTTACGTTTACGCAACTGAACCGCTAACTTTTGAATAGCACTCTGGTAATCCATCATTTGGATTTGGATAAATATCAGGACGCAGCTCATGGGGGGTTACGGACCAGTTCCCCAGCTCACAAAGTTGTAAAACTCGTTCCGACGGGACTTGATTGTTAATTACCCAATTAGCGACAGATTGAGTAGATTTAAAACCAAAGCGACGAGCTACTTCAGATAAAGACTTTCCCGCAGCCTTTACTGCTTTCTCGGTGTAGTTTTGAGATGACATATCTTTCTCCTCTGAAATCCAGAGGGGATAATGCTACTTAAAGTAGCGAATTGCAACTACTTAAAATAGAAATGACGAGCGTATGTGATGTGAGTAATCTTCTACCTATGGTAGAAGAACAGAAGTATCCAGATTTCGCCAAGAGACTAAACGAGTTAATGACAAACAAGGGAATTTCTGTCACCCAACTCAAAAGTCTTGTTGGCGTTACATATGAAATGGCGCGGCGATACACAATCGGCGCAGCGAAGCCTCGTGCCTCTGTCATGAATAAACTTGCGTTGGCTCTGGGGGTATCGGCTTCATATTTAGAATATGGTGTTGGCGAGAGAGAAGGATGTAAGGAAATGGCAAGCATCCCCAATCCAACAAAACCCGACGTATACAGGATAGAAGTTTTAGATCTTAGCGTTAGCGCAGGACCTGGAACCTATATGCTTTCAGACTATGTTGATGTGCTCTACGCCATTGAGTTCACAACAGAACATGCCCGTTCTCTTTTCGGTAACCGTTCTCAGGATGATATTAAGGTTATGACTGTAAATGGCGATAGTATGTCCCCTACTCTCGTTTCCGGAGATCGACTGTTTGTCGACATTTCTGTTCGTCACTTCCAGACTGATGGAATTTACTCTTTCGTTTACGGTAAGACTTTTCATGTTAAACGTCTTCAAATGCAAGGTGACAAGCTAGCCGTTCTTTCGGATAACCCTGCCTATGAGAAATGGTACATCGATGAAAAATCGCAGGATCAGCTTTATGTAATGGGCAAGGCGTTGATTCATGAGTCAATAAAATACAATCGGTTATAGTTCTAAGGGCATATAATGGCTAGTGAGCAGGGATTCGAAAAGATTAACATGGATATGTTGGTCTCTTATTTCTCAGAAAAGAATATATATCTAAAATGTACACTATGTGGACACGACAGATTGACTGTGCCTCAAGTCAGCGCGAATGTGGGCATGCCATGTACTATGAAACTTGGTAGTTATGTGAATGTTTTTACTGAAAAAAGCATTTATTCTGATACTGCTAACCAGTATTACTTTTCACTAATATGCAACAATTGTGGAAATGAAATTCATATAAATGCGTTTTCAGTTTTGAACTGGGTAAATGAAAAGTTCCCAGCAAAAACGGAAGATGAAAAAAATGCCGACGCCGCAAAATAATGTAGTACCATTTAATAGTGAACTTCCCACAATTAGAAGACACGGTGGAGATGGCGGAGGTGATGACATGCTTGAAGCCCGAGTCGCTAAGTTAGAAGCGAATGTTGAGGATATAAAAACAAATCTCGCAGAGATGAGAGCTGACATTCGTGATTTGCGAAACGCTCTCTCCGACACCCGACGCGATGTCGCTGTTATCCTTCAAAAACAAATAGATATAGATGAAAAGTTGTCAAAAAAACCTAGCCTAAGTGAAGTCAACAGCGCTATTTCATCAGCCGTAAATAAACAGATCGCATGGACTGTTGCAACAGGCTTGGCGATTTTAGGTCTCGCCAAATTTATGTTTTGATAAGTTTTTGACTATGACCTGCCCTAGTTTTCTTACTATCGAGGCTAAATCACACAATCCATTGAGTAGTAAATTCCCTACCGTTTTACACTTAGCCTCCAAAAACTCAACAATACTCTCATGATTGACTTCTCCCCACTTGATGATTAACTAGATCACATACTGATCTCAGCCACAATGAAACAATCCATCACGTTCTACAACTCAGCTAACTTCACAATATAATTTTTTGATCATAGCCCCCAAAATATTTTACCTGTAAATTCAATGAATTAATTTCAAAATGCGTTTTTATGCCCTTAACTTCTACTTTTTGTAGTTGATTTTTGCAACTTTAAGTAGCAATATCATTTTACCGACAACGAACAGGCAGGACGCCCACGAAGTAGCCGCCTGGGGCATATGAAGTCCAGGATGATTCGTTGAGTCATGTTGTGCCACCAGGCACTCATGTTAAAGCAGGTGTATGAAATGAAAGTCCAGATTTTAAACAATAACTGTGAAGTCGTTTGGTCATACGACATAGCCGCCCCTGTAGATCAGAGCGGCGATAGCTGGACCAATGGGAAACATCAGATTATGGCTGGAGTTGTGTTCTCTTTACGCCGTGCTTTGGAACAGGCTGAAGTATTTCCATCAGACCCTGAATGGAAATGGCCTTTTTCTATTTGTCCAAATTCGGAGAGCACATTTCAGAAAATTGGTCAGAAAGTCGCACTCGAAGAGCATCAGCCAACTGTTTCCTGATTTTTTCAGGTAACTCGTCGGCATCGCAGAAACAACAACGCTCGATCATGTTGAAAGCCGATTCGTAGAACTGTTTCTGCTGAGTGTCGCTGAGACAGAAAAAGAGCGACGTTACGATGATTTTATTAATTGCATTATCAAGTTCTTTTTCATCAAAAGTCATTTGATTTTCCTTTTATGTATACGGGCTTAAAAGGATACCACCGAGCCTGAAGTGGTGAAAAGACAGGCACATAACAGCTAAGTATTTTCAACCAAAGAGAATCCTTAGCGTTGTGGTGAATGCGGCTCAGCGCACGCGGGTTAAGGTTGAGGCTGACAGTCGACCTTCTGTGGATACCCACCCGTCTGGTGTGCAACCTTCGCCAGGCACCGGGAGGCACCCGGCACCACAACTTTATGCTGTGTGTAGTCCTGGCGGTACCAGTTTGTACCCTTGCTTCCGGCTGGTACCGTCCTTTTTACAAAACAGAGAAGAGCATCACCGGACGACGGGCTCATAACCCAATCCATCCGGGCGGCTGCTACCGCAGGTGTTCTTCTCTGTTTTGTGGAGAAACTAATCGGCCTTGCAGGGTCGATATGATGAGGAGCAGCAAAATGGCTAGCGAACGCAGTACTGATGTGCAGGCATTTATCGGGGAGCTGGACGGCGGCGTATTTGAAACCAAAATCGGCGCAGTTCTCAGTGAAGTCGCTTCCGGTGTGATGAACACGAAAACCAAAGGTAAGGTCTCACTCAACCTGGAAATCGAACCATTTGATGAGAACCGTGTGAAAATCAAACACAAACTCTCATATGTTCGCCCGACTAACCGCGGGAAAATTTCCGAAGAAGACACCACCGAAACGCCGATGTATGTCAATCGCGGTGGTCGCCTGACTATTCTGCAGGAAGACCAGGGACAATTACTGACTCTTGCCGGTGAACCTGACGGAAAACTCCGCGCAGCAGGTCATTAATATCGTTCTTAATTAACTGATTATTTATCTCATCACTGAATATCTTTATATAGTGAGGACTTATTATGTCTCAGAACTTAGACGCAACCGCAATTAATCAAATCCATGCCCTTATTTCTGCTCAGGGTGTTAATGAAATTATCAGTAAGATTGGTGCCGATGCTGTGGCATTGCCTGAGAATTTCCGCATTCATGATCTGGAAAAATTTAATTTAAATCGCTTCCGTTTCCGTGGTGCGCTTTCCACTGCCAGCATCGATGACTTTACCCGTTATTCTAAAGATCTTGCAGATGAAGGCACCCGCTGCTTTATCGATGCTGATAATATGCGTGCCGTCAGTGTGCTTAACCTGGGTACTATTGATGAACCAGGTCACGCAGATAACACCGCCACTCTCAAACTGAAAAAGACAGCACCGTTCTCTGCTCTGTTGTCTGTTAATGGCGAGCGTAACTCCCAGAAATCACTGGCAGAATGGATTGAAGACTGGGCCGACTACCTTGTGGGCTTTGATGCTAATGGTGACACCATTCAGGCAACAAAAGCGGCTGCGGCGGTCCGTAAAATCACGATTGAAGCAAACCAGACCGCTGATTTTGAAGATAATGACTTCAGCGGCAAACGCTCCCTGATGGAGTCTGTCGAAGCGAAGACCAAAGACATTATGCCAGTGGCATTTGAATTTAAATGCATTCCGTTTGAAGGTCTGAAAGAACGTCCGTTTAAATTACGCCTCAGCATTATCACTGGCGATCGTCCGGTACTGGTTCTGCGCATTATTCAGCTGGAGGCGGGGCAGGAAGAAATGGCTAACGAATTTCGTGATCTGCTTGTTGAGAAATTCAAGGACAGCAAAGTAGAAACCTTTATTGGTACTTTCACCGCCTGATTTCATTACTGCAAATGCCCCTGCGGGGCATTTATGGAAACGTAATTTACTCAATAATCGCCGGATGGTGAGGGATTCTTTTTACCAGAATTCAGCGCGGTGCAGCGCATATACGTGGAGAACAAAATGTCATTTATTAAAACTTTTTCCGGGAAGCATTTTTATTATGACAGGATAAATAAAGACGACATCGATATTAACGATATCGCGGTTTCCCTTTCAAATATCTGTCGCTTTGCCGGTCATCTTTCGCACTTCTACAGCGTCGCCCAACATGCGGTTCTTTGCAGCCAGCTGGTGCCGCAGGAATTTGCTTTTGAAGCGTTAATGCATGATGCAACAGAAGCGTATTGCCAGGACATTCCCGCACCACTGAAACGCCTTCTTCCTGACTATAAACAAATGGAAGAAAAAATAGACTCCGTAATCCGTGAGAAATACGGATTACCCCCAGTTATGAGTACGCCCGTGAAATATGCCGATCTCATCATGCTGGCAACCGAACGCCGCGATCTCGGGCTTGATGATGGCTCTTTCTGGCCTGTACTGGAAGGTATCCCGGCAACAGAGATGTTCAACGTGATTCCACTGGCACCGGGCCATGCCTACGGGATGTTTATGGAACGCTTTAACGAGTTATCGGAGTTACGCAAATGCGCATGAATGTTTTCGAAATGGAAGGGTTTCTTCGTGGGAGATGTGTACCGCGAGATCTGAAAGTAAATGAAACAGATGCTGAATACCTGGTGCGTAAATTCGATGCGCTTGAAGCTAAATGTGCAGCACAGGAAAACAAAGTAATACCAGTGTCAACTGAACTGCCACCAGCAAATGAAAGTGTTTTGTTATTCGATGCTAACGGAGAAGGCTGGCTAATTGGCTGGCGTTCTCTCTGGTACACCTGGGGACAAAAAGAAACCGGAGAATGGCAGTGGACATTTCAGGTCGGGGACCTTGAAAACGTCAATATCACTCACTGGGCAGTAATGCCAAAAGCACCGGAGGCTGGAGCATAATGACCACTTTTACCGACAAAGAACTGATTAAAGAAATTAAAGAGCGTATCAGCAGCCTTGACGTGCGAGACGATATTGAGCGCCGTGCTTATGAAATCGCACTCCTATCTCTGGAAGTAGAACCAGATGAACGCGAAGCTTATGAATTATTCATGGAAAAGCGTTTCGGTGACTTAGTAGATCGTCGGAGAGCAAAAAACGGCAATAACGAATACATGGCATGGGATATGACTCTCGGTTGGATCATCTGGCAGCAACGAGCTGGTATCCATTTTTCAACAATGTCACAACAAGAGGTGAAATAATGGAGCCATACAGCCTCACACTCGATGAGGCCTGTTCATTGCTCAATGATATCCAGACCTACCATCGCCGCATCAATGCGGCTTTTTCTTGCGTGTAATTGCGGAGACTTTGCGATGTACTTGACACTTCAGGAGTGGAACGCACGCCAGCGACGCCCAAGAAGCCTTGAAACAGTTCGTCGATGGGTGCGCGAATGCAGGATATTCCCTCCTCCGGTTAAGGATGGAAGAGAGTATCTGTTCCACGAATCAGCGGTAAAGGTTGACTTAAATCGACCAGTAACAGGTAGCCTTTTGAAGAGGATCAGAAATGGGAAGAAGGCGAAGTCATGAGCGCCGGGATTTACCCCCTAACCTTTATATAAGAAACAATGGATATTACTGCTACAGGGACCCAAGGACGGGTAAAGAGTTTGGATTAGGCAGAGACAGGAGGATAGCAATTACTGAAGCAATACAGGCAAACATTGAGTTATTTTCAGGACACAAACACAAGCCTCTGACAGCGAGAATCAACAGTGATAATTCTGTTACGTTACATTCATGGCTTGATCGCTACGAAAAAATACTCGCCAGCAGAGGAATCAAGCAGAAGACACTCATAAATTACATGAGCAAAATTAAAGCAATAAGGAGGGGTCTGCCTGATGCTCCACTTGAAGACATCACCACAAAAGAAATTGCGGCAATGCTCAATGGATACATAGACGAGGGCAAGGCGGCATCAACCAAGTTAATCAGATCAACACTGAGCGATGCATTCCGAGAGGCAATAGCTGAAGGCCATATAACAACAAACCCGGTCGCTGCCACTCGCGCAGCAAAATCAGAGGTAAGGAGGTCAAGACTTACGGCTGACGAATACCTGAAAATTTATCAAGCAGCAGAATCATCACCATGTTGGCTTAGACTTGCAATGGAACTGGCTGTTGTTACCGGGCAGCGAGTTGGTGATTTATGCGAAATGAAGTGGTCTGATATCGTAGATGGATATCTTTATGTCGAGCAAAGCAAAACAGGCGTAAAAATTGCCATCCCAACAGCATTGCATGTTGATGCTCTCGGAATATCAATGAAGGAAACACTTGATAAATGCAAAGAGATTCTTGGCGGAGAAACCATAATTGCATCTACTCGTCGCGAACCGCTTTCATCCGGCACAGTATCAAGGTATTTTATGCGCGCACGAAAAGCATCAGGTCTTTCCTTCGAAGGGGATCCGCCTACCTTTCACGAGTTGCGCAGTTTGTCTGCAAGACTCTATGAGAAGCAGATAAGCGATAAGTTTGCTCAACATCTTCTCGGGCATAAGTCGGACACCATGGCATCACAGTATCGTGATGACAGAGGCAGGGAGTGGGACAAAATTGAAATCAAATAATGATTTTATTTTGACTGATAGTGACCTGTTCGTTGCAACAAATTGATAAGCAATGCTTTTTTATAATGCCAACTTAGTATAAAAAAGCAGGCTTCAACGGATTCATTTTTCTATTTCATAGCCCGGAGCAACCTGTGAACACATTTTCAGTTTCCCGTCTGGCGCTGGCATTGGCTTTTGGCGTGACGCTGACCGCCTGTAGCTCAACACCGCCCGATCAACGTCCTTCTGATCAAACCGCGCCTGGTACCTCTTCTCGCCCGATTCTGTCGGCAAAAGAAGCGCAGAATTTCGATGCTCAACACTATTTTGCATCCCTGACACCAGGTGCGGCAGCGTGGAATCCTTCCCCGATTACCCTGCCTGCGCAACCTGACTTTGTTGTCGGCCCGGCGGGTACTCAAGGTGTAACGCATACCACGATTCAGGCGGCGGTAGATGCGGCAATTATCAAGCGCACCAACAAGCGCCAGTATATTGCCGTGATGCCTGGTGAGTATCAGGGAACGGTGTATGTCCCTGCCGCTCCGGGTGGAATTACTCTGTACGGTACAGGTGAAAAACCGATTGATGTGAAGATTGGGCTTTCCCTTGATGGGGGCATGAGCCCTGCCGACTGGCGTCACGACGTCAACCCGCGCGGCAAATATATGCCAGGTAAACCAGCGTGGTATATGTACGATAGCTGCCAGAGCAAACGCAGCGACAGTATCGGTGTTCTCTGCTCTGCGGTCTTCTGGTCACAAAACAATGGCCTGCAACTGCAAAATCTGACCATCGAAAACACGCTGGGCGATAGCGTAGATGCGGGTAACCATCCGGCGGTGGCACTGCGTACTGATGGTGACAAAGTGCAGATCAATAACGTCAACATTCTCGGTCGTCAGAATACCTTCTTTGTCACCAACAGTGGTGTGCAAAACCGTCTGGAAACCAACCGTCAGCCGCGTACTCTGGTGACCAACAGTTACATTGAAGGGGATGTGGATATCGTTTCTGGTCGCGGCGCAGTGGTGTTCGATAACACCGAATTCCGCGTGGTGAACTCACGTACTCAGCAAGAAGCGTATGTGTTTGCACCGGCTACGCTGTCTAACATCTATTACGGTTTCCTCGCCGTAAACAGCCGTTTCAATGCTTCCGGTGATGGCGTGGCGCAACTGGGTCGCTCGCTGGATGTTGATGCCAATACCAACGGTCAGGTGGTGATCCGTGATAGCGCCATCAACGAAGGTTTTAACACAGCCAAACCCTGGGCTGATGCGGTGATCTCTAATCGTCCGTTTGCGGGTAACACCGGCAGCGTTGATGATAACGACGAAATACAACGCAATCTGAATGACACTAACTACAACCGCATGTGGGAATACAATAACCGCGGCGTGGGTAGCAAAGTGGTTGCAGAGGCGAAGAAGTAAGAGCTATTAACTATTTGCCGGATGCGGCGTAAACGCCTTATCCGGCCTACGGTTCGATGCGATTTGTAGGTCGGATAAGATGCGCCAGCATCGCATCCGACAATAAGTGCCGAATGCGACCTACATTCACATGGCGCTTTTTACATCTGACGGTTTTTATTGAAGTTAATCAAACTACCCGCCTTGATAATCTCGCGCTCTTCGGCCGTCAGGCTTTCCATGTAAAGCGTAATTTCCGTTACCGGCGCATCTTCATGGATCACATAACCTTTAAACGTCGTACCCGGATTATCCAGCGCTGCTTTAATGCCAGGGATGTAAATGTAATCCCCCACTTCAAACGTTGGTGCTTCCGCCATCTGCAGCGGTAACATCCCCCAGTTGATGACGTTAGAACGGTAGCGTTTAGTCGCGTACTCCTCGGCAATATTCGCCAGACCGCCAATCACACGCTGGCAGCTCGCCGCCTGCTCACGCGCAGAACCATCGCCTGGTTTCACCGCATAGACCATGCTGCCAATTTCAGTTTGCAGCGGATCAATATGCTCCTGACCAGCAATCTGCTTAATGCGCGCAAACACCTCTGTCAGCTCGCTGACATTCCCCGCCAGACGCTGATTTTCCAGCTCAGCAGTCGCTTTACTTCTGCCAACATAACCTGGATCGCGGCGTGACAGGGTAAACTCCGCCAGACCAATCGGATTTGAACGATAAGAAGAGGTTTCACCGGAAGGGATCAGTTCGTCGGTGGTGGTCACTTCGTCGAGGATCTTCGAGCACACTTTGAGGACGATATTGTCAGTTAGCGCCCCCAATTCTGGCCAGTCTTTTATGTTCGGTCCGTAAATCAACGGTTGCTGGGTCGCCCCTTTCACAAAGCCCTGATAAACACGGTTTTTATACGGCGTTACATCGAAGGCGTACTCCGGTACGTTGTCCCAGCAATCAAGTTCGCTGGCAGAGGTTAAATAGCCACCGTTTGCCGCAGTCGCAGCGATAGAACGAGCGTCCATCAACGCCACCGCTGACATCTGCCCATTGGCTGGCTTAGAGCCTTCGCGGTTCGGGAAGTTACGCGTGGTGTGGCGAATACTCAAACCGTTGTTGATTGGCGTATCGCCCGCGCCAAAGCATGGGCCGCAGAACGCGGTTCTGATGATTGCGCCTGCGCCAATCAAATCTGCTACCACACCTTTTTTGGCGAGATCCATAAACACCGGCTGTGATGACGGGTAAACCGCTAACGAGAAGGTGTCATTGCCACAGGATTGACCGCGCAGTGCATTCGCCGCCGCGATGACGTTTTCGTAGTTACCGCCAGAACAGCCCGCGATAATCCCCTGCTGCACTTTCAGGCGACCGTTTTCGACTTTATCCAGCAGCGAGAGTTTGGCTTTACCGTGCGCCACGCGCTCGGACTCAATTTCAATCTCACGCAGAATATCGGTCAGGTTCTGGTTCAGCGTGTCGATTTCATACACGTTGCTCGGGTGAAACGGCAGCGCAATCATTGGTTTGATGGCGCTTAAATCAACGCTGATGCAGCCATCGTAGTACGCCATCGGTTGAGGGTTAAGCTGGCAGTAATCCTGGCCGCGACCGTGCAGCGCCAGCCAGTTATGGACTTCTTCATCGGTTTGCCAGACAGAACTTAAACAGGTCGTTTCCGTGGTCATAACGTCAACGCTGTTACGGAAATCGGTAGAGAGCGCAGCAACACCGGGACCTACGAATTCCATCACTTTGTTTTTGACGTAGCCGTTTTTGAACACGGCACCGATGATAGCCAGCGCCACATCCTGTGGCCCCACATACGGCGCTGGTTTTCCGGTCAGATGCACCGCAACAACTCCCGGATAGTCGATATCCCAGGTGTCATTAAGCAATTGTTTTACCAACTCGCCGCCGCCCTCACCGACTGCCATTGTCCCTAATGCACCGTAACGGGTGTGGCTGTCTGACCCGAGGATCATTTTGCCGCCGCCTGCCATCATCTCACGCATATATTGATGGATGACCGCAATATGCGGAGGCACAAAAATACCGCCATAACGCTGAGCCGCCGATAAACCAAAAACATGGTCATCACCGTTAATGGTGCCACCGACGGCGCAAAGTGAGTTATGGCAGTTGGTCAGCACATACGGCAGCGGGAAACGTTCCATACCGGACGCTTTAGCGGTCTGTACAATACCAACAAAGGTAATATCGTGAGAGGCTAATGAATCAAACTTAATTTTAAGTTTATCCATATTTCCGGACGTATTATGAGAAGAGAGAATAGACCAGGCAATAGTGCCTTTTTTTGCTTCTTCTTTTTTAATTTCGCCGGTGAAATGTTCTTCGGCAATTATTTCGTTATTACTGGCGAGAAACACGCCTTTTTCAGATAACTTGATCATCAAATGCTCCAGATATCTGCGCACCGAGAAGTGCGCAGAAAGATAATAAATGGATATACTCTAAATAATTCGAGTTGCAGGAAGGCGACAAGCGAGTGAATCCCCAGGAGCTTACATAAGTAAGTGACTGGGGTGAGCGAACGCAGACGCAGCACATGCAACTTGAAGTATGACGAGTATATTTACAGCATGTTCCAGCCGATCAGCATATTCCACCACCACACGCCGAGGGTGATATGCACCAGGAAGGTTAATATCGTCAGTACCGCACCGACCAACCACCAGGATTTAATATCGTTATAACCCACGCCAAAGATGACCGGACCTGCCGCGCCGCCATAGTGAGTAACCATGCCGCCATAGGAGTTGGAGAACAACAGTGCCAGCGCGGTTAACATTAACGGTGCGCCGGAGACGTTCGCCAGCATGGCAAATACCGGTAACATAGCAACGATATAGGCACTACCGGAAGCGAAGAAATAACGAACGATGATGCTGAGGAAAATAATAACGAAGAAAGCAACGTTACCGTGACCATCAAATGCCAGGTTATTTTTAAAGACTTCAGCTAACCATTCGAAGAATTTAACTTTCGATAATAAGGAGCTTAAGCCGATAATACCGCCGTACCAGATTAAGGTATTCCAGCCGCCTTTATTTTTAACCACGTCTTCCCAGGTAACGATACCCAGCAGCAGCATGGTCGCCATAACAACGATTGCCACGGTGGATTCATCAACCCCCAGGGACTTACTGAAAATCCAGCCCAGCAGCGCCAGCACAAAGACACCGAGCAGCATTTTTTCGCGGATTTTCATCGGTCCCAGTTCGGCAAGGCCCGCTTTGGCGATGGTTTTATTATCCACCTTCTTAATTTCTGGCGGATACATGGTGTAAATCACCAGCGGGGTGACCAGCAGCATAATGATGCCCGGCAATCCGGCGGCCAGCGCCCATCCACCCCAGCTAATTTGCAGGTGCAGAATGTCGTTGATCATTTTCAGCGCCAGAATGTTCCCCGCCATTGCGGTAAAGAACATATAGCTGGTGGTTTTGGTGACCATGTAAATGGACATCATCAGGTAATGTCCAACACGACGCGGACTTTTTTCCGGTTCTGACCCCAAAGCCACCGCCACGCTGTTGATGATCGGTAACACAATGCCGCCCGCACGCGCGGTGTTAGACGGTGTTGCCGGAGCCAGTACCAGATCGAGGAATACCGTAACGTAACCCAGACCCAGCGTGGTGTTACCGATTTTACCAATCAGCAGATAGGCAATACGTTTACCTAAGCCGGTGGTCACAAATGCGGCGCTTAAGGTAAACGCCGAGAACACCAGCCAGGTGGTACCTGAAGAGTAACCGCTTAATACGGCGGTGGTCTTAAACGCACCGTCGGATAAGTTACCGACCACCACCATTGAGGCAGCAACGGCAATTAACAGTACGACAGGTTCCGGGAAAGGCTTGATAACCAGCCCCACAATGGCCGCCAGGTAAATACCAAAAAGCACCCACGCCAGTTCGCTTAATCCTGCCGGAGCTGGCATAAAGCCAATAATACATGGGATCGCTAATATCAGAATTAGCTTCCATAACGATTTTTTATTCATTTAAAATCCTGTTCTTTCTGTATGACTCATACAGAAGTCCTTTATTGATTGTCCTTATCCTGACAACGAATTTTTTCAGGGAAGAAAAACTTCACCGGAAAATATTTTTCTGGTTGTCCGAATAACAGATGCGCGTAACGTCGTGGCATCCTGACCTTCATTACTTAAATGAACGTCGAGCGCACCACTGGGGTGTTCAATATTGATATTGCCGTATCCTACAGAAGGGACGATTTGTCGGGTGACGGTGCCTTCCAATGCACAACTACTGGAAATGGCAATAGCACCGGTTATCGCCAGCGCGCGATGGCAAGAATGCGGCATAAAATAACGCACATTAATTGCTCCGCCTTTCTGCGCTGGAGAAATAAGCACAGGTTTAGGGATAACCATATTACTGACATCGCCTAAGCCCATTGCTTTACCCGCTTGTAGACGGATAGATTCAATGCGGGCTAATAATGCTTTGTCGGCATCCAGCTCCGCCGGTAATTCATAGCCTGTTTTTCCCAGATATTCAGCAGGAATAATGACAACTGGCATCGCCATATCGATACAGGTCACCGGGACATCGTCAAAATAATCAATCTGATTATCCGTCGGGAAGACTTTTCCGGTTTTGGTTCCGGCGGCATTCAGGAAAGTGAGCGCAACCGGTGCGGCAGTACCCGGTACGCCGTCAATTCTGGCGCTACCCTCGTACTCGACAACACCATTTGGCGTTTGCACATCAGCTTCGATGAACGTACCCGTATTGACGTTGCGGATACGTACGCGGGTAACTGGCGAAGTCGCTGCAATCAAACCATTTTCAATGGCGAATGCCCCAACGCCAGACAGCATATTGCCGCAGTTAGGCGTGGTATCGACACGTTGCTCATGGACGATAACTTGAGCAAACAGATAATCGACATCAGCACGCGGATCGCTGGAACGGCTAATAATGGCGACTTTACTGGTCAGCGGATTACCGCCGCCAATACCGTCAATTTCCAGATCGTTACCGGAACCCATAATTGCCATCAATATTTTATCGCGCTGCGTTTGATCTTCGGGTAAATGTTCCGCTAACAGGAACGCGCCCCTCGAGGTTCCACCTCGCATCATCACGCAGGGTATTTTTTTCATAATAATGCCCTCAATTTAAAAACATAACTTATTGCGATATGGTTACATTAAGGGCAAAGCATCTCTAATGACTTTAGCTCAACGATTAATAACATTTTTTCATTAATTTAAGTTGGCTAAATGCAGTTAAAATTTTTAACGGCCAGCCACCCAAAATCGACGCTTCCATTTTCCGGAGTAATAATGAAGCATGAATTATCAAGTATGAAGGCATTTGTCATACTGGCAGAGTCCAGTTCATTTAACAATGCCGCTAAATTACTCAATATTACGCAACCTGCATTAACGCGAAGAATAAAAAAGATGGAGGAAGATTTACATATCCAACTATTTGAGCGTACAACTCGCAAGGTTACGTTAACAAAAGCAGGAAAAAGGTTGCTCCCGGAGGCGCGGGAATTAATAAAGAAATTCGATGAAACGCTTTTTAATATTCGTGATATGAATGCTTATCATCGTGGTATGGTGACATTAGCGTGTATTCCGACCGCAGTATTTTATTTTTTACCGCTGGCAATCGGTAAATTTAATGAGCTGTATCCCAATATTAAAGTGCGGATTCTGGAACAAGGCACGAATAATTGCATGGAATCGGTGCTGTGTAACGAATCAGACTTTGGCATAAACATGAACAACGTCACAAATTCATCCATTGATTTTACCCCACTGGTCAACGAGCCGTTCGTGCTGGCCTGTCGGCGTGACCATCCATTGGCCAAAAAGCAGCTTGTTGAATGGCAGGAGTTAGTGGGTTACAAAATGATTGGCGTACGCTCCTCCAGCGGCAACCGACTGTTGATAGAACAACAGCTGGCCGACAAGCCCTGGAAGCTGGACTGGTTTTACGAAGTGCGTCATCTTTCGACGTCATTAGGACTGGTGGAGGCGGGACTGGGGATTTCGGCGCTTCCTGGTCTGGCAATGCCCCATGCACCCTATTCTTCGATTATTGGTATCCCGCTGGTGGAACCGGTTATACGTCGGACATTGGGGATTATTCGCCGCAAAGATGCCGTGCTTTCTCCGGCAGCTGAACGCTTTTTTGCCTTGCTGATTAATTTGTGGACTGACGATAAAGACAATTTGTGGACCAATATCGTCGAACGCCAGAGACATGCGTTACAGGAGATAGGTTAATACACCGGCGCAGAAGAGACTGCGCCGGGTAAATCAGCGGTTAGTGTGCGTTAACCACCACCCACATTGGTCCCTGCCCGACCGCATAGCGGCCTTTTTCATGCAGTAGCCCCTGCTCGCCAACAATTTCGTATACCGAGATGTGGTGAGATTTTTGCCCGGCGGCAATCAGATACTTGCCGCTGTGATCAACATTGAAGCCGCGCGGCTGGGTTTCCGTTGGCTGGAAGCCTTCTTTACTCAACACGCTGCCATCTTCCGAAACGCTGAAAACGGTAATCAGGCTGGCGGTACGGTCGCAGGCGTATAAATGACGACCATCCGGGGTGATATGAATATCAGCCGCCCAACGGGTGTCGGAGAAGTTTTCCGGCATCATATCCAGCGTCTGGACACATTCGATATTGCCATGCGGATCTTTCAGTTCCCAGACATCCACTGAGCTGTTTAACTCATTGACGCAATACGCATATTGTTCGTTTGGATGGAATACCATATGACGCGGGCCGGCCCCTTCAACGGTAGTCACTTCCGCAGGGTCCTGTGCCACCAGATGACCATCATCGCTGACCGTAAACAGACAAATGCGATCCTGCTTTAATGCCGGAACCCACAGCGTACGGTTGTCCGGTGAGATATTGGCGGAATGGCAACCGTCCAGCCCCTCGACCACATCGACGACGCCCACTGGCAGGCCATCTTCCAGACGCGTTACGCTCACGTTACCCGCATTGTAAGAACCTACAAAGACAAACTGCCCCTGGTGATCGGTGGAAATATGCGTCGGACTACCCGGCAGCGCAGACTCTGCGGCAAAGGTCAGTGCGCCATCGTCCGGGGCGATACGATACGCCAGGACGCGAAACTCAGGGCGCACACCAACATAGAGATAACGTTTGTCCGGGCTGACCACCATCGGCTGCACCTGCCCCGGCACATCGACAACCTGTGTCAGCGTCAGTGCGCCTTCATGATTCAGGTTCCAGACGTGAATTTGCTGGCTCTCAGGGCTGGCGATATAAACTGTTTGCTTCATGAATGCTCCTTTGCATTTAGCAACTGACTGTAACAGCTAAAATTAGTCGCTTTTGGCGGTGAATGCTGAATTAAAACGCAGAATTTTGTCCGATAGTGGTATCGGTGTACCATTCGCGCAGACGAAAATTCTTAACCTTAATCTGGAATACGCCATGACCACACGCGTGATTGCTCTCGACTTAGACGGCACCTTATTGACCCCGAAAAAGACCTTGCTTCCATCATCGATAGAAGCCCTGGCCCGCGCTTGCGAAGCAGGCTATCAATTAATCATCGTCACAGGTCGCCATCACGTCGCTATTCATCCTTTTTATCAGGCGCTGGCGCTGGATACACCTGCTATTTGCTGTAATGGCACCTATTTGTATGATTATCATGCAAAAACAGTGCTGGAAGCGGACCCAATGCCCGTTAATAAAGCCCTGCAACTCATTGAGATGCTGAATGAACACCACATTCACGGTCTGATGTATGTCGATGATGCAATGGTCTATGAGCACCCGACCGGGCATGTCATTCGCACGTCTAACTGGGCGCAAACCCTGCCACCGGAACAGCGTCCGACTTTCACACAAGTCGCTTCTCTGGCTGAAACGGCGCAACAAGTTAACGCCGTATGGAAGTTCGCCCTGACGCACGATGACCTGCCGCAATTGCAGCATTTTGGTAAGCATGTCGAACATGAACTGGGACTTGAGTGTGAATGGTCCTGGCACGATCAGGTTGATATTGCACGCGGCGGCAACAGCAAAGGTAAACGTTTGACGAAATGGGTTGAGGCACAAGGTTGGTCGATGGAAAACGTCGTGGCATTCGGCGATAACTTTAATGATATCAGTATGCTGGAAGCCGCTGGTACAGGCGTGGCGATGGGCAACGCCGATGACGCGGTAAAAGCGCGCGCCAACATTGTGATTGGTGATAACACCACCGACAGCATTGCCCAGTTCATTTATAGCCACCTGATTTAATCAGGCGGTTATCGACACACTTTTAATTTGCGCGTACAGCCACAGGCCTGGTTTGATCGCCAGTTCATCCCTGGCCCACGGGCTGATACGCGCCCACAGCGTTTTACCGCCGACTTCCAGCTCCACTTCCACCTGGCCGTTGTCGTCATAACTATTAACAACTTTTGCCCGCAATACGTTACGAATGCTGGTTTGCTGCGGCGGTTGTAAAACCAGAGAAACATCTGAAGCCTGAATGCGGATGCGTAGCGCAGCTTGCAGCGGTTCGTCCAGCTTATTGACCCACAAATGCTGATCGCCCAGCGCCAGCGCGGTCATCGCGTAATGCGGATGATGCTCAAGCACCGTCACTTTCAGAATGCTACTTTGTTGCTCTTTCGGCAGCCACGGATTCATCACGCTACTGCCCCACACTTCCTCCAGCACGCCAAAGGCTTTCACCTGACCGTTTTCCAGTACCATCACTCTGTCTGCCAGATGGAGGATCTCATCCAGCGAATGGCTGACATACAACATCGGAATGTTGATTTCCCGTGTCAGCCGTTGCAGATAAGGCAACAGTTCGCGTTTACGCGGAATATCCAGTGACGCCAGCGGTTCATCCAGCAACAGCAATTCCGGTGCTGTCAGCAAAGCCCGACCAATCGCCACGCGCTGTTTTTCGCCTCCGGACAGGCTGCCTGGTAAACGGTCAAGCAACGGTTCAATGCCTAAAAGCGCCACCAGCTTATCGAACTGATCGACCATACTTTTCGACATGCCGTAGCGCAGATTGCCACGCACTTTGTAATGCGGGAACAGCCGCGCATCCTGAAAAACATAGCCAACGCGACGCTTTTCCGGCGTCAGGCAGATACCTTTTTCGGCATCATTTAGTACCCGCCCATTGAGGACAATCCGCCCTTTTTGCGGGCGCGTCAGTCCACTGATGGCGTTAATCAGCGAAGTTTTTCCGGCACCGGAGACGCCAAAGATAGCAGTGATACCATTGGCGGGCAGCGTTTCATTAATGGTCAGGCAATGGTTGCCCAACGTCTGGGAAAAATTCAGTTCCAGCATGATTAGCGCCCCGCCCGTTCACGGCTGATTCTGGCCAGCCATTCTGAAATCAACAGGGAGATCATCGCCAGTGCAATAGAAATAATGCACAGTCTCGCCGCGCCACTTTCCCCGCCGGGGGTCTGGATCAGGGTATACATGGCAGAAGGAATGGTTCGCGTTTCACCAGGAATGTTCGACACAAAGGTGATGGTTGCACCAAACTCACCGAGAGAACGAGCAAAAGCCAGTACCGTACCAACAATAATGCCCGGTAAGGTCAGCGGTAACGTGATAGTAAAGAAAACGCGCCAGCGCCCGGCACCCAGTGTTCTTGCGGCCTGTTCCAGTTTGACATCAACCCCTTCCAGCGCCAGACGAATTGCCCGCACCATCAGCGGAAACGACATGACGGCGGCAGCGAGAACCGCGCCGCGCCAGCTAAAGGCGAAGGTAATGCCAAACCAGTCATACAGACGTTCACCGATAAATCCGCGCCGTCCCATCGAAACTAATAATAAGTAACCGACGACCACGGGCGGTAACACCAGCGGTAGATGCAGTACGCTATCGAGCAGAGCTTTGCCCGGAAACGTGCAACGCACCAGTAACCAGGCAAAAAAGATCCCAAACGGCAGGCTAAACAGCACAGCCAGGGAAGAAACTTTCAGGCTTAGTAAAACCGCCTGCCATTCTGGATCGGTCAGTATCATTACTTGGTTGTAAATCCGTAACGTTTAAAGATTTCCGCAGCCTGCGGCCCCTTCAGATAATCATAAAATGCTTTCACTGTCGCATTGTTATGCCCTTCCACAACAGCAACCGGGTATTCCACTTTTTTATGTGAATCTTCCGGGAAGGTGGCAACCACTTTTACCCCTTTGCTGGCAACTGCGTCAGAACCGTAAACAATACCCAGCGGCGCTTCATTGCGTTCGACCAACGCCAGCGCGCCACGAACATCTTCCGCCGGAGCCAGTTTCGGGGAGAGCGTATCCCATGCGCCCAGTTTTTGCAGTGCTTCTTTTGCATAAATGCCAGCGGGAACATGTTCCGGATCGCCAACCGCCAGGCGACCGCCATTCAGCAGTGAAGTCCAGTTGGTTTTGCTGTCGATGGTGAAATCTTTCTGCTCGCTGGCTTTCGGTGCTACAACGACCAGGCTATTGCCGAGCAGTGTCTGACGCGTAGCTGTATCGATCGCTTTTTTATCAACCGCATAATCCATCCATTTCTGATCGGCAGAAATAAACAGATCCGCAGGGGCTCCCGCTTCAATCTGACGGGCGAGAGTAGATGACGAAGCGAAAGAAGAAACCACATCCACGCCTTTCTCTTTTTTATACTGCGTAGCAATGTCCTGCATTGCGTTAGTCAGTGATGCGGCGGCGAACACCGTGATTTTCCCTTCATCTGCCAGTGCATTGCCAGCAACAGCGAAAGAGAGTGCCGCCCCGGCAAACAAGTTCAACCATTTACGAGCCATTGGTAACCCCTTAATGTAACGTTATGTAGGCGTCAATATAACGGCAAGTTCGGAATTTTCCCAGCAGTTATTGCTAACCTTTGTGAGGTAGATGAGAAAAAATATCGGCAGGAAAAGCAGGAAGTTGAGAAAAAGAAAATGCCCGACTAAGCGGGCATTCAGGGAATCAATGATTTTGTCCGGGCTGGTCTTTTTTACCAACACCAGAAAAGATGTTGAATACTTCACCAAGACCGTAAATCAGACCCAGGATGATGGCCATCACGACAGGTACCATGATTACGGCGAATACCAGACTTTTTAATAACTCTAACATGGTCAACTCCAGATATAGTCATGAGACTATTCTAACCGCTAAGCACAGAAAAGCACTCCCCTTTTGTGCGGTCAGCTTTGCGTGGCGTTCGTTTTCCGTCACAATAAGACTTTTGCCAGGACATTGTTATGCAGGCCGAAATCCTTCTCACCCTTAAGCTCCAACAAAAATTATTCGCCGACCCGCGCCGCATTTCGCTACTAAAACACATTGCGCTTTCCGGTTCCATTAGCCAGGGAGCGAAAGATGCCGGTATCAGCTATAAAAGCGCCTGGGATGCCATTAACGAGATGAATCAGTTAAGTGAGCATATTCTGGTTGAGCGCGCAACAGGCGGTAAAGGTGGAGGCGGCGCAGTACTGACCCGCTATGGTCAGCGACTGATTCAGCTCTATGACTTACTGGCGCAAATCCAGCAAAAAGCCTTTGATGTGTTAAGTGACGATGACGCCCTGCCGCTGAACAGCCTGCTGGCCGCGATCTCACGTTTTTCACTGCAAACCAGCGCCCGTAACCAATGGTTTGGCACCATCACCGCCCGCGATCATGATGACGTTCAACAGCATGTTGATGTCTTACTGGCTGACGGAAAAACACGCCTGAAAGTCGCAATTACCGCACAAAGCGGCGCGCGTCTGGGGCTGGATGAAGGCAAAGAAGTGTTGATATTACTAAAAGCGCCGTGGGTAGGCATTACTCAGGACGAAGCGGTCGCACAAAACGCCGACAACCAATTACCGGGTATTATTAGTCATATTGAGCGCGGCGCAGAGCAGTGCGAAGTATTAATGGCGCTACCCGACGGGCAAACACTGTGCGCCACAGTGCCGGTAAATGAAGCGACTTCTCTTCAGCAAGGACAGAATGTCACGGCCTACTTTAATGCCGACAGCGTGATTATCGCCACGCTGTGCTAAGCGTGTTGACAATTTGTTATGAAACACGTATCCCTGTCAGTAATCGCTGCACAAAATGGGATATAAAATGTCATCGTTGCAAATTTTGCAAGGCACGTTTCGTCTTAGCGACACAAAAACGCTGCAATTGCCTCAGCTAACGTTAAACGCGGGTGATAGTTGGGCGTTTGTCGGTTCGAATGGAAGCGGGAAATCGGCCCTGGCCCGTGCGCTGGCGGGGGAACTTCCGCTTTTGAAAGGTGAACGGCAAAGCCAGTTTTCCCACATCACTCGTCTCTCCTTCGAGCAATTGCAAAAGCTCGTCAGCGACGAATGGCAGCGGAATAACACCGATATGCTTAGTCCTGGCGAAGATGACACCGGGCGTACCACGGCTGAGATCATTCAGGATGAAGTAAAGGATACTCCGCGTTGCATGCAACTGGCGCAGCAGTTCGGTATTACCGCCCTCCTCGACCGACGCTTTAAATACCTTTCCACTGGCGAGACGCGAAAAACCCTGCTGTGCCAGGCGCTGATGTCGGAGCCTGACTTGTTGATCCTTGATGAACCGTTCGATGGCCTGGATGTTGCCTCACGTCAGCAGCTGGCTGAGCTACTCGCCTCGTTACATCAGTCCGGTATTACTCTGGTACTGGTGCTCAATCGCTTCGATGAGATCCCGGAGTTTGTCCAGTTTGCTGGCGTGCTGGCGGATTGCACGTTAGCGGAAACTAGCGCTAAAGAGGAACTGCTCCAACAAGCACTCGTCGCGCAACTGGCGCATAGTGAACAGCTTGAAGGTGTACAACTGCCGGAGCCGGATGAACCTTCAGCACGTCACGCCTTACCCGCCAACGAACCGCGCATTGTGCTGAACAACGGCGTGGTTTCTTATAACGATCGCCCCATTCTTAATAACCTTAGCTGGCAGGTGAATCCAGGCGAGCACTGGCAAATTGTCGGGCCAAATGGCGCGGGAAAATCGACGTTATTAAGCCTGATTACTGGCGATCATCCGCAAGGTTACAGCAACGATTTGACGCTTTTCGGACGACGTCGCGGCAGCGGCGAAACCATCTGGGATATCAAAAAGCATATCGGTTACGTCAGCAGTAGTTTGCATCTGGATTACCGGGTCAGCACTACCGTGCGTAATGTGATCCTTTCTGGCTATTTTGATTCGATTGGCATTTATCAGGCCGTTTCGGATCGCCAGCAAAAACTGGTGCAGCAGTGGCTGGATATTCTCGGCATTGATAAACGCACGGCTGACGCTCCGTTCCATAGTCTTTCCTGGGGGCAACAACGCCTGGCGCTGATCGTCCGTGCACTGGTGAAACATCCGACGTTGCTTATTCTCGATGAACCACTACAGGGGCTTGATCCGCTCAATCGCCAGCTTATCCGCCGGTTTGTTGATGTGCTGATTAGCGAAGGTGAAACGCAATTGTTGTTTGTTTCGCACCACGCTGAAGATGCGCCTGCCTGTATTACCCATCGTCTTGAGTTCGTGCCAGACGGCGGACTCTATCGCTATGTGCTGACAAAAATAAATTGAGTCGGTAGTGCTGACCGTGCCGTAGGCGGCCTAAGCGCCCTCTCCGGCCAACGGTTCGACGCATCCAGGCATGAAACCGCGTCTTTTTTTTCAGATAAAAAGCGCAATCATTCATAAACCCTCTGTTTTATAATCACTTAATCGCGCATAAAAAACGGCTAAATTCTTGTGTAAACGATTCCACTAATTTATTCCATGTCACACTTTTCGCATCTTTGTTATGCTATGGTTATTTCATACCATAAGCCTAATGGAGCGAATTATGAGAGTTCTGGTTACCGGTGGTAGCGGTTACATTGGAAGTCATACCTGTGTGCAATTACTGCAAAACGGTCATGATGTCATCATTCTTGATAACCTCTGTAACAGTAAGCGCAGCGTACTGCCCGTTATCGAGCGTTTAGGCGGCAAACATCCAACGTTTGTTGAAGGCGATATCCGTAACGAAGCGTTGATGACCGAGATCCTGCACGATCACGCTATCGACACCGTGATCCACTTCGCCGGGCTGAAAGCCGTTGGCGAATCGGTACAAAAACCGCTGGAATATTACGACAACAATGTTAACGGCACCCTGCGCCTGATTAGCGCCATGCGCGCCGCGAACGTCAAAAACTTTATCTTTAGCTCCTCCGCCACCGTTTATGGCGATCAGCCCAAAATTCCATACGTTGAAAGCTTCCCGACCGGCACACCGCAAAGCCCTTACGGCAAAAGCAAACTGATGGTTGAACAGATCCTCACCGATCTGCAAAAAGCCCAGCCGGACTGGAGCATTGCCCTGCTGCGCTACTTCAACCCGGTTGGCGCACATCCGTCGGGCGATATGGGCGAAGATCCGCAAGGCATTCCGAATAACCTGATGCCATACATCGCCCAGGTTGCTGTAGGCCGTCGCGACTCGCTGGCGATTTTTGGTAACGATTATCCGACCGAAGACGGTACTGGCGTACGCGATTACATCCACGTAATGGATCTGGCGGACGGTCACGTCGTGGCGATGGAGAAACTGGCGAACAAGCCAGGCGTACACATCTACAACCTCGGCGCTGGCGTAGGCAGCAGCGTGCTGGACGTGGTTAATGCCTTCAGCAAAGCCTGCGGCAAACCAGTTAACTATCATTTTGCACCGCGTCGCGAGGGCGACCTTCCGGCCTACTGGGCGGACGCCAGCAAAGCCGACCGTGAACTGAACTGGCGCGTGACGCGCACACTCGATGAAATGGCGCAGGACACCTGGCACTGGCAGTCACGCCATCCACAGGGATATCCCGATTAAGGAACGACCATGACGCAATTTAATCCCGTTGATCATCCACATCGCCGCTACAACCCGCTCACCGGGCAATGGATTCTGGTTTCACCGCACCGCGCTAAGCGCCCCTGGCAGGGGGCGCAGGAAACGCCAGCCAAACAGGTGTTACCTGCGCACGATCCAGATTGCTTCCTCTGCGCAGGTAATGTGCGGGTGACTGGCGATAAAAACCCCGATTACACCGGGACTTACGTTTTCACTAATGATTTTGCGGCCTTGATGTCTGACACGCCAGATGCGCCAGAAAGCAACGATCCGCTGATGCGTTGCCAGAGCGCGCGCGGTACCAGCCGGGTGATCTGCTTTTCACCGGATCACAGTAAAACGTTGCCAGAACTGAGCGTTGCGGCATTGACGGAAATCGTCAAAACCTGGCAGGAGCAAACCGCAGAGCTGGGAAAAACGTACCCGTGGGTGCAGGTCTTTGAAAACAAAGGTGCGGCGATGGGCTGCTCTAACCCGCATCCGCACGGACAGGTTTGGGCAAATAGCTTCCTGCCTAACGAAGCTGAGCGCGAAGACCGCCTGCAAAAAGAATATTTTGCCGAGCAGAAATCGCCAATGCTGGTGGATTATGTTCAGCGCGAGCTGGCAGACGGTAGCCGTACCGTTGTCGAAACCGAACACTGGTTAGCCGTCGTGCCTTACTGGGCTGCCTGGCCGTTCGAAACGCTACTGCTGCCCAAAGCCCACGTTTTACGGATCACCGATTTGACCGACGCCCAGCGCAGCGATTTGGCACTGGCGTTGAAAAAGCTGACCAGTCGTTATGACAACCTCTTCCAGTGCTCCTTCCCCTACTCTATGGGCTGGCACGGCGCGCCATTTAATGGCGAAGAGAATCAACACTGGCAGCTGCACGCGCACTTTTATCCGCCTCTGTTGCGCTCCGCCACCGTACGTAAATTTATGGTTGGTTATGAAATGCTGGCAGAGACCCAGCGAGACCTGACCGCAGAACAGGCAGCAGAGCGTTTGCGCGCAGTCAGCGATATCCATTTTCGCGAATCCGGAGTGTAAGAAATGAGTCTGAAAGAAAAAACACAATCTCTGTTTGCCAACGCATTTGGCTACCCTGCCACTCACACCATTCAGGCGCCTGGCCGCGTGAATTTGATTGGTGAACACACCGACTACAACGACGGTTTCGTTCTGCCCTGCGCGATTGATTATCAAACCGTGATCAGCTGTGCGCCACGCGATGACCATAAAGTTCGCGTAATGGCAGCCGATTATGAAAATCAGCTCGACGAGTTTTCCCTCGATGCGCCCATTGTCGCGCATGAAAACTATCAATGGGCTAACTACGTTCGTGGCGTGGTGAAACATCTGCAACTGCGTAACAACAGCTTCGGCGGCGTGGACATGGTGATCAGCGGCAATGTGCCGCAGGGTGCCGGGTTAAGTTCTTCCGCTTCACTGGAAGTCGCGGTCGGAACTGTATTGCAGCAGCTTTATCATTTGCCGCTGGATGGCGCACAAATCGCGCTTAACGGTCAAGAAGCAGAAAACCAGTTTGTTGGCTGTAACTGCGGGATCATGGATCAGCTAATTTCCGCACTCGGCAAGAAAGATCATGCCTTGCTGATTGACTGCCGCTCACTGGGGACTAAAGCAGTTTCCATGCCGAAAGGTGTGGCTGTCGTCATCATTAACAGTAACTTCAAACGTACCCTGGTTGGCAGCGAATACAACACCCGTCGTGAACAGTGCGAAACCGGTGCGCGTTTCTTCCAGCAGCCAGCCCTGCGCGATGTCACCATTGAAGAGTTCAACGCTGTTGCGCATGAACTGGACCCGATCGTGGCAAAACGCGTGCGTCATATCCTGACTGAAAACGCCCGCACCGTTGAAGCTGCCAGCGCGCTGGAGCAAGGCGACCTGAAACGTATGGGCGAGTTGATGGCGGAGTCTCATGCCTCTATGCGCGATGATTTCGAAATCACCGTGCCGCAAATTGACACTCTGGTAGAAATCGTCAAAGCTGTGATTGGCGACAAAGGTGGCGTACGCATGACCGGCGGCGGATTTGGCGGCTGTATCGTCGCGCTGATCCCGGAAGAGCTGGTGCCTGCCGTACAGCAAGCTGTCGCTGAACAATATGAAGCAAAAACAGGTATTAAAGAGACTTTTTACGTTTGTAAACCATCACAAGGAGCAGGACAGTGCTGAACGAAACTCCCGCACTGGCACCCGATGGTCAGCCGTACCGACTGTTAACTTTGCGTAACAACGCAGGGATGGTAGTCACGCTGATGGACTGGGGTGCGACTTTACTTTCAGCCCGTATTCCGCTTTCCGATGGCAGCGTCCGCGAGGCGCTGCTCGGCTGTGCCAGCCCGGAATGCTATCAGGATCAGGCCGCGTTTCTGGGGGCCTCTATTGGTCGTTATGCCAACCGTATCGCCAATAGCCGTTATACCTTTGACGGTGAAACCGTGACGCTTTCGCCAAGTCAGGGCGTTAACCAGCTGCACGGCGGCCCGGAAGGGTTCGACAAACGTCGCTGGCAGATTGTGAACCAGAACGATCGTCAGGTACTGTTTGCCCTGAGTTCAGATGATGGCGATCAGGGCTTCCCGGGTAATCTCGGTGCGACGGTGCAATATCGTCTGACCGACGATAACCGTATCTCCATTACTTATCGCGCCACAGTTGATAAACCTTGCCCGGTGAATATGACTAATCACGTCTATTTCAATCTTGACGGCGAGCAGTCTGACGTGCGCAATCACAAGTTGCAGATTCTGGCGGACGAATATCTGCCGGTTGATGAAGGCGGCATTCCGCTCGACGGCCTGAAATCTGTCGCCGGAACGTCTTTTGATTTCCGCAGCGCCAAAATCATCGCCAGTGAGTTTCTTGCCGACGACGATCAGCGCAAAGTGAAAGGTTACGATCACGCATTCTTGTTACAGGCCAAAGGCGATGGCAAGAAAGTGGCGGCGCATGTCTGGTCAGCAGATGAAAAATTGCAGCTGAAGGTCTACACCACCGCTCCGGCTCTGCAATTCTACTCCGGCAACTACCTCGGCGGCACACCGTCGCGGGGAACCGAACCTTACGCCGACTGGCAAGGGCTAGCTCTGGAAAGCGAGTTTCTGCCGGACAGCCCGAACCACCCTGAATGGCCGCAACCGGACTGCTTCCTGCGTCCTGGCGAAGAGTATTCCAGCCTGACGGAATATCAGTTTATTGCTGAGTAATGTTAAGCCCTCGTACTGAGGGCTTTATCCTCATATTGTTCAAATCACCAGCAAACACCGACATATTTGCAACTCAATATTCACAACAACCTTACACTGCGACACTATTTTCGCTATGGTTATGCGTAAGCATTGCTGTTGCTTCGTCACGGCAATATAATGAGAATTATTATCATTAAAAGATGATTTGAGGAGTAAGTATATGGCTGTAACTAAGCTGGTTCTGGTTCGTCATGGCGAAAGTCAGTGGAACAAAGAAAACCGTTTCACCGGTTGGTACGACGTGGATCTGTCTGAGAAAGGCGTAAGCGAAGCAAAAGCAGCAGGTAAGCTGCTGAAAGAGGAAGGTTACAGCTTTGACTTTGCTTACACCTCTGTGCTGAAACGCGCTATTCATACCCTGTGGAATGTGCTGGACGAACTGGATCAGGCATGGCTGCCCGTTGAGAAATCCTGGAAACTGAACGAACGTCACTACGGTGCGTTGCAGGGTCTGAACAAAGCGGAAACTGCTGAAAAGTATGGCGACGAGCAGGTGAAACAGTGGCGTCGTGGTTTTGCAGTGACTCCGCCGGAACTGACTAAAGATGATGAGCGTTATCCGGGTCACGATCCGCGTTACGCGAAACTGAGCGAGAAAGAACTGCCGCTGACGGAAAGCCTGGCGCTGACCATTGACCGCGTGATCCCTTACTGGAATGAAACCATTCTGCCGCGTATGAAGAGCGGTGAGCGCGTAATCATCGCCGCACACGGTAACTCGTTACGTGCGCTGGTGAAATATCTCGATAACATGAGCGAAGAAGAGATTCTTGAGCTGAATATCCCGACTGGTGTGCCACTGGTGTATGAGTTCGACGAGAATTTCAAACCGTTGAAACGCTATTATCTGGGTAATGCTGACGAGATCGCGGCGAAAGCAGCGGCCGTTGCGAACCAGGGTAAAGCGAAGTAAACGTCATTCGCTTAAAAATGAGAAAGCCGACTGCAAGTGAGTCGGCTTTTTTGTTTGTCGTTGCTAACAATGGAGCACATTGCCTGATGCGACGCTACGCGTCTTGTCAGGGCTACGGTGATTCATCGGATACGCCACTCTGACGGCGCATCCGACAATTAAACCTTACCCGCGACGCGCTTTTACTGCATTCGCCAGTTGACGTAATAGAGCATCGGTATCTTCCCAGCCGATGCAGGCATCAGTGATGCTCTTTCCGTAGGCCAGCGGCTCCCCGCTCTCGAGGCTCTGATTGCCTTCCACCAGATGGCTTTCCACCATCACGCCAATAATGGCCTTTTCGCCACCGGCAATCTGCTGGCAAACGTCAGCACAAACATCCATCTGCTTTTTGAATTGTTTGGACGAATTAGCATGGCTGAAATCGATCATCACCTGTGCTGGCAGGCCTGCTTTGTTCAGCCCTTCTTTCACTTCAGCAACGTGCTTCGCACTGTAGTTAGGCTCTTTACCGCCGCGCAGAATGATATGGCAATCGCCGTTACCGCTGGTATTCACAATCGCCGAATGCCCCCATTTCGTTACGGACAGGAAGCAGTGCGGCGCACCGGCGGCATTAATGGCATCGATAGCCACTTTAATCGTACCATCAGTGCCATTTTTGAAGCCTACCGGGCAAGAAAGCCCTGATGCCAGTTCGCGGTGCACCTGCGATTCCGTAGTACGTGCGCCAATTGCGCCCCAGCTCATCAGGTCAGCGAGATATTGTGGGGTGATCATATCCAGGAATTCACCCGCCGCTGGCAGACCGCTGTCGTTAATATCGAGCAGCAATTTGCGGGCAATACGCAGACCGTCGTTGATCTGGAAGCTGTTATCCATATGCGGATCGTTAATCAGCCCTTTCCAGCCCACTGTAGTACGCGGCTTTTCAAAATAGACGCGCATCACGATTTCCAGCTCATCTTGCAGCTCTTCACGCAGCGTCAGCAAGCGAGCGGCATACTCTTTAGCCGCGACAGGATCATGAATTGAGCACGGACCAATCACCACCAACAGGCGATCATCATTACCTTTCAGGATTTTATGGATCGCTTTTCGGGCATGGGCGACCGTATTCGCGGCATTTTCAGTAGCGGGGAATTTTTCCAGCAATGCGACAGGAGGAAGTAACTCTTTGATTTCTTTGATGCGTAAATCGTCGTTCTGATAATTCATGTCTGTTCCAGTGTTGCCATACTTATCTTAGTGAATGCAATACTTCCAATCTATATCTTCCGTCAGAATGTGTAAACGGGGTTTTACACTATGAACGGATTAATCCTGGAATTAGCAAGAAAAACGCCAGATTGTCGCGAAAAACGAGATCTCTCCTACAATTTCTAACTGTAACTCCTTTGTTTGTTAATTATTTCAAGATTCTCTGCTGGGTATCTTAGCCTGGCTGAAATCTTAAACCATTGCCTTATATTCACCTGCAAATGCACTGTTGGAAGAGGTTATCCGACATAACGACCATAACAGGAGCATCCTATGAAAATGACAAAACTGGCCACACTATTTTTGACTGCCACTCTAAGCCTTGCCAGCGGTGCCGCACTGGCTGCCGATAGCGGAGCGCAAAGCAATAACGGCCAGGCAAACGCCGCAGCTGATGCGGGCCAGGTAGCCCCTGATGCCCGTGAAAATGTCGCGCCAAATAACGTCGACAATAACGGGGTAAATACCGGTTCTGGCGGCACAATGCTGCATCCGGATGGTTCTTCAATGAACAATGACGGCATGACCAAAGATGAAGAGCACAAGAACACCATGTGCAAAGATGGTCGCTGTCCGGATATCAATAAAAAGGTACAAACTGGTGATGGCATCAACAATGATGTCGATACCAAAACCGACGGTACCACGCAGTAACCCTGCGAAATAGCCAATAATGGGAGAGCGGAGTCTCTCCCTTTTAATTTTTCCCTTCTAAAAGCAGTATGATGTCATAAAGTTAAGTGAGAATAATTAAGGGATGACTCGTCATGGCGCACTCACACTCACACACTTCCTCACACCTGCCAGAAGATAATAATGCTCGTCGCTTGTTGTATGCTTTCGGCGTGACTGCCGGGTTTATGCTCGTAGAAGTCATTGGTGGTTTTCTTTCCGGTTCTCTGGCATTGCTGGCCGATGCGGGTCATATGTTGACCGATACTGCCGCCCTGCTTTTCGCCCTACTCGCAGTGCAATTTTCCCGTCGTCCTCCCACCATTCGCCACACTTTCGGTTGGCTAAGATTGACCACGCTCGCGGCGTTTGTGAATGCCATCGCCCTGGTGGTGATTACTATTTTGATTGTCTGGGAGGCGATAGAACGCTTCCGCACTCCGCGTCCGGTCGAGGGCGGCATGATGATGGCAATTGCCGTGGCTGGGCTGCTGGCAAATATACTTTCTTTCTGGTTACTTCATCACGGCAGCGAAGAGAAAAACCTCAACGTGCGAGCAGCGGCACTGCATGTGCTCGGGGACCTGCTGGGTTCGGTTGGGGCTATTATTGCCGCGTTGATTATTATCTGGACCGGCTGGACACCTGCTGACCCCATTCTCTCAATACTGGTGTCGCTTCTGGTTCTGCGTAGCGCGTGGCGACTGTTGAAAGATAGCGTGAATGAATTACTTGAAGGTGCACCGGTATCGCTGGATATCGCCGAACTGAAGCGTCGTATGTGCCGGGAAATCCCGGAAGTCCGCAATGTGCACCATGTACATGTATGGATGGTAGGCGAGAAGCCGGTGATGACGCTGCATGTGCAGGTGATCCCGCCACACGATCACGATGCCTTGTTAGATCAGATCCAACACTACCTGATGGATCACTATCAGATTGAACACGCCACTATTCAGATGGAATATCAACCTTGTCATGGGCCAGACTGCCACCTGAATGAAGGGGTGTCTGGCCATTCACATCATCACCATTAATGGGACAGCGCGCGTGAACCTCTTTCGCGTGCGCTGTTGATCCACATCCGGCTGCCGTTGAGGGTAATAAAGGTCAGGATGATGTACTCCAGAGACATGGCGTAAACGCCCTGAAGTGCAAAAATAACGACGCTAATCACGTTAATAATCACCCACAACAGCCAGTTTTCCACATACTTACGCGTCATCAGAATCATTGCCACGATAGATAACACCATCATGCAGGAATCCCAGAACGGGAAAGCGTCCGGCTGTAGTTCAGGCATCGCAACCTGTAATCCTAATGCTTGCATGATCATGACTGCCACGCGGGTCAAAAATGCAAACACCGGATTGATAAATACCGTCATCAGACCAATCGAAACAACGCAAACCGCCAACCAGCTTAGCGCCTTCGGCAATGGCAACCAGCGAATTTTCAACTCCGCCTCGTTCTGACTGGTTTGTCGCGACCACGCATACCAGCCGTAAATATTCGCGGCAAAGAAAAACACCTGTAATAGCAGGCTGGCATACAGCAGAATCTGAAAGAAAATAATGCCAAACAATGTGACGTTGATCAGGCCAAAGAAGTAGTTGCTGATCTTCTCCAGACTGGCAAGGCCAATACACAGCAACCCGGCGATCGTGCCTACCGCTTCGATCCATGAGAGATCATAACCGCCTGCTCCTATTGGTATATGTACCAGGATATTCTGCACACTAAAAAAATCCATCTTTCCCCCAAAGCGTAACGTTACGCCTTATTATTCGTTATCCACGTAGTGTAGCCGCAAAATCCAGCATACGATTGAGCGGCACCAGCGCCCTCTCTCGCAGCCTTTCCTCAACATGAACCTCGTGATTGCTTCCTTCCTGTTCTAATGCCTCTGCGATGGCCTGAAGGCCATTCATGGCCATCCACGGACAATGCGCGCAGCTGCGGCAGGTTGCGCCCTCACCCGCGGTTGGTGCTTCCAGTAACTCTTTATCTGGTACCGCCTGCTGCATTTTGTAGAAAATACCCCGATCGGTTGCCACGATAAGTCGCTGATGTGGCAATGTTTTCGCAGCAGCGATCAGTTGACTGGTGGAACCGACCGCATCCGCCATCTCTACAATAGCTTGCGGTGATTCTGGATGCACCAGTATGGCAGCATCCGGGTATTCTTCTTGCAAGCGGGTTAACGCCTGAGTCTTAAATTCATCATGCACAATGCAGGCACCCTGCCAGCATAAAATGTCTGCGCCCGTCTGTTTTTGCACGTAACGCCCCAGATGTTTGTCGGGTGCCCAGATGATTTTTTCACCCAAACTATCCAGATGATCAATAAGTTCGACGGCAATGCTTGAAGTTACCACCCAATCTGCCCGCGCTTTTACCGCAGTAGAAGTGTTGGCGTAGACGACGACAGTATGATCGGGATGGGCATCGCAAAACGCGTTAAATTCTTCAACAGGGCAGCCGAGATCCAGTGAACATTCAGCCTGAAGTGTCGGCATCAGAATTGTTTTTTCCGAACTGAGAATTTTGGCGGTTTCTCCCATAAATCTCACCCCAGCGACTAACAACGTAGAAGCGGGATGCTTTGCACCGAAGCGCGCCATTTCCAGAGAATCAGAAATACAGCCACCGGTTTCTTCTGCCAGTTGTTGAATTTCGGGATCGGTATAGTAATGGGCAACCATCACCGCATTACGTTCTTTTAGCAGACGTTTTATCTTCTCGCGGTAATACGCTTTTTCATCAATGCTTAACGGCGTCGGCTTCGGGGGGAAAGGATAAATCGCCGTGTCTGGATCAAACATCACGCTCATCTTACCATCTCGTTTCACAGGCTTAACGTTAAAACCGACTTAAGCGTGATATTCGCTATTATCGGCGTAATTTGTTTTATATGCTAAACAAGATAGTCGAATGGTGGGGAAAAGTCACTCGAATTACGTATGAGATGACGAATGCCACACTTTGCGTCTTATTCCTCCGACGTAGAGTTGTTTACGCAGCAAGCGCGGAGTATGTCATCAGGGTTAAGAATTGAAATTGAGAGATGCCTGAATAGCAAAAAAGCGCCTTTAGGGCGCTTTTTTACATTGGTGGGTCGTGCAGGATGACTCGCTTCGCTCGCCCTTCGGGCCGTCGCCGCGAGCGGCTCCGTTGTTTCGCTGCGCTCAACTCAAACCTGCTGCAGGTTCGAATCTTTGAGTATCGCAGATAGCAAAAAAGCGCCTTTAGGGCGCTTTTTTACATTGGTGGGTCGTGCAGGATGACTCGCTTCGCTCGCCCTTCGGGCCGTCGCCGCGAGCGGCTCCGTTGTTTCGCTGCGCTCAACTCAAACCTGCTGCAGGTTCGAATCTTTGAGTATCGCAGATAGCAAAAAAGCGCCTTTAGGGCGCTTTTTTACATTGGTGGGTCGTGCAGGATTCGAACCTGCGACCAATTGATTAAAAGTCAACTGCTCTACCAACTGAGCTAACGACCCCTTGCGGGATTATGCTGCTTTAATCATTCAGGATGGTGGGTCGTGCAGGATTCGAACCTGCGACCAATTGATTAAAAGTCAACTGCTCTACCAACTGAGCTAACGACCCATACGGGTGTTACCTGAAAGATTTCTACTCGGAACCAATCTTTAAAATTGGTGGGTCGTGCAGGATGACTCGCTTCGCTCGCCCTTCGGGCCGTTGCTGGCGCAACGTTATCCTTCACGCTTAACATCTGAGTTTGATGTTAAAATTGGTGGGTCGTGCAGGATTCGAACCTGCGACCAATTGATTAAAAGTCAACTGCTCTACCAACTGAGCTAACGACCCGAAGTGGTGGGTGATGACGGGATCGAACCGCCGACCCCCTCCTTGTAAGGGAGGTGCTCTCCCAGCTGAGCTAATCACCCGATACTGCGCTGGATACTACAAACTACTTCCACCGAACCCACCGTAATTAGTGGTGGGTCGTGCAGGATTCGAACCTGCGACCAATTGATTAAAAGTCAACTGCTCTACCAACTGAGCTAACGACCCGAAGTGGTGGGTGATGACGGGATCGAACCGCCGACCCCCTCCTTGTAAGGGAGGTGCTCTCCCAGCTGAGCTAATCACCCGATACTGCGCTGGATACTACAACTAACTATGTTAGTGGTGGGTCGTGCAGGATGACTCGACTTCGTCTCGCCCTTCGGGCCGTTGCTGACGCAACGTTATCCTTCACGTTTTACTACCGCTTCCACCTTAGCGATTGGTGGGTCGTGCAGGATTCGAACCTGCGACCAATTGATTAAAAGTCAACTGCTCTACCAACTGAGCTAACGACCCACTTTTTCGTTGCTTTCGGTTTGTTTGATATCCCGTGGCAACGGCGGCATATATTACTGATTTCAGACTTGAGCGCAACAAAAATTTCGATGCAGATCACTCAACTGCTTATGATTCGCACGACACGACCAGAAATAATGCGACTTCTGGTCGTGTGTTATGCATTACATCGCGTTCAGACGTTTTTGCGCCTGTTTAGCGCCATCAGTACCAGGGTATTTACTGATAACCTGCTGGTATACGGCTTTCGCTTTTGCGGTGTCACCTTTGTCCTGCATGATGACGCCGACTTTAAACATCGCATCTGCAGCCTTCGGTGACTTCGGATAGTTTTTCACTACCGAAGCAAAATAATACGCCGCATCATCTTTTTTACCCTTGTTGTAGTTTAACTGACCCAGCCAATAATTGGCGTTTGGCAGGTAAGTTGAATCAGGGTAATTTTTGATGAAATTCTGAAATGCCACCATTGCGTCATCCTGGCGGGATTTATCCTGCACCAGCGCAATAGCTGCATTGTAATCCGTGTTTGCATCACCGCTTTTCACCGGCGCGCCAGCATTCGCAGTACCAGCATCAGCTGTCGGCGTCGTTGATGCCGCCGCACCGCTTTGATCGCCGCTGGTTGATTGCGCCGCTGCACCACCGCTGCTGAGGCTATCGATCTGCAAAAGGATCTGCTTTTGCCGCTCCACGACCTGATTCAGTTGATACTGATTTTCCTGAATCTGACCACGCAGGGAATCAATATCGGATTGATTATCAGAGAGTTGTTGCTGGAGTTGGGTTAAAAGCTGGCTGTGAGCATTTGAAATACGCTCAAGTTGAGTGACGCGGTCTTCGACCGAGCCTGAGCCGACACTACTGATTGGTGCCTGAGCATAAGCGGCCCAGGGGGCCGCTATACCAACCAGTAACGACAGACTCAATAGTTGATGTCTGAAGTTACTGCTCATGCAATTCTCTTAGTAAACCAGTACCGCACGACGGTTTTTGGAGTATGCCGCTTCGTCATGACCCAGTACTGCAGGTTTTTCTTTACCGTAAGAAACGATGGAGATCTGGTCTGCAGAAACGCCTTTACCCTGCAGGTACATCTTAACGGCGTTCGCACGACGTTCACCCAGGGAGATGTTGTATTCCGGAGTACCACGTTCGTCCGCGTGACCTTCTACGGTGACTTTGTAAGACGGGTTGCTACGCAGGAAGTTTGCGTGTGCATCCAGCATTTGAGCGAAGTCAGAACGGATATCGTACTTGTCCAGATCGAAGTAAACGATGTTGTTCTGCTGCAGCTGTTGCATTTGCAGACGAGCCTGCTCTTCGGAAGACATGTTGCCGTTGCCGCCGTTCGCATCCATACCAGTGCCGGCACCCAGCATGCCTTCGCTGCCGTCATTGCTGGCGTTCTTGTTGGAAGAACATGCCGCAATTGCCATAACAGGCAGAGCAATCATCAGCCCTTTCAGCACTTTGTTCAGTTGCATTTCAATGATTCCTTTACTATTCAATTAATTATTATCACAGATACGGCGACCAGGCAGGGAATTTGACCTGTCCATCAGTTGCCGGAAGACGCGCTTTGAAACGCCCATCTGTAGAAACCAAATTCAGCACGGATCCCATCCCCTGAGAAGAGCTGTAGATTACCATAGTGCCGTTAGGTGCCAGACTTGGCGTTTCATCCAGGAACGTGGACGACAGAACTTGTACGCCTCCCGTTGCCAGATCTTGTTTGGCAATGTGCTGCTGCCCACCATTGGAGCTGACCATTACCATAAATTTACCGTCGCTGCTGACATCCGCATCCTGGTTCTGCGAACCTTCCCAGGTAATACGTTGTGGCGCACCGCCGTTGATATTCACTTTATAAACCTGCGGACGACCGGCCTGGTCAGAAGTAAATGCCAGATTCTGGCTGTCCGGGAACCAGGTCGGTTCGGTATTGTTACTGCGACCATCCGTCACCTGGCGGATCTGACCCGAAGCCAAATCCATTACGTACAGGTTCAGGCTACCGGTTTTCGACAAGGCGAATGCCAGTTTGCTGCCGTCTGGCGAGAATGCAGGTGCACCGTTGTGACGCGGGAATGAAGCCACCTGACGTACAGCGCCATTTGCCAGCGTTTGGATGACAAGCGCGGAACGACCGCTTTCGAAGGTCACATAAGCCAGTTTAGAACCGTCTGGTGACCACGCCGGAGACATCAGCGGCTGCGGTGAACGGTGAACGACAAATTGGTTGTAACCGTCATAGTCAGATACGCGCAGTTCATACGGAAACTGACCGCCGTTGGTCTGAACAACGTAGGCAATACGGGTACGGAAAGCACCTTTAATGCCGGTCAGTTTTTCAAATACTTCGTCACTGGCGGTATGACCAGCATAACGCAGCCACTGCTTGTTCACTTTGTACGAGTTCTGAGCAAGTACAGTACCCGGTGCGCCGCCAGTGTCAACAAGTTGATAAGCAACATTGTAAGAGCCGTCCGGATTCGGAGTGACCTGGCCGACAACCACTGCGTCGATCCCCAGCGCAGACCATGCAGCTGGTTGTACTTCCTGCGCACTACCCGGCTGCTGTGGCAGACGAGCACGATCTAACGGATTAAATTTACCGCTGTTACGCAAGTCGGCAGCAACGATGCCGCCAATATCTTCAGGTGCTGCACCAGGACCCGCCCACTGGAAAGGAACAACGCCAATAGGACGACCGGAATCTACACCGCTGTCGATCACAATGCGGACTTCAGCATGCAGAACTGATGCCCACAGTATGAGAAAACCAAATGCTACTCGTAATGCCTGCTTCATCATATCTCCCTTATCTGGACCGATGGCCCACGATAATTTAGCAGAATGTTAACAAACTAAAATACACAAAACTACCAGAACCCCGTGGCAACCGGTGCCTGATGTTGACCGTCGGAACAGTCAGCATCGCGATTACGGTTTGAAGTCCAATGGCGCGTTTTTGAACACTTCATATACTGCCTGGCTTGGTGGTTTCGGGATCTTCGCAAGTTTAGCTGCTGCCAACGCAGCCTGACAAAGTGCGGGATCGCCACCTTCAGGTTTGATATCCAGTAACATACCATCGGGTGCCAGTTTTATGCGCAGCGTACAGGTTTTGCCTGCATAGGACGATGCGTCATAGAACTTACTTTCGATAGCAGATTTAATCTGCCCGGCATAGTTATTGATATCGGCCCCTGATGCGCCATTGTTTTTAGTATTACCACTCCCGGCTGGCGAAGCATTGTTCCCTTTCGCCCCTCCCCCCGTTTTCGGTGCATTCTTACCAGAGCTTAGCTCACCGAAAATATCATCTGCCTCTGCGGCAGCTTTTGCTGCAGCGGCTTTTTCAGCTGCTGCTTTTGCAGCTGCCGCTTTTTTGTCTGCGGCGGCTTTTTCTGCCGCTGCTTTCTTATCAGCTGCTGCCTTTTCAGCAGCCGCTTTTTCTGCTGCTTTTTTGTCGGCTGCAGCTTACAATGCTTCCGTTTTCTTACCGGCGCCACCCTTTTCAGCAGCCGCTTTCTTCTCAGCTTCTGCTTTGGCTTTTTCAGCAGCTTCAGTTGCCGCTTTCTTTCTTGCTTCAGCTGCAGCTGCTTCTACCGCTTCCGCTTTCTTCTTCAGTGCCGCCGCGGCTGCCTCGGCTTTTTTCTGCGCTTCTGCTGCGGCTTTTGGAGAAACAAGCAGCGGCACTGCGGCTTTGGCGGCTTCTGCTTCTGCTTTTTTCTTCGCGTCTGCAGCCGCTTTCTTCGCAGCTTCTTCCGCAGCTTTAGCATCCGCTTCGGCCTTCGCTTTAGCATCTGCCGCCGCTTTCGCTGCCGCTTCTTCCGCTTGCTTCTGCTTTAACTCGGCCTGTTTTGCGGCTTCTTCAGCCTGCTTTTTCTGTTCCTGAGCAGCTAACCGCTCTTTCTCAAGTTGCTTCAGGCGTTCCTGTTCAGCCGCTTGTTTCTCACGCAGTTCTTCAGCAGCCTGCTGTTCCTTCATCTTGCGCTGCTCATCAGAACGCTTCGCGCTTGATTCCTGGCTTTGCATGCGTTTGTACTGCTCAACTACCGCACCTGAATCAACCATGACAGCGTCGATGGATGAACCACCGCCGCCTCCGGCTGAAGCTTCTATATTCTCATCGAACGAACTCCAGATCAGCGCCGCAAATAAGATGACATGCAGCACTGCTGAAATAATTATCGCCCGCTTGAGCTTGTCGTTTTGTTCGGTTGCCTTTGACACTCTCGGTTTCCAAAAACTGTTCGCCTGTTACCCGCTCTCTTTCAAGCAAGGGAAACGCAGATGTTTAGATAGGCTGCGTCATTAAACCAACCGATTTCACACCCGCACTATGTAACAAGTTCAGTGCTTTAATTATTTCATCGTAAGGCACATCTTTTGCGCCACCGATCAGAAAGACCGTTTTCGGGTTGGCCTTGAAACGGCTGGACACTTCCGCCACCACCTGCTCTGGTGGCAAACGCTCCAGGCGATCTTTCTCAACCACCACGGTGTACTGACCAATACCAGACACTTCAACAATCACTGGCGGATTATCGTTACTGCTCACCGCCTGTGATTCAGTAGCGTCTGGCAGATCGACCTCCACGCTCTGGGTGATGATGGGCGCTGTCGCCATAAAGATCAGCAACAGCACCAGCAGTACGTCCAGCAACGGTACAATGTTGATTTCGGACTTGAGATCGCGACGACCTCGTCCACGCGCTCTGGCCATGGCTTACCCCTTGTTGCTCTCGCTAACGGTAAACGCCTGGCGGTGCAGAATCGCGGTAAACTCTTCCATAAAGTTGTCGTAATTCAGTTCCAGTTTGTTTACGCGCTGGTTGAGACGGTTATAAGCCATTACCGCCGGAATTGCGGCGAACAGACCAATTGCCGTCGCAATCAACGCTTCTGCGATACCGGGCGCAACCATTTGCAGTGTTGCTTGTTTTACCGCCCCGAGGGCGATAAAGGCGTGCATGATCCCCCAGACCGTACCAAACAGACCAATATACGGGCTGATGGAGCCAACCGTACCGAGGAACGGAATGTGTGTTTCCAGATTTTCAAGTTCACGGTTCATGGAGATACGCATAGCACGCGACGCCCCTTCCACTACGGCTTCCGGCGCATGGCTATTGGCACGATGCAGGCGCACAAACTCTTTGAACCCGCTGTAAAAGATTTGTTCCGAACCAGTCAGATTATCCCGTTTCCCCTGGCTCTCTTGATAGAGGCGAGAGAGTTCGATTCCAGACCAGAATTTATCTTCAAACGCTTCGGCTTCACGCGCCGCTGCGTTAAGAATACGGGTCCGCTGGATAATAATGGCCCAGGATGCGATTGAAAAACCAATCAAAATCAACATGATAAGTTTAACCAGAAGGCTAGCCTTCAGGAACAAATCAAGGATATTCATGTCAGTCACTGCTTAAACTCCGCGACAATAGACTTGGGAAGCGCACGAGGCTTCATTTTGAGTGGGTCAACGCAAACAACCAGAACCTCTGCTTCATTCAGCAAAGTATTCTCGGCGTTGACAATACGTTGCGTGAAAACCAAAGAGGTGCCACGCATTGATGTTATTTCAGTCTGTATTTCGAGCATATCGTCGAGCCGCGCAGGTGCGTAATATTCCACCGTCATTTTACGTACCACAAAGGCAACGCGTTCAGCCATCAGCGCCTGTTGACTGAAGTGATGATGACGCAGCATCTCTGTGCGTGCTCTTTCATAAAAAGCGACGTAACTGGCGTGGTACACCACACCACCGGCATCGGTATCTTCATAGTAGACGCGAACCGGCCATCGAAACAGCGTTGTATTCACTTTACATCCCGGTAATGCAACAAAAGTTAGAGCTTTTAAACGCTGCTACTATACGCGCGCGATTGAGGTTTGGGAATGAGGGCAAGTTAAGGGAGCGTAAAAATTTATGGGCCTGGAGCGGCCCATAATTTTTTAAAGAGAATTCTGATTTAAAAGAAGAAGAAAATCAGCCCGACAATGAGAACAATATCGGCAAGCAATGGGCAAAAAATCCCTTGCCAAAGAACCTTCTGCGGACGAAAGCCCACGCCGTGAATCACACCAGCACAGACGGCCCACATCAGCAATAAACCATGCCAGATTTCCAGTTCACTGGTCTTCGCGGCGAAACGTGATGGGTCCCAAAACATACATCCTGCTAACAGAAGCGCCATCACGAAGGAAAGCGCCCGCAGGGGGCGCTTGTCCATTACCGCATACAAGGTTGCGATAATCTTACTCATCAGATGTCTTCTTGACCGGCTTTGCCTGATTCGACGTGCTCAAGCGCCAGCGCGGTGATTACCCCAAACGAACAGGCAAGAAGCGTTCCCAGAATCCATGCGAAATACCACATTTTTAGCTCCTTACTTAGTACAGAGAGTGGGTGTTACGTTCAATATCTTCTTTGGTGATACGACCGAACATTTTCCAGTAACACCAGGCGGTGTAGAGCAGAATGATCGGTACCAGAACCACCGCAACCCAGGTCATGACGTTAAGCGTCAGCTGGCTGGATGTTGCATCCCACATTGTCAGACTTGCGTTCATCATGGTGCTGGACGGCATCACAAACGGGAACATTGCGATACCGGCAGTCAGGATGATACAGGCCAGCGTCAGGGAGGAGAACACAAACGCCCACGCGGCTTTATCCATACGTGCAGTCAGGATGGTCAGCAGCGGCAGAACCACACCCAGTGCCGGAATAGCCCACAGAATTGGCGTGTTGTTGAAGTTTACCAGCCATGCGCCAGCTTCACGAACCACTTCTTTATTCAGTGGGTTAGAGGCTGCGTAATGGTCCATTGTCGATTTCACGACATAACCATCGATACCGTACATCACCCATACGCCAGCCAGTGCGAAACAGACCAGTGTCACCAGTGCCGCCACCTGAGCCGTTGCACGGGTACGCAGGTGCAGTTCGCCCACGGTACGCATTTGCAGATAGGTTGCGCCCTGAGTAATGATCATCCCTACGCTCACCACGCCTGCCAGCAGGCCGAACGGGTTAAGCAGCTGGAAGAAGTTACCGGTGTAGTACAGACGCAGATATTCATCAACGTTGAACGGTACGCCCTGCAACAGGTTACCGAACGCCACACCAATCACCAGCGGCGGAACGAAGCTACCAATGAAGATGCCCCAGTCCCACATGTTACGCCAGCGGGTTTCTTCAATCTTGGAGCGGTAGTCAAAACCGACCGGACGGAAGAACAAAGACGCCAGCACGAGGATCATCGCCACATAGAATCCGGAGAACGCAGCGGCATAGACCATCGGCCAGGCAGCAAACAGAGCGCCGCCCGCGGTGATAAGCCAAACCTGGTTACCGTCCCAGTGTGGTGCAATGGAGTTAATCATAATTCGACGCTCGGTGTCGTTACGACCGAGGAAACGGGTGAGCATGCCCACCCCCATGTCGAAACCGTCAGTGACTGCAAAACCAATCAGCAGAACGCCAACCAGCAGCCACCAGATAAAACGCAATACTTCATAATCGATCATTTGACGACTCCTGTCTTAGCGTGCCGGCTGAGTAGTCGTGGAAGACTGCTCAAAGTGATAGCGACCGGTTTTCAGGCTGCTTGGGCCGAGGCGTGCAAACTTGAACATTAAGAACAATTCTGCCACCAGGAACAGGGTATACAGGCCGCAAATCAGCACCATTGAGAAGATGAGATCGCCTGCGGTCAGTGACGAGTTCGCCACAGCTGTCGGCAGCACTTCACCGATAGCCCACGGTTGGCGGCCATATTCAGCCACGAACCAGCCCGCTTCTACAGCAATCCACGGCAGCGGAATACCGTACAGCGCGGCGCGCAGCAGCCATTTTTTCTCGCCAATGCGGTTGCGGATGACACTCCAGAAAGAGAGCGCGATGATTGCCAGCAGCAGGAAGCCACACGCCACCATGATACGGAACGCGAAGTACAGCGGCGCTACACGCGGAATGGAGTCTTTGGTTGCCTGTTGAATCTGCGCTTCAGTCGCATCAGCCACGTTTGGCGTATAGCGTTTCAGCAGCAGACCGTAACCGAGGTCTTTCTTCATGCTATTGAACTGGTCACGAACCGCCTGGTCGGTAGAACCAGAACGCAGTTGCTCGAGCAGAGAGTACGCCTTCATCCCGTTACGAATGCGTTCTTCATGCTGCACCATCAGTTCTTTCAGGCCGATAACTGGAGTATCCACGGAACGCGTTGCAATGATGCCCAGCGCGTAAGGGATCTGGATCGCAAATTTGTTCGTCTCCTCTTCCTGATCAGGAATGCCGAACAGAGTAAAGGCAGCAGGCGCAGGTTGCGTTTCCCACTCGGCTTCAATAGCAGCCAGTTTGGTTTTCTGCACGTCGCCCATTTCGTAACCAGATTCATCACCCAGAACAATAACAGACAGAACGGCAGCCATACCGAAGCTGGCAGCGATAGCAAAGGAGCGTTTAGCGAAGCTCGGTTCAA
>OBWB01000075.1_pt1 | contig 89176 bp, 74 predicted proteins | sample 1476261 | NCBI WGS metagenome assembly OBWB01 (sample SAMEA2580038, study PRJEB22360) | human gut metagenome | biome: human gut; feature: human-associated habitat; material: faeces | place: Denmark | collected 2008/2010 | reverse complement strand
ACTGCGTAACAGTGGGAGAGTAGGTAGTCGCCGTTTTTTTTAGATGGTTCATCCCCTTCGGTCGAAAGACCGGAGGGGATGACTTGTTTTATACGGGGGCGGAAGGAAAGGGAGCGCCAGGCTGCCCTGTTTCTACTCTGACCCTGGGAGTAGGGAAAGTGGGTTATAAATAAAATACTATTTAAAATACGAATATTTACTGATAATTTGTATGTTATGAGGATTATTATTCGTATCTTTGTCGCCCGAATTATGTCTACTAACTTAAGATTCAGATGAAAATTAGTTAAGTAGTACATAACGTTTGGGCTTTTTTTGTACCTTTGCAACGATTAAAAAAGAGAAGCTTTGGGAAAGTTTGATAAATACAAAATTGATTTGAAAGGAATGCAAGCAGACTCATGCAAATATGAGTTTCTACTTGACAATCTTTTTTTCGCTCATATTGATGGCCCTGAAGTTCAGAAAGGTAAAGTCAATGTAGAGTTGACCGTTAAAAAGACCTCTCGTGCTTTTGAGTTGAGTTTCCGGACTGAAGGTATCGTATGGGTACCATGTGACCGTTGTCTGGATGAAATGGAACAACCGGTTACTTCTTCTGATAAGTTGATGGTAAAATTTGGCCATGAATATGCTGAGGAGGGAGATAACCTGATTGTGATCCCTGAAGAAGAAGGGGAGATCAATGTAGCTTGGTTTATGTATGAGTTTATAGCTTTGGCTATTCCGATGAAGCATGTACATGCCCCGGGCAAGTGTAATAAAGCTGTGACCAGTAAGCTGAATAAACACCTGAGAACAAGTGGTGATGACGATGCTGAAGAATCTTTTGGCGCTGGTGAGGATATCGTTGTGGAAGATGAAGCGGAGGAACAGATTGATCCGCGCTGGAATGAATTAAAAAAAATATTAGATAATAATTAAAGTTTAAAAGAAAATGGCACATCCTAAGAGAAGACAATCAAAAACAAGAACTGCAAAGAGAAGAACTCATGATAAAGCAGTAGCTCCTACATTGGCTATTTGCCCGAACTGCGGTGAATGGCATGTTTACCATACAGTATGCGGCGCTTGCGGATACTATAGAGGTAAGCTGGCAATTGAAAAAGAAGCTGCTGTATAATGCAGTCTGAATAAGCTTATACTTATCAAACAGCCAGAGGGCATTGCTCTCCGGCTGCTTTAAGTATTAGATGTATTGCTAAATTAAAACAGAATTGATGGAAAAAATAAATGCAGTAATCACAGGAGTCGGAGGATATGTACCTGATTATGTCTTGACAAATGACGAGATATCTAAGATGGTGGATACCAATGACGAGTGGATTATGACTCGTATTGGAGTAAAAGAAAGACGAATACTGAACGAAGAAGGATTAGGTACTTCGTACATGGCCCGTAAGGCAGCTAAACAGTTGATGAAAAAAACGGGTTCGAATCCTGATGATATTGATTTGGTTATCGTTGCAACTACTACTCCTGACTATCATTTCCCCTCAACAGCTTCTATTCTTTGTGATAAACTCGGACTAAAAAATGCTTTTGCTTTCGATCTGCAAGCCGCTTGTAGTGGATTCTTGTTTTTGATGGAAACAGCAGCCAATTTTATCCGTTCGGGACGATATAAAAAGATAATCATTGTTGGTGCAGATAAGATGTCATCAATGGTAGATTACACAGAGCGTGCAACATGTCCCATCTTTGGCGATGGAGCGGCAGCCTTTATGGTTGAACCGACTACAGAAGATCTGGGAATTATGGATGCTATCTTGAGAACTGATGGTAAGGGATTGCCTTTCCTCCATATGAAAGCGGGCGGTTCGGTTTGTCCTCCTTCCTATTTCACTGTTGACAATAAGATGCATTACATTCACCAAGAAGGTAGAACAGTATTTAAATATGCTGTTTCAAACATGTCTGATGTGAGTGCAGCGATAGCAGAAAAGAATGGTCTGACGAAAGATAACATCGACTGGATTGTTCCCCATCAAGCCAATATGCGCATCATCGAAGCGGTAGCTCATCGCATGGAAGTTCCGATGGAGAAGGTTCTGGTAGATATTCAGCATTACGGTAACACGAGTGCAGGTACTCTGCCTTTGTGTATCTGGGATTTTGAAGAGAAACTTAAGAAAGGCGATAACATCATTTTCACTGCGTTTGGTGCAGGGTTTACCTGGGGAGCCGTGTATGTGAAATGGGGTTACGACGGGAAAAAAGAATAGTGACGACAGTTGCTAATATAAATCACATAAAACGCATCCTATTTCGATTCGATGCGTTTTTTTGTCTCAATCAATAAATGGAAGACGATGCATAAAGCTGGTTTTGTAAATATAGTAGGAAATCCCAATGTGGGTAAATCGACACTGATGAATGTGTTGGTAGGCGAACGTATCTCGATTGCTACGTTTAAGGCGCAGACTACTCGTCACCGGATTATGGGTATCTATAATACGGATGATATGCAGATTGTTTTTTCGGATACTCCGGGAGTATTGAAACCTAATTATAAGTTACAGGAATCTATGCTGAACTTCTCTACTTCAGCATTGGCTGATGCAGATGTCTTGCTTTATGTGACAGACGTGATTGAAACTCCTGATAAGAATAACGAATTTATTCAGAAAGTACGTCAGCAGTCGGCACCTATTTTGTTGTTGATTAATAAAATAGACCTGACTGATCAGGAAAAGCTTGTGAAACTGGTAGAAGAGTGGAAAGAGTTGCTTCCGCAAGCTGAAATTATTCCGATTTCGGCAGCTACGAAGTTTAATGTAGACTATGTGATGAAGCGGATCAAAGACCTCTTGCCTGATTCCCCTCCTTATTTTGATAAGGATCAATGGACTGATAAGCCGGCCCGTTTTTTTGTCAACGAGATAATCCGTGAAAAGATCTTGTTGTATTATGATAAGGAGATTCCCTATTCGGTAGAAGTAGTAGTGGAGGAATTTAAGGAAGATGCAAAGAAGATACATATTCATGCTGTGATTTATGTAGAACGTGATTCTCAGAAAGGCATTATTATTGGAAAACAGGGTAAGGCCCTGAAGAAGGTGGCTACTGAGGCGCGACGCGATCTGGAACGTTTTTTTGGAAAAACTGTTTTCCTGGAAACGTATGTGAAAGTAGACAAAGATTGGCGCAGTTCAGATAAGGAGTTGCGGAATTTTGGCTATCAGTTAGATTAAAAAAAGAAAATTCATACGACTGTGATAGTCGCAAAAATAAAGTGTGTAAACTATGGGAAATTTAGTTGCAATCGTAGGACGACCCAATGTGGGCAAGTCTACCTTATTTAATCGTTTGACGAAGACCCGTCAGGCAATTGTGAACGATGAAGCGGGTACTACCCGTGATAGGCAGTATGGTAAATCCGAATGGTTAGGACGGGAGTTTTCTGTTGTTGATACCGGTGGATGGGTGGTGAACTCTGACGATATATTCGAAGAGGAAATACGCAAGCAGGTATTGATGGCAGTGGACGAGGCGGACGTAATTCTGTTTGTAGTGGATGTGACAAACGGAGTGACAGATTTGGATATGCAGGTAGCCGCTATATTGCGTCGGGCCAAGAGTCCGGTTATTATGGTAGCCAATAAGACTGATAACCATGAGCTACGATACAATGCTCCTGAGTTTTATCGGTTAGGACTGGGCGATCCGTATTGTATTTCTGCGATTAGTGGTAGTGGTACGGGTGATCTGATGGATTTGATTGTTAGTAAATTCAAGAAAGAATCTGATGAGATTCTGGATGAAGATATCCCACGTTTTGCAGTGGTAGGACGTCCCAATGCCGGAAAGTCATCTATCGTGAATGCTTTTATCGGTGAAGAACGTAACATTGTTACGGAAATAGCCGGAACAACCCGTGACTCAATTTATACTCGTTACAATAAGTTCGGTTTCGATTTCTACTTGGTAGATACGGCCGGCATTCGTAAAAAGAATAAAGTGAACGAGGATCTGGAGTATTATTCTGTAGTTCGTTCTATTCGTGCTATCGAGGGAGCTGATGTATGTATTTTGATGGTGGATGCGACCCGTGGTATAGAAAGTCAAGACTTGAATATCTTTTCGTTGATTCAGAAAAACTCGAAAGGCTTGGTGGTAGTCGTCAACAAATGGGATCTTGTAGAAAACAAGACTGATAAAGTCATGAAGACTTTCGAAGAAGCCATTCGTTCACGTTTTGCTCCTTTTGTTGATTTTCCTATAGTATTTGCGTCGGCATTGACAAAGCAGAGAATCCTCAAAGTGCTTGAAGAAGCACGCAAGGTTTATGAGAATCGAATGATTAAAATCCCTACAGCCCGCTTGAATGAAGAGATGCTTCCGTTGATCGAGGCTTATCCGCCTCCTGCAACTAAGGGAAAATACATCAAAATTAAATATGTCACTCAGTTGCCTAATACGCAAGTACCTTCGTTTGTCTTTTTCGCCAATCTGCCGCAGTATGTGAAAGAGCCTTATAGAAGGTTCCTGGAAAACAAGATGCGTGAAAAGTGGGATTTGAGTGGAACTCCCATTAATATTTATATCAGACAGAAGTAAATTTTGTGTCGAATTTAATTGATATATGAATATAAGAGCCGGATGATGAAGAATCCGGCTTTCTTTTTGCCCGTAATAATTGAAATAATTGATTCTTTTTGTTTCTTATGTAATGCTTTTTATTTATATTTGTACAGAGCAAAAAGAAGCAAACCATAAATACAGACAAAGGCTACATGGAAGCGAAGGCAGAAATACTATTAGTTGACGATCATGCACTGGTTCTTGAAGGAATGCGGCGTATGCTGGAGTCGGTCCCTGATGTCAGAGTTGCCGATGCGGTGACTTCGGGGGCAAAAGCTGCCGAGCTGATTGGAGAGCGGGATTATGACATCTATGTGTTGGATGTGAATCTTCCTGATATATCAGGATTCGATCTGGTTGATATGATTCGTGAGATTAACGAGAGTGCGCGTATTATTATTAGTACTATGCATGAGGAAATCTGGATTATCAATCGTTTGATTCGCCAGAAAGTGAATGCTGTGATCCTTAAATCATCCGAAGCGGTAGAGTTTGAAAATGCCGTGAAAAGCGTGCTTGAAGGAAATCCCTATACTTGTCCGCGGTTTCAATCTATTCGTCAAAAGCTAAGTCTCAGTCCTGTACAAATTCACTCGAAAGATATCCCTACAAAGCGAGAGCTCGATGTACTGAAAGCTGTCGCGAGGGGATGTAATACGCACGAAGTGGCTGCCGAATTAAAAATCTCGGAGAATACTGTTGAGACATTTCGTAAGAGGCTGATTCAAAAGTTCTGTGCAAAGAATGCTATTGATATGGTAGTGAAAGCAATGTCAAAAGGATGGATAGAACTCGAATGATTCTATTTATTTTGATTTGTCACGGTTTTCGGTGATGTTTTGCTGCATTTTTTTTGCTATCTTTGAAGTGTAATTGGAATTATTCTCTTTTTAAGTTTTATTGAGAACTTTAGGACAGTCAATATGTCGTGATGATATATGTCGATTCTATTAACTGGTTTTTTTATAACAAAAAGTGGGCTCGTGAATTGTGATGATTCATGAGCCCTTCTATTTCAGTCTGATAGTGGATTATCCTTCGAGGTTTTGTATTTCTACATCCTTAACTTTACGTAGCAGGTCGGAGGCGAAAATGAAGTTATTCAACTGTTCGTTGGTGGATGTGAAAATGTCATCTTTTGTGCCCTCCCATTCTTTGGTTCCCTGATAAATGTAGATAATCTTTTCACCGATTCCCATTACCGAGTTCATGTCGTGGGTGTTGATGATGGTAGTCATGTTGTATTCCCGTGTGATGTCATGAATCAGCTCGTCTATCACTAAAGAAGTTTTAGGGTCGAGTCCGGAGTTCGGTTCATCGCAAAAGAGATACTGCGGGTTCAGTGCAATGGCCCGTGCAATGGCTACACGCTTCTGCATACCTCCACTGATTTCGCCGGGAAATTTATCTTTAGCTTCCGTGAGGTTGACACGGTCGAGGCAGAACATAGCCCGTTTGGTTTGTTCGCGCAAGGTGTCGGTGCCGAACATGTTGAGCGGAAACATAACATTATCCAAAACAGACATGGAGTCGAACAACGCCGCGCTTTGAAAAATCATTCCCATCTCGCGTCGCAGGTGTTTCTTTTCTTTTTTCCCCATGGCCAGGAAGTTGCGTCCGTCATAGAGCACTTCTCCTTTTTCCGGTGTCAGCAATCCGACGATACATTTCATCAGTACAGTCTTTCCCGAACCGCTCTGTCCGATAATCAGGCTGGTTTTTCCATTTTCGAAAGTGGCATCGATATTATGCAATACCGTTTTGCCTTCGAATGATTTATAGAGTCCTTTTACTTCGATCATCCCATTAAAAGTTTAGTTAATACCAGGTCGGCAAACAAAATCAGTACGCTGCTGGAAACCACCGAATCAGTAGATGCCTTTCCCACTTCTATCGAACCGCCTTCTACGGTATAGCCGAAGAAAGAGGAGACGCTGGCAATGATAAAGGCAAAAAACAGGGATTTGATGATGCCGCACCACACAAACCACTCTACAAACATGTATTGAAGTCCGTACTCAAGGTCGGTAGCCGTCATGATGCCACCGAACCAGCAGGTTGCAAACGCTCCGATGATACCTGCAAAGATACTGAAAGTCACTAAAATAGGAATCATGGTGACCATTGCCGTAATTTTGGGTAATATCAGATAGTTGGCGGAGTTGACTCCCATGATTTCAAGTGCGTCAATCTGTTGCGTCACGCGCATGGTGCCCAACTCGGAAGCTATGTTCGACCCTACTTTACCGGCCAGGATCAGACACATGATGGAGGAGGAGAATTCAAGCAGAAGAATCTCTCGGGTGACGTATCCCACCGTCCAGCGGGGCATCCATGGGCTTTCGATGTTTAATTTTATCTGGATGGTGATCACCGCTCCGATGAAGAATGAAATCAACAGCACGATGCCGATAGAGTTTACTCCCAGTTGCTCTATCTCTTTGATATATTGCCGGAAGAACATACGCATACGCTCGGGACGTGAAAAAGTCCGCCCCATAAGCATGATGTATCTGCCGACGGTTCTTAATGCTTTAATCATAACTCGTATATTTGTTTGCAAATGTACGTTTTTTCGGCTTATTTTTGCTACATTTGCCGCAAAATAACAAAGGATATGGAAGAAAGCAAGATGGTGCTTCGTACTGAAGACTTGGTGAAAAAGTACGGTAAGCGTACGGTGGTGAGCCATGTTTCCATCAATGTGAAGCAGGGCGAGATTGTTGGTTTGCTCGGGCCGAACGGTGCCGGGAAAACTACTTCGTTCTATATGACCGTAGGATTGATTACTCCGAATGAAGGCCGTATTTTCCTGGATGATCTTGAAATAACAAAATATCCTGTTTACAAACGTGCCCAGACCGGTATCGGATATTTGGCCCAGGAAGCTTCGGTTTTCCGGCAGATGACGGTGGAGGACAACATTGCCTCCGTGCTTGAAATGACTAATAAGCCTCTCGATTATCAGAAAGATAAGCTTGAGAGTCTGATAGCCGAGTTCCGTTTACAGAAAGTGCGTAAGAACAAGGGTACCCAGTTGTCCGGTGGTGAACGTCGCCGTACGGAAATAGCACGTTGCCTGGCCATCGACCCTAAATTTATCATGCTCGATGAACCGTTTGCCGGTGTAGACCCGATTGCCGTAGAAGATATTCAGCAGATTGTCTGGAAATTGAAGGATAAGAATATAGGTATCCTGATAACGGACCATAATGTGCAGGAAACGTTGAGTATTACCGATCGCGCCTATCTACTGTTCGAAGGAAAGATTCTGTTCCAAGGCACTCCCGAGGAGTTGGCAGAAAATAAAATTGTGCGTGAGAAATACCTGAGTAACAGTTTTGTGTTGCGTCGCAAGGACTTCCAGCTGAAAGATTAGCCAAGCGTTTCCGCTTTCCGTTCTGCCGGAGAATAGTCACCGGACATAGAATACATAAAAAAACCTTTTACCGGCTCTTTGGGTAAAAGGTTTCTTTTTAATTTCGTTTTTCTGTCGTTACTCTCTTGGTCTGGCTTCTTTAACCACCATGGTACGACCTTCGTATTCAGCTCCGTTCAATTCGGCGATAGCCTTTGCACCGGCTGCATCGTCAGCGATTTCTACGAAACCGAAACCTTTTGATTTGCCTGTTTCGCGATCCATGATTACTTTGCAAGAAGTTACTGTTCCGTAGTCTTCCATAACTTGTTGCAGATCTGCTTCCTTAACACGGTAGCTAAGGTTTCCAACATAAATGTTCATAGTGAAAATGATAAAAAATGAAATAAATGAAATAAAACTCTCCGGAAGATGATTTAATAATAAAAGGATTAAAGAAACAGAGAGTTTACAAAAGCGTCTTTGCGCCGGAAGTAAAAACCTTGTAATTGAAATCGAGAAACTAATCGATCATCTTTCCGCAGCAAAGAAACGCATAAAAACCGGAATTGCAATAACTTTTTCTCTTTTTTTGTATACGAAACCTATGAATTTTAGCGATTTGGAACGTTTTCGGGGTGAAAATAGAAAATATGGATTGTAAAGAAGATACGAACTTCCCGGCTTTATAGATAAGGTATCGGTGTTTGGATGGCATTTTGTCAAAATGATAATTGTTTCTTCTCATATTTGTTTATTTCGGAGGAGTATTCGTCGGGGCCGGAAAAAACGCATTTCAGGCGATTCCGGTATTATCTCTTTTCTTTCAGACAGATTGATTTCGAAGCATTCTGATAAGATGAATCCGCTCCATTGATTCATTTTGTGCTTCTTTGCGGTAGATGTCTGTTCTTAGGATATTCCGATGGTAAGGTTCTCCGGAAGGCAACCAGAGTGGAAAAGTTTTCCGAAGGCTTCGTTTTCCATAACAATAAGTGCGACCGGACAAAACATTCGGAGAAATTGGAAAAAGACGTAAGCGTTTTCCGAAAATGCTTACGTCTTTCGGGCAGAATGTACCCGTCTTTTTCCCGGGAAGGAGCTTGTCTTTACCCGGAACGCGGGCTTTGTTCCATCAGAAACCTCTCTTTGGGGAGTCAAAGACAGCTTTTTCCTGATCCTTTTCTTCCCGTTGGTTCCAAATCAAGGAAAGGAGAGTCAGTGAAAACGGCGATTTGCCATCTTTTTGTCAGTGTAAACTCCGATTATCGTTATCATTGCTTATTTGCGAATCTCTACGGGGCGATCCATTCATATCCCGGCATCTCTCTAATGTACAGATGGATTGAGTTTCATCCGTTTGCCGATCTTTGCTCGGGAGACTTCTGTGGAATTTTCAATATTCGCATTCTCCTTTTTTGGTTAATAAAAAGTAAAACCGGCTCCTTCGGAAACAGACCAATGGCTTTTCAGGCGTGTGTCTGGCTACTTCCGGCCGAAAATGACGCTTCTCTGCAAATGAAATAATTCTGCAATGTTTTTTGAAATTTGAAAGATTAGCACTAATTTTGCACCCTCGTTTGAGTATAGAATAAAGTATAAATCAAATAAATAATTGTCAGAATGAACGTTTCATTACAAAACATTGACAAAGTAAGCGCATTGCTTACCGTGAAGCTTGAAAAAGCTGACTACCAGCCTCAGGTAGACAAATCGTTGAAGAACATCCGTCAGAAAGCTCAGGTTCCGGGATTTCGTCCGGGTATGGTTCCCATGAGCTTGGTGAAGAAGATGTATGGTAAGTCAGTTATTGCCGACGAGGTGAATAAATTGCTTTCTGAGAAAGTATACGCATACATCAAGGATAACAACATCAACATCCTTGGCGAACCGATGCCTAACGAAGAAAAGCAGCCGGATATCGATTTCGATACAATGGAAGAATTCGAATTCGTGTTCGATATCGCTTTGGCTCCGGAATTCAAAGCTGAGGTTAGCGACCAGGACAAGGTAGACTACTATACAATCGAGGTAACTGACGAGATGGTGGAAAACCAGATTAAGGCTTATACTCAACGTAACGGTAAATACGAAAAGGTAGATGCTTACGAAGAGAACGATATGCTGAAAGGTCTGTTGGCCGAACTCGATGAAGAAGGTAACACCAAGGAAGGCGGTATTCAGGTAGAAGGTGCTGTAATGATGCCTTCATACATGAAGAACGATGAGCAGAAGGCTATCTTTGCAAATGCAAAGGTAAATGACGTATTGGTGTTCAACCCGAACACTGCATACGAAGGCAATGCCGTTGAAATGGCATCACTGCTGAAAATCGATAAAGAAGCTGCTGCCGAAGTAAAAGGCAACTTCAGCTTCCAGGTGGAAGAGGTTACCCGTTTCGTAAACGGCGAACTGAACCAGGAGATTTTCGACCAGGTATTCGGCAAAGATGTTGTGAAGACTGAAGAAGAATTCCGTGCCAAAGTAAAAGAAAGCATCGCAGCTCAGTTTGTTGCCGACAGCGACTATAAATTCCTGATCGACGTTCGCAAGGTATTGACCGATAAAGTAGGCAAACTGGAATTCCCCGATGCACTGCTGAAGCGTGTCATGTTGGTGAACAACAAAGATAAAGGCGAAGAATTCGTAAACGAAAACTACGATAAGAGCATCGAAGAGCTGACATGGCACCTGATCAAGGAACAGTTGGTGAAAGAAAACGATATCAAGGTAGAGCAGGACGACGTGATCAACATGGCGAAAGAAGCTACAAAAGCTCAGTTTGCCCAATACGGTATGCTGACTATACCCGATGATATCCTCGAGAACTATGCAAAAGAGATGCTGAAAAAGAAAGAAAGCATCGACGGTCTGGTAAACCGCGTAGTAGAAACCAAATTGGCCGCTGCACTGAAAGGCAAGGTTACATTGGAGAACAAAACCGTTTCAATGGAAGAATTCAATAAGATGTTTGAATAAACTCTTCTTTTGAACAGGACATAAAGTCACAGAAACACAGAGTTTTTATAAAATTATAACTCTGTGTTTTTTTGTGTCTCTGTGTTCTTTTTTGTTTCTTTGCAGTTACATTATTAATAATAGAAAGGAACGTAACAATGGATGATTTTAGAAAATACGCAACCAAGCATTTAGGTATGAATGCAATGGTGCTGGACGATGTGATTAAATCGCAAGCCGGGTATTTGAATCCCTATATTTTGGAAGAAAGACAACTGAATGTCACTCAGCTCGACGTGTTCTCACGCCTGATGATGGACCGCATTATCTTCCTCGGTACACAGATTGACGATTATACAGCCAATACGCTGCAGGCACAGTTGCTATATCTTGACTCGGTAGATCCGGGTAAAGATATCTCTATCTATATCAATTCGCCGGGCGGATCGGTATATGCCGGACTGGGTATTTATGATACGATGCAGTTTATTTCGAGCGATGTGGCAACAATTTGTACCGGTATGGCGGCTTCTATGGCTTCTGTGCTGTTGGTGGCCGGTGCCAAAGGCAAACGCTCGGCGCTGCCTCACTCACGTGTGATGATTCATCAGCCGATGGGCGGTGCGCAGGGACAGGCTTCGGATATTGAGATCACGGCTCGCGAGATACAGAAATTAAAGAAAGAACTTTATACCATTATTGCCGATCATTCGGGTACCTCTTTTGATAAGGTTTGGGCCGATTCGGACCGTGACTACTGGATGACTGCCCAGGAAGCAAAAGAATATGGTATGATTGACGAAGTGTTGATTAAGAAATAAACATGGCTGAATCAAAGAATAATAAAAAAAGGTGTAGCTTTTGCGGTCGTTCGGAGAATGAAGTCGGATTCCTGATTACGGGAATGAACGGCTACATTTGCGACAGCTGTGCAACCCAGGCTTATGAGATCACTCAGGAAGCCATGGGAGCCGGCAAACAGAGCGCGGGAGCTACCCGACTCAACTTAAAGGAACTACCCAAACCGGTAGAAATAAAGAATTTCCTCGACCAATATGTGATTGGCCAGGACGATGCCAAACGCTTTCTTGCCGTATCGGTGTATAACCACTATAAACGCCTGTTGCAGAAAGACAGTGGCGATGATGTGGAAATCGAGAAGTCGAACATTATCATGGTGGGCAGCACCGGAACCGGTAAAACACTTTTGGCACGTACCATCGCCAAGCTGCTGCATGTTCCATTTACAATAGTGGATGCAACCGTGCTGACAGAGGCAGGATATGTAGGCGAAGATATCGAAAGCATTCTGACCCGTCTGCTTCAAGTGGCCGATTACAATGTCCCCGAAGCAGAGCAGGGCATTGTCTTTATCGACGAGATAGACAAGATTGCCCGTAAAGGAGACAACCCTTCCATTACCCGCGATGTCAGCGGTGAAGGGGTGCAGCAGGGATTGCTCAAACTGCTTGAAGGTTCTGTGGTCAACGTTCCGCCTCAGGGAGGACGCAAGCACCCCGACCAGAAGATGATTCCCGTAAACACGAAAAACATCCTTTTCATTTGTGGTGGTGCATTCGATGGCATCGAGAAGAAGATCGCCCAGCGTCTCAACACCCATGTCGTAGGATACAATGCTTCCCGCAAGACGGCTACTATCGACAAAAACAACATGATGCAATATATCGCACCGCAAGATTTGAAGTCGTTCGGACTGATTCCGGAGATTATCGGCCGTCTGCCGGTGCTGACTTATCTGAATCCGCTCGACCGGAACGCGCTTCGTGCCATTCTGACCGAACCTAAGAATTCCATTATCAAGCAATACATCAAGTTGTTCGAGATGGACGGCGTCAAGCTGACCTTCCAGCCCGAAGTTTACGAGTATATCGTCGACAAGGCTGTGGAATATAAGCTGGGTGCCCGTGGATTGCGCTCTATTGTAGAGACCATAATGATGGATGTCATGTTCGAGATTCCTTCTGAAGACCAGAAAGAATATGAAGTGACATTGGATTATGCGAAGCATCAACTCGAAAAAGCAAATCTTGCGAGATTGCAAACTGCTTAAAATCAAAAGGTAAGGGCGATGATGGAGGCGGTTACCGTTTTTTCTTGAAAAATATTAGTCTGATTATGCTTGATATTTAAGAAGTTGTTTATAACTTTGTTAGAGCGCTTTCCAAGCAAAGCGAGTGTTTTAAGTTAAACCATGAACTGAATAAAACAACCTAGATTAAGATGGCAGGGAAGATTAATTTGACAGACCAACTGAAAAAGTATTTCGGATTTGATAATTTCAAGGGGAACCAGGAGCCGATCATCCAGAATTTGCTTGATGGTAATGATACCTTTGTGCTGATGCCTACCGGCGGTGGAAAATCTCTGTGCTATCAGTTGCCTTCTTTATTAATGGAAGGTACGGCCATTGTTATTTCTCCGTTGATTGCCCTGATGAAGAATCAGGTCGATGCGATGCGCAACTTCAGTGAAGAAGATGGTGTGGCTCATTTCATTAACTCTTCTTTGAATAAGGGTGCGATTGATCAGGTGCGGTCTGACATTCTTGCCGGAAAAACAAAATTGCTATACGTTGCTCCCGAATCGTTGACGAAGGAAGAAAACGTAGAATTTCTGCGGTCAGTAAAGATCTCGTTCTATGCTGTCGACGAAGCGCATTGTATTTCCGAATGGGGACACGACTTCCGCCCGGAATATCGCAGGATACGTCCGATTATTAATGAAATAGGAAAAGCGCCTCTTATTGCGTTGACCGCAACGGCCACGCCAAAGGTGCAGCACGATATTCAGAAGAACTTGGGAATGGTGGATGCACACGTCTTCAAGTCTTCGTTCAACCGTCCGAATCTGTATTACGAGGTACGTCCTAAAACTCAGAATGTAGATAAGGACATCATAAAGTTCATCAAGAACAATCCGGAAAAGTCGGGCATCATTTATTGCCTGAGCCGGAAGAAGGTAGAAGAGCTTGCTGAGATACTTCAAGCCAACGGGATTAACGCCCGTGCTTACCATGCAGGTATGGATTCGGCAACGCGAACGCAGAATCAGGATGATTTCCTGATGGAAAAGATCGACGTAATTGTAGCTACTATCGCATTTGGAATGGGGATTGATAAACCCGATGTGCGATACGTCATCCACTATGATATACCAAAGAGCCTGGAAGGGTATTACCAGGAAACGGGCCGCGCCGGCAGAGACGGCGGAGAAGGCCAGTGCATTACCTTTTATACAAACAAAGACTTGCAGAAACTCGAGAAGTTTATGCAAGGCAAACCTGTGGCAGAACAAGAAATTGGCAAGCAGCTTCTGTTGGAAACTGCTGCGTATGCTGAATCTTCCGTTTGTCGCCGTAAGACATTACTACATTACTTCGGCGAAGAGTACACGGAAGAAAATTGTGGAAATTGTGACAACTGTTTAAACCCTAAAAAACAAGTGGAGGCTCAAGAATTATTGTGTGCTGTGATCGAAACAATCATAGCGGTAAAAGAAAACTTTAAGGCAGATTATATTATTGATGTCCTGCAGGGACGCGAAACGTCCGAAGTTCAGGCGCACTTACATGAAGATCTGGAAGTGTTCGGATCAGGAATGGGAGAAGAAGACAAAACCTGGAATGCCGTGATCCGTCAGGCACTGATAGCCGGTTATCTGAGCAAGGATGTCGAAAATTACGGATTACTGAAAGTGACCGATGCCGGAAAGAAATTCCTTAAACATCCTAAGTCGTTCAAGATAACCGAAGACAATGACTTTGAGGAAGTAGAAGAAGAAACACCGGCAAGAGGCGGAGGTTCCTGTGCGGTCGATCCGGTTCTCTATTCCATGCTGAAGGATCTCCGGAAGAAACTATCGAAAAAACTGGAAGTGCCTCCTTATGTGATTTTCCAGGATCCGTCTCTCGAAGCGATGGCTACCATCTATCCGGTGACGCTGGAGGAGCTTCAGAACATTCCCGGTGTAGGCGCCGGAAAAGCCAAACGTTACGGCGAAGAGTTCTGCAAGCTGATAAAGAGGCATTGTGAAGAAAACGAGATTGAACGTCCGGAAGATTTGCGGGTACGCACGGTGGCCAATAAATCGAAGATGAAAGTGGCCATCATTCAAGCCATCGACCGTAAAGTAGCCCTGGATGATATTGCGCTTTCCAAGGGTATTGAGTTCAGCGAATTGCTCGATGAAGTGGAGGCAATCGTTTATTCGGGTACTAAGTTGAATATTGATTACTTCCTGGATGAGATTATGGACGAAGACCACATGCTCGACATCTATGATTATTTCAAGGAGTCGACAACAGATAAGATTGACGATGCGCTCGACGAACTCGGTGACGAATTTACCGAAGAAGAAGTTCGTCTGGTTCGTATCAAGTTTATCTCCGAAATGGCTAATTAAAAAAAGCGAAAAAAATTGCGTGCACTTATGCAGTCTTGAATAAAAACTGTATATTTGCACGCAATAATTTTTAAACGCATAGCCCTATGTCATTTATTGCTGATAAGATTGTAATGGACGGATTGACTTATGATGATGTATTGTTGATCCCCGCTTATTCTGAAGTTTTACCGCGCACTGTCGATCTCTCGACAAAGTTTTCAAGAAACATTGAGTTAAAGATTCCGTTTGTAACTGCTGCCATGGATACGGTTACCGAAGCTAAGATGGCCATTGCCATTGCGCGTGAGGGAGGAATCGGTGTGATTCATAAGAATATGTCCATTAAAGAACAGGCTAAGCAAGTGGCTACCGTGAAACGTGCCGAGAACGGTATGATTTATGATCCTGTCACTATTAAGCAAGGATCTACCGTACGCGATGCCCTCGCATTGATGGCCGAATATAAAATCGGTGGTATTCCGGTAGTGGATGACAATAGATATTTAGTCGGTATTGTAACAAATCGTGACCTTCGTTTCGAGCGTAACATGGATAAGCGTATCGACGAGGTGATGACAAAAGAAAATCTGGTGACTACCAATCAGTCAACCGACCTGGAAGCGGCTTCACAGATTTTGCAGTACCATAAGATTGAGAAATTACCGGTAGTCGACAAAGAAGGAAAGTTGATCGGACTGGTGACTTACAAAGATATTACAAAGGCCAAGGATAAACCCATGGCTTGCAAAGACTCGAAAGGCCGCCTGCGTGTTGCTGCCGGTGTGGGTGTGACGGCTGATACATTCGACCGTATGCAGGCATTGGTAGATGCCGGCGCCGATGCCATTGTGATCGATACGGCCCACGGACATTCAAAGGGAGTGATCGACACGCTGCGCGAAGCTAAAAAACGCTATCCCGACATTGATATCGTAGTTGGTAATATTGCTACGGGGGATGCAGCCAAAGCTTTGGTGGAAGCCGGAGCCGATGGTGTGAAGGTAGGTATCGGTCCGGGTTCCATTTGTACGACACGTGTTGTCGCCGGAGTGGGCGTACCTCAGCTCTCGGCTGTTTATGATGTTGCGAAAGCTTTGAAAGGAACGGGCATTCCTTTGATCGCCGATGGCGGACTCCGTTATTCGGGCGATGTGGTGAAAGCCCTGGCTGCCGGAGGATATAGCGTTATGATTGGTTCATTGGTTGCCGGAACAGAAGAAAGTCCGGGTGAAACGATTATTTTCAATGGCCGTAAGTTTAAGTCATACCGTGGTATGGGCTCGCTCGAAGCAATGGAAAATGGTTCAAAAGACCGTTATTTCCAGAGTGGCGAGATGGACGTAAAGAAACTGGTTCCTGAAGGAATTGCCGCCCGCGTGCCCTATAAAGGAACTTTATATGAAGTGATTTACCAATTGACCGGTGGTCTGCGTGCCGGTATGGGATATTGTGGTGCTCCCGACATCGAGAAACTGCATGATGCCAAGTTTACCCGCATCACCAATGCCGGGGTTATGGAGAGCCATCCGCACGATGTGACGATTACGAGTGAGTCGCCTAATTACAGCCGTCCGGAGTAATAGATAGTAAAAAGACAAAAGGAATATTGGCAGATATTCTTTGAAAATATCGATTGAGCGGGTTGAACGGATCACCTTTGGAGGTGCTCCGTAACATCCGCTCATTTTTTTTGTTTTGATATGAACATCTGAATGTAGAATGATATGAAGAAGATTCTGGTTGGAACACTGACCTGTTTGTTTGGGGCGATTGCCGGCCATGCCCAGCAAGATCCGGTATTGATGCGGATTAATGGGCAGGATATTACCCGTTCGGAGTTTGAGCGTTTCTGCCACCGGAATAAACCTTCGGGAATAGCCGGGAAGGAGACTCTGAAACGCTGTGCCGATCTTTTTGTCGATATGAAGTTGAAGTTGTCTGCAGCGCAAAAAGCCGGATTGGATACTGTTTCTGATTTTCGTACAGAGATGGAGAATTATTATCGAGCCTTATCCAGGTCCTATCTTACCGATTCTGCTACCGATGAGGCCTACGCAAAGAAACTCTACGATCAGATGAAAACCCGCTCTGCTGCCGGCGAAGTTAAGGTTATGCGTATTTTCCGTTATCTTCCGCAGACTGCCTTACCCCATCATTTGCGGGAGGCACAGATCTTGATGGATTCACTCTATCATGTCTTGGAGACTCATCCCGATATTGACTTTAGGACACTGGTAAACAAATATTCGGATGATAAGAAAGAGTTTTGGATGGGTTGGTTGCAGACTTCGCAGGAGTTTGAAGAAGTAGCCTTCTCTTTAAAAGATGGAGAGTATTCAAAGCCGTTTTTTACACCCAAGGGTATACAGATTATCAAGGTGACAGGCAGGCGGGAAATTCCTCCATTCGAACAGATACGCGGAGAATTGATTCATAAACTCTCCCGTCGCCCGGGTACGGATAAAGAAATTGAGTTATGGGTGAACAAGTTGAAGAGTACCTGTCAATATACTCCGGACAAGGCCGGGATGGAAGAGTTGCTTGCCTTGGGCAGGACTTCCCGCACTCTTTTTACGCTGGACGGAAAAAGCTTTACCGGGAAAGACTTTGAACGGTTTGCCGATGCCCATCCCATGGGGATAAAACGACAATTGAATGCCTTTGTAGTGAAATCAATTCTTGATTACGAAAACAATCGCCTTGAACAGAAATATCCTGATTTCCGACTGGCCTTGCAACAGCGCCGTGACGATCTGCTTTTAGCCGCTATAACCCGTCGCGAATCGCGTCAGGTCAGTCTGTCCGATTCTGTTGCGCTGAAAGCCTTTTTTAAGGAACACCGGACCGATTACAATTGGGATTCGCCCCGTTACAGGGGTGCCGTATTGCATGGAACCCATAAAAAGACTCTGAAAAGTGCACGTAAATTCTTGAAGAAACTTCCCGAGGAAGAGTGGAAAGACGCCATCCGCCTGACGTTTAATACTCCTGCTTCGCCTGCCACTATCCGGATAGAACAAGGAACTTTTGCCGAAGGTGACAATGTTTTTGTTGATAAGTTAGTGTTTAAAAAAGGAGATTTCGAACCCTTAAAGTCCTATCCTTTTACTGTTGTTCTAGGTGAGAAAAAGAAAGGGCCGGAGTCCTACCATGAGATCATTCCCCAATTGATCCGGGATTATCAGAATCATCTGGATGCACTTTGGACAGAACGTCTCAGAGCTTCTGCTAAGGTTGAAATTAACCAAGAGGTTTTAAAAACGGTTAATAATCACTGATGCAACGAATTATTGTATTATCTTCGTACCTTAAATTAAGTATAATTCAGTTGACAATGCGAAAAACGGGCCTTCTGCTAATCTCTCTCCTTTTCTGTGCGTCGTGTGCCGACAAGCATGACCACAAAGGACAGACTCCTTTGGTAGAGGTCGATGGAAACTTTTTGTACAAAGAAGACCTTCAGGCCGTGCTCCCTGCCGGTTTGTCAAAAGATGACAGTCTTCTTTTCGCCGAGCACTACGTCCGTAGCTGGGTAGAAGATGTTTTGTTGTTCAATCAGGCGCAAAGCAATATTCCCGATAACGGAGAAATCGATAAGTTGGTCGAGAATTACCGGAAAGCATTGATCATGCATACTTATCAGCAAGAACTAATCAGCCAGAAATTGTCGGGCGAGATCCCCGAACAAGAAATAGCAGACTATTACGAAAAGAACAAAGAACTGTTTAAGCTGGACCGTCCATTGATGAAAGGTCTGTTTATCAAAGTTCCTCTGACCGCTCCCCAACTGGGCAACGTTCGTAAGTGGTACAAGACGGAGACTCAGGATGCCGTTGAGCATTTGGAAAAGTATAGTTTGCAAAACGCAGTGAAGTATGAGTATTTTTATGATAAATGGGTGCGGGTGGCCGATGTGCTGGATATGATCCCGTTGAAAGCGGAATCCCCTGAAGCCTATATGGATAAAAACCGGCATATTGAACTGAAAGATACGGCATTTTACTATTTTCTGAATATCAGTGATTTCCGTGTGGCGGGCGAACAGGAACCTTATGAATTTGCTCAGCCGAAAGTCAAGGATATGCTTGTCAACATCAAGCGGGTTGACTTTATGAAACAAGTGAAAGACGATCTGTACGAGCGTGCAGTAAAAAGAAAGAAGATTATAAATTATTAAATACACAGAATGAAGAAGTTTGTGAACTTTAAGTTTGTTGTTATGTTTGCCCTGGCACTGGTTGCTAACGTGGCATCCTATGCACAGGACAATGTGATTGACGAAGTGGTTTGGGTCATTGGCGACGAAGCTATCCTGAAGTCCGATGTGGAAGAAGCACGACTGGCCGCTTTGTATGAAGGGCGTAAGTTTGATGGTGATCCTTATTGTGTGATTCCCGAAGAGTTGGCCGTACAGAAACTTTATATGCACCAGGCTGTGCTCGACAGTATTGAAGTGCCCGAGGCAGAAGTCATACAGCGTGTCGACTATCAGATCAGTAATTATATTCAGGCTTTGGGTAGCAGAGAAAGAATGGAAGCAGAGTTTAATAAGACCTCTACACAGATTCGTGAAGCCATGCGCGAGAATGCCCGTGACGGATTGATTGTACAAAGGATGCAGCAGAAACTGGTAGGTGATATCAAAGTGACTCCGGCGGAAGTACGCCGTTACTTTAAGGAGCTTCCCCAGGACAGTATTCCTTACGTCCCCACCCAGGTAGAAGTACAGATTATTACGCAGCAGCCTAAAATACCTGTTGCCGAAATTGAAGATGTAAAAAGACGCTTGCGTGAATACACCGACCGTATCAATAAGGGTGAAAGTGATTTCTCTACGCTTGCCCTGCTGTATTCCGAAGATCGCGGCTCTGCTATCAAAGGTGGTGAAACCGGTTTTATGGGTAAAGGGCAGATGGTTCCCGAATACGCCAATGTCGCTTTCAACTTGCAGGATACCAAGAAGATCTCTAAAATCGTAGAGTCTGAGTATGGTTTCCATATCATCCAGTTGATCGAAAAACGTGGCGACCGTATCAACACCCGTCATATCCTGTTGAAGCCCAAAGTGTCGGATAAGGAGTTGGATGAAGCCAATGCGCGTCTCGACTCTATTGCCAACGATATCCGTAGCGATAAGTTTACCTTTGATCAGGCTGCTTCTGCTTTGTCTCAGGACAAAGATACGCGCAACAACCACGGTCTGATGCAGAACCCGCAGAACCAGACCGCTAAATTCGAAATGCAGGATTTGCCGCAGGAGATTGCTAAAGTGGTGGATAAAATGAATATCGGTGAGATTTCCAAAGCTTTCACAATGGTTAATCCTAAAGATGGTAAGGAAGTTTGTGCCATTGTTAAACTGAAGTCACGTATCAACGGGCATAAAGCCACGATCACCGATGACTACCAGAACCTGAAAGAAATCGTGCTTGACAAGCGTCGCGAAGAAGCGTTGCAGAAATGGATCGTTGAAAAACAGAAGCATACATACGTACGTATTAATCCGGCATGGCAGCGTTGCGATTTTAAATATCCGGGGTGGATTAAAAAAGACTGATCCTATTTTGATATGTTTAGATTCAATAAAGAAAATAAATTCCAAGGCAGGCATAGATTTCTCTTAGCGGGTACTCTATGCCTGCTTGCTGTATGTTTTCTGATGGCTCAGGACAAGAAACCTCAGCATGACAAGAAAGCGCAGCCGGAGCAGAAAGTTGAACCGGAAAAGGCACAGGGTAAAAAGAAAACACGTGTCGACTTGCTTCATGCCGATCAGGGACAGGCCGATAAGTTGGCCCGCCCCGATGTTCAGGTGCTGATCGGTTCGGTCAAGTTGCGTCATGACAGCATGTACATGTATTGTGACAGTGCCTTGATTTACGAGAAAACCAATTCTTTCGAAGCATTCAGTAATGTACGTATGGAGCAGGGGGATACCCTTTTCATCTATGGTGATTATCTGTTTTATGACGGCATGACCCAGATAGCGCAGCTTCGTGAGAATGTAAAAATGATCAACCGGAATACTACCCTGTTGACAGATAGTCTGAATTATGACCGTTTGTACAATTTGGGCTATTATTTTGATGGAGGCACCTTGATGGATGAAGAAAACGTGCTGACTTCTGATTGGGGCGAATACAGTCCCGCCACCAAACTATCCGTTTTCAATCACGACGTCAAGCTTGTTAATCCCCGTTTTGTACTGACTTCCGATACCCTGAAGTATAGCACGGATACGAAGATTGCCACCATCCTGGGACCCTCTGATATTGTCAGTGAACAAAATCACATCTACTCCGAACGTGGCATTTACAATACGGTTTCCGGACAAGCCGAGCTGCTGGATCGCTCAGTACTGACCAATGATGGCAAGCGATTGACCGGAGACAGCCTTTTCTATGACCGTAAAGCCGGCTATGGCGAAGCGTTCGATAATGTGCAGATGAATGATACGGTGAATAAGAACATGCTTACCGGCGATTATTGTTATTATGACGAGCTGAAGCAGAATGCCCTCGCCACCAAGCGTGCCGTGGCTGTGGATTATTCGCGTGGCGACAGTCTTTTCATGCATGCCGATACATTACTGATGAATAGCTATAATCTTGACACAGATTCTCTTTTCCGTGAGATGCGTGCTTTCCACAAAGTGCGTATGTACAGCATCGATTTGCAGGGTGTTTGCGACTCTTTGGTTTTCAATACGAAAGATTCCTGCCTTACTATGTATCGCGATCCTATTCTTTGGAACGAAGGGCAACAACTGTTGGGTGAAGAGATTAAGGTCTATATGAATGACAGTACGATTGATTGGGCCCATATCATCAATCAGGCACTTACGGTAGAACAGAAAGACTCCATTCATTTTAATCAGATTTCGGGAAAAGAGATCAAGGCTTACTTTGCCGAAGGTGAAGCTCGCAAGGTAGATGTGATAGGAAATGTCCTGGTAGTTTATTATCCTCAGGAGCAAGATAGTACGATGATTGGCATGAACACATCCGAAACCAGTTTGCTAAATATGTATCTTAAGGATCGGAAAATGGAGAGAATGGTAATGAGTCCAAAGTCGAATGGTACACTTTATCCGATGAATCAGATTCCGCCCGACAAAATGAAACTGCCCACCTTTAGTTGGTTTGATTATGTCCGTCCTTTAAGTAAAGAAGACATTTTCAACTGGAGAGGGAAAAAGGCCGGTGAGGCTTTGCGTAAAACCGAACGTAAAGCTATTAGTGGTCCGAAACGTGAAATAATTAATATGAAATAGCTATGGGAATGTTCAATGTACGAAAGCCGCGTGGATTTAATCATCAATATATCTATGTGGACGAGAGGAAAGAAAAACTGGCAAAAATGGAAGAAGATGCCAAGCGTGATCTGGGAATATTGCCCGAGAAAGAATTTTCTCCCGAAGATATTCGCGGGAAGTTTATCGAAGGTACCACACACCTGAAGCGTCGTAAAGAGAGCGGACGTAAACCCGCCCATTTGGGAGTAATTCTGGCTATCATTGCCCTGCTTATTTTTCTGTGGCATTATTTGCAGACCGGCAGTTGGTCTTTCTAAGTCCTATAAACTAAAACAGTCAAAGCTAAATCTATTATGAGCGATATCATTCATTTATTACCCGATTCGGTTGCCAACCAGATAGCTGCCGGAGAGGTGATACAACGTCCGGCATCTGTCATCAAAGAGTTAGTCGAAAATGCCATTGATGCTGAGGCGCAGAATATTCATGTGTTGGTCACCGATGCAGGTAAAACCTGTATACAGGTGATTGATGACGGTAAGGGAATGTCCGAAACCGATGCACGCCTCTCTTTCGAGCGGCATGCCACTTCAAAGATCCGTGAAGCATCCGATCTGTTTGCTCTTCGCACGATGGGGTTTCGCGGTGAAGCATTGGCTTCCATTGCCGCCGTTGCTCAGGTCGAGCTGAAGACACGTCCCGAATCCGAAGAGCTGGGAACCAAGATTATCATTGCGGGTTCCAAAGTGGAGAGTCAGGAAGCGGTGTCTTGTCCCAAAGGAAGCAATTTTTCTATTAAGAATCTCTTTTTCAATATTCCTGCCCGGCGTAAGTTTCTGAAGGCTAACTCCACCGAGCTCAGTAATATTCTGGCCGAATTTGAACGTATTGCCCTGGTACATCCTGAGGTTGCTTTTTCACTGTATAGCAATGACTCCGAACTGTTCAATCTTCCCGCTTGCCATTTGCGGCAACGTATTCTTTCTGTTTTTGGCAAGAAACTTAACCAACAACTGCTCAGTGTAGAAGTCAACACTACAATGGTGAAAGTTTCGGGTTATGTAGCCAAACCCGAAACAGCCCGTAAGAAAGGCGCCCATCAGTATTTCTTTGTGAACGGGCGCTATATGCGTCATCCTTATTTCCATAAGGCAGTGATGGATGCTTACGAACAGTTGATTCCCGCAGGCGAACAGATTTCTTATTTCATTTACTTTGAAGTCGATCCTGCCAACATCGATGTGAATATCCATCCTACCAAAACAGAGATCAAATTTGAAAACGAGCAGGCTATCTGGCAGATTCTTTCTGCTTCGATCAAGGAGTCATTGGGCAAGTTCAATGCTGTCCCTTCTATCGATTTCGACACGGAGGACATGCCCGATATTCCTGCTTTTGAGCAGAATCTGCCTCCCGCGCCGCCTAAGGTACATTTCAATTCCGATTTCAACCCGTTCAAGCCCTCCTCTTCTTCCGGTGGAGGCAACTACTCCCGTCCGAAAGTGGACTGGGAAGATTTGTATGGCGGTCTTGAGAAAGCCAGTAAGATGAATCAGCCTTTCTCCGACTCCGATCCTGAATCGGAAGAGTTTGCGGTGATCGAAGAAGAGAGCATTGCTACAGCGGCTCCCGAAACTCTTTATGCCGGTGAGCCGGCCGTGATTGAAAAAGGTACGCAGCATTTGCAGTTCAAAGGGCGCTTCATCCTTACGTCCGTGAAGTCCGGATTGATGTTGATCGATCAGCATCGCGCACATATCCGTGTGCTCTTTGACCGTTATCGTGCCCAGATTCAGCAGAAGCAGGGATTCTCACAAGGTGTTCTTTTCCCGGAAATCCTGCAACTTCCGGCTTCCGAGGCGGCTGTGTTGCAAAGTATCATGGACGATTTATCCGCAGTGGGCTTTGATCTCAGTGATCTTGGTGGCGGCAGCTATGCCATTAACGGAGTACCTTCAGGCATCGACGGGCTGAATCCGGTCGATTTGGTACGTAGCATGCTGCACACCGCTATGGAGAAAGGCAATGATGTCAAAGAAGAAATTCAGGATATCCTTGCGTTGACTCTTGCCCGTGCGGCTGCCATTGTCTATGGGCAGGTGCTGAGCAACGAAGAGATGGTCAGTTTGGTCGATAATCTGTTTGCCTGTCCTTCACCCAACTATACGCCGGACGGACGCGTGGTGCTGACTACCATAAAAGAAGAAGAGATCGATAAGCTTTTCCGGTAATTATCATTCTTCTGTACTTATCAGAATAAGTATTACGTCGACTGCATTCTGTTTCTTTTATATAGATGAGTTTATTCTATTTTTTGTCTTTTTTGTTGTTTTGATGAATTAATAATTCCCGAAAATAAAATGAATTAGGCCAATTAATCTACTATGGATTAGTTGGCTTTTGTATTCCTAATTTATTTCTGCTTAAATAAAAGGGAATGGCAAAACGATGGAAATAGACTTTAAAAGGATAGAGATTAGATATATAGTATATTTTCGGAATAAAGTTAGTTTATACCTTGCTGAGTTCGACTTAATGAGAAAAAATAAAAGATTTTTCAATATGATGAAATTGGGACATTCTCATTTTTTCTTTGCGTTTTTCTCTGTGACGTATAAAATAGATATTATAGTCTCTCTAAGATATTTGGGGTATACATTGGTGTCCCTATTTATCGAATAAGTTATATACGACCATCGTCATTTGCTATAAGATCGTATGTGTTTCTTTGTAGACAATAAATTGCTGTAAGAATTATCAGGAGTAGTTACGTCATTATATTTTGAATAGTGTGGTGCTCTATATCTGCTGTATATTAAACAGATATGACAATGTTGAAGCGTGTCTATCCGGTTTATTGCAAAAAAATTAAGCAGAAGCTTTCATGTATCAATATACTGAAAACAAAATAACTCCAGCTATTTTAGAGAAACCTCTTATTTAATGACTTTAAGATAAGTGACCGTATAGCAAGTGTGAACAGGTATTATATCCATTCTATAAAAAAGTAAAAGAGTGAAGTTTTGTGCTAAGGTCAATAAATACAATTTTTTTATTGAATATTTCCCATTTCAAACTTTTCAATAAAAACACCTCTGAGAGAGAGTGTCTGCCTGTGCAGAAATAGATGGAAAATAAGAACTTTAAAGGTAAATTTTATCAATGCTAACAATGCGGACTGTGAATTTTATACTAGATATGAAATATCTACTTTTTTCTCTGTAAAATGGAGTATTGAAAAACAGAATCTAAGAAAATACCTATGTGTTTACCGAAATAAATATACTTCTAAAGTTCTCTGATTATATTAGGTAAAGGTCAGAATAAAGTATGTTGATAATAAGATTAACTTAGAGTTTTACGAAAAAAACATTTAGCCTATAATATGCCTATTTATCGGTTTGTAAAATGTGAGTTTGTTTCTATAGAAAAGTGATGTAAAAACCGAAAACGAAGTTTTCAGTTAAACACGCTATTGGAAAAATTGTGTCTCATATTAATGATCGACAGAATGTCCTGTTAATACCGTGTCTGTATGATACTATAAATGGGAGTTGTAAAGCAAATAGAAAACCACAAGACGAAATTGTAGTTTTCTATTTATGCGTAATTTAGAACGGTGTCATATATCTTAAAGTTAATTTTTATAGTCTGTAAAAATTAATGTTGTTAATAATGACATGCTTTTTTATATTTTCTTTCTTAGTGTTAACAGTCGACATCTCTTATGCAAATTAATATAGTTGAGTCTTTTTGAACATTATAATCTGCTAAAGTTCGTCCATCTTCCATTTGTTTTCCTCCATATATAAGCCTTATTTTATCAGGTGGAAAACCTTCTTTATCCTGAATTTTTTGTTTTACGTTTTCTACAGTATCAGTAGGTGATACCTCTAATGTTATGGTCCAGCCATATCTGTTTTTTATAAAAACTTGCATTGCATTTACAGTAGATGGCAATGCAAATAACATTATGTTACATAATGTTATAGTCAAAAGTACTTGTTTAATAAATCTCATTTGTTTTTATATTTAAAAATAATATGGGACAAATATAAGTTATCTGTTTTTCTTTATTATTATATATTACAGTAGCCTTGAGATTTATTTAGTAAAATTGTGTTTATTTTACCTTAAGAAGGGTCTGTTGAAAAAGTGTGACAAAACATGTGATGCTAAATATTAATTATGAGATATTTCAATACCAATGACTATCTGTTTGAATGAAAGAGGGACTCCGTTAGCCCAAGGTTTTGAGAATGATATTGATGGGGGACTTCCTTTTTATCCCCAATCTGTGAGTAGTAGCGGAACTTATTGGCTTGCATATGTGAATCCTTCCGATATGAAAGAGATTCTGACAGAAGAATATTTTGCTGCCCACCCTGATATTCAGAACAAAAAAAAGCAAGATAAGCTGAGAGCAATTGTAGCAAATGCTGATGAAGAAGATAATCCCATATTAGTATTACTTAAATTGAGAAAATAATATTGGTGATGAAAAAAACATTTTAAAGGTAGAATCATAGTTTTAGTCAATGAATGGACGCGAAGTTTTTCTGAATATGCAACTATGGTCCTACAGATGAATCCACGAACGGTAACTGTGGGTAATTCCACTTCAGGAGCAGATGGGAATATTTCACTTTTTACATTTCCCGGAGAAGGTAGGACAATCTATTCTGGAATAGGAATCTATTATCTTGATTTTACTCTTACCCAACGAGTAGGGGGGCGTGTAGATTATACCGTGGAACCTAAAATTAATGATATAAAGAAAAAAATAGATACCGCATATGAGGAGGCAATTATCATTACGAAACAAGAAAAGTAGATTTCGTTGTATTGATGACTCGTACATTTATAACGTGGACATATTTATTACTTTTGAGTGATTCTTATGAAAGTGAGAAATAGTTTAGTATTGTGTTTCTATCTTCAATAAATATAGGTGATAGATAGCATCTCTTATATATGGAAATAAAATATTCTTGATAATGCTGATTGGAAAGATTCCTGAATGTAAGCATTATAATTGATTACTAATACTTCTGAAGAACCATTTGCTTTTTGGTAATTTTGTTAATAGTGTTAATAAACATATTCCTAAAAAATGATATTCTACGAATTATTCGTATATTTCGGCATGTTTTTAGGACTGTATGCTTTTGTTTTAAACTAAAATCTATTTCATATGAAGGCAAGACACTTTTTCTACCCGCTTCTCTTTCTTTTTTCGGTTGCAATGTTTGCTTCCTGCTCTTCATATGTACCCAAAGAGGGGGATATAATAGAAGATTCCGCCTTTCGTTCTGTTGATTTGCGTATAATAGAGAAGATAAAAGGGACAGTGATGTCTTTGGGTGATTTAATGGAGACATACGAAATTATTAAGTTAGAGAATAGGGATGAGGCTCTTGTTAAAACTTATCCATTTGGGATCTTTGTGACAGATAATTATATCTTGCTGAATCCAGACGCTATATCTCCTATTAAGTTGTTTACGCGTAAAGGTCAATACGTGGCGGATATTGGTGGTATAGGACAGGGCCCTGGAGAGTACAAAACGATACATTTCTGTATGATAGATGAAAAACAAAAACGTATTTACTTAGGTCCGGGAAGAGCAAATAAAATACTTACTTATGACCTGAAGGGGAATTATCTGTCAGATGAAGCTATCCATTTCAAGGAAATAGTACATAAGCCTTGTATTTGGATGGATCATGATAAAAAGCATGTAACTGTAGTGGGGTTGCCATTTTCTGAGAATGAGAACTCCAATTTTGAAATTAGTAATAATGTGTGCTGGGTGCAAAATAGGGAGGGTGATATCGTGCATCGGATTTCTGCAAATCATTACGGTTTAATTGGAGATTACAGTAATGGCTTAGTGGCATGTCGGAATGTGGATGCGATTTCTTTTTCTATTTTTGAAGACCCCATGTTGCGTACTCGCCCTGATACTTTGTATCACTATGATGCAGTAAAGAATATAATAACTCCACGCTTTACAATAGATCATGTTGTTTCTGAAAATCAAAGTGCTTGTACTGTTTTATATGAAACTTCAAGGAGTTATTGGGCGCAAGTCACTTTATATCCTAATGATCTTTCCTCAAGTGTTTCTTCTGTTCGTTTACCAGCCTTTAATGTTTGCGTTTCGAAAAAGGATGGCAATGTACGGCGCATTGATCGTTTTACTGATCCTCTTTTAGGTTTATCTTATCTTTTTTTAGCTATGAAGAATGGTTATGTCTGTATCTCTTATGATCCTCTTGAACTGATGGATGCTTTAGATAAAGTTCTTACCCAAACAGATTTGGAGCCTGACGTACGTAAACGGGCCACCGATTTACGAAATAGTCTGCACGAGAATGATAATGACATTCTTATCATTGGGAAATTGAAACAATAACTATAAGTAATCTATAAATTTCGGTTGTATCTCTAAATGCTATCAGGCGAATCACTGAAGGTTCTCAAGTATATGTGATATTGATAGATCGTGCAAAATGTCCACGAGGATGATAATCCAATTATTGCCATTTACAAATTGAAAGACTGAAGAATTTTGAGTGAGATGCTTTTTAACATATCCCTAAAAGAATAACATTCTACGAATAATTCGTATCTTGCGGTATGCTTTATGAAAAGTAGTTTTTTACTTTCAGCCAAAATCTATTTTCATATGAAGGCAAGACACTTTTTCTACCCGCTTCTCTTTCTTTTTTCGGTTGCAATGTCTGCTTCCTCATGTTCTTTGTTTATACCCCAAGAGAGGGATATAAAAGAAGGTTCCGCCTTTTACGCTGTCGATTTACCGGAAATAGAGAAATTAAAGGGTGAGGAAATGTTGCTTTCTGATTTGATAGAATCATTGGAAATTATTAAGTTGGATGGTAGAGAAGAGGCATTGGTTGCCACTTATCCTTCTGGTATTGATGTTTCAAGCAATTATATTTTAATAGAGCCGGATGGCGTTTCTGCTTTGAAATTATTTACTCGTAAAGGACGATATGTGGCTGATATAGGTGGAGTTGGTCAAGGCCCCGGAGAGTATAAATATGCTGTGAATAGATTTCTTGATGAAAAGCAGGGACGTGTAGCTATTGCCGAGAATCAAAAAATGTTATTTTTTGATCTTAAAGGCCGATTTTTATCGAAAGAGAGTATTTCATTGCCGGAAACGATAACGAAGAGTTCCATTTGGATAGATTTGGAAAATGAAAAAGCTGTAGTGGTCGTTCTTCCCTTTGCTGATATAGGAAATCCAAAAGCACCGATCAGTAAGAATCTATGTTGGGTACAAGATTTTAAGGGGAATATCTTGCAAAAAATATTTGCTGTAAATTATGCAATTGTGCCGGATTATAGCAATGAAGTATTGGCTCCCCGGAATGTTGATGCCTATTCTTTTTCCCTTTGTCAGGTTGTCGGGCGTACACGCCCTGATACTCTATATCACTATGATATTGCTAATAATATATTGCAACCTTGTTTTACTTTGGATAATGTAATGCAGGAGGATAAATATATTGTAACGTCATTGTATGAGACTCCGGAATATTATTGGAGTAGAGTAACTATTGGACCGGCTAAAATGCCATCAGATGGTTCTCCCGTTCGTATGACTGTATTTAATGTTCGTGTTTTTAAAAAAGATGGTAGTGTGAAGCGTATTGATCGTTTTACAAATGACTTTTTGGGACTTTCTTATCCTTTCTTGACTATGCGCAACGGTTATGTCTGTATCTCTTATGATCCTCTTGAACTGATGGATGCTTTAGATAAAGTTCTTACCCAAACTGATTTAAAGCCTGAAATACGTAAGCGAGCCACTGGTTTGAGAAATAGTTTGCACGAAAATGATAATGACATTCTTATGATTGGGAAACTTAAATCCAACTATTAGTAATAACCTATAAATTATCGTCCTATGAAGTTAGATTATATCGCATTGTTTTTGGTATTGTTTTTTCTTGCTGCTTGTGGCAGCAAGTCTTCTTCTCCGGATATGGTGGATGATAACGCTTTACCGACCGAGGAAACCTTTAAAGAAATTGATCTTGCTAACAACCTGAAAGATTGCGGCAAGCCTTTACTGCTGAGTGACATCGTGAAAGATGTGGAGTATGTGAAACTGGAAACGCAGGATAATATATTAGTCGGTGATATAAAGCAGCTAAAGCGGACGGAGAAGTTTGTCTTTATTTATTCAAGAAATCAGAGGCATGTCATGATGTTTGATACTTCGGGAAAGTTTATCCGTAAAATCGGTCATGTAGGTCAGGGTCCTGGAGAGATAGCTAATATTCACTGTTTCACAGTCAGTGATAGTTTGGTATTTATTTATCCGTTCAGCCGTAATGGTAGCCTGACAGTCTATGATATGCGGGATAACAGCTTTGTCAAAGAGTTTTCTTTAAAATGGCCTGTCTTTTTTAGTTGGACCATCGATGTAATGGGAGATTGTTTGGTTTATTATCCCGGTACTGTTTATTTGCCTGATAATAGTAAGACATTCATAAGCGCTTGTGTTGCGAATGGAAAAGGGGAGACATTGATGGAGCAAATCCCTTACTTATCTTCTGGTGATAAGGAAATAGTACAATTATCTTCTGATCCTTCTTGGCTCTATCGTGGAAGAAGTAACGTTTATTCGTTTATTAATGATACGATCTACGGCATAACTTGTGATTCTATCTTTCCCCGTTACCATCTTTCTCTTGGAAAATATAAATTGCCTTCCGGAAGATATGATCCTACTCATGATTATGGTTGGGGAGATTTTGTTCTGATGCAAAGTGTTTATGAAACTAAAGAGTTTCTTTTTTTTAAATTTTGGTTTGATAAAAAGTTATGGTTCAGCCGATACGATAAAAAAACGGAGAAGATCGACTCTTGGGAGCAAACTCCTTTTAAAGCTCATTATTGGATGATACTTGATGCACCGGGTATAACGAATGATATTGACGGCTCTCAATCGTTCAAAGACTTCTATAATGTAGGTGAAAACTGTTTTCACTTCGCAATCACTCCGGATAATTTGGATCAGGTAAGGCGTAACGTCACTGAAGCTAAGGTCAAGTTTCCCGAGAAGCAGGCTGAACTGCTGAAGCTTCTTGATGAAATGGGCGAGGATGATAATCCGATTATTGCTTTCTATAAATTGAAAGACTAAAGTTACTTACGGGAAAAAACTCTTATAAGAATACTGAATGTACTGTTTATGTTTTGAAGGATTAGATTACGATGTTGATTAGTGATTTTTCATAAACGATATGAATTAATGATATGTATAAGTCATAAGTCTTTGAGTTGTATATTAGGTCTGTTTTGTATCTTTATTGCTTGCCAGAGCAGGAAGAACAATGATCAATCATCTGTCGCCAGTAATACGCAGTTCCACGTAGAGGCCTTTCGTGAAATCAATTTAGCTGATCATCTTTCCGACTGTGGTGAAGAGCTGTTGATGAGTCTGTTTATAGAGGATGTGGAATATATTAAACCTGAAACAACCGATCAGTCGTTGATAGGTTATATTTCTAAGATACAATTAACTCCTCACTTCCTTTTTGTCAAGAGTGATGGAGAGAATTCTTTAATAAAAATGTTTAGTAGAGATGGAGCTTATATTCGTTCACTCGGAAAGTTGGGACAAGGGCCGGGAGAAACAAATACAATACTTGGTTTTTCAGCTACGGATAGTCTTGTATATGTAAAAGCTGCTTATCGTAGTGGCTTTTTTGTATATCGGGTGCATGATAATCAATTTATTCAAAAGATAGTTCCGTCCAAAGATTTTGAAGCATTGATGAGTGCATCTGCTGATTTTGATCTTTTGAATAACAACATTGTTTGTTATCCTGGTTTTATACCGGAAGGTCAACTCTTTCCTCAATATGTTTCTACTGTTTGTATTGTAGGAACTGATGGTACTGTTGTGACAAATCAAAGCCCTTATCTCGGATCAAGTTTTTATGCGAATTGTCCTCAGTTTGTGATGATTGATAGACCACGCCATTGGTTTTATGATAACTCCTATAATGCTTATTCTGTAATTAACGATACAATCTATGGAGTAAGTTTGGACTCTATCTTTCCTCGTTATCATTTAAATCTGGGACGGTATAAGTTACCTGTTTCCGAGTATCAAATAAGTCGGCAAAGCAGGCGAGAAAACTATATCTTAATGATGGCTATCGCAGAGACCAAAGATTTTTTGTTGCTTACTTATGTTTATGGGAAAAGGTGGTGGTATAGTTTCTTCAATAAGCAAACGGGAGGTGTGAAGAGTTGGAGCCAATCTTCTGATAAGATAGGTGGTTGGTTTGCACTAGATACTCCCGGGATAACAAATGACATAGACGGTGGTGTTAATATAGGCGGATTCCGCTATATTGATGATCGACATGTTTATTCGATTATTGATGTAGTTCAGGCCGATAAACTGAAGGCAACGATAAAAGATGCCAAAGTTAAATTCCCGGAGAAGAAAGCCGAATTAATGCGTCTTCTTGATGAAATGGGAGAAGATGACAATCCTATTATTGCCATTTACAAGTTGAAAAATTGAAGGGGAGTTATGATGGGCTGATCTGGTAAAAGACTACTTAATTGTGAAATAGCAGTAAATAGGCATGTATTGCGAATAGATACATCAGATTAGGCACCTTTCTTACTTGTTAAATTGGCGAGTATTTCTTTTATGTCCTGTTTGCGAATTTATTAGAATATAGAGTTTTTTTAATTCTATTCTATTAAAAATCAGTTAGTTTTCTCTATTTGTTTTGGGCGATTAAAAGACTTGTTTTAACACACTGTTAAAGCAGGTCTTTTGGTGATAAGGAACAGCTCTTTTAAATGCAAAAGACTTGTTCTTTGCATCCTCCAAAAAAGATATTTTGGAATGACTGTTAACAGTGTTAATTTGAATAAAAGAATTTGATACCTTTTTTGAATTTTACCAACCGGAATTATTCGGCTTATTGTTGATTTTTAAAAATATAATTGTATTTTTGAGGATGGGTTCATGGTGTTGATAGTGTTAAACCATTTGTTAGATTGCCTGCTTTTAATTTACGGGAGCCTGACATGTGATACTATTTAATTCTTATAATTTGATATAAATGAAAGTAAGTCATCTATTTGTTGGTATATTTGGGCTTTATGCACAAATCTGTAACAGGTCGGAGTGAAGGTGGAGAAGGAGGAAAAAGCTGTTCATGCAGATTCTATCTGAGAAATATTTTATACATTTTTAAACAGATTTATAATGAAAAACCTATATTTGATTTTAGTGCTTAGTGCGTTGGTGGCCTGTAGCGGTAGTCCTCAAAAGGAGAAGTCGGCATCTGTAAATACTCCTGCTGAACCATTCACCGGATTGCCTGTTTTTGATTTGCAGGGGCAATACCCCGAGAAAGAAATCATTCTTCAGGATATCGCCGATGTAAGATATGTCGTATTGGAAACCGCCGATAGTTCATTGGTCGGTACCCGTACCATCCTTATGACGGACAGCTTACTTGTTACCGTAAACAAGAAAAGTGATGTTATCTTCTTTGACAAGTCAGGAAAATACCTTCATTCTTTTAACCATACAGGCATGAGCGGAGAAGAATATGGGGATGTTGTCAGCGGTTATTGTATAGATGAAAAAGCCCGGGAGATATTCATCTATGACGGGTTACAAAGCAGGATTCAAGTGTATGGTTATGGCGGCGCATACAGGCGCACGCTTAAACTGCCGCAAAACCGCATGTTTGCTTCTTCGATATTTGAGTATGATGAAAATTTCCTGTTTGGCGAAGATTATCGCCTTGTTGACTCTCAGATTGGGAAGTATCCTGTTAATAAAACGCCTTATTACAAAATTTCCAAGAAAGATGGGAAATTAACGTCGATTCCCATCACACTCAAGGAGAGAATAAGGGATGGACTGTCTTATATGGTAGGAGACCTTTTTGCCGGCGTAAGTTTATCCATGTCCCCCGTAGCCCGTTTGGGTTCGGATATTTTGATTGCCGATTATTCTTTGGATACGGCGTATGTATATCGTGATGACCATTTGATTCCATTGACTGTCCGGCGGAACCATACAAGCGAAAACAATATTCCGATTTTAGCGACGGTTGATGTGATGACCGGCCGTTATCTGCTTTGGTACACGATAGTAAAGGATATAGATGTGAAAAATAATCATGTGTCTGATCCGGTAACTTATTTGTATGACAGGTTCACTAATGAATATTGCCGGGTCGATCTGGTAAACAGGGATGTAGTGTCCGCTACCAATATTCCGGCATTCCAAATGCGATTGTCCGCCAATTATCATGTAGTGCCTGAAAACTATGCCATACAATATTATCCGGCCGAGGAGCTCATCGAACTTAACGGGCAAGGAAAGTTGAAAGGAGAGTTGAAAGAGATTGCTTCAAAATTGAATGACGAAGATAATCCGGTGTTGCTTATCGCTAAATTTAAGGAATAATATTTATAGTATAGCCTTTGGTAGAACCACTGAAAAACTAATGCTTTTTCTTAAAAGATTTAATGTTTTCTTTGATATGAAATCACAAAGATTAGGTTTGCAGCCAATAAACAACTACGAACGAGTGGTCAATCCTCGGAAGAAACGATTCCACATGTCATCCCGTATGAATAGCCATGGAAAAATTATTATTACTAAAATAGCCGATTATAAGGGTAATTATGTTAAAGAATCTGGCTTGTTAGAAGGTGATGAAATTATTGCTATAAATGAAATTCCTATTAAAATGATCTCTATGGAAGAGGATGCGGAGCTAAGCCGGCAAGACACATTGGTATACGATATTGTCCGTCAAGGTAAATCTTATAAAATACCGGTGGTTATTGATAGAAATGAGGTTCAAGGTGATTGAATGAAATAATAATATTAGAATTATTTTATATAATACCCTTCGTTGGTTATTGTCTCTATTGTAAGATATCCGTATGTTGTTAAATACTTGCGAATACTTGAGATTAGATTATTGAGGCTACCGTCTATACCACCGTTACCATTGGGCCATAGTTCGTCCATTATTTGATTACGGCTTAGCACTCTTCCTTTATTTAAGTATAATAGCTTAAATAGGATAACTTCTTTGTTTGAGAATCTGGCGATTTTTGCTGTTTTGAAAAAAAAGTCTCGTGTGATTAAATTTAGTCTATACCCTTCTTTGGTCAGAAACCATTCTTGTGGATTTGGTAGTAGTTTGTTTATATAGGCTTCTAATTCATCAATATCGAGAGGTTTCTTGATATAATGTTCTCCTCCTGCTTCTATGGCTCTTTTTATTTCAGATCCTTGTGTATGTGATGAAATGAATATCACCGGGACTTGTGGAATTATCTTTTTAAGTTCAGGCAAAAAGTCGATGCTATTCTTATTGCCTATTTTCACATCTAATATTATAATATCCGGTGTCCATTCATTTATTAAACTCTTTATTTCTTTTAAAGAGTTCAAAGATTCTGCCTCATATCCATTTTGTTTCAGTATATAAGTATATGTTTGGGTTATAAGTCCATCGTCATCTACTAACAGAATTTTCTTTTTCATATATTAATTATTAATTGATTGGTAATTTGATTAGAAAAGTTGTTCCTTTCTGGGAATTATTCTTTAAACTGATGCTTCCATGGTGTGCTTCAATTATCTTTTTTACGTATGCTAAGCCAATTCCATAACCATCATTTTTCCGCGAATTCGGAGTTTGATAGAATTGATTGAATATTTTTTTATGCTCTTTTGCGGGTATTCCATATCCGTCATCACTAATGTCAATGTATAATTCGCTAAGTGATGCTGATAGAGTTATATCTATTTGAGTATTATTATCGGAGTATTTTAATGCATTTTCGATCAAATTGGTAAACACACTACTAATTCCAATTTCATCGACATAAATATTAGTTTCTTTTAGGTGATTGTTGACTTTAATATTGAATTGTTTGTTGATGAAGCACAATTTGATATCTTCGATAACCTTATAAATAATTTGGATTATATTTATTTCCTTTTTATTTATAACTATCTCTTGTTTCTGGCTTTTGGCTACTAATAGCAATGATTCAATAATATTTCCTAGTCGCTCAATGCGTGCTTTTCCGCTTTTTAATAATTCCAGTTTATCTTTATTTTCTTCAACTTGTGCAAAGTAAAGCAATATAGCGTGAGTGGCATTTAAAGGTGACTTTAAATCGTGAATAACTCCATTAATGGCGGCAGCGCGTTTATATAATAAATTGTCTCGTCTTCTAATGATAATTAATTGGTATAGTAGACATGCTATAATAAGGATAGCCAATAGAAAAGAAATAATGAGTGCACTGGCCATTCGGTCTAATATTAAGTTGGGTGGTAAGTTTACCAATAGTTTTAGGCTCTGTAGTGATTTTGCTCCAATAGGTTGTATTGCGCTTAGGATATGGGTATTTCCTGCAAATTGTAAGGTGTCTCCTGAAAAGGAGATGCAACGTCCTTCGTTATTGTAAAGTATGAATACATGTTGCGTTTGTAGCTTCTGTTTTTTAAGTTCTTGTTCGTAAATTGAATCTAAATCGTTGATATTGATAAATTTTCCTTTTGTTATTAATACGGTTTGATAAATTTGGCTGAATATTTCGGCAAAGTTATTACCAACGTTTTGCTGAATTGCATCTGTTAGCTTAATGGTATCCCCTGTATATTCATGTAGCTTTTTTGTAGGAATTACTTTTTTAGGAGTAAATTCATACATTTGTTCTTTGGCTTTGGCAGAGGAACGCATTCCTAGTTCCAATTCTATAGCTAATTGGTATTTTGATAGCATTTGTTCGCTTACATCTTTGCGATATTGTGTGTACATATTCATAAGCCAAAATCCTTGTAATATTAGGATAGCCAAGGTGCCAATGGTTACGACGCAGATTACTATTTTTTGCTTCATCTTATATTTGCTTTTCTCATATTGTAAAGATAGTTTTTGTATTTGATTTTTATGGAAAGAATTATTGTAACTTTAAGTAATTGTTTTTAAATTTATATTTATTAACATAATGGTTTGTTTTTCGTGAGATACGTGATGTAAATATGTCTGCTTTTTGTGACCTTTGAAAAAATCTTAAAAACAAATATTATGGATAAATTAACAACAGATGAAATGTAGGTTATTAAAGGTGGAGGAGTATGGATTGAAATAAATGGTGAATGGATTTGGATTGCTAGTATAAAAGCTTCTGAAGAAGATCCCATAGATTCTCCTAAGTAACTCTATATAAATATGCAAAATCAGATATTTATATCTGATCAAGGGGATTTACCTATAGAGGATCTTATTCAGGTAGGACGTAGAACGTCCTGCCTCGGACTTATTAACGGAAAAATGGGGATCGCCATTGCTCTTTTTCGCTATGCACACCTTTCCGGTGAGTTGACATGTGAAGATGTTGGTTGTGAACTCCTTGATGAGATTTATGAACATCTTGATTCGTCTATACCTATTTCTTTTGGTAGTGGTTTATGGGGGATTGGTTGGGGGATTGAATATTTGATTCAAAATGGTTATATGGAAGGTGATGCTGATGAAGTCTTAAAGGATATAGATCAATGTGCTGTACGCTGTATACATGCCTATGGTATGTCGGGACTTTCATTAAATAACGGAATTGTAGGTTTAGGACGATATATTCTAATTAGGATTATTCCAACATTTTTGAAAGGTGATACGGTTTCAAGTGCTTTCCTGAAAGAGTATCTTATTTATTTGATTGATTGGTTGGAGGAAAGATTGGAATATACAAACGAATCTATTGATGATTTACTTGATTTTTTGTTTGACTTATACCCTACAGGTTTTTATCGGACAAAAGTATCAGTTTTAATTGAAAAATGTATGAATAGATACAATCTATGAGTTATTTGGAGCAAATTACTATTGGAATTCCTGTGAGGATAGACAGTTGGGAGAGGAAGAGAAATCTTTTAGCCTTATTACACTATATATCCTCGTCTGGGATGAGGGTACATGTTTGGGATGCAGGAAGTGAAGAGTGTCAGTTCCCTGATGATATCTGTAGTAAAATTACTTATACTTATGAACGTGATGAAAATTTAGTTTATCACAAAACGAGGTATGTTAACTTATTATTAAGAGAAATTTCTACTCCTATAGTTGCTATTTGGGATGCTGATATTATATTTTCTTTGTCGCAGTTGGAGGCCTCAATACAAGCAATTATAGAACGAAAATATGTGATGAGTATACCATATAATGGAGTGGTAAAAATGCTTTCAAAAAAACAAAGTGAAGCATATATACTTTCTGGACAAATGGAGGATCATTATACCACTTATGGCATCCTAGGGGAGAGAACTCCAGATATTCTATAGAAAAGTTAGCTTTTATTAATCGAATGGAATTTATAAAAGTTTGTAGCATGGGTCAGAATGAATTACGTGCATATGTTAAATCCTGGTAAAAATATAGTTGAGATGAATGGATAATTATTGAGACAAATAGCTAATTTATATAGTACCTGTTGTAAGGGTTTAGGGCTATTGCGTGGCAAAATAGGCATTTCACTTTTCTTTTTTCATTATGCTCATTTTTGTGGAGATTCGCTTTATAGTGACTATGCAAATGAACTGATTGGGGATGTGTATGATGATATTAGAATAGATACTCCATGGGGGATTCGAAATGGCTTATTAGGAATTGGATGGGGATTAGAGTATTTTATGCAGAAAGGATTTGTTGAATGCGATTCTAATGATATCTTAACAGAACTTGATAATAAAATAATGGAACGTGACTTACGACGTGTAAAAGACTATTCATTTGATACGGGATAGAAGGGTTGGCGTGGTATGTGTTAATACGCTTATTGTCATCTGAGAGATATTTGCAGAAACCATTCGATAAGATGTATTTGGATGATTTAAGAGGTGTTTGTGAGAATGTTCCGAATAAAGTCTGCCATCCTGGAATTTCTTTATTGTTAGACTATTTAGTGGGTAAACAAATAGATGATTGGTATCTCGTTGTTCTGGGAAAGATAACGTCACAGAGAACTGGCGGAGAGAAGAAAGAAGCTTTGTTGTGGGTTGAAGGATTAAAATACTTATTGCGATGAGGCATATATATTTGATAAATAGTGATAGTCGTGCGGCACAATATGGTATTGGGACATATATAATTCAAGTTATAAACTGTCTTAGCAGTATTGATTCTTTGCGTTTGACTGTAGTTAGTATGAACTCAGAGGATGGGATACTGACTGAAAAAAAAGATAATAATGTTCGTTATCTAACTTTTTCTAAAGTGTATGATTGGAGGAGTGAGAAAGAAATTCAACGATATTATAGAAGTGTTGCTTTCTTGTTGGCATTGTATGTAGATTCAAGTGAAGATAATGTATTTCATTTTAATTATTTACATCATGAACCATTGGTTGACTTGTTGAAGAAAATATATCCTACCAGCCAATTTGTGTTGACTTTACATTATTTGAACTGGTGCTTCACTTTGAAAGGGAATATAAAGAGGTTACAAACCGTTTTGGATAAAGCTGAGAACGATAGAACTGAGGAAGAAAAATACATATATGACGAATATAAGCAAGAAGTATCTCTTTACAGAAAAGTAGATAGGATAATATGCTTGGCTCAATATACTAAGATGTTGCTGAATGAATTTTATGGAATTGAAGAATGTAAACTAACGTTGATATACAATGGTTTAATTGATCAGGCTATCTTCTTGGATGAAGTGGAGAGAATGCAAAGAAAAAGAGATTTATTTTTTGGAGAAGGAGAGAAATTAATTCTATTTGTAGGGCGTTTGGATGATATAAAAGGGGTTGACTATTTGATAGAAGCTTTCGCAAAGGTGATAAAAAAGAGTTCGAACACTCGTTTGTTAATAGTGGGAGACGGGAATTATAGTAGGTATTTACAGATGTCTGCAGACATTTGGAGTAGGATTACTTTTATAGGGAAAATTAGTAAACAGAAATTATATGAATTTTATCAAATTGCAGATGTTGGAGTGATGCCGTCTTTTCATGAGCAATGCAGTTATGCAGCCATAGAAATGATGATGCATGGATTACCATTAATTATCACTAATACCACAGGATTGAGTGAAATGATTCATCATCAAAATGTAGAGTGCAGATTGATATTAAAGGAAGATCAAAATGAATTAAGGTTATCAGTTGAAGAACTGTCGAAATGTTTATTGAAAATAGTAACGGATGATTGTTGGGCGAGAGAGGTTGGTAAGTTAAATAGGTGTCGATATAAAGATGCTTTTTCATTAGAAAAAATGAGGATGGCATTTGAGTCTTTTTATAGTTAAGAATAAATTGCTGTCTTTGATTTAGTTTTTTGAATACTATTATGTGGTGATCTTGTGACGATTCAAAATAGAAATTAAAAAAGAATGTATATGAGAGAGTTGACTTATGTTTTACGCTTTACTTTTTCCATCACAATCTGGATGTTGGGGAAAAATAATTTGAGTTACTAAGGTATTTGTTTGGCTCTTTTTCTTCGTTCTAACAAATACCTGTAACATTGGAAATCTATGTGATTTTTACGAAGAATATTAAATGTTGATTTTAAAATGATTAAAGTATGAAATTAAGAAAACTAAAACTGAATGAAGCTTCAAAAGCTGAATTGAATGAACGTGAGATGTGTCGTGTTTTGGGAGGTGGTACTCCTGGGTGCTGCCAATGTGGTTGCAATTATGAAGGTAAACCCGGTGGCTCTAGTACTAGTGCTAATGATAGTGCCAATAATGCTCATGGGTATACATCAGATGGTTCTCATCCATGTTGTTCTACTACTGACCCCAAACCGGAATTTCCTGAAATAACACCACCGCCATTTTGGAATCCCCAAGATGCTCTTTGTGGACATTTTTAAATAGGGTAAAATAGAACGGTACTGTTATATGAAATATTTAATAGTACTGTTCTTAATAATTATATGTTTCCAATGAATAAAGGATTGTGTTCTGTATTTTTGTTTTTCATAATTTGTGTGAGTTGTGGTTATCCTCAACAATATACAGAGATTATAAATGGTGGGGGAAAGGTATATTTTTGTATAAATCCAAAAGATAGGCAGATAGTTTTACCTGTGCAATTGAATGACAGTATCACGGCTCGCTTAGGATTTGATACTGGAGGACAATTTGTGTTAGACTCGATGTTTTGTGCAACACATTCTAGTATTAAACATCGTTTGTTTTCAGATGCGCAATTACGAAATGGCTCTGGTTGGGCTAACTTTCTTGTCACTTGTTCTATTTATTCTAATGCCCCAATTGTTAGGGTTGGAAAGGTGTCTTTGAAATATGATGTTACTCAAATTATGAATTGGAAATGGTATATGAATAGTTCTTCAGAAGGAATGTTTAATATCCCTCCTAACGATACTATGCATGTGTGGGAGCTGAACTTTGAGCATAATTATATGGAGATTCATTTGGCGCAGTATTATCGAATGCCTGATAATAGTTTGATATTTCCATTAGTTAGAAAAAAAGAATATCCTAATTTACTCTATGTCAGATTACCTATTAAGATGGAATGTGCTAGTAGTGACACATTAATGATAAATCGTATGTTCATGATAGATACGGGAATGGCTTGGGATATCGTCTTAATGCAAGAAGCTAATGAGTTTTCTTTCTTTAATAAACAGGAGGATGTTGTTTGGACTAAATATCTAAATAGATATCATCGCTATTGTCCTGTAGATGCTATTTTAGCTGATACTTTGAGAATGGATTCATTACGAGTTTATACTTTTGATTTTATTAATAGAGCGCCATCTAATTATTTGATTGGGCAGAATTTTCTTAAAAGATTTAATGTTTTCTTTGATATGAAACATCAAAGAATTGGTTTTCAGCCAATACCTAATTTTACTCGTGTTGTTAATCCTTTGCATCAGCGATTTCATATTTTGGTTGAAAAAAATAGATATGGGAGGTGGATCATTACTAGGGTCGCTGATTCTAAGGACAATTATTATAAAGCTGCAGGGTTAAGAGAAGGCGATGAAATTAAAACTGTGAATGGAAAAAATTATGAAGATTATCTTTATAAAAATCATCGTTTGTTTGAAAAGCAAGATACATTATTATATGAAGTTATTCGTAAAGAGAAGATTCTTAAAATAGTTGTAGCTGTTAATAAAGAAGAAATACAAGGTGATTGAAATATATTGTTGAATATGGCTTGTTTGTTATATATTGGACTATTAAGTTTCTTTCTTTTTTGTTCTAACAAATACCTGTAACATTGGAAATCTATGTGATTTTTACGAAGAACATTAAATATTGATTTTAAAATGATTAAAGTATGAAATTAAGAAAACTGAAACTGAATGAAGCTTCAAAATCTGAATTGAATGAACGTGAGATGTGTCGTGTTTTGGGAGGTGGTACTATTGGGTGCTGCCAATGTGGTTGCAATTATGAAGGTAAACCCGGTGGCTCTAGTGCTAGTGCTAATGATAGTGCCAATAATGCTCATGGGTATACATCAGATGGTTCTCATCCATGTTGTTCTACTACTGACCCCAAACCGGAATTTCCGAAATTTCCGGATTTTCCTGTTATGCCTCAAGATGCTCTTTGTGGGGCGACTCAAGGACACTCGTGTGGTATATGAAAATAATTGATTGGGCGTTTATATTTGTTTGTATGAACAATTGAGCGTAGTCCTTTATTTTGTAATACTGCTGAAATTAACTTTCAGCAGTATTACTCTTGTGGAAAGCTAAATTAAAGAATATGAAGTTAATTATAGGCAATGGGCTGATAAAGTGTATTGTTTTTCTTTTTTTGCAAGCTACTGTTTTAGGTAGTTGTACGAAAATATCCAAAGGGAATAAAAGAGATGCAAGAACTTACTTTACAATTGATTCTTTAGATAGAAAGATAGTGCTTCCCGTGTTATTTAATGATAGCATTGTTTCAAATTTGGCATTTGATAGTGGGGCTGCTTTGGGAGCTTTTATTGTTGACTCTACTTTTTGTTCAGCTCACCCTTCTATCTTATCGAATTTGTCTCCTGACACTATTGCTCCATATGGGTGTGCATGGTCTGTATTACGTATGCCCGCATCTATGTATACAATTGTTCCGACTATAAAAGTAGGGAATTCCAATTTGATATATGATAAAATGTTAGTTTATAATTGGAGAGATTACATGGGAGGTACTCAATCAGATGGTTTGTTTAATATTCCACAAAATGATACTGTTAATATATGGGAGTTTAACTTTGAACATAATTATATGGCTATCCATTCATTTCAAGATTTTATTATGCCTAAGAATTGTATTCTGATTCCTTTTGTAAGAGGAAATGATAAAAGCTCACTTTTTTATGTTAATCTGCCTTTAAATATTAGATGTGCTGATGGAGACACACTGATGCTTACTCATACTTATCTTGTAGATACAGGTATGCCACAAGACATAGCTCTGATGGCTCAAGCTTCTGAATTGTCCTTTTTTTCTAAGAAAAAGAATGCCGTTTGGACGCAGGCACCATCTGGATATTATAGTCATCATAATGTAAATGTTACTTTGTTTAGTGGCATACAACTCGATTCTTTGCGGATTTATATATTTGATCAACCTAATCAAGTACCTTGTGATTATCTTATTGGTCTGAATTTTCTTAAAAGATTTAATGTTTTCTTTGATATGAAATCACAAAGATTAGGTTTGCAGCCAATAAACAACTACGAACGAGTGGTCAATCCTCGGAAGAAACGATTCCACATGTCATCCCGTATGAATAGCCATGGAAAAATTATTATTACTAAAATAGCCGATTATAAGGGTAATTATGTTAAAGAATCTGGCTTGTTAGAAGGTGATGAAATTATTGCTATAAATGAAATTCCTATTAAAATGATCTCTATGGAAGAGGATGCGGAGCTAAGCCGGCAAGACACATTGGTATACGATATTGTCCGTCAAGGTAAATCTTATAAAATACCGGTGGTTATTGATAGAAATGAGGTTCAAGGTGATTGAATGAAATAATAATATTAACGTGATTCGATACAATCTTAGAATAATCTAAACTGCCCGTCATTGACAAAGTCCACATCAATGGCGGGTTTCTTATTAAAGAAACAATATGCTGTAATAACCGACAAGGTATTTGCGATAAAATTATTAAATGATCCACCGGATAGATATATACTTTTCCGGAAAAAGAATAGGTCTGTTCTATTCTTTATTTTACTTATTGTTGATATTTAAAAATATAATTGTACTTTTGAGGAATGGGTTCATAGAACTTATTTTATTCTTTATTTTGGATTATATTTGAAGACAGATGAAATCATCTTATATCTGCTGCGTATTGTTATTTGTTTTGTTTTTGGTAAGTTGTACCGATGGGCGTTCTGAGGGGCAAGTAGCCCGTTTGTTACGTCAGGCCGAAATGTGTATGGAGGAATGTCCCGATAGTGCTTTAGTGTATCTTCATCAAATACCGGATCCGGAAAAGTTGACGGGAGAAAACCAAGCTGATTATTGCCTACTGTTGACCCAGGCAATGGATAAGAATGATTTACCGTTGAGCTCGGATTCGTTGATACAAATAGCTGTTGGCTATTATTCAAATGGAAAAGATAGGCTAAAAAAGGGTAAAGCGTCATTCTATTTAGGAAGGGTTAAATCTTCAAGGGGCATGTTAGAGGATGCACAGAAATATTTTTTAGAAGCTCTCTCTATATTGGATGTAACAGACAATCTTAAATATCAGGCATTAGTGCGCAATCATTTGGGGCAACTATATATGAATTTAGACTTGTACCAAGATGCTTTAATAATGAATAGTCAATCGGTCTCCTTATTTCAACAATTAACTGATACAGCCAATCTTGTGTATGCAGAGCGTGATATGGGACGGATTTATTTATTAGAGGGTAGGCAAGATAGTGCTTCTCTTTATTATCAGCAGGCTATCAACGATGCTCTCAGTTATTCTAAATCGGATATATACAAGGATATTGTTTCTGAGTGGGGACAGATTTCAATGTATTTAGAGATGTCTCCTTCAGCAGAACAAATGCTTTTGTCAAATTTGGAATCAGACTTAGTCTTAGATAAAACCCCAGTATGTCTTAGCCTTGGAATTTATTATTTGTCTAATAAACTCTATTCTAAAGCAGAAGGATATTTGTTGAAAGCAGCTGCTTCTTCGCGACCATATACCCGTGTTTCTGCATATAAATATTTGGGGCATCTTGAAACACGAAATTTAGATTTGATTTATTGGGATCAATATGAACAAGCTCTTGATTCTTTGGAGCGACAGAATTTAGCTTATGCAGTGAAAGAGATTCAGGAAAAATATAATAATGCTGCGTTGCAAGCCCACACTTTTAAATTGGAAAATGAAAGACTTCATTCCACCATATCTTACTTATCGGTAATTCTGTTATTATTGAGTATAACCTCGGTTATCTATGTGTTCTATATGAAAGAAAGGCGTAGAAGACAGATTGAAAAGGAGGAATTCAATAGAAATATGAAGGCGCATGAACAAGAGCGAGCAAGGTTATTGGCAGAGTTGAGTGACTCTAAATTGCATGTAGAGAAACTTGAACAATTAAAGAGCGAACAGAAACAGAGCTCTTTGGAGGTGCAAGAAAAGACAAATGCACTTTTGGAACAGGAAAAAGAACATTCCTGCAAAATTAGTCAACAATTGGAAGAGCTGAAAAAGAAATGGAAAAATCAATTGTCTATAAATATTGATTTAAGAGCTCGAAATAAGGATTTGTCTTATAAGATAAAGTCATTAAAAGATTCTGATATGGAGAATACTCCTGACTTATATGCATCAATTAATTTGTTGGTCAGAATATTAACATGTGATCTTTCAGAAATTAAAACTTTAAAAGTGGACGATTGGGAAGGATTGTTCCAATGTATTGATTTGCTCTATGGTAATTCTTTGAGAAAATTTATAGATCAGTACCAAAAGCAACATGATGAAGAGTTGGATAGAAAAGTGGTTGCCATTTGTTATTTTGAATATATCAAAGTGAAGCATGCTCGTCAAGCTGCTATTTTGAGAGTTTCAGCTCAAGCTTTGAGTAAACGTAAACAGAGGCTTAAAATTGAACTTGGAGTTCCTGATATGGCTTCTGTCGGACGGGTAGTCAAACCAGTTTGTCCATCAAATAAAAAGGAGTTGATGTAAGTTGCTGATTTTATGTGATATATATTGAGATATTGTCCATCTTCAAATTTGCTTTTCATTTTCGGAACCTGTAGTTTTGTAGCATAAGTTTATTAATGTTTAACTAAAAAAAATTGCTATGAAACACTTATTAAGTACGATTATTTTTCTATTTGCTGTCATTCTTAAAGGTAATGCCGAATCTTATTCCTTTCCTTCTCCTAATGAAATTAATAGTGTAATTAATCTGGACTTGAAAGGAATATTCAGTAGTACTCATACAAAATCACTCCCTTTGACACCTGTGGAAGCGTCTCTTGTAGATAATACTCTTCTTAATATATCTTTTGTAGTTCATTCCGGAGAGGTTACTGTACGTATTCTTTCAGAGAAGGGGATATTGTATTCTTCTTGTATAAATTCGGATCAGCAAAACTCCTTAGCTATTTCTGTAGAAGATTTTGAAAAGGGAGACTATAAGCTGGAGTTGACAACGCCAGCAGGAGGATACGTCTATGGTTGGTTCACTATTAATTGGGAATAAGCATTTCTTGGTTAGGGAGTTAGTTCAGGCAGGACGTTCTACGTCCTGCCTAGGACTCACCAACGGAAAAATGGGGATTGTCATTGCCCTTTTCCACTATGGTCGCCTTTACAGTGAGCAATCCTGTGAAGAGATAGCCGGAGAGCTGCTCGATGAAGTTTGTGAACATCTGGATTATTCGATGCCGATTTCTTTCGGTGACGGATTGTGTGGCATTGGTTGGGGAATTGAATATCTGGTGCAGCACCGTTATGTAGAAGGAGATACTGATGAGACCCTGAAGGAAATAGACTTATGCGTGGCCAGGTGTATCCATGTTTATGGTATCTCGGGGCTTTCTTTACAGAACGGGATAGTCGGACTTGGTCGCTATATGCTTATTCGGATTATTCCTACGTTTGTATCGGGAGATACTTCTTCAAGTGCATTGTTGAAAGAGTATCTCATTTATTTGATTGATTGGTTGGAAGAGGAATTGAAACATTCTGATGAATCGGTTGAAGATTTACTTGACTTTTTATTTGAATTGTATCCTACAGGGTTCTATCGTACAAAAGTATCTGCTTTGATAGACTGCTGTATGAGTAAATAAAAAAGCTTATGGAGTATGTCGCCTATGTTACCATTGGGATTCCTGTCCGGATAGATAGTCCGGAACGGAAACGAAATCTTGACATTTTGCTTCGGCATGTCACTTCATCCGGGGCGAACGTGCACGTACTCGAAGCGGGAGAAAGAAGGGGCTACTTCCCGGTAAGAGAGGATAACGGAGTGGCTCATTCGTATGTGTATGATGAAAGTGCGGTCTATCATAAAACGGTTTATGTCAACTCTTTGCTAAAACAGGCCACCACTCCCGTTGTAGCAATTTGGGACGCTGATATAATATTCCCTTTGTCTCAATTGGATGTTTCGGTGCAAGCTATTATGGAACAGGGTTATGCATTAAGTATTCCTTATAATGGAGATGTGAAGGTACTTTCAGAAAAACAGAGTGAGACATTTGTACAGTCGGGACAAGGATATGAGTATTTGGCAATGCAAGAGTATACTTTATTGATGAGGCGTCCTTCGTGTGGTGGAGTATTCGTAGTAGATCGGGAAGTGTATCTGAGTTGTGGTGGAGATAATGAACATTTTATTAGTTGGGGGCCTGAAGATGCGGAACGTATCCGACGTATGGAGATATTAGGGTATCCTATACATTGGGTAAAAGAAGGACCTTTGTATCATTTGTGGCATCCAAGAGGAAAGAATTCCGGATATGCAACGGAAGAATTAGCTTTTCAGAATCGAATGGAATTCGTAAAAGTATGTAGCATGGAGCGGAATGAATTGAGTGAATATATAAAATTGTGGAAAAAGGATGAACGAAATGGATGAGATATTATTGAAAAGAATAGTCAATCATCAGATGTTATACGGTAGCTTCTGTGGAGATTTGGGGGTCTTGAATGGTAAGATGGGAATTGTATTGTTCTTTTTCCATTATGCTCATTATACTAAAAATGTTTTGTATGAAGATTTTGCGGCAGAGTTGTTGGAGGAGATTTATGAAGACGTCCATTTAGATATGAATATTCAGTTTTTAGATGGACTATGTGGTATAGGCTGGGGAATCACTTATTTGGTTGAGCAACAATTTGTGACTGGAGATATCGAGGAACTGTTACAGGATATTGATAGAAAGATTATGGAATTTGCCCCAAAACGTTTGACAGATTACTCATTAGAAACTGGATTAGAGGGCATTGCTTATTATGTTATGGGAAGATTGAAAGTGTCACCTGTTGAAACAAAGTTATTTAGCGTTGATTATATAGAAGAATTAGAGGAAATATATCTTGCTTCGTGGCGTTCTAATAATGTATATTCAAGTCAAAGAATTTTGGATCGAATCATGGAGAGTGACAATAACAGTGAAATTCTATCTTGGAAGAAAGGATTGAAAATATTACTGAAATGAAATATTTATATTTATTCAATAATGAAAGCCGTGCAGCTCAATATGGTATAGGTACTTATATTAGGCAGATGATATCTTGCTTAAAAAGGAAAGATGTTTATTTGTTGAATATTGTTAATATAGATTCGGCGCATAAAGAGTTGCAAGAGGAGTATAATGACGGAATACGGTATATAAATATTCCTGCGATACATGGTATATATCGTTATAGTGAGCGATATTATAAAAATATAGCATTTTTGTTATTTCAATATATAGAAGAGGAAGCAGAATGTATTTTTCATTTTAATTACATACATCATCTTTTGTTGGCCAAGCGATTGAAACAGCGATTTCGTAATAGTAAGATTATAGTGACCATTCATTATTTTAATTGGTGCTCCACTCTTCAAGGGAATATTTCATACTTCTGTTCTATTCTATGGAAGGATGTGAAAGAGAGAAACCCGTTTGAAGCGAATATTTTTAAGGAGTGGTTACGTGATAAAGAACTATTACTATCGGTAGATCGCATAATTTGTCTTTCGGAGGTTACGAAAAAACTTCTTGTAGAATACTATGATATAGTAGATAATAGAATATCGTTGATTTATAATGGTTTACAAGATGAGGCCCAAATCCTCTCAAAAGAAGAGATCTTTCTCAAAAAAGAACAGATGTATTTCCGTTCGAATGAACAGATAATTTTGTTTGTTGGTCGTTTAGATGTAGTAAAGGGGATTGACTTTTTATTAGAGGCGTTTCGAGAGGTACTGAATCAAATTTCTGATGTGCGTTTATTGATTGTAGGTGATGGTGAATATGAAGAGATTTTAAAACGGTGTACAGGCCTTTGGGGTAAAGTAACTTTTACAGGTAAAGTGTCCAAGAGTATATTATATGAGTTTTATCAAATCGCAGATATAGGTGTAATGCCCTCGTTCCATGAGCAATGTAGTTATGTTGGTATTGAGATGTTAATGCATGGTATACCATTAATTGGAACGAGTGCTATTGGTTTGGGAGAGATGATTTTGCGGGAACTATGTATAGATTTGGAAGAGAAAGATGATATGGTCATTTTTCCAATTGATAAATTAAGCACTTTGATGATAAATATGTTAGTGGCATCTTCAAAAGAAAAATATGCTTTGATAGAGAGACAACGTTATAAAGAACGATATTCTTTAGATGTAATGAGTGAAAGTGTTCTTGAATGTTACGAAAACTTATAGTGCTATGAGATATATAACTAAAATTATTAATTTAAAAATTATCAAACAATGAAACAATTGAAAAAACTAAAATTAACCAGACTTTCTCAGGAAGATTTGGCAGAAAAGCAGATGAAGGCTTTACGTGGTGGCTTTAACTGTGGTTGTGGATGCCATTATGAATTTGAAGGTGGTGGCTCTTCAAAAAAAGACAATTATAATGCTAATTTAAGTTCTAATAAGAATTCTTATGGTGGTAATGTAGCTTGTGGTGATGAACTGAATTCTGCTACCCATACAACGCATAATTAAATTGTTCGTATTGGAAAGTAGGACAGATTATGACTTGTCAAGAGTAATTCTATTCTTGCTATAAGATTTTCCTGTTTACTGTGCACAGTAAACAGGAAGATTTCAAATAAATTGTAAAACAGCTATATTGATGAAAAAAAAAGAACTTAATTTACTTTTTTGCCTTTTACTTTTATTTTCTTGTTCTTCTTCTCAGAAAAAAGAAGAGAAAGATGAAAGTAGAGCAATATATAAGGAGATTTCTTATCCGTTGACGGTTAATCTCAAGGCTTGTATGGATACTCCATTGGATAATATAAAATTGAGTAGTTTTGTGGAAGATATTTGTTATGTTCCGTTGCAAACAGATGAGGATACTTATTTAAATGGATTATTAGGGATAGATTTTGATGAAGAGAGCAGCTGTTTTCTTATCAGTGATATTCATAATGTATTTGTGGTAGACACATTAGGTCGGTACATTAGTAAAATAGGAAGAATTGGACAAGGGCCGGGAGAGTATAAACAAATAGCTAATATGACTGTGAATATGGTGGATAAACATATTTATATAAATACATGCTATAAACATAATGTGATTACTTATGATTATAACGGGAAAGTAATAAACGAATCTCCTAGTAATGTTGATATGTTCACAGGATATATTTTCTATTATGATCATGCCTTATGGGGGGTAGGCAGTGCATATACATCTCGTGCAATGAGAGTTAAGGGGAAGCGTCGTTTTTATGGATATGCTCTTTTGGATAGTTTATGTAAACGTACTTCTTTGCAAACAGCTTGCCCTATGGATAAAATTGGTGAGATGGAAGGATTAGAGGCTTTTTTAACCCCTCCTTGTGTGAGTATTTGTGGGAAAATAATACTGTTGGCTCAAAATAATGGAGCTCCATCAGATACTATTTATACTATCCAAAATAAAAAATTTGTACCACGTTATTTACTGAATTATGGTTCGCATCGTCCTGATATCACTAAAATCTGGTCAAAAGATAGAGATAATGCTAAATATAATTCATACCTTACAATGAGTCCTGCTTATGAAACCGATCGCTTCTTTTTCATAGAAAATTTCTTTAGAAACAAATATTATATCGTTGTTTATGATAAATATACGGAAAAAAACTTTTCAATTCCAATGTACTCTTTGGGAAAGGAGGGGCAACATTGGGTTAAGGGACTGGAAAACGATATTGATGGTGGCTTTCCTTTTTATCCTCAATCAGTGAGTAGTGATGGAACCTATTGGCTTACTTATATGAAAGTTCCAGATATGAAAGAGTTGCTGACAGAGGAATATTTTGTTGCACATTCTAACATATTGGATAAAAAAAAGCAGGACGAATTGAAAGCTATTATAGCAAAAGCAGACGAAGAGGCTAATCCGATATTAGTATTACTAAAATTAAAAAAATAAAATATGGTAAATAGGCAAAACTTTCTTTTGTTAAAAAAAGAATATATAATAGAAGCTGTTCAGCATTTACGGCAATTGGTTTTTGAGGTTACGGATCGATGTAATTTGAAATGTAAATATTGTGGCTATGGAGAGCTCTATTGTAGTTATGATGAACGAAAATCTCGTGACATTTCTTTGATTAAGGCAAAGGGGTTATTGGATTATTTAGCGGGTTTTTGGAGGGAGCTTTATACAGATATAGATCCACATCGTGTATCTATAGGATTTTATGGTGGAGAACCTTTATTAAATGTACCTTTTATAAAAGAGATACAAAATCACATTAGTGAGAATTATTCGGGTTTTGTTATTCCTGAATATAACATGACTACAAATGCTATGTTGTTAGATAGATATATGGACTATCTGGTAGAGAATAATTTTAGTCTACTTATAAGTTTGGATGGAGATGAAGAGGGACAGAGTTATAGAGTTGATCATAGAGGGAGGAACTCTTTTTCAACTGTAATCAGAAATGTGTTTTTGTTAAGAGATAAGTATCCAGAGTATTTTAAAAAAAGAGTTTCTTTTAATGCTGTATTACATAATAAGAATAGCACTCAAGGATTGTATGATTTTTTTAAAAATAATATAGGGAAACTGCCAATGATCTCAGAATTGAATAATTCTGGTATCCGTGAAGATAAACGTAATGAATTTGAAAAAATATTTGTTAGTAAACAAACAGATTTGTATAATAGTTTTAATTCGGAGGCTTTAATTGATGAGATGTTTTATGACGTAGCTGATACAAAAAGTTTATATTCTTATTTGGAGGGATTTAGTAATAATATTTATAAAAGTTATGTTGATTTATTACCTGATAAATCCCAAATGAGCTATTTGCAAACAGGAACTTGTATTCCATTTTCAAAGAAAATGTTTTTGACTACTAATGGGAAAATTTTAGCATGTGAAAGAATTGATCAAAAATTTGCATTGGGTTACATTACTGACGAAGGGGTTGATTTGGATTTTGAAATGATCGTGGAAACCTATAATCGTAGATACTTGCTCTTGAGAAATCAGTGTGCCAAATGTTATCGAAGTAGAATATGCTCACAATGTTTCTATTATATTAAAGACATTGATGAGAAACCTATATGTGATGGATATATGGATAAGATCGGATTTGATTGTTTCCAGAAAGCTCAAAAACAATTTTTGGCAGAACACCCTTATTTGTATAAAAGAATATTAGATAAATTAACGATATATTGATATGGATAAGTTTTATCTCGTTTTACATTCTGATGTTTTTCTTTTTCGAAAAGAAAAACAAATTCTATTTTATCGGATGCATAGTCCTAAAATTATATTGAATATATGCATTGGTTGGGAGAGTGCTTATTCTCAATGGGAGGATGTTAGTAATTTGTATTGTGCAGAGTTAGATTCTAAATTGCTCGAAAATAAAGAGTTTAGAAGTGATGTGCAACTTTTGGTTACAAGCGAAATGGCGCAGTTATTACCTGTTGGTGAAAGTAGCTCTAGACCAATTAGTATCCCTCCTGTACTTAGTGTACAGAGATCTAAAGTCAAATTTAAAGAAAGAGAAGATATTCTACAAGCGGAAGACTTTTCAAGATATTTACAAAAAATAGTGATATATTTAAATGGAGAACCCAATATTGCAGAGACAAGGCATAAACAATTTACTTATATTTGGGAAAGGGCAAATGATGAATTGAAAATTGATACATTAAAATGTATTCTGAGGCAATTGAAGGGTATGAAAATACATCATCTAACTTTCTCTGGATATAATGTTTTTGAATATGAATATTGGCAACAATGTATTGCAGAAATTGATGTATTAAATGCACAAAAAGAATTTTATGTTGATTGTAATCAATTGATTAAGAATATGGATGTTGCCCGAAGGGTTAGTTCAGAACAGTTTGTTTTTACAATTCTTGTTGATAATAAGCATCCTTTTGTTCTCTCTCTCTTAGATAAGTTAGAGGGGGTTCATGTAAATTGGCTCTTTCTTATCACTTCTGAAGATGAATATACAGGGGCTAGTGATTTGATTGAAAATTATAGTTTGCGAAATGCTGTAATAAAACCTGTATATGATAATAATTTATCTTTTTTTGAGAATCATATATATTTAACTAGTGAAGATTTGTTGGAGTTAAATCCCTCAAAGAAAGAGATATTTATACATCAATCTATAAATGTTTCAGATTTTGGACAATTGAATATTATTCCAAACGGTACTGTATATTCTAATTTATCCAATAAAAAAATAGGTAATGTGAATAAAGAATCATTGAATAGTATGATTGCAGATGAGATTTGTACTGGTCATTCCTGGCTTCGCATCCGCGATCAAAAACCTTGCTGTGACTGCATTTACCAATGGCTGTGTCCTTCGCCCTCTAATTATGAATTAGCTATTGGAAAACCGAACCTCTGTCATGTGAAACCATAAATGATAATAGCTTATGAATCGTACTTTCTGTTTTGTTCCGGTTCGCAAAGGGAGTAGAGGTATTCCCGGTAAGAACCTGCGTATGCTGGGGGATAAACCTCTGGTATGTTGGATTATCGATACTGTCCTTGCTTCCGGCATAGCGGACGAGATATGTGTAGCGACAAATTGTGATGAAATGGAAAGTCTGATACGAGGCCGTTACAAAGGAGTTGTACAGATATTCAGGCGCAGTGAGTGGAGTGCAAGGGATGAGGCTTCCAGCCTGGAAGTTGTACAGGAATATCTTGGTTATCGTAAGCCGGCCCGGAATGATGATTTTATTTTGTTACAGGCTACTTCTCCTTTTACGACTGCACAAGAACTAAGGGGGCTTGCAGAAGAGATGAAAAGGGGGGAGGCGGATTCCTATGTTGCCTGTTGCCGTTTGAAGAAGTTTCGTTGGAGTGATGAGGGGAGACCTTTGGACTATTCATTCGAAACCAAACCTCGCCGACAGGAGTACAAAGGTTTTCTGATAGAGTCGGGAGCTTTCTATGCTTCTACGGTGGGGAGAATACTGGATTCCGGGCAGCTTCTTTCAGGAGTTGTGAAGGTGGTGGAGGTCGGTCCTGCAGGGATGATAGATATCGATGAAGAAGCGGACTGGAGACTGGCTGAACATTATATTGAAACCGGGCTTTAATAAAAAAAGATATGGATAGACGGGACTATTATGTGGAGTATTATGAGGGGCTGGATAGGGTGCTGTCTGACTACGTGAATCAGTTGCGGGAAAAGAGGGAACATTGGCTGAAAATTGGGAGGCATGATGTGGGTGTGCCTTTGATCAATTTACTATTCTGGCAGTTCACATGGCATAGAGAGGAGTACGACCGGTTACGTAAAGAAGGAAAGAGCTGTGGGGAAGCATTGGGTAGCGTAAAGGAGATACTGGCCGATAAGCAGGTGGAAGAATGGGAGCGACAGGAGGAGGAATACAAAATCTACGACCATGAATGGTATGAAGCACTGGCACCTTATGGCGGGCAGTTGGTGATCTATATTTATAATGCCCGTCAATTGGCTTATCTGACTCCGTTGATTGAACGTCTGGAAGAACCGGTGTTGCTCTTGTCGGAATATGAGATTCCGGATGAAACGGAGTTGCCGGACTTTGTAACGGCCATTACTCTTGAATTTACCAAAACAGTTCCATTGGTTAATCCATTTCTGAAAGAGTGGTTTCCCTTGATTTTTCAATATGCGAATACATTTGATATATTGATGAGGATCTTGCAACCTAAAGGATTGATTTTTCTGGAAGGCTGCCATTACCAGCAGTTATTGCTTGCCACCATAGGGCGTGATTATGGAATACCGACCTTGTGTATCCAGCAGGGATGGCCGTCATTGATGCACACTGCTTTCAGGAGGATGCCTTACCGGTACTATCTGATGTGGGGGGAAGGCTTCCGGACTTTGTGGGAGAAGCATAATCCGTTGCCGGACTTTGTCCCGACGGGCTATATGTATCAGGTGGAACCACGTAATGAAACGAAAAAGGAGTGTGTTACTTTTTTCTTGCAGGGACCTTTTTTTCTGAGTGACAAAAGGTATCTTCAAGAGATGATCCGCCTGATAGGGACGGTTGCCGCGGAATTTCCCGCCCGGCGGTTTCTGGTGCGTGAACATCCCGAGTTCAGGATAGGTGAGGAGGTACGCATGGAATGGGAGCAGATTCCCAATATAGAAATGGTAACGGATGGAAAGCTGGCAGAGGTATTTGCCCGCACACGGGTAGGGGTGGCACACTATTCTTCTTCTTTAATGGAGGGAGTGGCGCATGGTGCTGTCCCGTTGGTGTACGATCCGACTGAGGGATCGCGGTATTCTCCGGATGTGGAAGCCGAGGGGCTGGGGATGATAGCGAAAACGAAAGAGGAGTTGATCGGCGGTTTGTCCCGGATTTTGGGGAATTATGAAGATTTTAAACAGAGGATAGAGAAGGAACAACCTCTGTGGTTTCAGGCAACAGGAGAAGAAACTCTCCGGAATATGGTAGGGTTTATTAAAGAAAAAATGCCTCCTGTTACGTTGAAGGAGATTTATGTGATTGATGCGGATACGTTGACACGCGAACGGCCCGTCGGGGTGTCGGGGTTATTGCGCTGTAAGAATTGTGAGGATTTTTTGGAGATGTGCATTGATTCGTGTATCGATGGATTGGATGAGTTGATAGCTGTCTATCATGATTGTACGGATCGTACGCCGGAGATTCTCAGGCAGAAGGCGGCACAATATCCGGATAAAATCAGGGTCTTTGAGTATCAGCCGTCTGTATATTCGATCGATTTGGATGAGGAGGAGTTTGAGAAGGCAAAACTGTTACCACCGGACTCTATCCATACGTTGGCAGGTTATTGCAACTATGCATTGTCGAAAGCAAGCTATCGGTACGCAGTGAAGATCGATGCCGATCAGGTTTATTTTACGGATCGGCTGAAACATATCTGTGATGCTTACCGTTCTGATAAAAAAGTGCGGTTCAACGTGGCGGAATGTATCTCTTACAACCTGTATCGGGCTTATCTGGACTCTTTCAACCGTATAGAGATGCGACCGTTCAGGTGGCTGGAACGAATTGCGTTGTGGACACATGCGTTGTATGCTTCTTATCTGGAGAAGATGATCATCCGGTATAAAGTGCCTGTCTCGATGTCGGGCATTAACTTGTTCCGGAAAGACCGGGAGTGGATGGTAGGGTTGGGGCAGGAACATCCGGAGCCTGATAGCAAAGAGATACTCCCTCCGTTCAATGGCGTGCGTGATACTTTCTTTTTTGAGGTGTCTGAGGACCGGATATTCAGGTATGTGACGGAAACGAAGCCGGATGGGCGTCATCGGGGGGTGGAGGTGATGCGTTGTCCGAATGAAATATTGGATGCCGGTTTTTGTTGGTTTCATTTGCGTGCCCTGATGAAGGAGCATGAAGAGGGCTATCGGCAGTCTTACCGGAAACATCCGGAGAGGTTTATACCTTTAGGGACCTTTGTGAAGCTGTCGTATAGAAATTTACAACAGAGATATAAACCTTTTGTTGCCGTACGTTGGGCGGAACCGGTATTCGCTTATTTCTTCATGACGGGTAAAGGGAGGATTCCGTGGAAAAAGTTGAAAGAGATAGAATGAATAGTGGCAGATAAATGTGTTTCGCAGCTTGATAAAAGATAGATGGTAGATGGATATATTGATTCTTTTTTATAATACGATGTGGGGATTTCCACTCGAGTTCCGAAAGGAAGATTTACCTGGGGGCTGTGTGATAACGACTGATCGAAACCTCATTGCAAAGGCGGATGCTGTGGTTTTCCATTTGCCCGACTTGCCTTCGGTGATGGAGGATGAAATCGATAAGCGGGAAGGACAGCTTTGGGTGGGATGGAGTCTGGAATGTGAAGAGAATTATAGTTGGACGAAGAATCCCGAGTTCAGAGAGAGTTTTGACTTATGGATGGGGTATCATCAGGAGGATGATATTGTGTATCCTTATTATGGACCGGATTATGGGAAGATGCTGGTTACGGCACGGAGGGAAAAGCCTTATAAGAAGAAGGCATGTATGTTTATTTCGAGTGATATGAACCGGAGTCACCGACAAGAGTATCTTAAGGAATTGATGCAGTATACCGACATCGATTCGTATGGGAAACTATACCGTAATTGTGAATTACCTGTTGAGGATCGGGGACGGGATACACTTCTTAGTGTGATCGGGGATTATCAGTTTGTGATAAGTTTTGAGAATGCGATAGGGAAGGATTATGTGACAGAAAAGTTTTTCAATCCTTTGTTGGCCGGTACTGTTCCGGTCTATCTGGGAGCTCCCAATATTCGGGAATTTGCTCCGGGAGAAAATTGTTTTCTGGATATTTGTACTTTCGATTCTCCCGAGGGAGTAGCCGCTTTTATGAATCAATGCTATGATGACGAGGCATTGTATGAACGTTTTTATGCATGGAGGAAACGGCCTTTATTATTGTCGTTTACAAAAAAGTTAGAGCAAGTCCGGAGCAATCCGTTAATCAGGCTTTGCCAAAAAATACACGAACTAAAATTGGGAGGGATATGAAAGAGGTAAAAAGACCGGTAGTTTCGGTGGTGGTTCCGGTCTATAATACGGAACCTTTTCTGGCGGAATGTCTGCACTCTTTAGAGAAGCAGACTTTAACGGATATTGAGATCATTTTGGTGAACGACGGATCGACGGATAATTCCGGGAGGTTGCTGCGGGAGTATGCGGATAAGGATGCTCGTTTTGTTTATGTGGAACAGGAGAATCAAGGGCTCTCTGCTGCACGAAATACCGGAATGGAACATGCTTCCGGGCATTATCTGGCATTTCTGGACAGTGATGACTGGCTGGCAGAGAATGCTTTGCAGGTGTTATGTGCTATTGCAGCGAAGACCCGTACTGATATTGTTTCGGGAAACACACTGGCGGTGCATGCCGATGGACAGGTACAAAGTTGGGAAAGAAGGGGCAGAGAGTTGTTTGCGACAGGCACCGTAGTGTCCGGTAGTACATATTTTTCAAGAGTGATGGATTGCAGGTGTTATGTCCCCATGGTATACAATTATTTATATAGGAGGGATTTTATTGAACAGAATGGATTTCGCTTTGAACCGGGGTTGGTTCATGAAGATGAATTATGGACTCCTCAGGTGCTGACAACCGCTCAAAAAATAACGGTTGCCGATATTGATTTTTATTATTACCGGCAACGGGAAGGATCGATTATGACGGCGACGGCAGCGGGCAGGCGGATTGCTTCCATTCAATTGATTATTGAGAAGTTACTGGAATATAGCCGTAAGCACTTGTTTGAGAAAAAATATAGAGAGGCAAAGGAAGCACTCTATGTAAGGCTGTTGCAGATATATTCTACTGCCTGTACATTACATCCGGACGGAACTTATACAACTTTGTACGATAGGGCGGGAGAAATGCTTCGTGTTTGTGAGGAACTCAGGCGGCAAGAGTCTCTTGGGAGATGGTATAGTGAGGAAATCCTCAACAGGATGAAACTGTATTATGACCGGCTCCAAACGATGGAAGGATGAGGGGGATGGCAGGGAGCTGAACAACTTCATTTTATGTATGTTAGACCTTGAAAATCGTAGTATATCATGAAAGATATTACAATGCTAAACAAACCACCATTAGACTTCTTCGGATGCAACTTTTGTCTTGTAGAGAAGCATCGTATGGCTTTTGTCCTTATTTCGAAATGTGGACTTACTTTTTTGGAAAACATAGCTATTTATGCGTCAGCAGGTATGATTCCTGATACCGAAGATCAGACTCATTTTTATATCGCCCGGGTAAAACCAGAACGTTTTTTGGTACCGGTTTCTGAGATGTCTGGTTATGAAAGGGAGCATAAATCGTATTTGAAGGTAGCGGTTTGGAGGGATCCGGTAGAAAGGCTGGTTTCTGCTTATAAATATTTTATACTTGAACGTACCTTCAATCAATACATGTACATGTGTAATCTGTATCAGGATTGTTCTTTTGAACGCTTTCTTTCGTTCGTTGAGTTTGAATTGGGGAAGGCAAATCCGTTGTGGCAGGATGAACATATACGCAGGCAATCTGATTTTTATACTTCTGCTGATGTGGACTGTATTGTACCTCTCAGCAAGTTGAACCGTTTTTTAGCCGAGAGGGGAGTGGATATGCCGGAAGAAAAGGCAAATGCCACATCTGTCCGGTTTGAACTGAAGGATGAAAAACAGATAGCAAAGATAAAAGAACTATATCGTCTTGATTATGAAATACCTGTTGGTTGTTAAAAAAAGAATAAGATGGATGCACATATAGAACAAATAGCAAAATCGCTTTACTTCTCTTGCAAACAATTTGATATAGGGCTATTTTATGGAAAGATGGGACGTTGCCTTTTCTTTTTTGATTATTCACGTGTCACTGAATTGAGGGCGTTTGAGGAACTGGCCGGAGAATTGCTGGATGAAGTGATGGAGAGTGTCTGCTTAGGGATGCCGGTCGGTCTGTCTTTCGGATGGTGTGGTATAGGTTGGGGGGTGGAATATCTGGTCCGGAAGGGATTTGTGGAAGATGATGATAATGAAGGGCGCAATAAGATTGATGAGAAAGTGATGGAGTATGATGTCAGGCGCTTGGGCGATTACTCTTTAGCTACAGGGTTGGAAGGAATTTCATGGTATGTATTGCTTAGACTCTCTTCGGGAGATAAAGGTGTAAGGATAGGGGAAAAAAACTATCTGTCTGATTTGAAAAGTGCTTGTGAGAAAGCTTTAAAAAAAGGGCGGTATGAGGGGATACTTCTGTTACTGGATTTTCTGAATGGGAAAAGGGCAAATTATCCTTTCGGGGAGTTTTTTTCACAAATTCCGGGAGAAGCGCATTATATTCCGGATATGTGATGTATTTTTGTTACGTAGACTAATATTATGAATCAATGAAATTAAATTCTTTTCCTCACTATCTCCAGTTGGATGCTATGGATTGCGGTCCTTCCTGCCTTCGCATGATTGCGAAGTATTATGGTAAGAGCTACTCCCTGCAAACTCTCCGTGCACGCTCTTTTATTACCCGTGAAGGAGTTTCCATGCTGGGCATCAGCGATGCGGCGGAATCGATCGGTTTCCGTACTTCGGGGGTGCGCATCTCTTTGGAGCAACTGAAGAAGGATGTACCGTTGCCTTGCATTCTGCATTGGAACCAGAATCACTTCGTGGTCTGTTATGATATAAAGAAGAAACGTAGCGGCTACCGTTTCTATATCGCCGACCCCGCCCGTCAGTTGATTTCGTACAGTGAGGAGGAGTTTAAGAAATGCTGGTTGTCTACTAAGGTGAATGGAGAGGAGAAAGGGGCTGCACTTGCGCTTGAACCGGGTCCGGAATTCCAAGGGCAGGGCGACGAAGAAGAATCCGGCAGTCGCAGTCTTCGTTTCTTTCTTAAATATTTGTCTCCTTATCGTAAACAACTGATTCAACTGATTCTGGGAATGCTGACAGCGAGCTTGTTGCAGCTTATTTTCCCTTTTCTGACACAGTCATTGGTGGATGTGGGTATTCGCGACGGTAACCTGAACTTTATCACTCTGATCCTGATTTCACAACTGGTGATTTCCGTTTCACAACTTTCGGTCGAGTTTATCCGTAGCTGGATTATGCTTCACATGAATACGCGTATCAATATTTCGCTGATCTCTGACTTCCTGGCGAAGTTGATGAAGCTTCCGCTCCATTATTTCGATACGAAGATGATTGGTGACATTATGCAACGTATAGGCGATCACGGACGTATCGAGAGTTTTCTGACGGGATCGTCCATCAGTACGCTTTTCTCTTTTGTGAACTTCTTTATCTTTGCTTTTGTGCTGGCTTATTACAATCTGGGTATTCTTGCTATCTTTCTGGTGGGCAATTCACTCTATATCTGCTGGATTCTTGTGTTTATGAAGTACCGGCGCGAATTGGATATCCGCCGTTTTGCCCAGGCGGCGGGCGAACAGAGTAGTTTGATACAGTTGGTGACTGCCATGCAGGAGATCAAACTGAACAACTGTGAAAAACAAAAACGCTGGCAGTGGGAACGTATTCAGGTGAAACTTTTCAAGATCAGCGTAAAAGGTCTGGCACTGGGACAGGTGCAACAGGTGGGTTCTGTCTTTTTTAATCAGACTACGAATATTGTCATCTCTTTTATTGCTGCTAAATCGGTTGTGGAGGGAAATATGACGTTGGGTATGATGATGTCACTGACGTATATTATCGGTCAGTTAAGCGGTCCGATCGGTTCTTTTATCGGTTTTGCACAGCAGTTGCAGGATGCGAAGATCAGTCTGGAGCGCCTGAACGAGATTCATGGGCAGAAGGATGAAGAGCAGGATATTGCCTCTAAGCTGACGGTTCTTCCGGAACGGCGTGATATACGTATCGAGAATCTCTCGTTCAGTTATGACGGTGCGGATCGTGACTATGTGCTGAATGATGTGAACCTGAACATACCCGAACACAAGGTGACGGCGATTGTGGGTGCGAGCGGTAGCGGCAAGACTACGCTGATCAAGCTGATGCTTGGCTTTTATACTCCGAATAAGGGGGATATCAAGATAGGTGAGACCCCTCTGGATGTGGTAAATCCGCACCTCTGGCGTGCGAAGAGCGGTTCGGTGATGCAGGATGGCTTTATCTTCTCTGACACGATTGCAAATAATATTGCCGTGGGGGAGGAACAGGTGGATGTGGAGCGCCTTCGCCATGCGGTGACAGTGGCCAACATTCGTGACTTCATCGATTCTCTTCCTTTGGGGTATAATACGAAGATCGGCATGGAGGGAAACGGCATCAGCCAGGGACAGCGTCAACGCCTGCTGATAGCCCGCGCTGTTTATAAAAATCCTGAGTTCCTGTTTTTCGATGAGGCGACGAATGCATTGGATGCCAACAATGAACGCGAGATTATGGAGCATCTGCACACGTTCTATCGTGGTAAGACGGTTGTGGTAGTGGCGCACCGTTTGAGTACGGTTCGTGATGCGGATAAGATCGTGGTGCTGGATAGGGGTGCTGTAGCCGAAGAGGGAACCCACCGGGAACTGACGGAAAAGAAAGGATTGTATTATCAGTTGGTGAAGAATCAGTTGGAATTAGGAAGTTAGATATGGAAAAGGAGCACACACATAAAGAGATCGAGCTTCGTAGCGAAGAGGTGCAGGAAGTGATGAATCGTGTTCCGGCATGGATTCTTCGCAGTGGCATTACGGTGCTGTTTGTCATAGTGGTGGCATTGGTTGCCGGAAGCTATTGGTTTAAATATCCGGATGTGATTGCTGCGGAGGTGACGGTAAGCACACAAGATCCTCCGGCTTACGTAGTGGCCCGAGCAGCCGGAAGACTGGAGAATCTGTATGTACAAAACGGTCAGGAGGTGGAACCCGACACGAATCTGGGGACAATAGAGAATACAGCTTGTGCGTCGGATGTATTCTCCTTGCAAGAGCGGATGCGGAAGTGGAAACAGGAAGGATATACGCCTGAGTCGGGTAAAGGGCTTTTTCTACATTCGGAAACAGATCGCTGGCGGCTGGGAGAGATACAGTCGGCCTATGCGGCGTTTGTGAGTACTCTCTCCGAAATGGTGCGTATGAATGAATTGGGGTATTATGCAAAGAAGTTACAGTCGCAGAGGGAACTTTTGGAGACTCAGAAGAAATATTATGGTCAGGTTCGGAGCCAGTATTTTCTGATAGAGAAAGAGTATGCCCTGGCTCATGCTTCGTATACGCGAGATTCAATTCTCTATCATCGCCAGGCGATGATTATTACGGAGTTTGAACAGTCTGGGAGTCGCTACCTGCAAAGTCTTCAGTCAAGGGAGTCGGCCCGCATGCAGTTAACTCAGGTGGATATGCAGATAGAACAATCGGAAGAGACATTGCTCGATCTGGAGAAACAGGCGTTTGAGGAGAAGCAGACACAGGCCGTGAATCTGAGAAATGCTACGGATCAGTTGCAGAGTCAGCTCACCGCCTGGGAGCAGCGTTATCTGCTTCGAAGTCCGGTTGGGGGAAAGGTTACTTTCCTGAATGTATGGAGTGTGAATCAGTACGTGGAATCGGGGGCTACAGTATTTGTGGTTGCTCCCGAAGAAGAATCTTTGCCTGTGGGGACGGCGTTGCTGCCTTTGCAGGGGTCGGGTAAAGTGAAAGCCGGACAGCGGGTAAATCTGCGTTTGAACAACTATCCGGATCAGGAGTTCGGCTATGTAAAGGGGAAGGTGAAAAGTGTATCGCCCCTGCCGACGGCGGAAGGCATGTATGTGGTCGATATTGCCTTACCGGACGGACTGACAACCAATTATGGGAAGACCTTGCCGTTGACTCGTGAGATGAAGGGAAGTGCGGAAATTATCACGGATGATCTTCGCCTGCTGGAAAGATTGATTATGCCGTTACGAAAAATTTTCATGGAACAAAAATAGGTCAAAGTAGCTTTAGGACTATATATAATAAGGTGTATCCCCTGAACTTTGTAGAAAATGCCTCGGAAATTTCTATTTATCCAAAACCTTTTAGTTTCGTTGGTGTTATTTAAATAGTTTCAATAATAAATAGGAAGATTTGTAATAACCACTTTAACTATTAAGGTATATGAAAAAGATTCTAATGCTGCTGGCCTTAGCCGGCGTTACATCTGTTGCTTCTGCGCAGCAGACTACGATTACGGGATACGAAGTTATCCAGGTACAAGACAAATATCAAGTGATCACTAACCCTTTCTGGGATAATTGGTTTTTCTCTATCGGCGGAGGTGCTGAAGCACTGTTTGGCGATAATGACCATGTCGGGAAATTCAGGGACCGTATCAGTCCGACATTGAATGTGGCTGTCGGTAAATGGTTTACTCCGGGATTGGGGTTGCGATTGCAGTACAGTGGCTTACAGGGACGCGGCTTTGCCGGTTCGGAAACAGCTGATTTTGTGAAGAGTGGTAAACTGGCTAATGGGTATTATAAACAGAAATTCAACTATATGAATCTTCACGGGGACGTGATGTTCAACTTGAATGCACTGTTTGGCGGATACAACTCTCACCGTGTATATGAAATTATCCCTTATTTGGGAGCCGGTTTTACTCATTCATATTCGAAACCTCATCGTGAGGCGTTTGCTATGAACGCAGGTATTATCAACCGTTTCCGCGTTTCGAGTGCGGTAGATATCAATATCGAAATCGGTGGTATGCTGGCCGAAGATAAGTTTGACGGAGAAATTGGCGGAAAACATGGATATGACGGTGTTGCCAGCCTGACTGCCGGTTTGACTTATCGTTTCCCGGCTCGCGGATTTGCCCGTCCGATGCCACAGATTATTTCTGAAATCGAACTGGCTAATATGCGTCGTCAAATGAATGACATGGCTGCTGCTAACCAGTCACTGCAACAGCAGTTGGTTGACGCACAGAATCAGCCGGTGGCAGAAGTTGCCGAACAGGTAGTCGTTACGGATGCTAACATTGCTCCGCGTACCGTATTCTTCACAATCGGATCTTCTGAACTGTCACCACGTGAAGAGATGAACTTGTCTTATCTTGCTGCCAAGATGAAAGAATTCCCGGATACACAATATACCGTATACGGATATGCTGACTCAGCAACCGGTACTCCTGCATTCAATAAGGAGTTGAGCCAGAAACGTGCTCAGGCTGTTGTCAATGCATTGGTTAAGAAATACGGAGTAGATTCCAGCCGCTTGAAGGTTGATGCCGGTGGTGGTGTGGATAAATTCGGTAAACCTATTTACCTAAACCGAGTTGTATTAGTAGAGTCTGTTAAATAAGTTCGGACTTGACTTTCTTTAAAAGAAATCGCCCTGTTATCGATCCGGTAACAGGGCGTTCTTTTTTTATAGATAAGTAATCTGGGCTTACTTATGTATCTAACTTCTATTTGTTGAATCGCTTCACTTGTTCGTTGATCAGTTCGGCATCATCGAAGTAGTTTATCTTCATGGCTTTGCGAACATCCGACAAGGTATCGGCAGCGGCAGCTCTTGCTACTTCACAGCCTTTTCTCAGCATTTCATAGATGGCGGGAATATCTTTTTCGAATTCTTTCCGACGGTTGCGGATAGGCTCCAACTCTTCTTGCATAATGGAGTTGAGGAAACGTTTTACCTTTACATCACCCAAACCGCCACGCTGATAGTGGGCTTTCAACTCGTTCAGATTCGGATAGTCGGGTAGGTAACGTTCGAAGTGTTCGGGACGGCAGAATGCATCCAGGTATGTAAATACGGTGTTACCCTCGATTTTACCCGGATCTTGCACGCGCAGATGATCGGGGTCGGTGAACATGCTCATCACTTTCTTTTGGATTTCATCAGCTTCTTCGGCCAGATAAATGCAGTTGCCTAACGATTTACTCATCTTGGCTTTTCCATCGGTACCGGGCAGGCGCAGGCAGGCTGCATTATCCGGTAAAAGGATCTCCGGTTCTACCAGGGTTTCTCCATAGATATAATTGAAACGGCGGACAATCTCTCTGGCTTGCTCGATCATGGGCTCCTGGTCTTCACCAACCGGTACGGTTGTGGCACGGAAGGCAGTGATGTCGGCAGCCTGACTGATGGGGTAAGTGAAGAAACCTACCGGAATACTGGTTTCAAAGTTACGCATCTGGATTTCTGTTTTCACAGTGGGATTACGTTGCAGGCGCGATACGGTGACGAGATCCATATAATAGAAAGTCAGTTCGCACAGTTCCGGAATCTGGGACTGGATGAAGATGGTTGATTTTTCCGGGTCGAGTCCGCAAGCCAGATAATCGAGAGCTACTTCAATTACGTTCTGACGTACTTTTTCGGGGTTGTCGATATTATCGGTCAGTGCCTGTGCATCGGCAATGAAGATGAAAGTTTTGTCAAACGAGCCGGAGTTTTGCAGTTCGACTCTCCGTTTCAGCGAGCCTACGTAGTGTCCGATGTGGAGCTTTCCGGTAGGACGGTCGCCTGTTAATATGATTTTTTCTTTTCCCATTACTTTTGTTTTTAATCAATGGGCAAAGATAGTCAGAATCGGCAGAAGTAACAAATAAAACGAATATTCTTACCAGATTCCTTTGTAATTATAGAAATAAGTCGTTACTTTGCACAAACTTTGAAACAACAATGAATCAACAGGAAATCAGAAGTAAGTATTATCTCCATTCGAGTGTATTTCACCCGGAATCGGTCTACTTCTTCTCTTTTCTCCAAAAACGATATTTAGTTCTTTGGTAATGCGTTAGTCCTTTATTGAGGGCAACGCATTTTTTTTATGCGGACACTTAGAAATAACAACTTATAATGACAATAAAAGAAATGGAAAAGGAAATGAAAAAAGTTCTTGTTTTGGGTTCAGGCGCACTCAAAATCGGACAAGCCGGAGAGTTTGATTATTCCGGTTCACAGGCATTGAAGGCCTTGAAAGAAGAAGGTATCAATTCGGTATTGGTTAACCCGAATATCGCAACCATTCAGACTTCCGAGGGAATTGCTGATAAGGTGTATTTCCTGCCCGTGACTACTTATTTCGTAGAAGAGATTATTAAGAAAGAACGCCCCGACGGTATTCTGCTCGCATTCGGCGGACAGACTGCCCTGAATTGTGGTGCGGAACTTTATACAAAGGGGATTCTGGATAAATATGGCGTGAAAGTATTAGGTACTTCGGTTGAGGCTATTATGTATACGGAAGACCGTGACTTGTTTGTGAAGAAACTCGATGAAATCGAGATGAAAACTCCGATCAGCCAGGCGGTGGAGAGCATGGAAGATGCTATCGCTGCTGCCCGACGCATTGGCTATCCGGTGATGGTTCGTTCGGCTTATGCATTGGGAGGACTCGGCAGCGGTATTTGTGCCAATGAAGAAGAGTTCCTGAAACTGGCCGAAAGTTCGTTTGCTTTCTCTAAACAGATTTTGGTAGAAGAGTCGCTGAAGGGCTGGAAAGAGATTGAGTTTGAGGTGATCCGCGATGCGAACGATCACTGCTTTACAGTGGCAAGCATGGAGAATTTTGATCCGCTGGGCATTCATACCGGTGAATCGATCGTAGTAGCTCCGACTTGTTCATTGGACGACAAAGAGTTGAAAATGTTGCAGGAACTGTCAACCAAATGTATCCGTCACCTGGGTATTGTCGGTGAGTGTAACATTCAGTATGCGTTCAATTCGGATACGGATGATTATCGTGTGATCGAGGTGAATGCACGTTTGAGCCGTTCGTCGGCATTGGCTTCGAAGGCTACCGGTTATCCGTTGGCATTCGTGGCTGCAAAAGTGGCGTTGGGTTACACACTCGACCAGATCGGTGAGATGGGAACTCCGAATTCCGCTTATGTGGCTCCACAGCTTGATTATTATATTTGCAAGATTCCTCGTTGGGACCTGACCAAGTTTGCCGGTGTATCCCGTGAGATCGGATCGAGCATGAAGTCGGTAGGTGAGATTATGTCAATCGGACGTTCGTTTGAAGAGATTATCCAGAAAGGGCTCCGTATGATCGGACAAGGCATGCATGGGTTTGTCGGTAACGATGACGTACATTTTGAGGATCTGGACAAGGAACTTTCTCATCCGACAGATCTGCGTATCTTCGCATTGGCTCAGGCTATGGAGGAAGGTTATACCATAGAGCGTATTCACGAACTGACAAAGATCGATCCGTGGTTCTTGGGTAAACTTAAAAATATTGTTGACTATAAGGCTAAGCTGTCTGCCTATGATAAAGTAGAGGATATCCCGGCCGATGTGTTGCGTGAGGCTAAGGTTCTGGGCTTCTCCGACTTCCAGATTGCACGATTTGTGCTGAATCCGGTGGGAAATATGGAGAAAGAGAATCTGATGGTACGTGCACGCCGTAAAGAACTGGGTATTCTTCCGGCAGTGAAACGCATTAATACAATCGCTTCCGAACATCCTGAATTGACAAACTATCTGTATATGACTTATGCGGTTCAGGGCTATGATGTGAACTATTATAAGAATGAAAAATCAGTAGTTGTTCTGGGTTCAGGCGCTTATCGTATAGGTAGTTCGGTTGAGTTCGACTGGTGTTCGGTAAATGCTGTGCAGACTGCCCGTAAGCTGGGATATAAATCGATTATGATTAATTATAACCCCGAAACGGTGTCTACTGACTATGATATGTGTGACCGTCTGTACTTTGATGAACTTTCGTTCGAACGTGTACTCGATGTCATTGACCTGGAGCAACCTCGCGGTGTGATTGTATCTGTAGGTGGACAAATTCCGAATAACCTGGCTATGAAACTCTATCGTCAGTCTGTTCCGGTATTGGGTACTTCTCCTATTTCTATCGACCGCGCCGAGAATCGTAATAAGTTCTCTGCAATGCTTGATCAACTGGGGATAGACCAACCGGCATGGCAGGAGCTGACCAGTCTGGAAGATGTGAAGGGATTTGTGGAGAAAGTAGGTTATCCGGTGCTGGTTCGCCCGTCTTATGTGTTGTCGGGTGCTGCAATGAACGTTTGCTATGACGACGAAGAATTGGAGAACTTCTTGAAGATGGCTGCTGAGGTATCCAAAGAGTATCCGGTGGTTGTTTCTCAATTCCTTGAGAATACCAAGGAAATCGAGTTTGATGCAGTAGCTCAGAACGGAGAAGTAGTAGAATATGCCATCTCTGAACATATTGAATTTGCCGGTGTGCACTCCGGTGATGCTACTTTGGTATTCCCTGCACAGAAAATCTATTTTGCAACAGCACGCCGTATTAAGAAAATCAGTCGTCAGATTGCAAAAGAGCTCAATATTTCGGGTCCGTTCAATATTCAGTTCCTGGCTCGTAACAACGAAGTCAAAGTGATTGAATGTAACTTGCGTGCTTCACGCAGTTTCCCGTTTGTTTCGAAGGTGTTGAAACGCAACTTTATCGAAACAGCTACCCGCATTATGCTTGATGCCCCATACAGTCGTCCTGATAAGTCCGCATTTGACATTGATTGGATCGGAGTAAAAGCGTCTCAGTTCTCCTTCTCGCGTCTGCATAAGGCCGATCCGGTTCTGGGCGTAGATATGTCGTCTACCGGTGAAGTGGGTTGTATCGGTGATGATTTTTCGGAAGCATTGCTGAATGCGATGATCGCTACAGGCTTTAAGATTCCAGGAAAGGGAGTTATGTTCTCTTCAGGTGCAATGAAGTCGAAAGTCGATTTGTTGGAGGCAAGCCGCATGTTGTTCAATCAAGGGTATAAGATTTATGCAACAGCCGGTACTGCTGCTTTCCTGAATGCACATGGGGTAGATACTACTCCGGTTTACTGGCCGGATGAGAAACCGGGAGCTGAGAATAATGTGATGAAGATGATTGCCGATCATAAATTTGATTTGATCGTAAATATTCCGAAGAATCATTCGAAGCGTGAATTAACAAATGGTTACCGTATCCGTCGCGGTGCGATAGATCACAATATTCCGTTGATCACTAATGCTCGTCTGGCAAGTGCGTTTATCGAGGCATTCTGCGATCTGAAACTGGAAGATATTCAGATAAAGAGCTGGCAGGAATATAAATAATTCTGTTTGCAACAATTAAATAATAGGAGAGAGGGGAGAAACCGATAAACGGTTTTTCCCCTTTTTTATGATTATATACGATCATTTTCCCGTCTTTTTTTCTGCCTGTCTTATAATTAACTTATATTTGTAATCTACTTAATATTTGGTATCAGAAGAATGTTCGTCCTTTTTTTATTTACATAATTCAGATTTTAATATGTTTGGAAAAAAGAAGAATGAAGATTATTCTGTAAAGACTGTGAAAGTCGGTGTTGATAAACTGACTACAATAGCATTGGGAACAATGGTGAAAGGAACAATCACGGTAGAAGGGGATTTACGTTTAGATGGAATAATAGAGGGAAATGTTTCCTGTAGAGGGAAAGTGGTGATTGGTCCTCAAGGAAGGATCAAAGGAAATGTGACGTGCACCGGTGCTGTGTTACACGGGATGTTACAGGGAGATATTCAGGTGGCAGAAGATTTGATAATGAAATCGGGATGTACAATGAATGGTGATGTTTATACATGTAAACTTGAAATAGAATCGAAAGCCAGGTTTAATGGTACTTGTAATACTACTGAGAAAGATACACTTGTGACAAGTCAGGTTGTGAAGCCTGAGACTGTGGATACTGAGAAATGATTGAAGCGGTGTCTTGAGAAGAGCCGGTTCGGTCTATTCCAATTGTGGTTAAAAGTTTTTCGAAGGCTGCAAAGTTATCTAAAAAAAAGAGATAATCATGCAGTTGGTTTGTTATGGCACTACGCTTTTTGCGATTTGTTGAAATATCAGTCCGATATATGAAATGATAAGCAAAAGCATGCGATAATTTAATTTGTAATCTAAACAGACTTAAAATGAAAAAAGAACTTTTGACTCGATTTATGGAGAAGCGAATAGTCGAACTGAAAAAAGAACAACGCAATGGTACTGCCCATGTATATCAGAGTACTTTGAATCGACTGAAAAATTTTATGAATGGACGTGAAATCACCTTTAGCCAACTGACTCCGGAATGGCTGGCTTTGTTTGAGCAGAAACTATTGGCTGACCAGCTTAAGTGGAATACCATTTCTACTTACATGCGTATGTTGAGATCTGTATATAATCAGGCTTTGGAACGGGGCGTGGCAACTTACGTGCCACGTCTTTTCAATAAAGTACATACCGGTATTGATTGCCCGGTGAAAAGAGCTGTTTCGCCGGAAGTTATATGCAGACTGATGACAGACCGAAAACCGTTGCCTGGAAAATTGGCTTTCAGCCGTGATCTGTTTGTGCTTTTGTTCCTGCTTCGAGGGATGCCGTTTGTGGATCTTGCTTTCTTGCGCAGGTGTGATTTGCAGGGAAATGTGATCACGTATCACCGGCGCAAGACCAGTCGTAAACTGACTGTGGTGGTGGGTAAGGAAGCCATGGAAATTATACAGAAATATATGTATGCAATTCCGGACTCACCTTATCTTTTCCCTATTATACAGAATCCCGGTAAAGATGAATATGGACAATATGCCCGAATGTTACGCCTTCAGAACTATCGGTTGACACAAGTGGCAAACATATTGGGAATCAGAGACCGACTCAGTACTTATACCGCCCGTCATACCTGGGCGACAACGGCCCTCCGGCAGAATTATAATTCAAGCTTGATTTGTGACGCTATGGGACATTCTTCGGTTAAAGTAACCGAAACCTATTTTCAACCCTACAGAGACGATGAGGTAAACCGGATGAATAGCTCTCTTATTACATATATTTTATCGAAGAAGAAAAGGGGGACAGATAAAAAATAAGAAGCTAATAGCTTGATTGCTAATTGAAAAAATATCCGTTACTTCGTAGGTAACGGGAGATGATATCGGCGGCAAATTTAAATATATTTTTTGAATTACGCATAATAAAACAATTATTTTTGCAATAGATATTAAATAGCTGAACATTTTTAGCGGGTTGTCTTTCGGAAAAGGCAACAAAAGATATTTCCATTTTTCAGGTTGAAAGATGGGAAAGGATTTTATTGTCTTTTTTAAGACCGTAAAGATTCATTTTAGTAAAAACAACTCCTTTAAAGACACTTCTTTATCTCGGAATTTGTGTAATCCCGTTACCTACGAAGTAACGGGCAGGCCAAATGGATCAGAAACTAACATTCTGTCTGAATCAACTATTAAGTAGAAACTAAAGTGAATTGTTTATGAGAAAAAAATCTATGTTTTTATGGTCTTTGCTTGCTGCAATGACTATGAGTGCTTGTTCGGAGCACAATGAACTGCCTTCAGGAGAAGTTCCCGGAGGGAACTCGAAGGCTAACTTTATAGTCAAGTTGAACTTTGAAGGAACAAGTATGGAACAGGGCGGTAAGACGAGAGCCGCACAATCTACTGCAGTACCGGAAACTTCGTGGAGTAATATCCGCCAGGTACAGATTTTGCTATATGACGCAAGCAATATCGTGCGGTTTTCCGATGTAGTTACTCCAACAGCTGGGAATACAACCTTTACTTATACAGATGTACCTGCTGGAACTTATACAATGGTAGCCATAGCAAATGCGAAAAGTTCAGCGGATGCTATCAATACCTATTTGGATGGAGGCACGACTCCTGTAGAGTGGGGGATGTGGAACGTACGTCAGAAACAGGTACAGAACATGGTGATGAAGTATAAAACGGGTACATTCCCTGCTTTTTGTTCTGCTGCCTTGGCTGGCAATACAGCCTATACGGAACCGGCCGAAATCTTTATGGGAGCTGTTCCGAATGTGGTTATTTCTTCGGATGCGACTGCAACTCCATCTCCGATTGCTTTGAAACGTGAAGTTTCTTTGATGCGTGTCCGTCTGAACGTAAAGGATAAAGAAGGAAATACGAATAATGAGAATACTGCCAAAGGAGTTGATTTTACACAAGACGCTTCTATTATGATTTATCGCTTGCCGGACTATCTGAAAGTGATGGCAGGGAATGACGGAGGAGTAAGTGCTACCTCGACTGCTACTAATATATTGTCTATCTCGGATGGTGAAGTCTTTAAAACGGCTGAGCCCGGAGCCGGTTATAATCCAGGAGGAACGATTTTGAACGGAAACTTCACGATGTGGAGAGATGTGGTTGTATTCCCCAATAACGGTGGACGCGTTAATGATTCTGCAACTACCGGTACGGCTGACAGACAGCGTCAGTATTTTATAGTGGTATCAGGACGTGGTAAAGCCGGACATATTTTGGGAGATGGTACTGCACTTCCTAGTGATGCTACTGTTTATTGGTCCGGAGTGGTTAAAGAGAATTTTGTGCCGAACGTGATTCGTGAAGTAAACCTGACTTTACGTACCGGCGGAAGCACGACTGTGCCTGTAACTCCTACGGAATATGGTGGCCTGACAATTACTGTAGGAGCTCCTACACCTTGGGATAGCAATATTGTAAATTCAGATATTATAATGTAAAAACTTTCTTTTTACTCCCCTCGGAATCATGGTCCGGGAGCAGAGAATAAGCAGAAATGCTTGCTGCTCCCGAGGACCTCGGGGGTGATTAATGAAATAAATTATAGAACATGAGAAAAAACAGACTTCTCATAGTATTATTTACTGGTGTAGCAGTCTTACTTTCGCTTGCGTCGTGTACATATGATTATTTTGAAGATGAAACGAATTATCAGGTTTTTGTACCCGAAGTTCTGAACAAGACTGTCAGTGATTGTCGAGTGCTGGTCTATAACGATGCCGGAACATTGGTCGGTGCACGTTATGCAACCTCTCCATGGGATAAAGATCCGCGCATGGAGGCGGGCTTGTTTAGTTTTAGGTTAACTCCCGGCGAATATAAAGTATACTGTTATACCAATACGGACAGTCTTACGTTTGTGGACGGGCAACATCTGGATGCTTCTGCTTTTATTCTGAAAAGCAGCTCTACCGGACCGAACAGATATGTACAGCCTTCGGATATATTATTCCAGAAGTTCGTACCCGCAATTGTACATCCGGGCATTTTACAGACCGATACCGCAGCACTGGAACGCTATACCGGACGTATAACGGTTCGGTTTAAGAAATTTCCCGGTAATGTATCGCATATAAAGAAGGTACAATTGCTTGCGGAAGGAGCACCTGTGATGCAATACCTCAAAAATGATACTCTGACCGGCCGATTGACTCCTGAGGACAAAATGTTTCATTTCGGAACATTACCCGTACAGGAGAAAGCCGATGTATTAGAGGTAGATCATCGTTTTATTCCTTCTGTGGAGAATGAACCGATGAGGTTGAATTATACATTTCTCGATGAAAATGGAGCAGTTATCAACCATCTGCCCGTGGAAGTTACGGAAAGGGAGACAGGACTGCCGTTACGGTTATTGCATGGTAAACGTATAATTATTGAGATCGAATCTTATACCGTTATTAAGATATCGGTTGTAGGATGGAATGAAGATATCGAGAGTGGAGATACGGACATGGAATGATACATATATACATATAAAAGAGAATTAGAATGAAATCAGTTATACGACATATTTTGAGTGTCGCCGTTTTATTTTGCTTAATCAGCGGAGTACAGGCACAAAGTGTCAAAGTGAATATTCCTTTTTGGCTGACCGGTTCGCCTAACGTCGGCTTTGAGTATACATTGACGAGGCAACTCACGGTGAACGGTGAAGTGCTATGGATGCCGTATTTATTCAAGAAACATGAAGAAGTGTTTCGGGCACTCCAGAGCAGTGTTGAATTGCGCTATTATGTGAATCCTCGTAACTTTTATACTAACGACTCATGGGATGGATTTTATATTGGTCCCTATGCTATGTACGGTAATTTTAATATCGGTTTATTAAAGCATAACGATCCGTTGCAGAGCTATCGTCGTAAAGGTTGGGGAGTATCGGGAGGTATCTCGACCGGGTATAAATTTGCTTTCAACTCTCGTTGGGGGCTGGATCTGAATATTGGCCTGGGATATGCGCACCTCCAATACAATAAATATTATTTGGGTGGAGAATATGTGAATTTCCCTTTGGAACGTAAAAAGACGAAGAGGTGGATAGGTCCGACTAAGTTCGGTATAAATCTCACCTATAATATATTCCGATAATGTTACTGATAAAAAGTTGCTGAAATGAGAAAGAAGAAGATACAGATTCTCCTGTCGGCTGCCGCATTCCTTTTTCTGATGGGAGGGACTATGCCTTCCGTTGCGCAGGAGCGGAAGATAGGGCGGGTAGAACGGCGGGCAGACCGTAATTTTATCAGGCAGAAATTTGATAAAGCGATGGCTCAGTATGAAACGGCTATCAGGCGTGAAAAAGATGAGGCCGGTCAGGCTGCGCTTCATCTCAAAACAGCGCGTTTGTATTTCATGGTAAGGGAATATGGTCGCGCCTCGGAGCATTATGATAAAGCAATGAGCTTGCGTCCGGATTTGCTCGGGGTAGATGATGTCTGTGATTATGTGGATGCTCTGCGTTTTCAGGGACAAGCCCGCAAAGCAGAAGCCATTTGCCTGGATAATGCCTATAAAGACATATATAGCCGCTATCAGCGCTATCAGAATACATTGGAGGCACTTGCCATGCGCCATTCGGTTCAGGAAGATCCCGGGTTTTCGGCAAAACGCTTATTACTGAATACATCGAACGCTGAATTTTGGGTTGGTAATTATGGGGAACAACCGTTTTATGCCATTAGTTACAGTAAATTCAATGATCCGGGGAAATTATTCTTCCATCGTACTCACTATTATGCACTTGACGAACCCGGTGAAACCGGTGTTGAGACTCAGAAACCTCCAAGGTATTATGGTTATTTCCGGAAAATACCTGCTGACTTACAGAATGGTCCGGTGACCTTTTCACCGGATATGAAGTCGATGGTAGCTACGGTTATCGAGTATGATAAAGAGAAGACAACCGTAGAGATGGCAAACCGGAAGCTACGTCCTTTCCGTACAAAGTTGTTTTACTCTGTGCTAAAGAACAAGAAGAAACGATTTACGAAGTATGTTCCGGCTTTTCCACAGGAAGAGATGTCTTCGTATGCCCACCCTTACCTGTTTAATGAAGGCAAATCATTGTTGTTCACCTCTGACATGCCCGGAGGATACGGTGGGTTCGACCTGTATGTTGTCCATTGGGATGAAGAGGCTCAGGCATGGGGGACTCCTGTTAATCTGGGACCGGATGTCAACACGGAAGGCGATGAGATCTTTCCTGTAATCTATAAAGGACGTCTTATCTTTTCGTCTAACGGATTGCCGGGATTCGGTGGTTATGATCTGTTCAGTGCTTATTATGATAAAGATGGAGTGATTCCGGGCAGTATCAGCCATTTTCCTTATCCGGTAAATTCCGTCTTCAACGATTATTATATGTGTCCGCTTGACTTGCGAACAGCCTATTTTGTATCCGATCGTGAAATGGCTTCAAGAGACGATATCTATTACCTCCGTACAGTAGAGGATCTGGGAACCCAGCAAGGGATGCCTTTTTACGGGATGAGTGAGGAAAATGCAATTTTAGGTGGCGCTTTGTTGTTGAACGGCACTACGGAAACTGTTTCTCCGGAGTCTGTCACATTGAAGCAGTATGCGCCGGAAGGATTGCTGATGACTCTCTATTTTGATTTCGATTCGGATGAGTTGACCGATGAATCTGTACGGAGACTCGAGCAATTTATCAATGAAATGGGTACTTACCAATTTTCCGAACTTAGGTTTGATGGTTTTGCCGATGAGATAGGTAGTGACAGTTATAACTATTCATTGTCAGAGCGAAGGGCGGAAAGTGTTGCGGAGTTTCTGCGCAATCATGGTTTAAACGTACGTTTCGGCATAGAGGCTCATGGAAGGATAAAGCTTTCTCCGGAAGAGGTGAAAGAGGAAATTGAGTATCATCGCTGGCCGGAGGGAGGTATCGATTGGATACAGGTGAACCGTAGGGCAAGGCGTGTCGAAATATATAATAAGAGGTAGAAATATAAAAAAGTAAACGATATATGAAGAAGACAAGAATTCATAGAGTGTGGATACTGTTCCTGCTGGGCATCATGGCCTGTCTGCAAGTGAGAGCCCAATATATGCCGGTGGTTTTCGATAAGAAGTATGGCGATAAGAATCAGATTCAGCTGGTTTGCCCCTTAGCCGGTGACGAAGTGGCCATGGTGGGTAAAGAGGGACAGAAGTATAACCTTACCTGGATAGGCAGAGAGGGAGAAGTGCTCTTTTCATTGCCGCTGGCCGGATTTACCGCTGTTAACGAGTTGACAGAGTTGGAGGATAACCGTATCCTGCTTGTCGGGCAATCTGCTGTGATGAATACAAAAGGCAGAAAAGACAATGTGACACTAAGCGGACGGGCGGTCATATTGGATCGTAGCGGTCATATTGTTACCAATATTTATGCAGGAGGACAAGGGAGTGAACTAATGAAGGGAGCTTTGCTGCGTAGCGGGTCATTGATACTTTCCGGCATGGAGCCGAAAGGAGGAAATAGCCGGCAAGGTATTCTTATGAAAGTGGATAAATCGGGTAGAGTGATTTATCAGTACAAGAATGCCGGAAGTGGTTATTGTGATCAATTCGAGGTGCTGGGCAATACGACTGAATATATATGTGCGGCTTTCTCCGGAGACAAGGAGAAAGAACAGACAACAGTGGTCCGGTTAGATGATAAAGGGAAGCCTTATTATGTAACTGTTATTCCGGCTAAGCGGTTCATCGTGACAGGTATGAATGCCAATATCAATGACGGTTCGGTGATTGTTACCGGTAATTCATCGACTGATGGAGGCATCATTTATAAAATACGGCCGGAAGGTGATATTGTTTTTGCCAAAACACTGATACCCGCCAATCAGGGATCGGTGATGCTTAATCAGCTTCAGGTGGCTCGCAATGGTAATATATTGGTAGGTGGAAGTGGCAGTAAAGGATACTATGCCTTGTTGAGAAATGACGGAACAGCTTTATATTCCGGTACCTCGAATGGAGGTGTGAGAGGTGTGGGTATGAACCGGACTACGGGTGAATCGGTGGTAACAACTTATGATGTCAATGCACGCAGAGGAACGTTTGTCCGTATATTGCCGACGGGTAAAGCTGAGTTTGACCGCACTATTGATGGTAATTTTGATAAGGTTAAGGTAACTAATAACGGTGAAGTGTTACTGCTGTCTTCGGATGAAGGTCGGGTTTGTATGTATTCTGCTACGGGTGAAAAAGAGTTTGACCGTTATGTGACGGACAATAAACCTACTGTTTATCGTCAGGCATTGACTGCATCGTCCGGTGAGTTACTTTTTCTGGGCAGTGGTAGTCGCCTTGTCAAACTGGGACATGGACTCTATGTTTCGGATGTGAAAATAACCAAGCCGGTAAACGGAACGGCTACTGCGGTATTTACTGTCACGCTGACAGGATATGCCACTACAAAGGAAGGGGCTCCTGTTCCTGTAAGTGTAGGATATGCCACTCGTGAAGCATCTGCTACAACAGCTAATAATTTTACTCCGGTAAAGGGAAAACTGTCTTTCACCCCTTCACGCGGGACGGCGGATCGCTATCTGGTGAAACAGGATATCGAGGTTCCGGTAAAAGCGAATGATCTGATCGAAGGCGTGAAAGACTTTGAACTGCTATTGTCGGATGTTCAGCAGAGTTATCTGGTGAAGCCTGTAGGGAAAGCGGTTATCGAAGATCAGCAGGCAGTTGTGAAGTTGGTACGTACCGAGCGTGGAGAAGAGGGATCCAAAGATATTTTATATGAACTGGGATTATTTAAAACCGACGGAACTCCTTTGACCAATGCTACGGGGGCAAATATTATAGTAGATGGTATATATGGAGAAGGCACAGCCGATGCGCTCGATTTCGATATGGGATTGACTCCTAGAGTGATATTTGCCAATGGTTCGCAAAAATCATCCTTTAATGTCAGGACATTGGAGGACACCCGCTATGAACTTCCTAAAACCGTGGTAGTGAATTTTAATAAAGTACATAGCCTGAGTGGTTCTAATGTTGCTTTTGATGGTGAACTGTTGAGTTGCAGTGGAATTGTCGTCGATCAGCCGGCACGTCTGGCCATTGCTTCATTGGGTGACCACAGAGTGAATAATAATGTGGTGTCGGGCTTCTTCACTGTTTCGCTGTTGCGTGCTTCAGACGGAGCTTTATTGACCAATGCCACAGGTAGTGATATCATTGTTAACTGTGTGACATTGCCCGATGCTACGGCAAAAGAAGGAAAAGACTTTGTCTTTACCAACCTGCATGACCTACGTATCAGTGGAGACGGTAACCATAGCTCCGCCAATGTGAATGGAGTGGTATTGTTCACTACGGATACTTCGGAAAAACAGGTAAAACTGAAAATCAAATCTGTAAACCAACCTACAGGTGCACAGCCGATCAGTGTATCGGATGCAGAACGTACGGCAGAGTTTACGATCCGGAAATAAAATGATTCTTGGGGAGAAGAATGCCTTGCATCTCGAGTGTAAGGTATTCTTGTCCGCTCAGAAGAAAATGGATGAAAAAAGAACTATGACAGGAAAAAGAATATATACAGGGTTGATGGGCTTGCTGCTTTTTCTGGCGTTTGCTTGTACGGATGACAGGGAATCGCCGGGGGGAACCAATGGTAATCCTTCATTGGTTTTCAGGATGACAAGAGCTTCAGCAGACATTATCAATAATACGCAAGTCTATCTGTTTGATGGAGATGGAGCTACTGCCGGACAATTCAGGCAGAAAGTGCCGGATGTGACTTACGCTGCAGACCGCCTCACTATGCCGGTTGCGGCGGGGACATGGGATATTACATTGGTCAGTGCTGACGGAGATGTAAACAGTGGATTGATACAACCTGTCCGTGGACAGGCACGTTCGTCACTGAAAATGTGGGAAACACGTTCTGTCGGTGGGAGTTTGCCGTCTATGCCTGAGTTGCGTACGGCTTATATTACCGGACAGCAGGTTATTGCCGGTCAGGATAATGTCGCTTCCGAAACAGCATTGCTTTCACGGAACGTTGCATTGGTCAAAGTCGTGATAGCCGATGCCGGAGGACTGGATATTAATGGCACTCACACGATGAAATTGACTAATGTGCCTACGACTCTTAACTGGGAAGGAGGGTTATATCCCAATAAAAACAATCCTACTGTGAGTGCGGAGCCTATGACCGGTACTTTTACTATACATAATAATACTGCAATGGCCGGTCATCAGTACAGTGATACGCTTCGGTTTATTGTGCCGGCTCATAAAGGAACTGATTATCTGAATGCACTTCCGACCGACACAACTACCAGTCATCTTAAACTGAGTGTCGATCTGGCCAGTGAAGGAGGAACACGTTTTGAGAAGACGGATGTGGTAATCCCTCGGGTTCCACGAGTAAACGGAATTTTGTTGGTACGCATTTTCCTTGGTGGAAAGCTCGATGTCTCCACTGAGATATTGAACTGGCAGGATACACAGTTGGAAGCTGATTTGTCACAGACCCAACTTTATACGGATAAAGCTTCGGTGGGGATGGCATTTAAAGATACAATACATGTAAATACCAATGCTCGCGAATATACAGTGGAGAAGGCACCTGAGGCCACGTGGATTACTTCGGTGAAAAAGTTGGATGGGAATGCGGTGGAAATTACTGCCGACTTGGATAGCTATGTGGATAATCATCCGCGTACTTCGTATATTACCATTAAAGCCAATAATGTGACCAAGAAAATACCGGTAACACAAAGACCGGATAGAGGTACGATTAAAGTTAGTGTCAATAAACTACAATTTAGTCCTCCTCATCCGACAGCTTCACTTGATGTTCGGTCTGTTGGGGGAAATTGGAAATTACTGTCTCAAAGTTCCAAAGCGACCGCTGCTACTACCCAAGGAACAGCAGGAAGTACATCTGTAACTTTTACAAGAACCTCTACCAGTGATGACTCATTGTATGATGAATATTATGGAGAAGGGCAGGCTGTTTTTAAAAATATGATGACTCTTGATACGGATACTGTCCATTTAAGTAATTTATTTATTGGTATTATTGATGATTTAATTGAGGTTGCACAGCCAACTGTGCATCCGGATACTACATGTACTGTGAACAATGTGAAAGTATATGGTGGAGATACCCGTGATTTGACTATTATCAATAAGCCAAGTTGGATACATCCTGCTCCAGAGACGGATTATAATCCTGCAACCGGTATTTTTACTTTTGTCTGTGATCGTGAACCCAATGAGGAAGAACGTTATGGAGAAATAACCCTTGGACATATTGATGATCCTGATTATACAGTTAAAGTGTCGGTGCTTCAAGCTATAATTGTTCGTATCCCAGAGTTTAATTATTTTGTCGTGCAGTTTGTGTGGAGTGCGAATGACGTAGATGTGAAAGTTGGCTTCACAGGAAATCCTACATCTGTTGTGGTAAATGGTATTACTTACAATACAAGTTCGGTAGATGCATTCCAGAATCAGTGGGTTGGCTGGAGTCAAGGTAGTGTGGTTAATTATGATAATAAGGAGTTGTTGAAATGGGGTGGTGATGCTCAATCTGGACAAGGAGAAACTGCATTCTTTAATGCCCCGGTAATCAATTCTGCACCTTATCCCGGTCAACATGGCATAGATCCGAGTGCTCCGGGGTTATTGCCACGTACAGTAACCTTGCAGGTGAATGCCGGGTGGTATAGAGGAGGCGGTATTCCAATGACTTGTAATATCTATGCTTATTTGGGTGGTACGATGAGTCATGTCGGTACGAATTTTGTCAATCAAGGTGGAACACTGGTTTACACTTCTACAAATAAGTTTAATGTGCAGGCTTCCGGTAATAAGCAATATGACCATATTTGTGATATTGTATATGACCGTAAGAAACACACTGCAAAAATAAATTGGAAGGGAACTTTGTGGATAGGTACTCGTTCGATGCGGGTTCCTATGAGAAGTGTAGAAGAAACTCAGAAACCTTATTGGACTCCTACTATAGTTGATACTTATTCTAACAGCTATCGAGGACAAGGGAAATAGCTTTAATGCGTATAATGAAAATGAAGAGTATAATATGAAAATACAATATATAATAGGTATACTGATTGCTTTTCTGTTTGCCTCGTGCAGTCATGAAGAGGAGGAACAGAAACCCGCTTATGGAAAGATAGATGTTGCTGTTTCGGTAACCCTACCGCAACCGGAGTCAGTAAATACTCTTACTCGTGCCGGTGGTCCGTATACGGATACCGATATTAAGAACGCAGACTTGTTGATATTCGACAAAGACGCAAAGTTTATGGAACGCGTCAAAGTAGAGAGTGACAGGTTGGTGGTCACCGGAACGGGGATTAATTTCACAGTCCGTTTGGATGCCACTTCAGAACGGCGTATCATTCATCTGGTTGCAAACGGTCGGAGTGCTGATGGCACTTCGGATCGCTTGAACTTTGGTGATATAACTCCCGGTATGACAGAAAATGCGGCTATCTCTTCCTTGCAGACAGCCTCGCTCGAACATGTGGATGAAGGAGAGAGCACATTGTTAAACCATGTAATGCCTTTGGTCATGTGGGGACGTTTTGCATTGAACGGAATCAATATCGTAACGAAAGCAGAGGGTGTGAAACTGTTGCGTTCCACAGCATGTATACAAGTGAAGAAGGGTAATGGAGGTGGGAATACCGGACTGGATGATTTTGTCATCGAGGGAATTACTGTACATCAGGGGGCCTGTCATGGCTTCCTGGCTCCGACCGATTGCACAGGAGAAGTAAATACTCCTGTTGTCGCGAATCCGGTTACCGGTGGAACCTATCTGGATTATCGTAAGGGTTGGGTTAATGGTGCGGAACCATCTTTATACATTTATGAGCGCAATTGTTCGGCCTCCGACTATATGGGAGTAGTGATTGCAGCCCAGTATAAGGGGAAAAAGGGCTACTATAAGGTAGTGATGAACGGTAATGACGGAAGTCCTTTGAACATTGTACGCAACCACCGCTATATTGTTACAGTGGTGGGAGTCAATGGTCCGGGATATGAAAGTCCGGATATTGCTGTGGCTTCTGCACCTTCGAATGCTTTGAAAGTGGAGTTGACGGATGAAGACACGGATCTGCCCTGTATTGTGGCCGACGGTCAATACCGTATGGCATCGTCTAATAATGTATTCAGCCTATATGGAAAAACAGGTGTGACTACATCGGCAACTGGTGTGGATATTTGTACCGTATATTCCAGTCGTGGTATTCAGCCGGTTCTGACCCTTCCTGACGATTGTAATTGGTTGACAAACCTGTCTGTCCAGGCTTTGGGAAGTAACAAATATAAAATTACGGGGGATTTTACCTCAGCGGCTAATGATGCCGTAGCTACAACCTTGACTATGACGTGTGATAATCTGTCTCAGCCGGTTCGTGTCAGTTGGAATCCCATCATATCGGATCAGAAAGATACCGATTCGTTTGTCCTCGATTTGGTCGGTTCAACCGATCGTAACTGGACGGTACGGGTGTTGAATCCGACATCTCCCGGCTGGCTCTTTCTACACCCATCCGCCGCATCTCCCGGAGCTCTTCCGGGAGACGGCATGGTGTCGGAACTCAGTAGCAAATACAGTTCGCATGCTTATTTGCATGTAGCTTTCGGAGCGAGCAGGAGAGGGACTGTACAGATGACTTCCGCCTCCGGCGGGGAAACTGTAGCCCGTAAGATAGTAGTTATTCAATAGAACGTTGCGGTAGTATGACCCTGGAAGAGATATTGCAAATAGAAGCACAGAATGTTGATTGTATTTTTCTGTATCAGGAAGAAGGAGCATGGTATGCTTATGAACATTCTGCTTTTTATTGTTATTCTCTTCTGGGCATACTTGATATCGACTGGTTGCCTTGCCCCGATGGAGTTTCTTCCGGGCAGAAAACAATCAGGGTACGTGTTTCCGAACCGGATAAGTTTTTGTGTACTCCTTTGTTACGTCTGATGCGGAAGCGTAAAACAGAATATGTTGTTTTGTGTAAGATTTCGTGTGGAGGTTTTTATTATTGGCGGGAACAGCAACAAATGAAATTTCGTGTATTACAGGAAAGAGAAAGCTCTTGTACGAAGATAAATGAACATGCTGAATGATTAATCTTATCCTCTGCAGCCTGGAAAGGCGGCTTTTTCACGAGCATATTCTTTATATGCTATCTTTAGTGATATTCATCGGTATAGCCTGTGAAGGCTGTTGATGAATTATTGTTTGTTTTGTTTGTGTGCGCCCCTTCCGTATTTTAGCGAAAATATCGGAAGGGGCTTTTGCACAGATAAGTTTTTAATGAATTTCTATTTGTCCAGAGTAATCATGAAGCGGCGCAGGTAAACTTCTTGTTCCGCATTGCCGACATTACTGAAACGTACAGCTTTCACAGGTGTTTGTTTCAAGTTCAAGGTGATGCGGTTCTTTTCCTGTTTGAAATCGACCTTCTGCCATTCTTTGCCATCAGCCGAAATTTCAAGTTGTCCCCAGGCAGCCACGTCCGGTTTACCGAAATCTATATCCAGATTTTCTCCCGGATAAGCTTGATCCAGTTCGATGGTCAGCGTGCATCCGGCTCCCCATTTAATTACTTCGTTGGCAGGTGATACCAATACACGGTTGGTTTTGATCTGTAACGGCTGATTACGTAATTGCTCTACGTCACTTACCAGTTTGTGCGGCATATAGTCTGTTGCGGCATCCAATTGCGTACCGTGCTCCTTATTATAGCGTTCGGTGACCGTGGTAAATGTTTGATCTATCAGTGGCTTGATCACTTTAGTTGCTGTTTTTACACCCGGTTGGTAAGGATTCTGGTTATAGGTTTGATCTACCTGGAACATTTGCTGTTGCAGTGCTTTCACATGACGGTATTTCCGGATAAAGAGTGAGTTGTCCCCTTCTTTATAAGCTTTGGCCATAGCCAGAACTTCTTGCCCGGTTTCGCCCAATAATTTAAACTGACGGAGCCAAGGCATCATTTCAACAATGAGGGGACGATTCCCTGTGTTGGTCATCAAAATGTCACCGGACTCTACCATCTTTCCGAAAGTTGCTTCCAAAGCGTTGAAGTCAGCTTCGGTATATGAACCGTTTTTCAGGTAGCTATCGAGAAAACGTTGTGATAACGGCTGCAATTCGACAGATTCGTCCCGGCGGTATTTATGTCCGTTCGGTCCCAAGTCGGAGTTATGTGCTGCAAAAAATTCCAATTCGTCTGCGGCACTTGGCAGAATGGTACGGATAGCATCTTTCCATGTCTGTTCACTGTTGTATTTTTCAGGATTCCATGCATAGCCGGCTACACTGTAAATTGCAATTTTGGATGCTTCGGCATGTTCCATGGGATTGGTGACAAAGCCTGACATCTGATCGGCAATCTGCGTGTCGTTGCCATAGACCGGTCCGAGTAAAAGATGGTCGCGTACGTAATCTGATACCGGAAAGTTCCACCAAATATACGCCGGACGTTTGATGCGTGCATTGATCCAAGCTATGCCGTCTTTGGTTATATCAGAAATGACACGGTCGCCCGTCCACATTATTTGGATAGAAGGGTTCAGCTTTTCTCCTAAGGTAGTCAGATAATTTCCCTTGGGATTCGACCAGCTTTTATTGTATTCTGTAGGACACATGACCAAAGGAGTGACATCCGGTTTTACCTTTACAAATTTCTCGTCGATATAGTTCAACAGTTCGGCTTGCTTGTTCGGATTGGTGCCTTCGCCCGAGATATCGTCAAAGAATACAGCGAACGAACGGACTCCCAGATCGTACATTTTTTCGAATTTTGCCAGTAGCAGATCGCGGTCTTCCTGGTTCCATTTGATGTCTTGTCCCGGATGAATAGCCCATACAAAGTCCACTTCGTTCTCATTGGCTACTTTTACCAACTCCTGTAATTGGAGGGCCTCTTTTTCGGGATATGGCAGGCGCCAGTTGGGAGAACTGTGGTATGGATCATCTTTAGGCCCATAGATATAGGTATTCATTTTATTCTCTCCGTAGAACTTCAACTGACGGAGACGGGCTTCGTGGCTCCAGGGGGTTCCGTAAAATCCTTCGACTACACCGCGGAAACGGACTGAAGGGTAGTCTTTGATTTCTACTACAGGAAGTTGATTGTCATTCAGTAACTGTGCTAACGTCTGCAAGGCATAGAAAGTTCCCCTTTCGTCCTGGCCGGCTAAGACAATCTCTTTATCATTGATGGCCAAATAATAGCCTTCTTTGTGATTAGGAATCTGTCGGGCGAATTTGCGGATAGCTTTGTCTCCTTTTTCACCGATATAGATGCGAAACCCGTTCTTATCCGAATGCTTTCCGGCAAGCAGGGTTTTCAGGGCACTGACGGCATGTGTGTTTGCCTCTGTATCTCCAACAATCAGATAGGTGTCCGGTAAGCTCAGGTTTCGGGCTTGTGAAAGGACCTGCTGTGGTTGTGGTTGAATACTTGTGATTTGGGCCGAAGCACTGACGCCCAAAAGGAGCCAGGCTCCCAGTAAGTAGAGTCGTTTAATCTTCATTTTAGGTAAAATGTTAGTTTTTCAGGTTTTAGTGACTGCACAAAAATAAGAAAAAAAGTGCATACTGCCGTTTTTCTATTAATTTTGTTCCTTTGAAACATTGAAATAAGGAAAAATGCCTATGCTGATACTTTTATCTTGTGCCAAAACTATGAGTGACGTTTCGAAGACAAAAACGCCTCTCACTACATTTCCCGGCTTCCGGAAGGAGGCAGCGGAGGTTGCTCTGCAGATGTCACAATTTTCAGTCGAGGAGTTGGAACGGCTGTTAAAGGTGAATCCTAAGATTGCTGTTGAAAATTATAGACGCTATCAGGCTTTTCACTCGGAGGGTACACGGGAATTGCCTGCATTGTTGGCTTATACAGGGATTGTTTTTAAAAGAGTTCACCCCCAGGACTTTTCAGAAGAAGACTTTTGCTATGCCCAGGATCATCTGAGATTGACCTCATTCTGCTATGGGTTGTTGCGTCCTCTCGATATGATTAGGCCTTACCGGCTTGAGGGAGATGTACGGTTGCCTGAACCCGGCAACAGAACGATGTTTGATTATTGGAAGCCAATCCTTACAGACCGGTTTATTGCAGATATCAAGAAAGCCGGTGGGGTGCTTTGTAATCTGGCAAGTGACGAAATGCGGGGACTTTTCGATTGGAAGCGGGTTGAGAAGGAGGTTCGTGTGATAACTCCCGAGTTTCACGTCTGGAAAAACGGAAAATTGGCTACGGTAGTGGTTTATACTAAAATGTCGCGGGGCGAGATGACTCGTTATATTCTGAAGAACCGGATAGAATCTGTTGAACAATTGAAGACATTCGCCTGGGAAGGGTTTGAATTTAACGAACAGCTTTCGGACGAGACAAAATATGTATTTACAAACGGAAAAACAGAATGAATCGAGATGACAGAAATAGAAAAAATGCGTAGCGGTGAATTGGCGGATATGTCGGCACCTGAATTACAGGTGAGATTTGAACATGCCAAGAAGTTATTGGCACGAATGCGGTGCTTGAGTACGTATGACGAAACTTATCGGGGACTACTTGAAGAATTGATACCTGATCTTCCGGCTACTTCCGTTATTTGCCCGCCTTTTCATTGTGATCATGGCGATGGCATCCGTTTGGGTGAGCATGTATTTGTGAATGCCAATTGTACGTTCCTTGACGGAGCATTCATCACCATCGGAAGTCATACATTGATAGGTCCGTGTGTGCAAATCTATACTCCACATCATCCAATGGACTATCTGGAACGCCGTAACCCCAAAGAGTACGCTTATCCGGTAACTATTGGCGAAGACTGTTGGATTGGTGGCGGGGCTGTCATTTGTCCCGGCGTGACGATAGGTGACCGTTGTGTGATCGGAGCCGGCAGTGTGGTGACAAAGGATATACCGGACGATTGTGTGGCGGTAGGTAATCCTGCACGTGTTATTAGGTGTCGGATGTAATCCTGTAAGTCAAGCCTCCATTGTATTTCCGGACATACGTTCGGGGAGACTCTGTATGCTTGTTTTTTATAATTGAAAATCAGTTTGTTATTATACCAGTTGAAAACTTTTTGAAAAAAAATATCGCAAATAATTTGTAGGTCTCAAGAAAAGCCATACCTTTGCATCGCTTTTGAAAAGAAAGTGTAAGGGCGTTTAGCTCAGCTGGTTCAGAGCATCTGCCTTACAAGCAGAGGGTCGGCGGTTCGAATCCGTCAACGCCCACACAAAAAAAACAAGCACTTTCGTTTATCAAAAGGGCGTTTAGCTCAGCTGGTTCAGAGCATCTGCCTTACAAGCAGAGGGTCGGC